>Ga0247837_1000089_pt1 | contig 160811 bp, 163 predicted proteins | sample LaCtaG_2_FD_187115 | JGI IMG/M metagenome (GOLD analysis project Ga0247837, IMG submission 187115) | Freshwater microbial communities from meromictic Lake La Cruz, Castile-La Mancha, Spain - LaCruzMarch2015_14.5m | ecosystem: Environmental > Aquatic > Freshwater > Lake | place: Spain...
TGCCTTCCAAAACACTAACAAAGCAAATTTCCCAAAATATGCTGCTATGAATACTGCGTATAATAATTTATTTCGTTACATACAAAACTTTAACTCACCAACACAAAAAGACTAAAACAAAATTATAAATTATTAAATCCACCTCATCGGTGGATTTTTTTTTTCGTATATTTATAGTTATGGAAAGTTGGAAAAAATTCGCGGAAACTTTAGAATTAACAAGAGAGTTAGAAAATACATATTTCAAAATTAGAGAAATCTTTCAAAGAGAAGGTTGGACACAAAAAGATATTGAAAGACCTCCATATTATCCAAATGACTTAATGTTTTTACATTCTAAATTCCAACCAAAAATGCGTGAGATTTTTCAAATAATTAAAGATTATGGTTTTGATGTTGACAGAGACGAAGTTCATTATTATATTATGGATAAACTTAGTCATATAGATGACATAACCCCATTAAGAGAACCAGATGGCAATAACGAGCGAGATAATTAGCGGAACTACAATTTTAAATGAAGTTCAATCATCAAATATTGTTAGAACACAATATGATACAATAACCAAAAAAATGATTGCCGAGTTTAAAAACGGAGTCAGATATGAATATAACGATGTCCCTCATCAACTATATACCTCATTTAGATCTGCAGAATCTCAAGGAAATTTTTTTAACAAAAATATATCAAAAGCCCACACTTATAGAAAACTTTAATTTCTAAGTATTTATTGTTATGAATACTTCTGAAATTATTAAAAGTTTTAAACCTCAAAATGAACTAAATCCAAAAATTTGGGACAAGGAAGGTAACTCATATAAAATGAAACCTGAAGTTAGAGAACGATTGTTAGAGATTGCTAACGAATTTATTGATTTTTTAAAAATTGAAATTGTTGTTACAGATATTGTTTTAACAGGATCATTAGCAAATTACAATTGGTCAAAGTATTCAGATTTTGATATTCACATTATCGCAAACTTTAACCAATTCCCACCATCACATGTTGAATTATATAAAGAATTGTTTATGTTAAAGAAGGCAATATTCAACAAAAACCACGATATTAGAATATTTGGTTACGAAGCAGAACTATACGTTGAGTCTGAAGATGAAGCACATTTTTCAAGTGGTGTATACTCTTTACTATATAATGATTGGCAAAACGAACCCCAAAAAGAAAAAGTTAAAATTGATAAAAACACCATTGAAAGAAAGGCGAAACAATGGATGGAAATTATTGATGGTGTATTAGAAAATATTGAAGGTGAATCTATTGATGACGCAAAAGAGTTAATTTCCAAGTATAAAGAAAAAATAAAAAAGTTTAGAACCTGTGGGCTTGAGAAAGATGGTGAATATTCATCAGAAAATTTGGTGTTTAAAATATTAAGAAGGAATGGTTATTTAGAAAAATTAATGGACGCTTCACACAAAGTTTTGGAAAAAGGTCTATCAATGAAACAATAAAAAAACATAAATTAAAATAATTATATTTATTGATATATTTATTAAGAAAAAATAATTCATAATACAAAAATAATTATGTCAGGAATTAAACCTATTGGTAGCGAAAAATTAGAGGGAATGGATAAAATTAAACGAATAATGGAAATTGCTCGTTATAATGAAAACATACCACAAAATAATAATGATATTCAATCAACAGAATATAAAATTAGTTTGGCTGATGGTAATACTTATGAGATTATCAAAGAAAGACAAGGATATATCGTAAAAAAAACTATTAACGAGTCTCAATCAGAATATATTGAACCAATGAAAGGAAGAAAATACTATTCTTCTTATTCACAAGCTTTAAGACGTTTGAATCTTATGACTAAAGAGATCAACACGTTATTTGAAAATCACGAAGGGACATCACTTTTAGGGGAGCAAAAAAAAAAGTTCGTACTAAAAACTAAAAAACCAAAACCCACAGAAGAACCTGCACCCGCACCACCTGTTGAACCAACTCCACCAATGCCTGATATGGGAGGTGCAGAAGAACCACCAATGCCTGATATGGGAGGTGCAGAAGAACCACCAATGCCTGATATGGGAGGTGCGGAAGAACCACCGATGCCGGATATGGGAGGTGCAGAAGAACCACCAATGCCTGATATGGGAGGTGCAGAAGAACCACCGATGCCTGATGAAGAAGAGGAAATTGATGTTGAGGTTGAAAAAAAACCTAAAGAGAAGAAAATTTCAGATCTAAAAAGAATTCAAATTTTAACGGGAAAATTAGCCCAAAAAATTAGATCATACGAAGAAGAAAAAGAGTTAGACCCTAAAGATATCAAATATATTATTAATTCTATTTTATCGGCAATTGATGTTGATGTTTTAGATGAAGACGATATTGAACAAATCATTAATAAATTAGAAGGTATTGAAGAAGAAGGTGAAGATAGTGGTGAAGAAGAAGAAGTTGATGTTGAGGAAACTGAAGTTGCCCCTGAACCACCACAAGAACCTGAAATGTCTGAAGGATATGATAATTTTGGTGACGCATTTCAAGCTTATTTAGGTGGAGCATATGCAAACACCGCAATTAGAAATATGCAAGGAGAAAAAACCGAATCATCAATACATCATTTTGATGAAGATTTTGATGATCAAGATGAATATCACAGAGAAAGAAGAAAAGGTAGAAAAAATTACCCCGATGTTGAGAGATTTGAACATGGCACTTTTTCTGAATCTACTGTAGATAAAGTTTTATCAAAATATTTTTTATTAAACGAAAACGATGATAACGAATATCAAAAAAGAAAAGAAAGAAAAACAAATCTATTATTTAAACAAAATAAAGAAAATATAATTCGTCTTTCTGAATCTACAAATCAATTAGATGTTGCTTTGGATTATGTTAGAGAAAACCCAAGAGTAAAACTTTTTGGTATTTCTAATAAAGGAAATCTAATTTTTAAAGAAGGAATTAACGAAGTTAAAATTACAAAAACTGGAGAAATTATATGAATCAATTGATTTATATTAACGGTTTAGGCCCTAACTATAAGGGAGATAATATATATGAGTTTATTTTCTCAGACACTTTGGAAGTGTTTGGTGAAAATTGGGAATCAAAACCTGCAAACGGTTATCCTTTACCTCCAGATTTAGAATATGTTAAAAAAGTCGGGACAATGATCAACGAAGAAATTGGTTTTGATCTTGTCCAAGATTCGGACGTATTTTCGTTAATTGACTCTATGGATGGTGTTATTGCTTTGGGTTGGGAAAAAGAAACTGATAATATTGATTTTTCTTTGGTGAAAAGATTGGTGTTTCATTTTGGTGAAAAAGAAGAAGATGTTAAAAACAAACTATATGAAAGAGATATAGTATTACAATTTGAAAAAAAGGTTGTTTATGAAAACTAAAAAAAATATTTTATTCTTAATTGAGAATGGATTGTCGTCAAGAATCATTAGTTCAATGTCTAGTAAACAAGTTGGTTTGTTAGTTGAAAAGTTTAAAAAACTTAAGAAAAAGGAAACTAAAGAAGCTGTTACACAAAAAATAACAACTAGTTATGACATACCAAATGCTGATTTAGAAAAAGGAACTACAATACCTGAAGTTCCTGGTAAAAAAATGGTAATTCAAAAAACAAACACAGGTATAAAAGCGACACCAACTGAAGGTGAGATTAGAGAAGACGAAGAAGATTCGGTAACATCACAAAATGTATTTTCAAAAGACGTTTCACAAGAATATACAGGTCAACAAGCACCACATGATGAAACATCTATGCAAGATGATGGTATGGGTGATGATTCAGGTGAAAATAGATCAATGATGGGTATGGCAGAATCTGAAATTAACGAAAAATTCGAATCAAAAGCTCAACAAGGATTATTTTGGGCTCGTTGTAATAAATGTTCTGACAAAAAATGTAAGTGGTGTAAAATGGCAAAAGAATTTTCAGATTCAACAACCAAAAAAGATTACAAAAAAATGCCAGAAAAAATTCACCCCGAAAAAACCGTAAAATATAAAAAGAAAAAAACAAACGAAAATTTACAAAAATTTTTAGAAGATAGAATTGTTAATATTATTGAAAATAATATTGAACCAAAAATGACCAAAAAAGATTTGATTAATACGATTAAAAAAAAATCTAAAAAATCAGATTCCATGATTATCCGTAGACCAAAAAAATTAACAATGTTTTCTCAAGAAGCACCTATGGAATTACCAATAGGAAAAATGTTTTCTATTGGGAAAAAATAGTATTCACAATAAAAAACCCTAATTGATATTTATATAATATGGGGTTATCTAAAGAACAAGTTTTAATTGAATATGCAAAGTGTATGAGAGATACTCCATACGCACTTAGATCGTATTTACAAACATACGATAATACCGTATCAAAATATGTTCCTTTGGAACTATTTCCTGATCAAGTTTCATTATTACATGACTACGAGGAGTTTGAGGAAAATATTGCCTTAAAATATCGTCAAGCTGGAGTAACAACCGTAACGGCCGCTTGGATTTCAAAAAGATTGGTATTTGCCAAAAAAACACAACCTGAAAAAATTCTAATAATTGCCAACAAACTTGATACATCAATGGAGATGGCAAATAAAATTAGGGCGTTTGTTGATCAATGGCCTTCTTGGGTTGGTGCGGGATTTGCCGTTGAAAAAAATTCACAACGACACTATAAGTTAAATAATGGATCTGAAGTTAAGGCGGTTGCAACATCAAAAGATGCCCTTCGTGGATTTACACCAACAATTCTTATTTTTGATGAGGCGGCGTTTATTGAAGCCGATGGTGATTTTTGGGCTGCTTGTATGGCGTCCCTATCTACGGGTGGTAAGGTAATTGTAATATCAACACCAAACGGATATGACCCAATATATCACGACATTTACGATCAAGCGTTAAAAGGAATGAACCAATTTAAAATTTCTGAAATGTTTTGGTATAGAGACCCAAGATATACAAAAGACCTATATTTGGTCCCAACAGAAGATTTGGTTCACTATCTTTTAAATCGTGAAGAATATGATGAATCAAAAAATATTTCTCTTTCACATACAGATCCATACGAAAGAGATTATGAAGAACTAAAACATTTTTTTAAACAGGGATACAAACCATGTTCTTCTTGGTATGAAAAAATGGTTAAAAAACTTAAATACGACAAACGAAAAATTAACCAAGAGTTAAATTGTGAGTTCTTAGGTTCAGGTGACAACGTATTTGACAACAAACAACTTGAAGAAATAAAAAATGATTGTTTATTAGATCCAGTTTCAAAACTTATGGGTAACTCACTTTGGATTTGGAAAGAACCAATTGAGGGTCATAGATATATTATGGGTATTGACGTGTCTCGTGGTGATAGCGAAGATTATTCAACAATTCAAATTATTGACTTTGATGACAGAGAACAAGTCTTGGAATATGTTGGAAAAATTCCACCTGATACTTTAGCCGAAGTTGCTTATAAGTGGGGTATGATGTATAGCGCGTTTGTGGTTGTGGATATTACCGGTGGTATGGGTATTACAACGGTTAGAAAACTACAAGAATTAGGATTTAGAAATTTATATATTGATGGTGTTGACGCATTTAACTTTTGGGCAACAAACAAAGGAAGTGGTGAAAAAATACCAGGAATAAACTTTAATAATAAAAGAGTTCAGATTATTGCGGCCTTTGAGGAATCAATTAGACATAAATTTAAAATAAGAAGTGTTCGTTTGTTTAGTGAAATGAACACATTTGTTTATATTAATGGAAGACCAGATCACCAAAAAGGTCAACACGATGATTTAATTATGGGAATATCAATAGCACTTTATGTTGGGGAATCATCTTTTTCAAAATTAGAAAAGGCAACCGAACAAGCAAAATCTATGATAAATTCTTGGGCTGTTGTAAATAATGATTCAGTTGGGAAAGAAGCTCAATTTAATCCGACTATTCCCAATGAAAATGTGTTAAGAGAAAGATATGGATTTCAAAATAATGGGCCAACCAGAGATGATTATCAAAAATATGGTTGGTTATTTGGGGGGTTAATGAAATAAAGTTATGGGTTTAAATTTTAGAAAAAAAACAGGAAAAATTGCAAATGGTTCTAGACTTATTGTTCCGGGACAACAATATATTGGACAAAAGGTTTTCCAACCAAATTTTAAATATAAAAAATCGGCACCAATTGACCGTGAATTATTTGAACAAATATTACCATTTTTAACTCCAACACCCACCCCATCTATAACACCGACTAACACACCGACTAACACACCTACTAACACACCGACGAATACACCAACAAATACACCGACTAACACACCGACAAACACTCCGACAAACACTCCGACTAATACACCAACAAACACTCCGACGAATACACCAACTAATACACCAACAAACACACCTACACCGACAAACACTCCGACAAACACTCCGACTAATACACCGACAAACACTCCGACAAACACTCCGACTAATACACCAACAAACACACCTACACCGACAAACACACCTACACCTACACCAACACCTACACAGACAAACACACCTACACCAACACCAAGTCCAAACTATAATGCGTATTTACCTATTGAAGTTGCTGTACAATCTCCTCAAACATCCATGCAATGTGCTGTTTGGTATGCATATTTAGTGGGTCCTTATAATCCAGCTCAACCTTTCCCATTAGGTCAGAATTGGATCAAATTAGGTAATACTCAAACCATACAACAATGTAACACTTACACATCATTTGGTCAAATAGGTTTATTTACAGGACAATCTATATATATACAAATAAGAAACGCAGGAAATTCTGTGGTATTTCAAAATACATCTTTTGCCAACGGATCTGATCCTTGTGTTGTGTCCACAACATCATACTTTACAACAGGATTTTCATATGGAGGACCTGGACCTATAACTTTACCATTTAAAATCAAAATTGATGTTCCTTTTGTTACTGCTCCAAAACCATAATCATTAAATTACTATTTAGATATTTATATCAATAGTTAAATTATTAATATGGAAAATAATAATCAAAATCTAACGGTTTGGCAAAGGTTATCAAAGACTTTTGGTCCTGATTCTACATTAGGTCAAGATCAACCAGACTACAAGTTAGACAAAAAAGAACTTTTAAAAACACAAGATAAGGCCGAGTATGAAAGGGCCAAATTACAAAATCAACAATCCCTTTATTTAAGTACAAATTGGGCTAAGGTTGAAAATAATTTATACACCCAAGCGATTTATTATGAACCAACAAGGTTGGCATCATTCTACGATTATGAATCTATGGAATATACCCCTGAAATTTCAACAGCGTTAGACATTTACGCCGAAGAATCCACAACTCCCGATCAAAACGGATATATATTACAAGTTTATTCAGAATCAAAAAGAATTAAAAGTATATTGGTTGATCTATTTGTTAATGTTTTAGATATCAACACCAATTTACCAATGTGGATTAGAAACATGTGTAAGTATGGTGACAATTTTGTTTATTTAAAATTGGATCATGAAAAAGGGGTGACAGGATGTCTTCAACTACCCAATATTGAAATTGAAAGACTTGAAAGGGGAATTGACTCTAGAACATTTCAAGCGACAATTAACACAAATAGAAAGGCTCTAAAATTTGCGTGGAAAGCAAGAGACGCTGAATTTAATACTTGGGAGGTTGCTCACTTTAGACTTTTAGGTGATGACAGAAAACTTCCTTACGGAACGTCAATGTTAGAAAAGGCTCGTCGTATTTGGAAACAATTAGTTTTGTCTGAAGATGCGATGTTAATCTATCGTACATCAAGAGCACCTGAGAGAAGGGTGTTTAAAGTATTTGTTGGAAATATGGACGATAAAGATGTTGAAGCGTATGTACAAAGAGTTGCCAATAAATTTAAAAGAGATCAAGTTGTTGATAGAAAAACAGGTAATGTTGACTTGAGGTTTAATCAAATGGCGGTAGATCAAGATTATTTTATTCCTGTTCGTGATGCAACGCAAGTAAGCCCAATTGATACTTTGCCAGGAGCAGCAAACTTATCTGAAATTGCTGATATTGAATACATTCAAAAGAAATTAGTAACGGCACTTCGTGTTCCTAAGGCATATTTAGGGTTTGAGGAACCTGTTGGTGATGGTAAAAACTTGTCGTTGTTAGATATTAGATTTGCAAGAACAATCAACAGAATTCAAAAATCGGCAATTGCCGAAATGAATAAAATTGCAATTATCCATTTATATTTAATGGGTTTTGAAGATGAATTATCAAACTTTACATTACAACTTACAAATCCATCAAAACAAGCCGATCTATTAATGATTGATGTTTGGAAAGAAAAAGTAACTCTATATAAAGATATGGTTTCAGAGATTCCAAAATCAATTCAGCCAACATCAGCAACTTGGGCGAAAAAACATATATTTGGGTTTTCTGATGATGAAATTAAACTTGAATTACAACAAATTAGAATGGAAAGAGCGGTTTCTGCTGAACTTGACAATACCGCAACAATCATCACTAAAACAGGTATTTTTAACACCGTAGATAAACTTTATCAACCAGTGTCAGGAGGAACATCTTCCGCTGGATCTCCACCTGCAGAAGGAGGGGCACCACCTGCAGAAGGAGGGGCACCTCCACCACCGTCAGGCGGAGAACCACCAATTCCTGAATCAATTAAAAAAGATAAAAATAAATTAATATTAGAATCAATGGAAGATGATTTTGATGAAGATGAATTTTTAGACTTTCAAAAGATTAATAATTCTTTAGGCGATATGGACGACCAATTGTCAAAACTCTTAGGTGACTAGATATGAGTAAATTAGAAAAATTACCAAAAAAAAAATTTTAAATTTATTCTAAAAAGAATTTATGACGATATTGATCAATTTGGTCAAAATGGAGATTTAATGTCGGGAGATAATAAAAAAAATAAAAGATAAGATTGAAACTTTGTGAGGAAAACCAAAATCCATGTGAACCAACATCACATTAGGTCTAATAAAACAAAACATACTGACTTACCGGTAATCACAATCAAACAAGGAAGAAAAAACACTTATTGTAATGAGGTTGAAATACTTGGACCAAGTAGGATTGTTTACTGTGGAAGCGGAGATGAGAAACCATTGTTAAGTTGTGGTGCAAGAGTGGTAATAGAAACTGAAAGTGAAATAAAAATAATAAGTTGATATTTATTAGAAAATATAAAAAATGTTTGGAGAATTAAAATCAAAGATAGAGATTCAGTTAGTTGATTCTTATAAAAAAGAAAATCTTAAAAATAATCTTTTTGTTTTTGAGCAACTTGTATTAAAAAATAAAAATATTTCAAAAATATTTTTTCTTTATGACGAATTAAACGATAAGAAAGGATTGTCTGAGTCGGTTGTGAATGAATTTATTAACGAATCAATCACCGCATACGAAAATTTAATTAATAAAGTTAAACCTACTCATATTAAAGAATTAAATGCTTGGGTTGGTCATATTGTTTGTGAAAACAAATACAAAGAAATTGATAATTTATTTTCTACAAATATTTTAACTTTGGAAAGTAAAATTAAAAGTAAAAAAATTATTTCAGAAAACTTAAAATCAACCAAAGATGTTGAAAAAGAGATTATCAAAGTTCCTTTAAAATCTATGGTTAATGTTGCAAACAAAACCATTAAAAATTTCATATCTTCTTTGAGTGAATCTGAACAAAAAGAATTAAAAGTTATTTTGAACACATCAAAAGAAACTTTGATTGAAAACTACAATTCAGAAAAAGAAAGCGTTATTTCAAAATTAAATAAACAAAAAAATAATGAGTCTAATTCCGAGACTATTTCAACAATAGATCAAGTATTAGAAAAATTACAAACAGAATCGTTTTCAGAATTAAACTACTATAAGTTAAAACAACTTAACGAAAGTTTTTAATCTTTTTTAGATTTTAATTTTTGAATGTAGATCGCTTTTTTAGTTTCGTCTCTTTTAATTACTGATGGTTTTACAAATTCTTTTTTATCAAAAAGAATTGAGCTTTGTTTTGTTTTAATTACTTTACCTTTTAAGTTTTTTAAAGCTTTTTCAATATTACCATTTTTTACCTCCACAATTAACATAATTTCATCTTTGTTGATATAAATATAATAATTGATTACAATTATAACAAAATAAACAATTAGCGTATGAAAAAAATATATGAAAAAAGGAAAAACTGCCAAATTAACAGGGTATCGGACATTTAAATCACATTATGGGACAATAGACTCCCAAAACTTAAAATCAATTTTTATAAATATACAAACGTGGGTTGAACCAAAAGAAGACTTAGAAAATTGGAACCGAGTTGTATTAAACATGTCAAGATCGGTTAAACACACGGTTTTGGATAATATCAATAAAACCGTTTTTGACACCAAATTTATTGTTGATCTTGATTTAAGAACAAGCGGGATCCAACTAAATAAAAAATCATTTATGAATTTAGAAATAAATTTATTCTTATTAGAACCTATGGATTTTAAATCACCAAAATTAAAAAAACATGTAAAAAATCTAATCAAAAGCGTGTATGGGGATGTTTTAAACAAGAACAAATATTTCAAATGTTTTTTAACTAAAAATGGAAATATTAAACCCATAAAAAAAGAAACCGAAACTATTTAATATTTATATATAAAAATACTTAATGGAAAATTTAAAAATATTAGGACCAAGAGATTCAGGAAAGGGGATCCTTGTTGAGTATGACTCGGGATACATTGATCCAAATGATAGAAGAAACTTATCAATGATTAGAGAAAATCGTGATATGTTAGATCACTCAAAACCATTTGAGTTCTATGCTGTTCTTCAAAAATACAACACCCCAAATAGAAACGGAAGGATTTATCCTGAAAAGATATTAAAGCGTGAATCTGAAAATTATAAAAAAATGATTCAAAAAGGAACGGCTCTATCTGAGTTAAATCACCCTGAATCATCATTAATTGACTTAGATAGAGTATCACACGCAATTACCGACATTTGGTGGGAAGGTCCAGTACTTTTAGGTAAATTAAAATTACTTACAAGTCCAGGGTTTCACGAAAGAGGAATTGTTTCAACCAAAGGTGATTTAGCAGCAAACTACTTAAGACAAGGTGTGACATTAGGTATTTCTTCTCGTGGTGTGGGATCACTTAAAAAAGTGGGAGAACAAAATGAAGTCCAAGATGATTTTGAATTAATTTGTTTTGACCTAGTGTCATCTCCATCAACGCCAGGAGCTTATTTATTCACAGATAAAGATGATAGATCTAAATTTGAAGAGAACTTAGATGAGGAGAAAAAAATGAACGCCGAAAGACATGTTGGTGAAAACGGTAATAAATCACTTGACTTAATGAATAGATTATCCGATTATTTGAATAAATAATTAATTATGGACGAAAAATATTTTATCGCAAAGATCACAACCGATATGGTTGACACTGAAACTGGAAAAGTTAAAAAAATGAGAGAAGAAAAATTGGTTAAAGGGTTTTCACCCACAGATGTTGAGGCCAAAGTAACCAAAGTTTATGAAAATTACACTATGGATTGGAGAATCACTTCAATTAGTGAAAGTAAAATTGATGAGGTTATTGAAGGATAATAATCAATTAATTTAGTTTAAAAAGGGGGAGGGACAATAGTCTTTTCCCCTTTTTTTTGTTTTATTATATCAAAAAAACAATTTTTTTACTTTTTGATGATATTTATTAGAAAAATATTTTATAAAAAGTATGACAAATAACAAAAATGTAGTAGCAGACGCTCTTTTTCAAATCAAGAATTTGGAGGAGACTCTACAAGAAAATGCAAAAGGAATACTTCAATCTACAATGAGTGAAGAAATCAGACAACTAGTAAAAGAATCTCTTAGAGAACAAGATGAAGAAGAGATTGAGGATGAAGAACTGTCAATTGATGACGAAACTGAAATTGATGACGAAACTGAAATTGATGACGAAACTGAAATTGATGACGAAACTGAAATTGATGACGAAACTGAAATGGACGACGAAACTGAAATCGATGATGAAGAAACTATTGACATGACGGGAGCGTCAGACGAAGAAGTTTTAAGAGTATTCAAAGCAATGGGTGATGAAGACGGAATCGTTGTGAAAAAAGAAGGTGAAAATATTCATCTTACTGACGGTGATAACGAATACATGATCCAATTAGGTGAATCTGAAGAAGACACGGAAACTATGTATGAAATTGAAATGGACGAAGAAGATGACATTGAAGACGAATACATGGAAACTATGTATGAAATTGAAATGGACGAAGAAGATGACATGATGGAAATGGATGACATGGAAATGATGGAAATGGATGACATGGAAATGATGGAAATGGATGACATGGAAATGATGGAAATGGATGACATGGAAATGATGGAAATGGATTACGAAAATTTTGACTCAGTTATGGAATCCGTTAAAAAAGCCATTAAAGAAAAAGGTGTTGGAATCGGAAAAGGTCCTAAATTCAATTACGATAAAAAACCTAACATGAACGGAGGTTTCAATACCAAAAGAAAAGAAGCTTTTGGAAAAGGAACTAAAGCCATGGGAACAGGAAAAGCCAAATTTGAATATAAAGAAGGTATGAATATGGAAAAAGGATCTATGAAAAAAGTTGAGACGAAAGAAGCTTCAAGAACTTATGGTAATGGATCTAAAAATAATAGTAGAGGTTTAAGAAAAGCAAGAACAAACAACAGAAATTATGAATACAATCCATTTAAAATTTCTGAATCTACTGAAGTAAACTCATTGAGAGAGAAAAACGAAGAATACAGAAAAGCTCTTGATGTGTTTAGAACAAAGTTAAATGAAGTTGCTGTTTTTAATTCTAACTTGGCTTACTCTACAAGATTATTTACTGAACATTCAACCACAAAACAAGAAAAAATAAACATCTTAAGAAGATTTGATAATGTTGAATCTTTGAAAGAATCGAAAAATCTATACAAAGCCATTAAAAATGAATTAGGAAATGGTGTAAGTAAAGAAAACTCAATAAACGAATCAATTGAAAGAACTGTGAATAAATCTGTATCAACAGGTTCATCATCTAATTTAATTGAATCAAAACGTATGAAAATCCACAATTTTTAAGAATGAAGGATTTGATGACAAAAATAAAATAAACAATAAATAATAAAAACCAAAAAAAATGGGAGCATTATTAGAATCAGGTCTTGTAGGTAACATCGGGTTAAAACACCTTAAAGTTATCAAAGAAGACACTATTAACAAATGGGACAGATTAGGGTTCCTTGAAGGTCTTAAAGGCCACCTAAAAGAAAACGTAGCTCAATTATATGAGAACCAAGCATCTTTCTTGATTAACGAAGCAACTTCAGATGGTTCTTCTAACGGAGCATTTGAAACAGTTGTTTTCCCAATCGTGAGACGTGTATTCTCTAAATTGTTGGCTAACGACATCGTATCTGTACAAGCAATGAACTTACCAATTGGTAAATTGTTCTTCTTTGTACCAAGAATCCAAGGATATTCAAACGCATCTTCAGAATATGCAAATCTTTATCCTAACTCAACACCAAATAACGGATCAGCGGGTGGTGAGCACTACGCACCAATTGGATCTCCTAATGGACCGACAGATGTAGGTGCTGGTTATCCACCATCAGGACCATATTCATACAAAAAAGACTTGTATGACTTGTTCTATGAAGGAAATGAGGCATCTTTAGATCCTCCAGGGTTGTTTGACTACTCTAAAGGTAAATGGACTGCAGTTACAGCAAACACAACTGTACAAGTATGGGCTGGTAGTAGCTTAGTTAATGCACCTTTAACATCGTACTCAGGAAACACAAGAAAAGTTATCATGAAACTTTGTGGTTTTGCTAACGCAGGTACTGGAAAACTTATCGGTCCTGATGGAAATGAAATGGATACAGAATCTTTCCTTTCTGATTTAAGAATTTATGGTACATCAGCAATTTCTGCAGAAACTACACCTTGTAATGTATTTACAAGTACTTATAATGGTCAAAGCGTATTTGTTCCTCTATTATTTAGAGTTGTTACACAAATCTATGGTCAAGGTATTGTAACACCTACAAGTACTAACACGGCAACTGTATTTGGTAACTCAGGTAATGCGACAGGTACAAACACTGGTGACGGTGGAAACTACAACAACATTTGTTCTCAAGATGGTTGTATCTATTTAGAAGTAGATTTATCTTGTCCAGTATGTGCTGATTGTGACGCAACATCATTAGATGGTTACACAGGAACTACTATCTATTCAGGAACATCAGGTGGTTCATTTTTAGCTTGGTATAGAAGATATGCTGAGATGGAATTTGAAGACCAAATTGGTGAGGTTTCTTTTGACCTTGAGTCAGTAACTGTATCTGTTACAGAAAGAAAACTAAGAGCACAATGGTCTCCTGAATTAGCACAAGACGTTGCTGCATTCCATAACATCGACGCTGAAGCTGAATTGACAGCATTGTTGTCAGAACAAGTAGCAGCTGAGATTGACCGTGAGATCCTTCGTGACTTACGTAAAGGTGCAGCATGGCAATTACGTTGGGACTACAACGGATGGAGAAGAATTAACGCTACTACATCTTACACTCAAAAAGACTGGAACCAAACTTTGATTACAGCGATTAACCAATTGTCAGCACAAATCCACAAATCTACTTTGAGAGGTGGTGCTAACTGGATCGTTGTTTCTTCTGAGGTTTCTGCAATCTTTGATGACTTAGAGTACTTCCACGTATCTAACGCAGCTCCAGATCAAGACCAATACAACATGGGTATTGAAAGAGTTGGAACATTATCAGGTCGTTACCAAGTTTACCGTGACCCTTACTTCCCACCAAACCAAGTTTTGATCGGACACAAAGGAACATCATTGTTAGACACAGGTTACATTTACGCACCGTATGTTCCTCTACAATTAACACCTACAATGTATAACCCATTCAACTTTACGCCAATCAAAGGTATTATGACCAGATACGCGAAAAAGATGGTAAATAACCGTTTCTACGGAAGAATTACCGTAGATGGTGTTAGAACATTCGACTTAAGAGAATTGAGATAATCTTAATATATCTTAAAAATACAAGGGGTAATGAAAATTACCCCTTTTTTTATTTATGGTAGAAAATTAAATGGACTATAAATTAATTCATCATATATTTATAGTATATGAAGAATCAAATTTACATAGATGATGTGATTAAAATGTATCAAGATGGTGGGGTCGGAACACACCAAATTGCAAAACATTTTAAAGTAGGACATAAAAAGATAAGTTCCATATTAAAGGAAAATAATATAGAAATTAAACCGAAAGGTGGTCAAATCAAAAATAATGTAAATTTAAAAATTGTAAAAACAAAAAAATACGAATCTGAAAATTGTAGTTATGTTGCCATTTGTAAGAAAACAAACATCAAGATAAATGATCCTAATAATTTATCGGGTAAATTAACAAAACATATATTAGAAAATTACGGAGATATTAATATTCCTCAAAATAATTACCAAAGAAAAAAATATGAAATAGAAAACGGTAAGAAGTGGTATGAAGAATACTTTGATATAATCCCACAAGAAAAAAAAATAACTCGTAAATGTTCTTTATGTGAATGGGAAACAACTGATATTAAAAATAAAACTGGATGTTTTGAGCAACACGTAAATAATATTCATAATATAACAATTGACGATTATCTAAGTAATTTTCCGACTGAAAAAATACATCATAAAAAAATTATAAAAAAAGAGTTATTAGATAATAAAGAAAATTTTGTAACATGTGTGTTGTGTGGTGAAAAAATGAAATCCATTACTAATACTCACCTTAAAAATTTACATAATATCAGTATTGAAGAATATAAACTAAATTACCCAAACTCAAAAATCGTATCAAAATCTACGTCAAAAAAATTAAGTGACTCAACAAAAATATTAAATCAATATTTAGAACCTACTTGGACATCAAAGGGTGAAATAGAAATAAAAGAGTTTTTGGAAAGTTTGGGGTTTGGGGTAGTCAAAGGAAAGGATAGGAAAATACTGAATGGTAAAGAAATTGATATAGTAATTCCAGAACTAAAAGTTTGTTTTGAATATAATGGTTTGTATTATCACACCGAGAAAATGGGTAAAACCTCACAATATCATCTTAATAAAACTATTGATTGTTCTATTATGGGGTATGAATTATATCATATATATGAAGATGAATGGATAATTAATAAAGAACTCACAAAAACTAAAATAAAACACATTTTGAATAAAAGTGAAGGTATAAGAATTGGTGGGAGAAATGTGAAAATTCAAAAAATAACAAAAAATTTTAAAAACTCATTTCTTACCAATTTTCATATACAGGGCAATGATAAATCAGATATTTTCTACGGTGCGTTTTATAACAACATAATGGTTGGTATAATGACTTTTAATCGTAAAAGAAATATGACCAAATCACAAACAGATGAATTTGAATTATCAAGATTCGCCACTAATCCTGACTATATAATAAGTGGGTTAGCATCAAAAATTTTAAAAACATTTATTAAAGAATATAATCCAAAAAGTGTTGTTAGTTTCGCCGATAGAAGGTGGACAATCAATCCCGATAATAATCTTTATACAAAATTAGGATTTGAACTAACTTCAGTAGTAAAACCGACATATTACTATTACAACTCAAAGATTAATAAATATAAAAGATTTCATAAATTTTCTATGGGAAAAAATAACCTAAAAAAGAAATATCCTAACATGGATTTTTCTAAAACAGAATCTGAACTAACTAAGGAACTAGGTTTTGATAGAATATGGAATTGCGGATTATACAAATATACATTATTTTGTTGATATACGTAGAAATTATATCCATTTCAGAAATAGGTGATGATGAGTTTGTAAAATGTTGGTCATTAGATAATTTACAACCTATGTGGGGTAAAGAGAATATTAGTAAATCAAATAAATTATTTTATTAAAACTCTAATTGATTTTGAGATGACTTCAGTTTCACCAATAGAAAAAGCACCTTTTCTATGTGCCGATTTAACGGCCTCAATTAAATAATATAATGCGTGTTCATCATCCATTGTTGATAATATCAACTCTAAATGATCTTCATTCAACAATTCAATTGTGTTAAATAAATTACCAAAATTTTTATTTTCTTCTTCCATAAGTAATTAATTAGATATTTATAATTATAATAAAATGGATCGTTTAAATCAAATCATTAGAAAAGTAATTAAAGAAGCCACAGGAGATAGTTCAGGTGGTAGAGGAAGTTATATTGCACCCATCCAACCCGGATTGAGGCCATGGTCTGAAGAATCTTTAAAACCATTTACACAATCAGTTTCAAAATATAAAAGTCCATTAGTTCAATATGATAGTTATGACAAAAGTTGGGATTTAAGAAGTGGTCAAATACGGGAATTAGAAAGAACCGCAGCTAAAATACAAGACTATATCAAACACAATCCATATTCAACATTTAGTGATAATGATGGGAATATAATTAACCAATATTTTGAAAATAGCAGAGAAGCTTCATTTAAAGAAAAAATGGAACCATATATTGAAAAGGTTCCATTTAATGAGTGGGTTGAGGTTGCCGACAAAGGTGTATTAAATGAAGACTTGGCGGTTTGGTTTGGTAAAAAGAAGAAGCCTAAGGGATCTTCTCAACCAAAAGGTCCTTGGGTTAACATTTGTCGTAAAGTTGACGGAAAACACCCCCCTTGTGGTAGAACGGATACAAGTAAGGGTGCATATCCTAAATGTCGTGCGGCTGGTGTTGCTAGTAAAATGTCTGATTCGCAAAAAAGATCTGCTTGTCAACAAAAAAGAAGAGCAGAGAAAAAAGATACTCAATCAGGTAAAGGTCAAAAACCTGTAATGACAAGTTATAAACCAAGAAAATAATTATTTTTCTTCTTTTTCTATTTTTTCTGTAAGTTTATTTAAAATATTTTGAAGGGAATTCTTAATATTTGATTTAACTTCTGTTTCGGTATTCACCCTTCGTTTTTCTGTTTCGGTGTCGTAAAGATAAGTTATTCTTTCATAATCACGAAGACTTAATTTAACATCATAATGAAAAATATGATTTGTTATTTCAACACGACCATAATCAATAATGATAAAGACATTTAACTTTTCATTAACAATAAATCTTTTTTGAGACATTGGTGCAATCATAAAATCACTATCTCTATGTGATATTAACTTAACACAAATTTTAAATGCGGTTTTTTCATGTAAATCAACTTCTTCATAAGTTTTCATGTTGTTTCTCATGTGTCGAGCCATTTTGACCTTAAATCGTTTGTAGAATCTTTTAAAGAATTTTTCCATAGTTAGTGTTTAGTTTATAACTACAAATATATGTGATAAAATCAAATAAAAAAAATTTTTAAAAAAAAAAATTAACATTGAGTAGGTTATTTTAATGTGATAGTTTCATACGAACATGACCAACCTTTGTGTTGTTTTAAATGTCCTTTACCAACTCTTTGCAAAGCACTATCACTTAGATTATTTAGTAAACAAAAATTTCTTAAAGAAATCACTCTTTTTTCCATTTACCTCCTTTTGAATTGTAACGTTTTACCGCAGCTCCGTTACAATATGCACTAGGACAAACTTCGTAACGTTGTTTTGCCCAAGCTAGAGATTGTTGCCATAATTTTTTATTTGTTGCAACATTTTTCTTTTTTCTTCCTTCAGACATCATCATATCATCAGAATGATTTTCTCCTTCCTTTTCATTCATTAGAAAATCAAAAACTTGATCCATGTTGTTTTTGGCCTCAGCAATGTGATCTTGCGCCCAATCGTGACCATTTTCTAAAATGTCCTCAATCATAGATTGGTCAAAATCTAATAATATATCACATTGTCTTCTCATTTGTTCTAAATTTGAAAAGAACATATATCTTGATGAATTTTCTTCTTGAGTTTCTTTAATAACTCTTCTAATTATTGAATCTAAATTTCTCATATTATTATTTATTTAATTTTAAACTTTACGAATATAATCCGTTTTGTCCTCCTAATTGTATTGCGTTTCCTTGAGTTACTGAATTTCCATATAAACCAGTCCATACCGGATGTGGAACTGAAACCGTAGTTGCTGTTCCTCCTGAATAACAAGGATCGCAGATAACACAACTATCACCAATTGTATTTGCTGTTGATGGTATACTTTGAAGACATGAAGAACAACTATCAAATAACATTCCTACGTAATTTGAAGTACTCACAGGTCCTGCTGATCCAATAAGTGTTGCACAATATGTAATTCCCGTAGTGGGGTCTATTCCCGAAGTGGGGTCTATGATTGAATATGTGTTTCCTGTTATTAACGTTGATCCACCATCTTCAGCTTTTATAATAACACCTGGTTGAAAACACAATTCAAAATTTTGTACTGCCATAATATTTTATTTTATAAATATCTGTTTATTCTGATTTAACATTTACAATGAAGAAATTAATTTGTTGTTTGTAAACATTAACCTGACCTGATGTTGTGACTTTTATATCAACAAAATATTCATTTGGTATTTTATCTCTTGTGTCAAAAATAAAATAATATTCATTTGGAGTTCTATTCAACATTGTCCAGTCCTGAACTATGACTTCTGTCGTTCCTTCTTTAACATAAACTCTATATTGACCATCAACATTCGGAAGTTGTTTATTTGTGGTGTAAGCTTGTTTGATAATCACCCCAACTTTTCTAATGTCTGTATTTAAAATCTTTTCATTTTGTTTTAATCCGTAATAAGAAAATCCATATTGTGCGGGATCATTTGTATTTGTTCCAATTTGAATTGATTTTTTAAATGGATATACAATAAATTCATTAACCTGATTTGGTAAATTGAAACCATTTAATTCTATATTTGACCACGTATCAGTAAATGTGCATGGTGTTTGATAACCAATTAATGGTGGAATTGTTATTTCATAAACACCTTTTGTTCTTAAACAAGATTGAAGATTTTGAAGTCCTGAAATTGGAGTTCCTTGTGAATTTGAAATTGAAACCAATGGAGGTTGATCTAAATTTTTAAAATCTCCATCTTCATAGATATATAGATATAATTTATTAGACCTACCCATAGAAAAGTTATTTCTATCATCTTCAATTAAATCGTCGTAAGTTGTAAGAAGATATGGTTCATAAAAAGTTTGAGTATGTCTTGTGAAGAAACCAACTGAATAAGATCCTGTGGTTCCTGATAAATTTTCAACTTGAGGTAAGTAAGCAATTCCCCATCCTGTTGGGTTTTGAATTACTCCAGTTAAAACATCATTAATTTCTTGCGTCATATCAAATTCAATATCCTCATTTCCAAATTCAAAATGTTGTATATCCACAATTGTAATTGCTGAAAACGGAACCAAACCACCATTTGTATTGTCGTATATCCCCATTTGTTGCCAATTATTAATTGTTGTTGTTTGAATCCAATTTGAGGGTCTGTCTGAGTATGCTCTATTTGGTCCTAAAACATCAGGAACATCATAAAAATCGTAACCAACACCTTCATCCCAATATTGTGGAAACAAAGGATCAAAATTAACTGGAGGTATTCTAAATAAAATTAAATCAAATGATGTTGCCCTTAAACTTCCATCGGGCATTGATGTGTTTAATAATTCTTCGTTAAAAGATGAAGAATTTGTCATTTTTAAAACATGAGTTATTACACTATTTTGACAATCTGTTGAAATTGTTCCGTTTGCGATTTTTTCCCTTAATAAATCTAAGTTTAAATCGAAAATAAACCTTGAATAACCAATTGGGTTTACAAGTCCGCCATCACCATAATAAAGTTGCATTACAGGGTTTCTACCTGTATTTACATAACTATTATATACGATTGTGTTGTTTCTACTAAAGTAGGAGTTATTAATTGACATTTATTTTTTCTTTATAAATATCAATTAATTCTAATATTTTGATTTAATATTGAATTATCTGCGTCTTGAAGAATTTTGTTGATTTCATCTAATTGTGTTCCATCAACTCCGATTGGAATTGGTGCTTCATTTATGTTATGAACATGTGACCCTAAAAATCTAACAATTAATGTTAAAAGTTTCATTAATTCGTTACCTCTAACCATTGGGTCTGTATTTGGTAATATATTCTGTGTGAAATACTCTTGCTCAATACCATACAAAGTTTCTTTTGGTTGTAGGTTTATTTTTGATTTAGAAGGTATGTCTGTTTTATGAGAAAGAAAATAAATAAAATCGGACGCCATGGTTCCGTATGAAACAGGATTTGGTTTATAAATGCTTTGTTTTAATGAAATTTTATCAGAACTTAATTGTTGACCAACAATATTTTTTGACCATACCAATACACTTCCAAATTGTTTATCTGAAGGTAATAATTTAATTTTTTTAAAAAAATTATTGACCATATTAAAATCTGTGGATGCCGAAGATGATAATTTATCAATATTATTTTTTGTTGGTCTAAAGTAAAATGGAAATTGTTTTTCTAATCTTGAATCATTTTCTAATGGAAATTGGGTATATCCATCAACATTAATTTTTCCATTATTTACACCATTTATAAATTGGTTGATAATTTTAACCCCCTCATCTTGAGTTTTACCGGTAAATTCTAATTTATATTCAACACCACTTTTATATTGATCAAGTGGTGTATTCATATTAATTTCTGTGCTTTTAGTTTTATCTTTAGGTAGTAAAGAATAAAGTGATATATTCCCATTATAGAAAGTTGATCCTGTTGTTCCTCCTCCAGATGTGAACCCTGTAATTTGAACTTCACTTGTTATTTCCCACTCTATTAGTTTTTTAACTAATTGTGATTTATTGGAAAACAATGTCTTTTTAATCGGATCAAGTTGTTTTTTTTCTAAATCAAAGTTTGATATTTGTAAAAATCCTCTATTTTGTCTTGGTGTTGGTAAATTAAAGCTAGAAGTTTGTGTTGGTATATTTTTTCCTGCCCTTATTAAAACTTCGCTTTCTTTTACAATAACATCTGAAGTTCCTCTACCCAATAATGCATTATCCCCTGGTTCTGGATATATACCCTTAGATTGACCTTTAATTTCCAAACTTATTGGATCTTTAATGTTATTTGCTTGTTTTAAAAAAACTCCACTAGCAAGCATTGATTCTGAATTGTGCCAATTTTCAAAATTATTATTTTGTGGTCTTGTTATTGGCCCTTGTATGTAAAATTTGGTATTATCGTTTACCTGTGTTTTATTATAATAAAATATGTGAATATATTCATCAACTTCAGGTACTTGACTAATATAATAAGGTAAAAGAGGTAAATAAATTATGGGGTCTTTTTCTGTCCAAATATCTTTTTCTGGATCCCAATCTTCAGGTAATAAAGCAGATTCGGTCTCGCTAATTGGAATTGCCCTAACTCTTCCAAGCATCAAAGGATCTTGATTATTTATTACAAATCCCTGAAATATAATTTTATCTTCACTCATTTTATTTTAATTCTATCTGAATATTCTTTATGTAATAAATTATAAGTGTTTTCTAATTTATCTAAATGGTGTGTTAGTTTCAGTAAAGACTCTTTAGTCATTTTAAAATCTTCTTGTATAAAGTCCATCGCCAATTGAAGATCTTTATTTGACCTTTCTTTATGTTCTTTAATTATCAGAAGTATTTCTCCTGCTTTTATTCTTTTTTCGTTAATGTTAAATGAATTTTCCATATGAATCTTTTGGTCTTGTAATGCCTGCTGGAGTGATTGTCAATGGACCAATTCCAATGGCAACTTTTCCGTTTTCAGCGATTTCTTGAGAATTTCCATCAATCATTGCTTTAATTGATGCTAAAAATTTATTTGGGCTCCCGTCAGGCATAGGACCTGTTGGGACCCCCAATTCTTGTAGGTTTTGTACGGTATTTAAAAACGATCTTGTTGGTGAATATCCGTCTAAAAATTTTGCAGATAATAATAAAGGTAATGGTAAATCAGCACCTGATTCTTTTAATGCGTCCAACTTTTTTTTAATCCCAATATTCAATAATTGTAATAACTCATCTAAAACGCTTTTACATTCTCTAAAATCTTTTACAATTTGTATTAGTGCTGGAAGTATTGCAACAATTGATAATATCATTTGATATTTTTTCTTCTTTTTTTCGTCCGTAATATCTTTTAATAATAATCTAACAAGAGCTTTTATTTCTTTTTTTAATTCTTCAAAAATTGCTTTGGTAAAAACCGCCGCTACTTTAGTTAAAAACTCATTAAAGAAATTTTTAAAAATTTTTTGAAAATCTTTAATGTTATTGATTTGTTTAAATATTGGTTGATTTAACATCCCTGCGGATATCATAATTGGTAAAATTGTTTTAGGTGATAAAACGGTATTAACTAACGCTTTAACAAATTGTGTGAAGAATCCAGAATCAACCGATAATTTGTAAGTTGGGTTTTCATCAACAACCGGATAAATAATACCTAAGGCTGCGTTAATTTCATTAACATCTGATGTGTCTTCATTAAATTGTAAATCATCTAATGCCGTTAATACAGCATCTAAATTCATCGGGATTTTTACATTATCACATTCTTCAAACTCAACGACCCCTAATTTTATATCAGAAGTTATTTGATCAATAACTCTTAAATCAATATCATTAAATTCGTAAAATGATTCATCCACATTATCAATTTCAGAAACTTTTGATGTTCCACCTACATTTATTTCTTTATTTGAGTCGGAACAAAGTCCCAATATTCTTTGCATAATTAACAAAGATTTTTGTATTACATCTAATTTTAATTTTCCGTCACCTCTACCAAATGAAATTGCTCCGGTAACATAATCAACTAAGTTGGTAAAAAAAGTTTTGTAATCTAAAATATCAATAGTACTATAATAATCATTTAAAAACTCATCTACCGTTGGAAAATTAATTCTTGGTTTTAGATCTACCTTAAAAAAACTTCCTTGAATTGTTTGTGTTGTGATTGGGTCAACATAGTTATCAACATATGTTATGTCAAAAAGATTTTGTTGTGATGTTCCTAAATAATTATTTCCGGCAACAGCGGCAAAAGGTTGATTTAAGTTTTGAGTTCTATCATACAATTCTCTATTCATAGAATAAGGAAATGTGTTATATGTTGAAGCACTTACTTCGTAAAATAATTTACCAATTCTGTCATCGGTAGATAATTCAAGACTACCAAATAAATCAATAGATTTAACAGGAATATAATAAGTTGTGTTAAATTGATATCCTTGAACATTACTACATGCTAACGCAGATTTAACATTTTCAATAATTAAATTCTTAATTTCTGGTTTTATTTTTTTTAATGAATTAACAAATACTCGTTTTATTACGGTATCTGTCTCAAGACCAGCACCTTTAATTTCTTTTAATTGTTTAATTAATTCGTCAGTAAAAGTTTTGGTAGTTGCGGTATGTTTTTTCCTCCATTTAACAAAATCACCTAATTGATTAGAAACGTATTTATTTGCCGTTTCTTGAGAACTACCAGCTTTCTTTTTTAAATCTTCGTAATCTTTTTTATATTGTTTATAAGTTTTATAAACATTTGTTTTTTGACTCGCTTTTTTTAATTCATCATTAATATCAACTGCCATGTCATGTTATTTTTTCATTTTATATGTACCATCGTTATTAATGTCTTTTTTTAATAAGTTTTGAAACGTTTCGTCGTCAAGTTCTAAATCAGACAATTTAAAATCTTCTTCTTTTTCGGTATTTTTTTGCCACATTTGTGATTGTAATTTAGAAAGAGTTAATTTTTTCTCAACACAATCATTAATAATTTTTTGTTGTTTTTCAATAACAGGACCGATAAGAGTCATATCTTCAGGTTCTTTCATCATTGTTAACATTTTATTTTGTATTCTGATTGCGGTATTTCTTTGTTCTACAAGTTCATTATAGATTTCTTGCATCAAAGATAACATTGATTCTTTACTTAAATTAATTTCTTTTTTTGGAGGTCTTGGCATAATTATTAAATATTAAGTTTTAACTAATTCTTGTATCAAATCAAAATATAATTTTTTATATTTTTTTATTGAATTTCTAATCTCTTTTGTTGAAAGATTTGTCATTTCTCTTAATTCAAACAAAATAATATTTTTATTAAATTTATTATTATTTGTATCAGGAAAAATTGTCCCATAGTTTTCAAAAAGATCATAGATTGCCGCTCCTAATTTATGCTCTTGGGCACTGATATCAATACTATCAATATCTTCTTTTAATTTTTCTAAAAATTTTTTTATAACATATTCCGAGCTTAATGTGTCTTCATCTATGGTATATGACATTTCTTCTCTATTACATAAATCAGAAGAAATATCTTCATACGATATTTTTCTATTCATTTCTTTTTGGTCTTTCATAATTTGACCCATAAGATAATTTTTACAAATAGTTCCAAAATAAGAATATGCCTTTTTTTCTTTTGATGGTTTGAACTTATCTATTTTTGTCATAAGAAACGAATGTGTGTCTACATGTATTTCTTCATAGTCCATGTCTTTTCTGTATAATTTATATCTTCTAATTATTGAAGATATCATCTTATCTAAAGGCTCTTTTAAAAACTCGTTGTAAATCTTATTTTTTTCTTCGTAAGATTCGGCGATTAAAAAATTCCTAACCGCCGTTTCTTCTCTTTCGTCAAAATAATTATTAGATGTTGGTTTTCTACCTTTCTTTTTCTTTTCAACTAAAATCTCTGTTTCATTATTGGACATTAAACTTCTTGAGATTCGTAATTTATTTCTCTTTCAGTTGAAAATAAGTATTCTTTTTTTGCGGTCTCAATCCAAAATCTAGCTTCATCTTGGTTCATTTTGTTTTCACCATTTTTGTAATTCCAAAAAATTGATCCTTCTCTTAAATTCATATGTTTATAACCAATTCTTGGAATTGTCATAATGTTTGCTGAATTGTGAGTTAAACGTAAAAGTAGTTCATAACCAAAAGTTAATTTTAAATTTGATTTCATCCCACCAATTTCTTGATATTTTTCTTTTTTGAAAACCATACCTGACGTTTGGAAGTTTTGAAATGTTTGTAATGTTTCATTTGTTAAAATACCAATTTCAGAAGATATATTAGCCGCAAATGTCGCCTCATTTGTAAATCCAGCGAAAACTAGTTTTTCATCAACGTCAACAACAATTGGTAAAAACACATGAACATCTTTATAAATGTCCATATAATTAAGAGCATTTTTAAACCATATATTTGAGTATTCATCGTCAAATTCTAATATAGAACACCAATTAGAATTTGCAATGCTTACACCATGATTAACTTGTTTAGCAAAATTAGGTTCTTGATTCCAAGACTCTAAATTTACTGTCATACCACTGAAATCATATTCGTTTAAAAAAGTGGTTAAATATTCTTCAGACCCATGAACGATTATTAGTTCATTTAGATTATCGTTTTGATATCTTACTGATTGTATACATCTATCAAAGAAGTCGACAAACCCGATAACTTTACCTGTTTTTATAGGTAGGATGACTGATATTGTGTTATTTGTGCTCATAATTATATTGTTTCAAATTTAGATAGTTGATCTTCGAAAGACTCAATGCGTTTTTCGAATAATTCTGAGAATAAAGAAATTGTATCCTCTTCAAATTTTTCATTTGTTGGAATGGAATCTACCGTGATTTTCATTCTTTCAAAAAGTTCAGGATTTAAATTATCCTCTAACCAATTTTGGATGAAGTCTGATAACACATCAACCATTATTGTTTTGTTGTTTACCCATAATCCATTATCTTCATTCATCCAAGAAGGGACAATATCAGGAACCAAACCTAAAACAGGAATTCCCATTTTCATAGACTCAAGTGGAAATGTTCCGTAAGAACTTGTTTGGTCAATCCAAATAGAAATAAAACTATCTTTCATTCCTTGTGCAAATTCATTTTCAGAAAGACTACGAAGGTCTCTAAAACTTATCCATCTATATTGAGGGAATTTAACATAAAAAGTTTTAATTAAGTTTGCGGTGTCTCTTTGGTCTCTTGTGTGGATATTAATAATTGTTTTTGGTGGGAATTCATTTTTTTGGAACCCTTCAGAAATTGCCGGCTCTATTACATCAACAGATACGCTTCTCATTACCGACTCAATTAATTCTTTTTGTTTGTTTGATGTTGTGATACATTTGTAAAAACCTAATTGAGACCATGATTGTCCAGGTTGTAAAGTCTCAAAGATGTGATCAAACGCTTGTGACAAAACAATTTTTCCACAAGGAAGTTTTGTTATTTGATCCATAACAAACCCATATATTTCGGGTATAATGATAAGATCATCAGGAGAAATCTCCAAACTTGTTCCCTCAATTGGTCTGTGCTCAAGTTCAGTCATATATGTTTCATCTAACCAAGATGAAACGCCAAAGTATTCAGGTTTTTCATGTAAGATAATTGCGTTATAACCCGCTCTTTTTAAAGTAATTGCCATTTGATAGATATATCTAACAGATGCTTTTGCATTTCCTTTTGTGTCTTGGACCATAAAATAAATTCTTGAAAGTTTTTCTTTCATATTATTTATGGACTTTTCTAACTTTTCGTAATTTTCAGTGCTCATAATTTTTTTATAGTTTGTTTATTATGTTTTTCATTAATAATGAATTGAAAGATATCTTAAAAGGAATAGTTAATTCGCTATTAGCGGGTCCTAATTTTTCATCAACGGGTTCAGACTCAGTTAAAATTGTGTCTATCATCATTTTAATTAGTTCGTATTTTACCAAGTGTATTTGAGACTCACCACTCAAACTTGGTAGTTCTACTTGTTTTTCGATGTTATCGATGTCTATGTAATAGTTTTCTCCAAATAATTTAAACATTTTGTTTTATTGTTTTTATTGTGTTATTAAATTCTGACAGTGAAAAAATTTCATATTCAGATTTAATATGTTTATTGTAATCAGTGACGTATTTAACAACCACTTTTCCTTTGTGTTTATCTAACAATAATATAGGATCCGCAGTAAGTAAAATATCTACTTGATCCCACATAGATTCTTTTGTTATTTCGCTAAAGAAAAATATCTTTTCTAATAAACATCCAAATTTAGATAGAAAGAATAATGATGATGGTTTTGATTTACCGATCTCACTTGAAACGATTAACAATTCATTCTCATCTCTTAACTCAAGATACAAATCGTTTAACATGTTAAATGTTGCCATCTCCGTTGATGGGGCGTGACCAAATAATTCCATTGAATATTCCTCATACATAAATGAAAATAATTCCTCACTATTACGAAACGCAAAATGTTTGGTCAAGTCTAAAGAGTCAACGTCGGTTAGTTTTTTATATTCAAAAGGAATTATATCGGACACCTCCAATTCAGTGTTTCCCGATATGTCCACATAATATGTTTTACCTACATACCCATTTGGATCACTTTCAATTAAGTGTTTTTCATATAATTGTTCAAATTTTCCTATAGTATCTCTCAATACTCCGTTAATATCAATTCCTATTCTATTTGTCATATAATTTATGATAATTTTATTTTATTTTTAGTAAATATTTTAATAAAAAGAAAGATTGGGATATTTATATATATGGTAGAAGAAAACAAACCAAAACGTAAACAATGGACAGAATATGAAATTCGGTATTTATCCGAACATTTTTATAATATGTTTAATAAGGATTTATCTTTAAAATTAAATAAGTCAGTAATCTCAATACAAAATAAGGCAAATAAGTTAGGTCTAAGTAAAAGCTCCGAACACATATCTAAATGTATTAGGATACGAAATAAAATGGTTGGTAGAGACTTAACCGATGATTTCTTAAGAGACGAAGCTCTTAAATATAAAAGTTTATCTGAATTACAAAAAAAAGATTCGTCAGTTTATTCATCAATCCGTAAAAAAGGTCTAATTAAAGAATTTTGTTCCCATATGATAAGTAAAAATTTTAGTATACCACAAATTATATTAAAAAATATAATTAAAAGTCTAATAACCAATAATATAAACTATAATGATAGAAACATTATAAAACCATATGAGATTGATGTTTATTTACCAGATTTTAAAATAGGGTTTGAATATAATGGTAAAGGTTGGCATAATAATAATATTAACGATGTTAAAAAACAAAAAATTAGTAAACAGAAAAATATAAATTTAATCGTAATTGAGGAAAGAAATAGAAACTATGTTGATGACATCAAAACACAATTAAAAGAAAAGATAATGGAGGTTAATAAACTTTGTAATTTACAAATAACAGAACGTGAAATCGATTCCGTTATTGTTGGGGATTATTATTCTGAAATATATTCAAAGGAGGATTTAAAAAAAATCTCAGATAAGTATTTTTCGTTTAAAGATTTTTATAATAATGAAAAATTAGCATATGTTAAAATATCAAAATTAGGGTTAATTGATGAATATACTTCTCATATGTGTTGTCGTAGAAAAAAAAGAAACTTGATTGAGGTGGGTCAAATTATTAATAAACATGTGTATTTACTTGATTTGATTACTTATGATTCATCGACCTATCAATTTATTTTAAAGAATAAATTAAATCATTTAATTAGTCATTTAAAACGCAAATAGTTAATATTCCGTATCATATCTTTTCAGTATCTCAATAATAATTGGGTTCCTAACGACATCATCGATATGAAATTCAAACATACCAATTTTATTAACACCATTAAGTCTAACCACCGCATCATATAGACCAGATAATTCTTTTTTCTTAAACTTATCAGATTGATCAACATCGCCTGATATAAAAAATTTAGAATTAAATCCAATTCTGGTCAATAACATTTTCATTTCAGCGGTTGTTGAATTCTGACTTTCTTCAAAAATCAAAATCATATTATCAGCATTGAATCCTCTAAGGAATGATAGTGACATAATTTCTAAAACGCCACTTTCCTCTAGTTTAGTAGTTGCTTCCTTACCAATTAACTTATCTAATAGGGATAATGACGAATAAACATATGGACCCATTTTTTCCCTTAAGTCACCAGGTAAACTACCTAAAGATGATGAACTACTTTCAACCGCGGGTCTTACAATCATAATCTTCTCATATGAGTTAGTTGGATCTAATAATAAATCAATTGCGGCTTTTAGTGAAATATAGCTTTTTCCTGTACCGGCAGGTCCAGAACAAATCGTAATTTCATTCTCCATTAACTTATCGTAATATACTTTTTGACTGTTGGTTAAAAACTTGGTTTTTTGTTTTCGTTTAATTATTGAATTAATTAAATCTTTTTTTGAAAAAGGTTTAGAATCTTTAGTCTCCAATTTAATTATTGGATCTGGTTTTTTTCTTATTGCCATATTTTAATTAATAAATCTTTTTTTACTCTCTCCATCATAGATTTTTTTTCTAAGGTTTGTTGTTGAGTAATTATGATCACGTTTATTGTATATAATTCTAATACCCCTTTTTTGGCAAATACTTTTTGCTGTATAATTTTTGTCTTTATAATCCTCACCAATTATTCTAACATCTAAATCCAAAGAACTAAAAAGTTCCTCTAGTTCTTCTTCATCGTTGTAGGGGATTATCTTATCAACATATTTAACCGCATCCAATTGCAAGTATCTTTCTACAAGAGATTGGATTGGTTTATTTTTTTCTTTTCTATCTATTGTTGGATCGTTTTGTAATGCACATATTAAATAATCGCAATGTTTCTTACATTCTTCTAACATAATAATGTGACCGGTGTGTAGTAAATCAAACGTGCTACAGGTTATTCCTACAATTTTATTATTTTCCATAATATTCTAACCAAAATTCAATCATTTCATTTAACATTGTTTCAAATGTGTACTCAGGTTCCCACCCCAATTGGGATCTAATTTTTGTTGAGTCACCTTTCAAATAATCAAGTTCTTCAGGTCTTATAAATTTTTGATCCAAACTTATATATTTTGTATAATCTAAATCTAATTTTTCAAATACATACTCAACCATATCCCTTACTGAATGTGTAACCATTGTTGAAACAACAAAGTCATCAGGAACATCGTTATTTATAATTAAATGCATTGCTTTGACATAATCTTTTGAGTGACCCCAATCACGGTAAGAATCCAAATTACCTAAAACTAATTTATCGTTTAACCCAAGTTTAATTTCAACCGCGGTTTTAACAACTTTATTTGTAACAAAATTTGATCCTCTTCTTGGTGATTCATGGTTAAATAAAATACCATTTGATGCATGTAATTTATATGCTTTTCTGTAGTTTCTTACAATATTATATCCAAACACTTTTGAACAACCATATGGTGATACTGGTGTCATAGTTGTTGTTTCTCTTTGGAACCCATCCCCATCAACTGAGCTGCCAAACATTTCTGATGAACTCGCTTGATAAAATCTGGATTGTGGACAAGCCCTTCTATATGCTTCTAAAATGTTAATGACCCCGATTGCGTTTGTTTGAACAGTAAATTGTGGGATATCATAACTAATTCTAACGTGACTTTGAGCTGCCAAATTATATATTTCATCTGGTTGTATATCACTTAATAATCTTTCTAAACTACCTTGATCTAAAAGGTCACCATAGTATATGTGTAATTTATTTCTAATTTCATCGGTTAATCTACTTTGTTGGTTTTCAGGAACTGAATTTCTACGAATAATACCATGAACTTCATAACCTAAATCTAACAAATATTCAGATAAGTAAGATCCGTCCTGTCCGTTTATCCCTGTAATAAATGCTTTTTTCATTTGTTTTTATTTGTTGTTTATTTATTAAAAATTTTCATTTGTGTTAAATCGGGCCAATCATTAACTGACCATTTTTTAGGTACTGTGTTAATTGCGTTCTCTAATTTTTCTAACCCTAACTTTGCAGTTTCAGGTGTCATATAATAATGATACCCTATTGTATCAATATTTTGGTCTCTCCAAGGAATATTAGGTAATCTACCATCATAAGACATTTTCTTTAAGATAAGATAATCTTCCTCATTATCAAGTAAAATCACTCCACCCCTACCTAATGAAAGATGTTTTTGATATTGGAAGCTGACACACATAAATGTGTTAGGGATATAACTATCTTTTCTCCATAATACCGCAGCATCAATAATTATCTTATCCCCATAATTTAACGTATAATAATCTTCCCACTCTTCATCTCTCCATTCTCTTTCTAATCCCATTTTTTCGGCTAAAAATGGAACAGATAGGTATGTTCTTTTTGGTACGGATATCTTTTTTTCTTTAGTATATCTCAAACATAACTCAATTCCATGAGTACAACTATCAACCGCAATTGCGTATTTAGACCCAAAAAAATTAGAAATACGATTTTCAAATTCGGAAACAACATTAAAATTCATTTTTTATTTTTTTAAATTTTGTATCACAAAAATAAATTTTGAGAATATACCTCCCGCCGATACGTTTAAAATAAATCTATCCATTTTTAAGTAATCTTTTTGATAATTATATTATTTTGTTACCTTCCATTTCTTTTGTTAACACCTCAGGATTACTCTTACAAACTCCCAATTCTTCGGTATCACTAATAAAGGTTTTAAAAATGTAGTCCTCCGCATGAGGAAAGTCAATGGATCTTTTAAAGTTATCTATTACCGCATCCATTTTACTATAATAAAGTTCAAATGACAGATCTTCAATTTTAAAATTGTCGTCTAATATTATTATCCCATCCGTATTAAAGTAATCGCCAATATTACTAATCCCATAATAAATTGGAATCGTTCCTGTCATAAAACAATCTGTAATTTTTTCCGTAAACATATTTGAATATGTTGCGTTCTCCATTGCAAATGAAAAACAATAATCTTTTAGCCCATCTTCTTTATTATTTATGGGGTTATAACCTCTACTAAAATGATCACATTTATTGGAAAATTTTTTAATAATTTTTTGCCTATAAATGTGTTCAGAACACATGGTTTTGTTTGATGCAATCATAGAAACCAATTTAGTTTTTGGATATATTTCACCGTGAGATAAAAAAGATTTGGCACTACATTGTGTAAGTTGGAAAATATCCGATAATTTAGATAACTCAACGTCGTGAGTAAAAACTTTTTTAAATTTATTTTTTAAAAGTTCAATATTTTTTTCTACCCAATTATATGTATTCGGGGTAATTGTTTTTGATTCGCATAACCACCCATAGTTTTTTGTCTTTGGATTAGTTGGGGTGTGTAACCCATTATCAATGTGTATTGATATTGGTGCCGACCCATCTTTTACCCACTCAACAAATTTTGGAGGTAAATCATTTGTTGATATGGTGTGTTGAAAACATCCACCAACCATATTAATTTTAGTCTTCATTATATCCTAATAATTTAGCATTTTCAATAATCCTTGTTGGGTTTATTTTTTTAACCAAAATAGCTGGGTTACCCTTATAAACACCCCATTCTTCAGTGTCTCCAATCAGTAAACTTCTGGCGGTTAATAACACGCCTTTTCTAAGTGTTGATCCTGGTAAAACAATCGCATTTGTCCCAATATTTGAAAATTCCTCCATTACAACAGGTTCAATAATTTGAGTGCCTTTTAATTCATTTGGGATCATTGCTCCAAATAATCCACTATCATCAAATCTATCTGACCCACAAATAATTCTAGCTCCGGCCATTATATTATTAAATCCTTTTGCGGTAAAAGAACTATTTTTACCTCCAATAATTGTAACATATGGACTAATATGGACATAATCGCCTATTGTTACATTTGTTGAACAATAAACACCTTTATCAATTGCAACGTGCGAACCGATTATTAGCAAATCTTGTTTTGACACTACATCATCGTGAACAATAACATCTTTACCTGTTATTTTCATTATAATAAATCTTTAAATTTAGAATTAATCATTTCATCAATGTTAACCTCATTTGATTTTGTTTTAAACATGCCAGAGTTTAAGTGAATATTATCAATTGAATAATAATTATCGTAGTTGTTCATATCACTAACAATGAAATGAAAAAGTGTTTTAAATTCAAAATTTTTAATTTTAGACATTTCTTCTAATTTGTCATTAAATAATTGTGTAATTATATTTCTTTCATTTTTGGTTTTATAACTCATAGCCCCATTTCCTTGTATGCTATTATTAGAACCTGAAGGTATTGGACCCCAAACACCTACTTTATACCCTGAATTTATAAAATGGTCTAAAAATAAACAATATCTATCAACACATTCTATAACAACATCTTCATATGTTCTATTATTATTATCGGCAACAAACCCTAAATGACACCTAGCATCAATTTCACCAAAAGAAAAGAATATATAATCCGAATTTTTGTTTATAGGGTTAGACAATAAAAAACTATCTATTTGTGAAATTTTTTTTATGTTTTGATATGCCGTTGGTGCCGTCAGCCACAATTTAACATATGAATCATTAAATGATTGTACGTGACTATCTCCTACTAAATAAATCATAATTTTTTATTTTTTACCCCATGATTCCCAAACAAATGGATAATCAAAATTTATTTTAAATTCATTATCCAATAAATTATTACGGATTTTTTCTCTTCTTTCTATATCACCCTCAATCCCCAAATGAAATTGGATTTGTATGTTTTTAAATTTGTTAATTGATCCGGTTGATATCATATTTTCTAATAATGGATATTCGTCACCCTCAATATTAATCTGAATTAGGTCAACATACTCTAACCCAAAATTATTTAATATAGTGTCAATTGTGTTAAATTTAACATTTACCCCATCCCCATTAATTAAATTAGATGATGACCCATCTCCACCCATATAAATAACCCCATCTTTATCTTCAATACCTGCACCAACATTTAATAATCTTACTTTAGGGTTATTTGCGAATTTGGATACCATTCCATCATAAAAACTATGTATTGGTTCTAAGATATAAACATTTGGATTATATTTATCTACCATTTGTTGTGCCCAAACCCCAGTATATCCACCCAAATCCATAATGATTGAGTTTTCATTTAAATCGTATGTTATGTTATGGGTATAATCTCCCCTATCATTAAACCATCTACCTATCTCATTACTATTTAAAGTTAAATTACTCATTTGTTATAAATTTTTTATCAAGTGATTGTCCTTCATAAGGACCAGTTTTATATTCATATACGATTGTATTATCTTCTAAAATTTCATAAGTGTGACCACCGTAAAGTGTGAAACTAGCATCTCCAGCTTGGAGTATTGGAGTCGCAATAATTGTGTCATCAATATCAAATAAAATACATCTAACACTACCTTTAATAACAACCCAAGATTCTTGAGCAATTTGTTCCGTATAGTGTCTATCTTTAGTAATATGTTTATGTGGTGGAAATGTTTTATCTTTTTCCATCTTTAATGTTGCACATTGAATAAAATTATCTTCAGGTATAACTTCTGTTCTACCATTGATTTCATCCAACCTATTAATTACGTGTAATAGTTTGTCTGTTTCTACTTTTGAGTATATTTTTTCCATTTCTTATTTGTTAAGGTTTATCCATTCTGATGGGAATAGTGTTGATATATTAAGGTGGGCATTTGATGACCCAAACCATTTATTTGTTGTAATTACTTTCTTGTCTTTATTTGGATTTAGATATGCTGCCCACCAACTGAATGTGCTATTACAAATTATGTTATCTTTACATAAACTCATCGTATATAAATCTAACCAATCTTTACCCGAAGTATAGAATATTTTATTGGGTAAATAATCAAACATATTTTTAACCCCATCTAAATCATCACTAAAAATTAAAAAAGTATTATTTATACCAATAATTTTTGCCGCCTCTTTATAATATTCTTCAGATTGTTGTGGGTGATGATTTGGGTATTTTAAATAATCACCTCTTCTAATATGTATAGAAACATAATTATTAACTTCAGGTAAACTTTTTAATATCTCATTTTTAATTTCTTCCGTAGGTTTAAAAATATCTATAATAGTTTGTTTATTATTTATAAAATATTTTTCACTCTGAAAGTACCCATCTAATAGTAAATTAATTCCTTTATTGTATTTTATTTCTTGGTAATTAAATTGGGTTTCAGTATGAACAAAATAATTTTGTGGCAACCTATCAATAAAATTAAAATTTCTTAAAATATTATTATCATAATTTTTATAATCAGGATCGATAGGTCTTATAAATTCTTTAGAAAAAACATAATCAACCCCATTATCAATTGACATACTGATTGATGCCGCAAGTTTAAACATTACATTACCAATACCACCCCGATGATTTGTTGTTATAAAATTCATAAATCACTTTATCAACCATTTATAATCTGTAACCTTATTTTCTATATCGCTAAAACTAACTCTTTGGGTTGCAATTACAGGGTAAAAAGAATAAACATTTAATGATTTTTGTAATTCAGCGTATATCACATCTAATGCGTTATCGTATTTTTTTAATCTTTCTAATATGACATTAAATGATTTTTTATTTATTGCAACGCAATGAGTACTAAATGTGTTATGTAATTTGCAAACCTTTTCATTTACTATTACTGGTGGATTTATTCCCATATGTGTATTATGGTTTCCCCCAAAATATAACATATCCCAATCTTTTGGTAACATATTAAAATACTCGTCCATGTCCTCAACTTGTTTTTCAAACTCAACGTCGTCCTCTAATATTAATATTGAATTATAATCATTTTGAATTGATTCCTCTAATATTTGTATGTTTGTTAAAACTAATGCCAACCTTGATGGTGTCATAAAACCTGATGAGGTTTGGTTTAACTCTTTTCCGTCTACAGCTTTAAATCTATTAACGTTTGTTAGTTTGTTTTTTTCAAATTCAACAACACATTCACTCCACCTATCTGGTCTACGATCTAAATTTACGCAATATGTTTTATCAAAAAATTCTGTTATTTTCATTAGTGATTTATGTTATAATATATTTCAGGTGTTACAACCCAATTATTGGTTAAAGATTTTAATTTAACTATAAAATCAAAATCTTCACCATCTCTATTATTGTCAAATAATAAATTTTCAAATTTGTTTTTAAAACAAAATGATATTCCTACTTGACCAAATTTTATTTGGTCACTTGTTAGTGGTGGTAATACAATTCCATTTTCATAAACCATTCTCCAAAGAACAAAGTCAAAATTAGAATACTTTGTAAAAAGATCCTCAACGTATTTATGATGAATTGAATCGTCATCGTCTAAAAAGCCAATCCATTCTGTATTAACCAATTTTATTCCTTCATTCCTTACTAAACCTGATTTTCCATGATGACCACTAAAACCACCAAGTTTATCAATTTTTATTGTTTTAATTCTATCGTCATTAAAAGAAATGCCATCAACACCATCATAAACAATAATACATCTCCAATTTGTATTTGTTTGGTTCAATAATGAATCAATAGTTCTATCTAATGTGGGTCTGTTTAATGACGGTATAATAAATGTAATTTTTTCCTCCATACTACTTTTTAAATAGTTTATTATAATTTTTATTTATAAACGGTAATAAAGTGTTGTTATAATCGTAAGACTCTTTATTTCTTGACTCAACACTTTTACCTCTGGTTTGACTTTCAAAATGATACGACACCAAACTACCATCATAATAATTTTTAAATCCTAAAAGTACACAAGAAAGGTTCAATTCAACATCTTCAAAACAAACGGTGTATTTTTCATTAAATCCTCCAATTTTATTAAACAAGATTTTTCTTATCATCATTAACGCCGCGGTATTTCCATAAACATCTTTTGTTCCGGTTGTGTATAAATAATATGACCCAAGATTGGCGTGTGTTAGCGTTAAATTTTGATCACCTCCTAACCCAAATATAATTCCATCGTGTTGTATTGTGTTATCTTCAAAATGTAATCTACACCCAACCGTCCCAACTCTAGATTTTTCTTTAAAAAGTTTTAACATGCCATAAATCACATTATTCAATATTTTAATGTCATTATTACAGAATAATAAAAATTCGTAATCTTCATTTACATGATTTTTAACAACATCGTTGTTAATTTTAGCAAAATTGTAATAATCGTATTCAATTAAATTAACATTGCCTAATGGTAAAATTTGAGATTTAATTTGATTTTTTTCATCATCTGTTGACCCGGTGTCGGCAATGAAAATTTCAAAATAGTCTTGATTACAGTGGTCATAAAAAGACTTAACACAATCATATAACATATCAACATTACCCTTTGTTGGTATTATTATTGCAACTTTACCAATATTTTTTATTGGTTTTTCTTTAATAAGTGGAACGAAGATTTCAGAGGGTTTTAAATCTAAAGGTAATTTATCTTTCCATTTCTCAACAAACTTATCTTTGCTCATCCAAAATTCATCATTTGGTTTTCCAACAGATTCATGGGTGATATCAAAAGAAGATGTTACCCCAATTTTAATTCCGTCCAAATAATTTGGAACACAAAACCCATGATCGTAAAAATGGAACTTCCCAATCGTCTCATCAAAGTTGTGTTTGATTTTTGTTTTATCAAAAGAAATGAACAATCCATCAATGGTCACCACTGGAATTAAACTATCCATTTTTATTGAATACCTGTTAATCCATTTTTTTTGACCTTCAGGGTGGTGATAAACTTGACCCACCATTGTTTGATTCATTCTTTCCCAATAAACACCAGACTCAGGAAAATAACAAGACCCTGCTTTCCCAATTATACTGAATTCGGGGTTATTAGAAAAATCATCTAAGAGTTTTTTACCCCACCCTTTTTCAAGTTTTATGTCGTTATGACAACAAACTACAATATCATATATTGATTCGGTAATTCCTGAATTATAAAGTTCCGATAATGAAAATTGGTTATGATTTTCATATTCCAATATTTGAACGTCTTTAACCCCAACGGTATTTAATAAATGTTGTTGGAATTTTTTATTGTAATCTTGATCTTTATGTGTTGAGTAAATTATCGTTATCATATTTTTTTAACTATTTTTATAATCTATTAATTTCGGTAATACTAAATTAAGATAACGTTTAAATTCATTTTCATCCATAATACCTTTAAAAGAATTAACATTAAACGAACACATAACTAAATTATCTTTAGTGTATCCTAATTTTGGGTCTAACCTTTCTATTGAGATGCTATTAAAGTTGAGAGTCCCTTTATTATGTGTAATATCAATACCAGTATAATAACATTTGCCGTTTTGTAAATTATAGATATTAAATAGGTCTCCTTTCAATAAATCAAATGGTACATTTTGTAGTTGACATTTTTTTCTTAGGGATGGTAATTTACTATTAAAATAATGTTCTAATGAATTTTTATAACTTTCAGACTTCTTTTTATACCCTTTTTTGACACATTCATATTTAGAAAAACATTCCTTACAAACTTTTTGGTATCCGTCATAACTTGACCTATTTTTGGAAAACTCTTCAGTTAATTTAAATTCTTTACATTTAAAACATTTCTTTTTTCCATCAATAATTGGTTTACACCTGTGTTTTGATTTAGAATATGTAAATTTTTTATTTGCAACCATACCACATGATAAACAAACACATTTCACCGGTTTTTGACTACCATAAGTCAATCCATTTGAGTAGTATCCAAATTCATTAAATGTTAATTGTTCATTAATTTGCCACTGACCATAACTCATAATATTTATATTTTGTTTTTTATTTAAATATAAATACTTGATAAATAAAAAAGGATTTAATCTAAAACAAATTTGTTGACCCAAAACCATTATCGTTTCTATCTTTATTTTCTAATTTATTTTTTTCAACAAAGTTAATCCATTTACCTGAAACTACTGGACATAAAACCGCTTGAGCAATTTTTTGACCCTTCTCAATTTTAACTTTATTTTTTGTTGTGTTAAATAAAATAACTTTAATTTCCCCCAAATATCCTTGATCAATTGTTCCTGGAGAATTCAAAACCATAAGTCCTTGTTTTAAAGCCAAACCACTTTTTGATCTAACTTGAATTTCATATCCATCAGGAATATCAAAATGAAGACCAGTTGAAATTAGTTCCCTATCAAACGAATGAATCCACTTATCTTCGGTTGAATATAAATCAAAACCCGAATCTGATTCATAAACATGCTTTGGATTAACGGAATCTACATTAGATTTAACAAATTCTAAATCAATTTTTGGTAAGTATTCTTCCATTTCTTGTTCTAACTCTGGAATATCTAATCCAAAAGTTTTCATTATCAGATCATAATCAATATCATCATCTTCTTTATTGGTCATGGAATCTAATATTTCTCTAATATCGTTCATATCTTTTTCAGATATATCATCAAACTCTTCGCTCATTATTTTAAACTTTTTAATTTCATTATTGCGTCTATCAACACATTTACATCTTTTTCGCAGTATTCTGCAATTTCTTTTAACCTATTATGTTCCCAATACGCTTCGTGTACCATACCCCCATTAATCTCACCATCTTTTGGTGTTGGTATGTCTAAACAAGCACACATTAAATCTAATGAACCAACTGCGGTGTATGCCCCATATTGCCAAATTTCTTTTGTATCAATTGCTTTAATTTCCCAAGGCTTTGTATCGTATGAAGGAAGAATCTTAGATGGCATAATCCCATTAATTATCATTCGTTTTGCTAACATAGGGATATCAAAGTTTTTTAGATTATGACCACAAAGATAAAAATCTAGTTTATGACATCTGTTTAAAAGATCCCTAACTTGTATTAGTAATTCATGTTCATCATCTCCTGAAAATGTTTGTTTTTTTGTTTCTCCGTTGTCTAAAACAAAAGACATGGATACACAAACTATCTTTGCGAACTCAGGAACAAGAGCCGATCTTTTTTTAAACACTATATTCATATGTTCTTCCGTTGATCTGTCTTTCTCCCATTCTTTATCTTCAGGAAATCTTTTTAAAAACCAATCAAAGTATTTGTCAAATTGCTCTGCGACTTTAGGGTTAGTTTTAATACATGATTGATAATCAGAACACCCACCAACGGTTTCAATGTCTAAAAATAAAATTTTTGTTATTGGTATGTTAATCATTTTTTTATTTAATTATTTGACGTTATTTTACCACCAAAAGGAAATCCAGCAAACCCTTCTAAATCCATAATTGACTCTAAAAGTGAAATACAATTGGTTTCGTCTTTTGAATTAAATTGATGTGATTTAAACTTATATGATGAGTCATCAGCGATAATATAAAACAACATAAAATTTTCGTTTGTTGACGGATGATTGATATAGTTATCGTATACTTCTTGTGGTGTTAATTGTTGTGTTAATGTGTTCATATTTTATTTAATTAAAGATTTATAAAATTGTGCCCTTGTTTTCGTAACCAAATTAAGATCATATCTTTCTTTTACGGTTTCATATAATCTTTCACCAAGATCGGTAATCATATTTGGATTATCAACCAATTTTTTAATGTTTTTTGCCCAATCGCTGTGATTATTACTTTCGTTAACTAATAATGCGTTACCATTTGTGAATTGACCCTTATCTAATGCGTGTTTTAAGTCAATTGTATATGGACCAACATTGGACGCGATTATCGCTTTTTTGTAAAATCCTGCTTCAATCACTTTTAATTGAGATTTCATTCTGTTGAATATGTGATTTTTAATCGGTGCCAAAGAAATATCAAAATTTGAATAATTTCTTGCGTATGAATCTACAGGTCTTGTCCAAACTCTAACATAATTTTCATTCTGAATTGCCGGATAATCTCCTTCTTGGAATTTATCTAAGAACGTTTTATACTCAGGAGAAATAATCTTATAGTTGTTTGTAAATATTTCTTCATATCTAACCCACACGGTTTCTTGTGGTTTGATCGGTCTTTGTGTTTGTTGTCCTGTTTCTTTATTGATTTCAGTTACTGTTCCTCTAATATCAAAACCACAAACATAATATTGTAACTTATCTTGCATCGGAGATAATTTATTAACCATTCCGTCTAATAATTTTAAATCGTGTAAGTGTGATGATCCTCCTAACCACCCAACTCTAATTTTGTTTGATGTTGGTGTTGGTTCTTTAAATTGTGGTTCATTTGGGTCAATTGCGTTTGGTAAAACAATAACATTTTTATTAAACTTTCTAATTTCATTGGCAAATATCTCTGTGGTTGTTATCACATAATCTGCAGCTCTTAAATTATCAACAATTTTTGTGTGGAGTTTGTTTTCAACAATTAGTTGATGGATTGGGTGTTCTTTTGTTGGTAACCAATAATCATCAATATCAGCAATTACAACAATTCCCAAACTTTGTAATGACTTAATTAATTGTGGGCATTGCTCAATTTGACCCATACTTCTATGAAAATGAACAATTTGGTATTTTTTCCAAAAATTGATATCATTTAATTTAGGTTGATAGTCAATATCAACGTGAAAATCATCAGGATAAAGGTTTTGGAGTTTAATATGGGGGTCAACCGATCGAAATTTTCCTACTCCTGACGTATCTGAGGGGGTCACTAAAACGTTAATTTTTGACATATTTTCTTTTTGTTTAATTGTAGTCAAAAACTAAAGAATAATCAATAAAAAAACCCACTCTTTTGAAATGGGTTTTCTGTTTGGGGTTTGCCTGAAAAGTATTATTTAGTCATTTTTTTAATTTTAAGAACTTTACCTTCAAATAAATGTTGTCCTACACGAAATTTAAACATTTCAGAACTTTTAGTTTCTGATTCAATCAATAGTCCGTTTTCTGACAACACATCTTCCATTGTTTCTCTAACAATATTTTTAATATCATTTGCCGATAATCCAATTGATGATTGTTGTGTTTGTGATTGTGGTTCTCTTCTCTGAGTTTCTTCTTTAATAAAATCACCTTTAGGGTTTGTATTCATTAATCTTGACGCTTTTTCAACCAATTCATTACTTAAAACCGCGCCAGACCCAACTCCCATTGTTGGTTGTTGGATTGGGTGTTCTATCATTAATCTTTTAATTTCGTCGGGAAGTTTTGAATTTGCAATCCTATCTTCTGTTGGAAGGGTCGGTTGTTTTGGGGGTGAATAAGGTTTGGTTTCTTCCATAAACTCTTGTGGTATATTGTATTTTGCTGGTGCAGCATCATACCCTTCTACAACAGGAGTTGTCATTTCTCTTACTTGACCTCTACCAATTTCATTATGTCTATCCATGATTTTTTTTGAAACCATGAGTTTTTGTAGTAATTCTGATTCTGAATTCATATTAATTTAATTTACATTTTTAAAAAACTGCGTTTATTATTACATTTTCCATACTTTTATCCCCATTTGGGTTATAGTTAGGTCTTGGTGTGTCAAACGTTTCTTGAGTTGGTCTTATGAATTCCATTTTATCAACCCTAAAAAACCTCCACCCCGGTAATGGTTTTTTCCCTAAATAACCTGTATGTGAAGCCCCTTCTTTGTCCCACGCTCTTAAAACAGGATTGCCTCTTTTTGTGTTACCAAAAGCAACAGGTTCAATAACCCTTAACCCTCTTCCTCCTGGTTCATCACCATTGTAATAAATTACGCACACTCTTCTGTTAGTTATAGCGTCTATGATTTGATCCTTAGATGCTACTTCTAATATAAGATTATTAAGGGTGTTGTAAAGTTTCATTATGCCGATGGAGTAGTGTAAGGTCTGTTTGGTTGAAATTCGTTTACTTTGATCTCATTTTTTCTTTCAACAATATCAATGGAAGACCCACCATTTATTGTGTCAAGAAAAATTCCCGTTCCTTTTCCTGATTCATCTCCATCTGAAATTGCGTCAGGATTTACCGATGAATAAGGATTTACGGTTTTGTAATCATTTTTCACGATAAGGCTTTTTCTTTGTAAGTCGGCAATTGCGGTTAAATCATTTGCCGGTTGACTGAAATCTAATCTTTCTGATTGCATTTTAAATTATTTTTTTTATTATTTGGTTTATTCTGTCTAAGTCTTCTTTAATTCTAACATCTTGTGTAAAGGTGCTATGATCTTTTGATGGTCTAACCATATTGGCATATGGACCAAGATCCTTAACAAGATTAACGTCTATTTGATCTGGCATAAACTCATCATCAACTCTATTCGCCAATGAATCATTATTTCTTAATTGTTTCATTGTTCCCTCAACCCAGTTTTTCATATAATCAGCCCCATTCAAAATAAATGGTGCATCGGTCCCATCTCCATCATATGTATCAAACCAATTTTTAATTCTTCCAAGTTGTTGATAAGTCACATAACCCGTATCTCTTAACTCCTCATTTCTTTTATGACCTTCAATAGAAGAATCTGAATTTGGAAACTCGTCAAAACAGGTTTGCAAATATTCGGTTACCTCTTTTGGTAATGGAATTGTTTTATTATATAAATTACTATTCACCTTGTTTTAAATGTTTGATTAATTTTTCTATGCTAATGTTTTCTTTTTCTGCCAATTTTTTAATTGCCTCAATATTTCTCATTAAAATTTTTGAAATGACGTTATTGTCATCTTCATCTTTATATTTTTTAACAACCTCTTTGTCTTTTGATTTTTTTGAAATAATAATTTCGTCAATCATCTTTTCCATTTTTTGTTTTTCAAGTTCCGCCAATCTTCTTTTTGTAAAACAATTTTTACATTGACCCATTCTTTTTTCTTGTTTAAGTTCTTTATCTAGTTTCTTATCAAAACCAAATCTTTTCAATCTTTCATCTCTTTCAATTGGATCTTCAACATCCATTTTCTTTAATATTTTGTTTGCCACATCATATGTTGGAGCGTCTTCGGTTTCTTCAAACCCAAAAGATTCTGATTGATCAACTTCACTTAAAGGTTTTCCATTATTTTCTTCACCTTCACCATAATAAACACGGATAAAAGGAAATTGATTTGACTTTGTCATACGAACCGTTTGGTCAGTAGTTTTCTTAGCCAAGTTTCTTTGGTTTAAAATTGGAATACTTGATCCAATTACAGACCCATCAGGATTAACCAACTCTCCCAACTCTCCGTCAGGTTTTTCTTTTCTTTTTGCGTTTGAATCTAAAAGAGTATGAACTTGTTTTTTTGTTAATTTTTTCCCTGAATTTAATATTTTTGAAATAACATTTTGAATTTCTCTAAACACCTCTTTATCTACAACAATAACGTCATCTTGTTTTCTTGACTCACTAATAGTATTTGATACCGAATAATAAACAGCAATTTTATTTCCCTTATCTTTTAAAAAGAAATAATATGGTTCGTTGTAATACTCATGGTTTAATTTAATCATGATTTAATTTTCTTAATAAATACTTTGATTTGTTGTATTTATTAATAAAAGAAATGGCATATCAAAATATAAATCAATATAATTATCAGAAATTAAAAATGCAAGTCATTTATGACGGGCAAGATATGTCGTTGGCATCTGATGAGGTTGATTTTAATCAAGAAGTTGTGTTTTCACCATACTTAATTGGTGTTGATGATGGTGAAAAATTACCAATATCTCTTAATCTTAATAGTCCTTTAACTACCCAAAATCTTAATTTAATCTATGGAAACTATGACATCAATAACGTTATTGTTTCTGAAAATTTTTACCAACCAAAAGATTTAAATTTAAATTGTTTTAGTTCTAACACAACTTGTGATATTGGTTTAACAGGTATTGACAATGGATTGGTTACCAAAATTAAAGGGGACTCTTTAGTTTTTACTAATGGTTTATTTACAGACGCAGAAAAATTTGACAGATTATATTATGACAGAAGAATGAAGTTCATTCAAACAACAACAAATGTTCCGTCTAACAATAAGTTTTCAGGAATACCTGAATACACAACATATCAAATGGTCTCAAAAGTTAGTCCAATTTTTGGAAGGTATGTTGAACTTTATGGTGGTTTTTATCAAGGGTTTTATAAGTTATTTGGTTATGACTATGATATTCTTCCTGAAAGAATGCACAAAGGATGGTCTGTTGAATTATTATTAAAACCAAGATTTGGTGATGAATATTCTCCACCGCCAGGATATACAACCTTAAATCAAATATACCCCAACAATAAAAATACTTTCTTTTATATGGGGACAAGGGCCGAAAATAAATTCTATCATTACGCCGATGGTAAAGCAAAATGTGATCCTGATTATGTTAGGGTTACGTCTGGTTTAACAAAAGAAGAAACTTGTGCTTGTTGTGATTATTCGGTTAATAATAGTAGATGTATATATGTGTATCCACCAAGACCTATTGGTGGTGTTTATGATCCACATCTAAACTACGGATGTAATTTATGTAAAGGTGACAATGAACAAAAACTCACTTGTGGTTGTGGTTGTGATCAAGAACCTTGTGAAACTTGTGGGTGGATGTGTTTTCAACATAATTGCTCAACAATTAATGTCCCAACCCCAACCCCGACTCCAACACCAACAACAACTCCCCCTTGTGATACCTATCCTTCGGTGATTGCGTGTAGTCCAACGGTTCCATGTTGCACGTCTTGTCCTTCATGTGGATGTGATACTTGTGGATGCCCTCCATCATATCCATCAACAATTTTTTCATCAGTAGAAGATACTTGTGAAAAAGATCCAAAATTTGATGCGTTATCCAATAATATTTCATTTAGATTATGTGGTGAACCACAAAACCCCGGAATTGGTATTAGAGCAATTAAAATTACGGGAGATTGCGTAACAACAGGTTCTTGTGTGACAGGTCAAACATATGTGACAGGATATACGATAGTTGACATTTGCACCCCACCAATTTACCCGTATTGTTTAGAAGTGAACCCATCTTGGTTAGGTATTGAGCATTGGTTTTTACTTAATGTTGTTTGGGAACGATATACTTATTTAGATTATTGTGATTTAAGATGGTTTGGTGGATTAGACGATATAACAAGAGTAGAATTACTTCAAAGTTTGGCAAACAACACGGTATCGTTAATCGCTCCTCCATACACAAACGGATATGAAGTCCCTGGCCAAGTTGAGATTGTTCAATTAAATCAAAGATGGTTAGACGACACCAAGTTTAGAATGGGTAGATTAAAGATCTATATTAATGGTAGAATATTTTATACCATAGAAGATTTTGAAGAAGTAATACCAAGAGGGTTAGACACAGATAAAGAAAAACAAGTTGGGGTTCCTTTTAATATGTCTTGGGGTGGTGGAACTCAAGGTCTTCACGAAAACTTAACCCTTAATTTTTGTAAAATTTGGAGTTATTCTGTAGGAAATGTAACCACAGATATAGTTTATAATGATTGTGATAATAATCCAATAACATTATCAGGTCTTACAAATGTGTCTGGAAGTATTATTGTTGATAAAAACTCAACACCATATTTTACAATTTCAGATATAAATAATGTTTTAAGTTTTACGGGAGATTATTCGTTAAAAGCGAATGACTATAATCAAGACCCAGAATGTTTCCCAAATAATATTTTAAGTGCCACGACATTAAATAAATTAAAGACACACATTTTATTAGAAGAAAACTTTGCAGGAACTTTTGATGGGGCAATTTCTCAATTTAGATTTTACACCGAACCATTGTCTTCTCCTGAAGTAAAACATAATTTCAAATTATTAAGAGATACTTTTTATATGTTTGATCCCGATTGTCCAAATTGTGATCTTGCCGCTTGTCTCCCTAATGATTTTACTTATACAATAATTAACACATAGATGAGTCAGAATATATTAATTAATAGTGTTTTTTATGATGGCGAATTGGCCGAAGTTTTATTCAAACCAGACAATGACGATGTTGTTTTAAATTTTGACCAAATAACATTACCATTTTTATTTGAGCCTTATTTATTATTTCCGCCAAGAGAGATTTATGGGACATATACGATTAAACCTGTTTCATCAAGTTGTCCTTATTTTTTAAACGTAGTTAGACCAACCCCAACTCCGACGCCAACACCAAGTCCTACAAGAACTCCGACACCAACACCTACAACAACAAATACACCAACACCTACATTAGACCCGTGTAAACTACCAAGTCCAACGCCAACATCTACTTTAACACCAACACCGACACCAACAATTAGTGTGACTCCGACACCAACACCGACTTGGAATCCATGTATTACTCCATTCCCACAACTTATGGTAAATATTTTGTTGGAGATAATTCCAGGATCTGTAAAATTAAAAGCGACGGTATCATATAATCAAGGTTTACCAAATGACACATATATTTGTTTTGATGCAATATTAACAACAAAAACAAATGAAATAATTGTTGTTCCAAAACGATTTTTAATTAATTCTGGAACAATGATGGGCGTATTTGAAACAAAATTAGATTTAGATTTTGATTCAATAAAAGATGTTGTGTTTATTGAAAATACTCAAATTGAGGGTCATGATATTACACCAAATTTTATACAAGAAATAAAAAAACATTTACCACCAACTAATACACCAACACCGACAAATACCCCAACTAACACACCGACAAATACCCCAACTAATACTCCAACTCCAACACCAACAAATACCCCAACACCAACAAATACCCCAACACCTACAATTACACCAAGTGTTGGGTCATCACCAACACCAACTCCAACTAATACTGCAACTCCTACGGTAACTCCTACAAATACATTAACGGCAACTCCTACGGTAACTCCTACAATTACACCCACAACCACTGAAACACCAACTCCTACACCAACTAATACATTAACTGCAACACCTACAAACACACCAACACCTACTACCACTGAAACTCCTACACCGACACCTACAACCACTGAAACTCCTACACCGACACCTACGTCAACTAACACTCCTACTCCTACGTCAACTAACACTCCTACTCCTACTCCAACATCAACACCAACGACTATTCCAAAAATTTATTTTGGAAAATCAGTAAACGCAAACTTTAATTCAGGAGACGAGTTGTTGTTGTCGACAATTGATACTTCGCAAACAACTAATTTATATTTGGAAATTCCATCAGGTCCGGGTTATTTTTATATTTTAATTCCATCCGCAAGTAATCAACCATCAATGTTTAAAAATAGTGATTCGGGTTGTAATGGTTTTGTTATTCCGATAACAACAAAACCTGATGTAAATATAATTGACAATTTTGGGAACTATACTATTTATTCAGTATATAGATCATATATATCAACCTTTGCTAAAGTTGATGTGTGGGTATGTGAATAATATTATATATGTATATAGAAATTTAAATGGCCGATTTTAGTAAAATCGGTGGGGTGGGGATTATGGGCTTCATCTCCCCGATGGACACATTAGACACTTATGCAGTTATTGATCCTTTATATGGTATTGATGGATTACGTAATGTTGACGAAGAATCGGATTTAAATTTAATACCATACGACAGGAGAAGACCTGGTATGATTGTCGGAACTGATGGAGGTTCTAAATTTTTCAAACTTAAAAACATATTTTGGTCTTTTGAATTAACAGATTGGGAAGAAATTTTTTTTTTAAGTTCCACCCAATTAGATGTTCTTAGAAATTTACCCAATAATTTAGTAGTCCCTGGTGTTAATTCATCAACATTTATTGATCGTGAATTAATTTCAGGATCTATCAATAGTGTAAATAAAGAATTCCAACTTCGGTTTACACCTGAATTAAATTCAGAACACATTTATTATAATGGACTCTTACAAGATAAAGGATCGGATCTTGATTATAGTATAAGTGGAAAAACAATCACATTTAATAATCCTCCAAAAATTGGAAGTAAATTACTTTGTTCGTATAGAACTTATAGTGAAATTAATTTTATTGATCACGAATATCCTATTGGTAAAATAAATGGGGTTAATCGTATTTTTGAACTTAGTATTAAACCAAAAACAGGAAGTGAACACATCTATTTGAATGGTCTTTTGCAAGACTTTGGTGAAAATAATGATTACACAATAAATGGAAAAACCATAACATTTAGTATTTCACCACCTTCTTGGAGTAAAATAACCTGTTCATATAGATTTAATTAAAATAAAATTAACATAAAAACATTACAACTTAAAAGATAAACATATTTATAATAAGAAAGAAAAAAAATGATGGAACAAGAAGAAAAATACTCAACGTCAGATTTATATTTAGGGGCGTATTTAAAATTAAAAGGATTTAAGATGTCTGTTGAAAAACAAAGAAATAAAGCTGTTTTTATGTTTGATAAGACGGAAGAAATACAACAAGAAGTTAATAATTACTTAAATGAAAGTGGTTCATGTGGACCCCTTTTATATACAAATTCAATTAAGAATTTAAAAAATTTATTATATAATTTGTAAAAAGTTTGTCTTTTTCAAATTTACCAAATATTTATATGTAAATATCGTCGTGTTATGCGGCAATTATTAATATCTCTTATTTATCTCCTTATTTAAATTAATCTATTATTACGTGGGTGTTTTTATCCTTAAAACCACCCTGTTACTATTTGTATGCGTAATCCAACTTGCCTCAAGAGTTGAGAACAAGGTGTAAAGATCACTTTTTAATAAATAAAAAAATAATTTTTTTATGGCTACTACTAAAATAGTTTTAGACTTACAATCGGACTTGGTATTATCAAGTCCATCAATCACAACCCCAATTGGTATCGTTGCTGGTGACATCGCTTATGGTTCATCAAACGTTAATGCTGAGTTAGGAACGTTGTCTTCAAACATCGCTCAAGAAGTTGTTGATCGTGCTACTGCGGTTACTTCTGAAGCAACAGCAAGAGTTTCAGGTGATAATTCAGTTGCATCTAATTTATCTTCTGAAGTTGTTAACAGAACAAACGCGGTTTCTTCTGAAGCTTCTACAAGATTGGCTGCTGACAATTCATTGGCTACTTTAATCTCTGTTGAAATTTCAACTGAGCACGCTCATCACTCAACTGCCGAAGCATCAATCGATTCAAGAATTTCAACTGAAGAAGACGCTAGATTAAACAAAGATAACTCTTTGGCTACGTCAATTTCAAATGAAGTATCTGACAGAACTGCTGCCGTTTCTTCTGAAGTTGTTGCAAGAACCGCTGCTGATAATTCATTGGCTTTAGATTTAGCTTCTGAAATCACTAACAGAATTTCTGATGTTAACGCTGAAGAAACAAGAGCTATGGCTGCTGAGTTATCATTGAAAACTGATTTGACAGCTGAAGGTTCAAGAGCAATGTCTTCAGAGGTTTCTATCGCTAACGATTTAGCCGCTGAAACTACTGCAAGAATTGCTGACGTTGATGCTGAAGAATCAAGAGCTATCGCCGCTGAAGGTTCATTAGCTGCTGATTTAGCTTCTGAAGAATCTGCTCGTATGGCAGCTGACGCTTCATTAAACACCAAAATTGAATTCGTTATTTCGAATACTGATGCGGCTGCATTAGATTCATTAACAGAAATCGTTGGTGCGTTCCAATCGGCTGATGGTGACATCAACAACGCTATCACTACATTAGCAACAAATTCATCAATTGCAGTATCAACTGAAACTTCAAGAGCAACTGCTGCCGAAGGTTCTATCGCTGCTGATTTATCTTCTGAAATCGTAAACAGAGGTTTAGATGTTGATGCTGAAGAAGCAAGAGCACAATCTGTTGAGGCAGACTTATCTGAAGAAATTTCTTTAGAAGTTGCTAATAGATTAGCCGAGGTTTCAACTGAAAAAGCTAGAGCAATGGCTGCGGAAGGATCTATTGCAACTGACTTGGTAACTGAAACAACTAACAGAACAAATGCTGATGCTTCATTGGCTACTTTGATCTCAACTGAAATTTCTACAGAACACGCTCACCACGTATCTGCTGAGAATTCATTAACAACAAGAGTTTCATCTGAAGAGTCAAGAGCTACTGCAGCTGAAGGATCATTAGATACTAAAGTTTCTGTTGAAACTTCAAGAGCTACCGCTGCTGAAGCGTCTATCGCATCTAACTTGTCTACTGAAATCGTTAACAGAACTGCTGATGTTGATGCTGAAGAATCAAGAGCTATGGCCGCTGAGTTAGTATTAACTAACAATTTATCAACTGAAGTATCTAACAGAATAGCTGACGTTGATGCTGAAGAATCAAGAGCTATGGCTGCTGAGTTAGTATTAACTAACAATTTATCAACTGAAATCGTTAACAGAATTGCTGACGTTGATGCTGAAGAATCAAGAGCTAAGTCTGCTGAGTTAGTATTGACTAACGCAATCAATGCTGAAGAAACTGCTCGTGAAAATGCTGATAACGCACTATCTCAAGAAATCTCTGAGTGTTGCTCAATCCACACATCTGTTGATGTTGTTTTATCAGGTGAAATCATTAGAGGATTTGGTTCAATCGAAACTACGGTTTCTACTAAAGAATCTATGGCTATCGTAAGAGAAGATAGTATTGATTCTAAATTGTCTTCTGCAATTTCTTCTGAAGCATCTTCAAGAGTATCTAAAGATGGTTCATTAGAGTCTGTAATTTCAGAAGCTAAAACTTCTATCAACAACTCAATTTCTTCTGAAGCTTCTTCAAGAGTATCTGGTGATCTTTCATTAGAAAACGCAATTGCAAGAGAAGAAGGAAGAATTGACGCAATCCTTGATGGTTCAACAGTTGATTTAGATCAATTTGCTGAAATCGTTTCTTTTGTTAATGGAATTGACTTAGAAAATGATAACGCATTGTTAGCTGCTGTAACTTCAATCGGTACTGCAATTGGTAATGAAGAGTCTTCAAGAGTATCTAAAGATAATTCATTAGAATCTGTAATCGCAACAAACAGAACTGACGCTAACACAGCAATGTCTACTGAAGTTTCTAACAGAGTTTCTGCGGATAATTCATTGTTTGTTCAATTGAATGACAAAATCAACAACGAAATCTCTGATAGAACTGCTGACGTTGATGCTGAACAAGCAAGAGCTGAAGGTGCTGAAGGGATGTTGAATACGAAAATCAACACTGAAATCTCTAACCGAGTAGATGCTGACTCTTCATTAGCTACATTGATTAACAATGAAGTAACAAGAGCTCAAGGTGCTGAAGGTTCATTAGAGGCTGCATTGTCTTCTGAAGTTGCTAACTTGTTATCAAATACAGACTTAACTGCAATTGATTCATTCTCTGAAGTAGTAACTGAATTAGACGCTGTTAAAGGTATAATCAACAACACTTACTTCAAGAAAGTAGCAGTTTCTGGTTTAGTTAATGGAACTAACAAAAACTTCACCCTTGCATCTGAAGTAAGATCTAATTCTGAAACAATCTACTACAACGGATTGTTACAAGAAGAAGGTGTTGACTACACAATCTCAGGTGGTACTAACATCCAGTTTACTTATACTCCTAAAATGGGTGGTAAAGTAACTGCTTACGGTGTTTACGCTTAATCTTTGGTTTTAACCAAAAAGAAAAGGGGTTCTTCGGAACCCCTTTTTTTATATATAATAAATTATATTAAAGATTATCGTATCTATTTGTGTTTGGATTATAAACCAAATCTTTATTTCCACCATTAAAAAGATTATAAATCAATTTGTCATAAGTTTCAATAAGTTCTTGATTATCTGCGTGATACCTTTGTAAAACCAAATCATTTTTTTTGTGATATTCCGTAATATTTTTATCGTGTTCGGTTAAAATATAATTCAACATTTTGGCACCTTCTTTTGTGTCACTATTTTCATAATAATAACCAAGATCTTTACAAAGTGGTGCGTTATGTAAAACAGGATACCCCAAATAAGCAGCATCCAAATACAAATAATTTAAAGGGTTTAATATTTGGTGACAAATTAAAACGTCAAAATATTGGGTTAAAACAAATGATGTTTGATATCTTGATTCTGCGGTGATTTTTTTATCTTCATACAGATCAAAAGTTTTGATTATGGATAAAAACTCATAATTTTCTTTAAGTTTTTCGCCATTTGTAATCATAAGTTTATCAATTTTATTTTTTCCTGTTTCAGTCCTATAAGATTCTTCAGCAATCATTGTTGGGATTATAGAATATTTAACAACATTGATATTTGGTTCCATAATTCCTAGTACCTTTTTTTCTTTGTCGGGGTTATATTTATAACCTTTTTTATAACGACCATCTTTAAAACCACTTTCAATTCCAATCACCGCTTCAAGTAAGAATTTATTATGCCAAATGAAAGGAACAATGAATGAATTTGTTCTATATAGTGTTGAGAAAAATCCGTTATTTGTATCGTGTTGTTGTGGAATATACCATAGTTCATCAAATGTCGTTTCATATTCAAAATATCTTTTTTTGTTTTCTTTAAACAAAACATTTTCCATGTGAATTACATAATTGTTTCCGCATTTGTAACCGATAAATCTTTTATTTTTATCTTCTTTAAACTTCTTAATATCTTCTTCGTAAACTTGGGCTCCCATCATTACAATAAGATCCATTTCCATAAACTTATCTTTAAAGTTATAGATATTGATATCTTTAAGATATGAAGGTCTTTTTTCAGAAAAATCTACATCAAATGTGTTTAATATAAAAACTTCATAATTGTTTTTGGATTGTTTTAATAAATGAACGAACATTAGAACATTTTGTTTCATTCCGTTTGTCCATATTGATTCTGTGTTTGATTGTAAACCTAATGTAATTCCAATTTTTAAATTTTTCATCACTGTTGTTTTGTTTGGTTTATAAATTGTTTTATTATTTCGTCTTTTTGTTCTTGAGTTTCAGAATGAACCCATAACCATAAAAAAGAACCTGACACCAATTGTAATTCTTTTTTCTTTTCTTCTATTGTCTTTTGTAGTAATATAAAGCCATTTGATTCAAAATCTATTTCAATATTGATTTTTTTTGCAATTTTATAAAGTGTTAATAAATCATTTTTTTCATATGCAATTTGAGATTCTTCATACCATTTTGATCTTAACGGGTTTTTTGATTTGTCTGGATGACATTCTTTTGCGATAGCCCTAAAAATTGATTTGATTGTTTTTTGTTCTTTTTCTGAAACCTCAAATGGTTTGTCTTTTTTAATACCACAAGAGTTAGTTTCTCCTGTCACTATTGGAGATTCATAACCCATTTTTATTGCTTCTTCCATAAATAATGGTTTATGATATGTGGTGAATTCATCAACATATTCTTTTTCTAAATCTAAAAGGTTTAACTCTTTTAAATAAAGATTTAATTTCAAGTCGTTTAACTTTTTTTTTGACATATCCTATAAATAGATTAAAATGGATTTGAGTTCATATTTATATGTGTTATTTAATTTTATTTTAACTAACAGAAATATTTATAATATAAGATGCCAATTTATAACAGATTAACAGATAGATCAAAAGTTTCTGCGATCACATTGAATGATATTATTCACGTAGTAGTTACGGGGGATACATCACAAAGTCCGCAAGGATCGTCATATTACGCACCCTTAACGTATTTACAAGCGATTTTAAGTGGATCATCAGGTACTAACGGAACATCAGGAACTAACGGAACCAATGGTACTAGTGGATCATCAGGTACTAACGGAACATCAGGAACTAACGGAACTTCAGGAACGAATGGTACAAGCGGAACTAATGGATCTTCGGGTACCAATGGTACAAATGGAACTTCAGGGACTAACGGCACTAGTGGTACTAGTGGTATATCAGGGGTAAATGGTACTTCAGGTACTGATGGAACAAGCGGAACATCACCGGCAGTTCCGGGATTAAATAATGAAATATTAACTTCAGATGGTTCAGGTGGAATAGTTGCCGAAAGTAATATGACTTTTGATACTACATTACTAAACATAACTGGCCGTACTGATATCTATGATACAATAGGAACTATTCCTTCATTAAAAATATTTTCACAACATAATTTTCCACAACACTCTTCTTTATTGATCGATTCTGAAGGAACACCAACTGGTAATACAAAATTATACGGAGCAGAAATTACTGTTTATGGTGCTTCAAGTTCAAACACAGGTATTTTAATTAGTGCAGGAGGAGATAATGACGGAAATAATACAGGTATAGACGTATCGAATAATTCCACAGGATATGGAACCTTTCCATTACAGTATGGAATAAAAGGTCTTGTTTCGGGATCTATTACCAATGGTTTTAGTAGAAAATATGGTTCTAACTTTGAAGTTATAAATCAATCCCAACGTAATATAGGTTACTCTGTCACGGTTTCAGATGCAACTATTTTTAACATAGGTTACGAAGCCTTTATTAATGGGACAACAGGAGATAGTATTGGTATGCAAGTGCTTAACACTAACGCCGACACGAATGGTGGTGATTCTCAAACAGGCGCTTTGATTAATGTTTTAGGTGGTGGTAGTTTTCTAAGTACAAATAAAAAAGGTTTAGATGTTAGTGTTAATGGAAGCGCACAATCAAATATAGGTTTACGATCTTTTGCTAGCGGTGCGTCACAAAATTATGCAATATACACTTCAGGTGGAAGATTTTCTTTTTATCACGACCCAACTTCAGAATTAACGGGAACAACCAGTGTTGAAGGTTATGGTGATATAGTAACTTTTGGTGGTGTTGGTAGTTCGTTTAATGCTGGTGATGTTGTTTATTTAGATATTAATGGTGATTGGTTAAAAACCGATGCTACAACCGCAACAACATCAACTAGTATGTTAGCAATTGCGTTAGGTAGTAGTCCATCGGAAGGTATGTTGGTTAGAGGTTATGCGTATAATAGTAGTTGGGGGTTTACTATCGGTGTTCCTCTATATTTAAGAAGTGTCCCTGGTTCCATCACAGAAATAGCTCCTGGTGGAACAGGTGAAGTGGTTAGAATTGTTGGGTATGCCACAGGAGATGTTGGGAGTGGAAAAAAAATATATTTTAATCCCGACAATACTTGGGTAGAATTGTAATATTATGGCAACAGTATCAGGCGTTTTGGTTAGTTTAATATCTAAAATAGAATATGTAAAAGGACCAATACTTGACCCAAAATCTAAAACAATATCACCCTCATTAACTTCAAAAAACTTTTCATATATTCTGTCCTAAAATATTTCAGAAGTTATCGTTTCTTTATACCACTCACTTTGATTACCCCAATTAAAAGAAGTTATATTATTTCTAATTTTATTTATTTCTTTTATCACCATCTCTGATGTTATTTGTTTTGAACACTCAAATTGACGATCAGTTCCTTTGTGTAAAGGACACCAATCCCAATCTCCTGCGTCTAATCTATCCCAATTAAAACATCCATGACAAACGTTTTCATTTATTACCCTATATGTGTCTAATTTTGTTTCAGCCCATTTTTCACTAAACCCCGATATAAGAACAACGGGTAGTTTACAAGCCCAGGCTAACCAAGACAACCCTGATCCAAGACCTATAAAAAATTCACAAGTAGATAGATCATTAATTACCTCTTGTAAATTTCCACCTTTAAAAACTGAAACTCCTTTTGGGTAAAAGTTATTCATATACCCATCACCTTCTTTTGAGTAGATCATACATTCATACCCAAGATTATTTAAGTAATCAACAACTTCTTGCCAACCATTTTTATTGTTCCAATATTTTGCTTGTGATGTAGAATGAAAACCAATCCCAACTTTTTTCTTTTTTTCTACATTTGGTAAATTAAGATTTGGTCTTATTTCTTTATAATCTAAACCAAGAATATCGGTTGCCGTTTTTTGAAGTGGTTGTGTTTTAATATCTGTTTTATGAATATTGGAGTTTAATTCCCCGTCTTCATTATAAAACCAACCCAATCTGTATTGTGCGTAGATATTTAAAACAACTTCGCCAGGTTCAACAAAATCTATTTCGGGGTATTGATCTTTAAATAAACTATTAAGGAAAGTAGACACTATAAGTTGACAACCGTGTTTTTTTCTAAATACCTCACAATAAGGGATCCATGCTAATGTATCACCAAGAGATTTTGACCCAAAAGAAATATAAACTCTTTTGTTTTCCAGATCTAAAACATTTTCATAAATAAGATTGTTGTTTTCTCTAACTTCAGTTTTCCATTTTGTATAATATTCTCGGTTGAGTTTAACCCAACTATTTATTTTAATTTTGTTTTCATAAACCAAAGATTTCTCATCAAATAATTTAATATTAAACTCTCTATCCCCCTGACCCAATATTTCAAAAAACGGGTTCACAACAAAATGTTGTTTAATAACATAATCGTTTTCAATCGGAATATTATTGTATTTTTCAATTTTTAAAACCTCATCATAAAAAGATAAAAGATCTTTTCCAAAATCTTTTTGATTTTCTATTTCATATGTTTTATCACTACTAATGAGTTTTAATAGTTGATTAGAAATGTTTAAATAATCATTAGTTTCTATTGGTGTGATATAGTTATCAAACATTCCCATATAATGTAAAAAGTTTCTTGCAATAATCTTCATACCATAATTGATTGCTTCTCTAATTACCAACGGATTACACTCCCAAACCGAATTAAACATCATAACATCACAAGCAATCATAAATGAATCAACATCATTTCTTTCACCCCAAATTGTGACATTCTTTGGTGGATCATTCATAATCGGTTCCCAATAGGTCTTAAAGTTTTCTGCTTGGTTTCCAATAAAATGAAAATGTAAATCGGGATTACTATTTTCAAGTAATCTTGCAACTTCAATACCTTCTTTTTGATTTTTTCCTTCGGTCCATAACCCAACATTTAAGATGTGGGTTTTAGTTGGGTCTATTTTTAACTTTTCTCTTTCTGTTAATTTTTTAAGTAACGGAACTCTGTGTTCGGTTAAAGGTATATCTAATTCTTCTAAAATGGTTTTTACTTTATTTTCATATGGATATGTATGAAGTTTCTTATATGATTTTTCAGATTTAAATGTTTCAAAATGATATGGGGTCACAAAAGAATATGCATCAGGGTGTAATTTTTTATTTTCAGGGTTATACCAAACATTATGACAGGTTTCAATTATTTTCCAAGACCTTTTGTTATCATAAAGTTGGTTTAATAAGTTTAATGGTATTTTATTAAAACTTTCAAACCCTTCTGATATTTCTTCAACATGAACGATGTCTATTTCATTTTGTTGTATAATTTTAATTAGATCATATTTTTTATCACTTTGAGTTGTTTCTCCTAAGGTATAAAAATGATCCATACCTAATAGAGTTATTATTTGATTTCTTTGAACTACGTATGTATCACTGAATTGTGAGTATTCAACCAAAAAGATCTCTACTTGGTCTTTGAATTTTTGAAGTGATTCAATTCTTTTTAAGACAAATTGGGGCATTCCTCCTGTGGATAAATGTGGTACAAGGTATAATATTTTAATGATATCCATACCATAAAAATAATTTATACATTTTAATTGTGAAGTTCACCTAAAAGTTTTAGAAGTCGTAAATTAAGATATTTATTTAATGGACTTTGTTTATTAAAAATTGTCCTTTTTATTTATGTCTAATATAATTCAAATAACCTCAATATCGGGAACCCCTCCTTATGATATATATGTTTGTGATCAAACAATCACATATTGTTATTTGGTGTCAGGATCTACGTTTATTATACCACCTTTAACTTTTAGTGTTCCACCACCATTAGATACGTCAACACCAATTATATTAAAGATTATTGACTCTTTGGGTTGTGAAAAAATATTTCTTCTTACTTGTGGTGAAATTTATGGAAAATTATTTGAAGGATTTGAGGTGTTCTTGTTTCAAGATGCTGCGATTTATTTGTTTGAAGGTCCTTAACAATTTAAAAATTATGGAAACTAAGACTTGTAGTTGTTGTCAAGAAACAAAAGATATTATTGAATTTGGTTTAAAGGGAACCAATAAGGATGTCCTGCAAAGCAGGTGTAAAATGTGTCGTAAAATAGAGTCAAGACAGTATCTTGAGAAAAATCCAAATGTTAATAAACTTTATTGGGAAAAAAATAAAGAGAGAAGAAGTGAAGAATATAAGAAATGGGTCTCTATGAACGAAAATTACCATAAAGAATGGAGATTAAAAAATTCAGAAAAAGTAAAACAATCTCGTAAATCATATGAGAAAAAAAATAAAGATAAGGTTAATGAATATAAACGACTAAAACGAAGTGAAAATTTAGAAGATTATCGGGAGAAGGAACGACTTAAATATGAAAATAATAGCCATCTAAAATTAATTAGAAACTATAGAACTAGAGTTAAAAACTACATTAAGTTCAATAAGTTTTCGTTAAATACGGGTACTTACGAAATTGTTGGTTTAACATCAACTGAGTTAAAAATCTATCTTGAATCTAAATTTGTTGATCTTATGTCATGGGATAATTACGGACTAAGTGGTTGGCATGTTGACCATATAATACCTCTGTCCTCCGCAAAAAATGATGAAGAATTAAAAACGTTGTGTCATTACACAAACCTACAACCTTTATGGTGGTTTGATAATTTAAGTAAGGGTTGTAAAATAGTTTAAATAAAAAATATTCATATTTTTTATTTTACACTTATTTTTTAATAAATTAAAATAATATGAACACCATTTTTATACAAATTGCGTCCTACAGAGATCCTCAATTAATTCCGACAATTAAAAACTGTATTGAGAACGCAACTCATCCTGATAATTTAATTTTTGGGGTATGTCGACAATATCACCCTGAAGATGGTTTTGATGACTTATCCGAATATGATGGCGATGAAAGATTTAGAATCTTAAACATTAATTACACCGAATCTAAAGGCGTTTGTTGGGCGAGAAATCAAGTACAACAATTATATAAAGGTGAAAAGTACACCCTTCAAATTGATTCCCATATGAGGTTCGAAAAGGGTTGGGATGGTACATTAATTAAGATGATAAAACAACTCCAAAAAAAGGGACATAAGAAACCTTTACTTACGGGTTATGTTTCATCATTTGACCCTGAAAATGATCCTGAAGCAAGGGTGCAAGAACCTTGGCGAATGTCTTTTGATAGATTTACACCTGAAGGTGTTGTATTCTTTTTACCTGAAACAATTCCAGGGTGGAAAGAAATGAAAGAGCCTATTCCTGCAAGATTTTATTCGGCTCATTTCGCATTTACGTTAGGTCAATTTAGTACTGAAGTACAACACGACCCTTTATATTATTTTCATGGTGAGGAAATTTCAATTGCGGTAAGAGCGTTTACCTATGGTTATGACTTGTTCCACCCACATAAAGTAGTTGTTTGGCACGAATATACGAGGAAATCGCGTGTGAAGTGCTGGGATGATGATAAAGAATGGCATTTAAAAAATACGGCATGTCATAAAAGAAACAGACAACTACTTGGTGTTGATGGAGAAACATATAATGGTGATTATTCAGAATGGTTTGGGTCTGAAAGAACCATTAGAGATTATGAAAAATACGCAGGAGTTCTTTTTGAAACAAGAGGCATTCAACAAGAAACAATTGATAAAAAATATCCCCCAAATACATATGAGTTTAAGTCAGAAGAAGAATGGAAAAATTCATTTTCAACCATATTCAAACATTGTATTGATTTAGATTTAAATCGTGTTCCTGAAACTGATTATGATTTTTGGGTTGTCGCTTTCCATGATAAAGAACATAACACACTATTTAGACAAGACGCCGACGCCAATGAGATTATGAGAATAAAATCTGATCCTGATGGTTATGGTAAAGTATGGAGAGAGTTTAATACAACGGAAATTCCTTCATATTGGGTGGTTTGGCCACACTCTATATCTAAAGATTGGTGTGAAAGAATTATAGGTAATTTGTAAAATATGGTTAAAGGGCATTTTGTATACGAAAACTTAATTATTAGCCAACACCAAAATGTTGGTGAAAAGTTTGATTTATTAATTTCAGAATTAAAACCAAAAAGAATATTAGAGATTGGCACCGCAAATGGTGGTTTAACTTTAATGTTAAGAAGATTATTAAATAAAAATAATCTTAATGAGTCAATTATTAGAACTTACGACATATTAGAACAAATCAATTTAAAAAATAAAAATGAGGCAGGAATTGAGATCATAACAAAAAACCCGTTTAACTATCCGTATAGTGATTTAGAACATAGAAAAGAAATTGAAGACTTCATACAACAGGATGGTATTAGTTTGGTTTTATGTGATGGTGGTAGTAAAATTAATGAATTTAGATTATTATCTTCTCTTTTAAAAATCGGAGATGTTATCATGGCTCATGATTATGCTTACGACGAAGAATATTTTAAAAATCATATTGAGAACAAGATATGGAATTGGCACGAAATACAATTTTCAGACATAAAAGAATCTTGTGAAAAAAATAATTTAGAGTCCTACATGAACGAAGATTTTCAAGACGTGGTGTGGGTGTGTAAAGTAAAAGTAAAATGATCACATTAGTAACTGGTTTATGGGATATTGGTAGAGGAAACTTATCTGAAGGTTGGTCAAGATCTTTTGATCACTACTTAAATAAGTTTGAACAATTATTACAAGTAGATTGTAATATGATAATTTTTGGTGACAAAGAATTAGAAAGGTTTGTCACAGAAAGAAGAAATGAAGAAAACACACAATTTGTTTTAAGAGATTTAAGTTGGTTTAGAAATGGTGAGTTTTTTGATCAAATACAATCAATTAGAAATAATCCAAAATGGTATAATTTAGCCGGATGGTTAAAGGACTCAACTCAGGCAAAATTGGAAATGTATAACCCATTGGTTATGTCCAAAATGTTTATATTACACGATGCCCTTCTTTTGGATAAATTCAATTCAGAAAAACTTTATTGGATTGATGCTGGTTTGGCAAATACCGTTAATATGGGTTATTTTACTCACGATAATGTTTTACCAAAGATAGATAAATTATCCGATAATTTTTTATTTGTTTGTTTTCCATATCAAGCGGATCGTGAAATTCATGGGTTTAACATTGATAAGATGACAGAGATAACGGGAACAAAAGTTGATAAAGTTTGTCGTGGTGGATTTTTTGGTGGAACAAAAGAGGTTATTCGTCAAATGAATACCCTTTATTATGAACTTATTAAGTCAACATTACAAAGGGGTTTAATGGGAACCGAAGAAAGTTTATTTTCAATTCTTTTATATAACAATCCAACAATTACCGATTATGTTGAAATTGAGTCAAATGGTCTTGTTTACAAATTTTTTGAAGACATTAAAAATGATACGGTAGAACTAAAAACATTAAGAAAAACAAAAAAAATAGTTAAAAGTTCATCGGGAGACGTTGGTCTATATGTTATTTCGTTTAATAGTCCAAAACAATTTGAAACGTTAATCAATTCTATGATGGAATATGATTCTGATTTTATTTCTAAAACAAAAAAGTTTTTATTAGATAATTCAACAGACCTATCAACAACACCAAAATATTTAGAACTCTGTGATCAATATGGATTTGAACATATCAAAAAAGATAATATTGGAATAACTGGCGGTCGTGTTTTTGTGGCGGAACACTTTAACGACTCCGATATGGACTATTATTATTTCTTTGAAGATGATATGTTTTTCTATAATGGTAGTGAAAATGTTTGTAAAAATGGTTTTAATAGGAAAACTAAAAATCTATACAGAAAAGTTTTACAAATATTTAAAAAAGAAGAATTAGATTTTCTTAAATTAAATTTTACGGAGTTTTTTGGTAGTCATGAAAAACAATGGTCGTGGTATAATGTGGATCAAGAGTTTAGAAAAAGTCATTGGCCTATGAACCAAAATTTACCAAGACACGGACAAGACCCAAATTCACCATGTTTAGAGTTTAAAAATATAAAATCATATGAAGGTATTCCATATGCCACAGGAGAGGTATATTTGTCTAACTGGCCAATTATTTTATCAAAAGAAGGAAATTATAAGTGTTATATTGAAACAAAATTTCAATTTCCATACGAACAAACATTAATGAGCCATTGTTTTAAAGAAACAATAAAGGGTAGAATTAGTAGTGGGGTTTTACTTATGACACCAACTGAACACGACAGGTTTGATTTCTACGAAGGTAGTTTAAGAAAAGAATTTTAATTCAAGTATTTATTGAAAAATAACTTGAATGGAGTTTTTCATTAAAAAGGGGGCAACTCTTCCTGTATTAAAAATAAATGTAATAAAAGACGGACGAAGTGACTACGATAGAACTATGCGGTTTTTAGAAGAAACTGACATATTTTTTTCTATGGTAAACACAGAAACAGGTATTCCAAAATTTACTACCAGACCTGCGGGTGTGATGAAAAAAGAACAAATTGATCCGACATTAGAACCTGAATACTATGTTTATTATCAATTTACACCAAAAGACACGAAAAGTGTTGGTAGATATCAAGGTCAATTTTTATTCAGAAATGAAACAGGAATTTTAACATTACCACTAAATCAAAACATATTTGTAAACGTAACGGATAGTTTTATAATAAATGATTATGAATATCAAAGTTGTTATGTTGTAGATTTTCCTTGTTGTAAATCACAACCTTTACCACCACCAATTCCTCCAATACCAACAACTACCACATCAACCATAGCACCAACTACAACATCAACCACTTCAATAAATGTTACAACAACATCTACAACCTTAGGTCCTGAACCAACAGGTTATACTGAGTGGGTTGTGTCATTTGGGTCGGGTAGTGTTAATAACGCTTGTTCACAAACTGGTCAATTTGTAACCGCATATACACCTGTAATGTCGGCTTTAACAATTGGTCAAACTCTTTGGGCGACACCAAGTTTTGACACTTATTCTTTTGCGACTAATGGCGGTTGGTTTAAAGTTTTAAAAAGAAATGGATTACCTTACTCACCAAATACAGTAGTGTATGTTGGTGCGTATAGTTTATTATTCGGTAATTATACTCAAGTGATTTATTCCCATGAGTGTGGAACTTCATTTCCTTGTAAATGTTTTACATATACTAAAACACAAAATAATGTGTTTAATTCGCGATATGTGAATTGTAATGGTAATGGTACTGCAATAACTTTACCATTTAATGGATCTCAAACTTTCTGTGCCGCCTTTACACAACCATATGACTACATAAGTGTTTCGGGAGGAAATAACAATTGTGTTAATGGAGTTTGTCCTTAATTAAAATCGCAACTAAGGTATTTATAAAGAAAGTATAGATGGAGTTTACTATCGGTCAGAATTCAAATTTGCCATTATTGAAGTTACAAGTCGTAAAAGACGGTATAAGTAATTACGAGTCTATGATGAGTTTTATTGAGACTTCATCAATATTTTTTTCTATGTCGGACACCGAAACTGGTGTTTTAAAAATCAATTCCGAAGCGGCAAGTTTTGTTGAGAAAATGGAAATGAATCCAAATGCAAGTCCTGAATTTTATGTGTATTACAGATTTACTCCACAAGACACAAGTAAACCAGGTCGTTATGAAGGTCAATTTGTATTTATAAATGAAACAGGGACACTTGTTTTACCGATTAGAGAAAGGTTATTCATTAATGTTGTTGAAAGTTATTTATCAAATGATCTTCCTTATAATAATTGTTATGTTTTAGATTATAATTGTTGTATAACTCCATTCCCAACACCAACCCCAACTCAGACCCCATATCCTGTATTAAGTAATACACCAACCCCTACACCAACATCAACCGTTACTCCTACCGTTACTCCTACCGTTACGCCAACTAATACCGTTACGCCAACTAATACTCCAACTAATACTCCAACTAATACCGTTACACCAACTAATACACCAACTAATACACCAACACCCACAGTAACTCCAACATTAACTCCGACAAATACCCCTACGGTAACACCTACAAACACACCAACTAACACCCCTACGGTAACACCTACAAACACTGTAACCCCTACGGTAACACCTACAAACACTGTAACCCCTACGGTAACACCTACAAACACTGTAACCCCCACAATTACACCTACAAATACCCCCACTCCAACAGTAACACCTACACAACAGTTTGGTTATATGAACGTAAAAGTTGCTTTAGACCCATTATCTTTATCTCAACCATATAGTATTTATTACGCGATCAATCCTTCTTTCATATCAACACAACCTTTTCCAACAGGATTGACGTGGAACCTATTAAATACTCAATCAGCAACAACTTGTCCTACTTTGACAAGTTTTGGATTGATACAGATTCCTATTGGGAATGTGTTGTATTTTCATTTAAGAGATAGTCTTGGTACTACGGTTTATCAGACTTCTGGTGGCGTTTTTGGTAATGATCCATGTGTTTCATCATTTGATTTTTATACCCATAATTTCTCTTTTGGGGGGCCGGGAACATTTGATTACGGTCTAAGGTTAATTTATCCACCATCAGGAGTCCCTTACCCTTAATTTTTTATTTTTAGTTGATAAGAGTAAATTTTACTTCTATATTTATTTACGAAGGTAAATGCCGACCTTATTCGGTAGCTAATACACCAAAAGTAAATAATTATGATATCACAAGAAGAAATTGAAAATTTCCTACAAGGAAACGACGCAGAAGAATATATCGTATCAGTAGAATATGATTATGTATCCGACAAAATTTTTAAAATAAAAGAAGTTCCTGGAAAAGGAAAACAAATACAAAAAGATAGTCTCATATCTTTTGCATGGGTCGGAGATTTAAAAAATCTAAACTTTTATTCAAAATCAAAAGCAGTACAAAAAGAAGCCATGTCAAAACATGGGATCATTATTGAAAAACTCAGAACCGATGGGAACGAAAGGTTAGAGAATGGTTTAACATTTATGGTCAAATCAACAAAAGGTTATAGAAATTTAATTCAGTTTTTTAGAGAAGGTGGAGTTGATCCGTGGGGTGAAAACGTTAAAGATCTTATAATGGTATTACCCCCCGTTGAGCAATACCTCATCTCAAAAGAAAAGAGATTATTCAAAGGATTTGAGGATTACAACGATATCACAAGAATGGTATTTGACCTTGAGACCACATCTTTAGAACCTAAAGATGGTAGAATATTCATGATTGGGATTAAAACAAACAGAGGGTTCAAAAAAGTAATTGAATGTACCAATGAAGATGAAGAAAGAAGGGGTATCACTGAATTCTTTCGTATTATTGAAGAACAAAAACCATCCATTCTTTCAGGGTATAACTCATTTAACTTTGACTGGCATTGGATTTATGAAAGATGTAAACTCTTAAACCTTGATATTAAAAAAATTGCCAAATCATTAAATCCCCAAAAATCTATTTCACAAAAAGATTCCATGTTGAAATTAGCAAATGAGGTTGAAAAGTTTACTCAAACTCAAATGTGGGGTTATAACATTATTGATATTCTACATTCAGTTCGTCGTGCTCAAGCGATTAACTCAAACATCAAAGAAGCTGGTTTGAAGTATATTACCAAATATATTGAAGCAGAATCTTCGGATCGTATTTACGTTGATCATGATAAAATTGGATCTATGTATCGTGATAAAGAAGACTATTGGTTAAATATTGAAAATGGTAAATATAAAAAAGTTGGTGTTGATTCTAAAATTGATGATATTTGTTCAAGACATTCAAATGTTTATATTAAAACAACAGGGGACGACATTATTGAGCGTTATCTTGACGATGACTTAGAAGAAACTCTTTTGGTTGACGAGGAATTCAATCAAGGTTCATTCTTGTTGGCGTCACTTCTTCCAACAACTTATGAACGAGTTTCAACAATGGGGACAGCGACTCTTTGGAAAATGTTGATGTTAGCTTGGTCTTATAAACATGGACTTTCAATACCATCCAAAAACGACAAAGGGAACTTCGTAGGTGGACTTTCTCGTCTGATTAGAACAGGATACTCAAAGAACGTATTAAAACTTGACTACTCGTCTCTATACCCATCTATTCAGTTGGTTCATGATGTATTTCCTGAGTGTGATGTAACAGGTGCGATGAAAGGTCTATTATCATACTTTCGTAATACTCGTATCAAATACAAACAATTAGCTGAGGAATATGCGTCTATTGATAAAAAGAAATCAACTTCTTATGACCGTAAACAATTACCAATTAAGATCTTTATTAACTCCATGTTTGGGGCTTTGTCTGCACCACAAGTATTTCATTGGGGTGATATGGATAAAGGGGAAATGATTACTTGTACTGGTCGTCAGTACCTTAGAATGATGATTAACTTCTTTATGGATCGTGGTTACACACCACTCGTAATGGACACGGACGGTATTAACTTTTCGGTTCCTGAAGGTGTTGAAGAAAGACGATATGTTGGTAAAGGTCTTAATTGGAAAGTAGTTGATGGTAAAGAATATATTGGTGAAGAGGCAGATGTTATGGAGTTTAATGATCTTGCAATGAGAGGTGAAATGGCTCTTGACACCGATGGACAATGGCCGGCATGTATTAACTTGGCACGAAAAAACTACGCTCTTATTACCGCAAAAGGTAAAATTAAACTTACAGGAAACTCAATCAAGTCTAAGAAAATGCCAATCTACATTGAGAAGTTTTTAGATAAGGGGATCAAATTACTTCTTGATGGTAAAGGTCAAGAGTTTGTAGAGTGGTATTATGAATACGTACAACAGATATTTGACCTACAAATTCCTTTAATGGATATTGCAAACAAAGCAAAAGTGAAACAAAGTATTGATGATTATATTATTCGTAGTAAACAAACAACAAAGGCTGGAAGTTTAATGTCTCGTCAAGCACATATGGAACTTGCAATTAAAGAAGGTCTTAATGTAAATCTTGGTGATGTAATATTCTACGTAAACAACGGAACTAAAGCGTCACACGGAGATGTTCAAAAAGTGAATAAACCAAAGAAAGGTTGGTCTCAAGAACATGTTAACACTTACGGAGGACCAGTTCCTGATTCATTAGAGTCAATCATCCAACTTAATTGTTATAGAATTGACCCATCTGACTTAGAAAACAACCCAACTATGAAAGGTCAATACAATATCCAACGAGCAATTGCAACATTTAATAAAAGAGTTGAGCCATTACTTGTGGTGTTTAAACAAGAAGTTAGAAACAACTTGTTGGTTAAAAATCCTGAAGACAGACCATTTTTTACTAAAGTTCAATGTGAATTAATTAACGGACAACCATTTGATGAAGGTGATCAAGATAAGTTAGAAGATGTTATGGAAATATCAGATGAAGAAATGTTGTTTTGGAACAGGGTTAATGAAACTCCATTTCATATGTATAAGTTGGCGGATGAAAGTATGTTAAAATACGTTCCTGAAAATGAGTTAATCAAGTTTCATCCCGTCACTTGATAAGATATACCACACTCCTTGTATGTTTTTAAGTTCTATACAAGCGCCACGCCCAATGTTAATTTCATCCCAATCATCATCAATTCTCCCAACATCAGGAATTATTGAGCAATTAGTTAAAGATTTTATTGTGATTTTATCTGTTGTGGTTGAGTTTAATTTTATCTTACATTGACTAACATCTCGTACTAATAACAAATTTTCGCCATTAGTCGTATAAACGGATTCACTAACGACAATTGTGTCAAAAGTATTTAGGTTTATAGACCTTCCCCCTCTAAATACCGTTTTTCTAATTGGTGATTCTCTATGTATTGCCATAAAAATTAAATTACATATATTTGACGAGGCATTGCTCTAAACTTTAATTGTTTGTTAAGATTTTCAGCCAACAAAGCTTCTCTCTCCATTATTTTTTCAGGACGAAGTCTTGTAAGTCTGCCATCAGCACCAATAAGTTCATCAATCAATTTAGTTTTTTCATCTTTAGCTTCGGTTGATAAAGATGCGTAATCCATTTGTAAATCACCATCAGGAGCTTTTAAATTACCACTAAACTTACCACGAACTCTTGCCAACGTTTCTTTACAATATGCGGTAAACCATCTTCTAACCCAAACTTGAGCGGGGTTATTTAGTTTATACCAACTAATTTTATCGTATGGAACATCTGAAGGTAATAAAATAATATCAGGATTATCTGCCAAACACTTATCTCTATCTCCTTGTGAAGTATCATAATACCAATACCAAACTTGTCCTTTTGATAATTCTGCGTTTCCAAAATCAAATTTACCCCCCGGTGTGTTTAGAAGGTGTAACGCTTTTTTTCCACCAGGAAGTGCGGTAATATAATAAGTTAAATCTCCTGCGTATATTCTTCTTTGGATGTTAACTTCTTGCATTCTTAATAGGGTGTCAAACGCTGGTGTTAAATAATAACTTCCTGCCATATTACCAATCTGAGCAAGACCTCCTCCACCTCCAAGACCTGTTCCAATTCCAACACCAGCAAAACCTCCTAAACCAAACATTAGGTTGTTTAACGTTGATGGTGTAAACCATAAAACCTCATTTATTTCACGACCTGCCGGTATTTCATATATTTGTTGGTTAGGAACTAACTGAATGTAATCTTTTTTAATTTCCCAGTCACCTCCGGCTTGTAGACCAACTATTTTAGAATATGCGTATGTGTATCTTGTTTCAAAATCTAAACTTTTTGTGATAAATGCTCTTGATAGAGATTGTGTGTCTAGATTTAAATTATAAAGTGATGTCCATTGTGATTCTGTTAACCAATCTTGAACATATTGCGAATATTCGTCAATGGAATATTCCAACAAAGTATCCATCATTTCATCTTCTAATTCAACAGATCTAAGAGGTGCCCCCAATAAATGTCTTACCTTTTGATAGAATTGACTTCTTTCTGGTTCATTAATAATTGCCATAGGAGTTTTCTTTATAAATATCTTAAAATTTATTTAAGTACTTGTTGAATATCCATTTTAAATCTGTCGTTCTTTGATAACTTATTAATGATATCTTGAGGAATATTATCCCCCAACTTATTAACACCGTATTGTGATCCTAATTGATTGAATAAATCTAATATTTCTTTTGTTTTTTCGTCACCAAGCAAAAAAGATGTATATTCTTCATCAGAGATTATTGGAAATTTTATTGATCCTTTTGTTGGTGCAGTGTCAGAGTCAGTTAATTTCAATACTTTAGTTGAAAATCTAATTTGTTTTGACCCTTTGGTTTTTGGGTTTACGGTCATTCCCGGTGTTTTTATTATGTTTTTTAATTTTTCTTTATCATAATAAAATAAAACTATTTTAAAATCTTCTTGAGGTATTCCAAGTAACATTCCATCAACATCTTTTAACAAATAATCTATTAAGTCTTCTGCAATATTTTTAAAATCTTGATTTGTGCTATTGATAAGATAACTTATTGGGTTTGGGGTATTGGACATTAAAATAAGTTCTTTTTTATTTTCATCACTTCCTGTGTAGTTGTTTATATATTCACCTAAAGAATAATTAACACCTTTAAGAACAACAGACTCATTTAAATCTCTAATAATTTTACAAGAAATTTTTTCAGATTGTGGAGTAATAATATCATATGGGGTATTTAATCCTTCAGATATTGTCCCCCCTAATAAACCAGATATTAATCCCTCAAATTCAAACCCTCTAACCCTACTTCTGTAAAATCTACTATAATAGTTATTAAACCTAAATCTTGATCTTTCTGATACTGTATTTAAATCCAAAGTCATAAGTCCATTTATGGTTCTATCAAAATTCAAATTACCCCTTTCAATTTCGGCAGTTATAATGTTATTTATTGCAACATTAGCACTTTCCATATCTAAAGGAATTAATCTAATTTTTTGTAATTCTTTTTCCATTGTTTGTTTTAAACCCATATTTGTCTCTTCGTTTTCTAATAAAAATTTTAAATGAGATTCATTTAATTTCTTTTTTGTTTTTACTTTTGATAGATAAAGTTGATTTACAAAATCCCAATTAACAACATCCCAAAACTTTTGTATGTATTCGTCTCTTTTGTTTTGGTATTTTAAGTAATAAGCGTGTTCCCAAACATCAAGACCTAAAATTGGATAACCCCCCTTTTTAACAATATTCATTAAAGGGTTATCTTGATTTGGTAAAGACATGATTTTTAATTTTCCTTCTTTTGTTAAATATAACCAAGACCACCCTGACCCAAAACGATCTTTGGCGGCTTGATTAAATTTATCTTTCATTTTTTTAATGTTCCCAAAATCTTTTTTAATTTTTTCATAAACTTCACCATGAGGTCTTTGTTTTTTGGGAGACAACATTTTCCAAAATAATGCGTGATTAAAAGCCCCTCCAGCATTATTTCTAATGACATTATCAAATTTACTAATGGATCTAATGATTTCTTCTAATGTCATATCACCATCTTTATCTTTAAGTGCTTTGTTTAATTTATCAACATAACCTTTATAATGTTTTTTGTAATGAACATTCATTGTTTTTGTATCAATAAATCTAGATAAAGACGAATATGAATATGGAAGTTTTTCCACACCTATTGTTTTCATTTCAACCAACAAACTTTCTTTGATTGATGTTTTTTCTGATATTAGTATTTCTTCGTTTAATATATTAATTCTTTTTTCAATTCCTTTACCTTCATACATTTTTGGTTCGTAATCTGGATTTTCTTTTTCAAATATCTTAACAATTCTTCCTGCAAATGCGTTTGCTTCGTCTTCATTTTGACCACCAATGTTTGGTCCGTGTTCTCTTTTTAGAATATCCATTTGATATTCATGAACCCATTCATGCGCTAATGTTCTCATAATATCTCGGTTCATTCTATCACCAACCAATACTTTTATAACATTATCACCCCTTCTGCTACCTGTAGACATTTCTCCTTTCTTTTGATTTAAAAAAAATATCTTTAAATCATTTTTTAATGGAAATTCTCGTTGCAAAAGTTTTACAAACTTATTAATAAAGTCAGAATGTTTTTTAAAATCTTTATTTTCGTAACTGAATGATACTTTCATGTTAATTTGGAACCTCAAAGAATATAAAATCGGACTCTAAAATATAAGGTCCTAAGTTTGTTATGTATCTTACGGACGCTTTATAATCACCTGTCATCATAGGTGTATAAAAACTTGAGGTTCCCTCAAAAATAATATCTGAGTTAAAATACCAAGTCCATGTTGTTGATCTTACGGGTATTGGAAATTGGGTTGGTGTCATTGCAAATAAATTAGTCCCATCGTTCATTATATCTAATCTATTTCCAAAAACTAAAGATAACATCGCATTTTTAAGTTCATCAATTTGACCTTGTAAATCAACGTCCACTTGATCATTAATTGAGTCCTCTGTGGAAATTTTTGTTTCTAACGATTCGTCTATTGAATCTAATGAATTAAGTTCTTCACTTAGTCCACTAATCTGATCTTGATTTAATTTTGTTGGCATAAATTATTTATTTATAAATAAATATCACCTTTTGTTAATTAGATTTAATATTTCTTCTGCAACATCACCAACATTTTGAGATATCTGATCTCCCATAACGGTTCTAATGATTTCTTTTTTCTTATTTAAAATATCATAAATCGCTCCCTCGATTGTGTTTTCATATAAAGGATAATAAACTAACACGTTTGATTTTTGTCCATAACGATATGCCCGATCTTCTGCTTGAGCATGTTCTGCAGGAACAAATGATAAATCATTCATTATAACAACCTCGGCAGATGTTAAAGTTAAACCAACACCGGCCGCCTTTAAATTCCCAACAAAAACTTTAATTTTTTCATCATTTTGAAATGAGTCAACCGCTTGTTGACGAACTGCATTTGAACAACTTCCGTCAAGATAAACCGCTTTTTTTCCAAAATGTTGATAGATTGTTTGAAGGGTATCGGTAAAATTTGTGAAAATAATTATTTTTTTATCTTGTTCTAAAATGTTTTCGGCAAATTCTATTGTTTGTTTTGTTTTTTCATTTGCAATTACTTTTCTAACTTTCATTAACTTTGAAAACTGAACCGTAAGTGATGAAGACTCATCTGTGTTTTTATCATACCAATCATAATATTCACCCATAAGATCTTCATATTCTTTTGATTTTAATCTTAAATAAACAGGTGTAATAATTTTATCGGGTAAATCTAAAACATCTTCTTTTAATCTACGAAGAATTTGTTTTGAAGTTCTATCTCTTAATTCTTCAAGGTTAGACGCTCCCGACACATTCCATACTTTTCTGTTTCCTGCTTTAAATTGATACCCCTGACAATATCGGATGGCATACGCCATCCAATTTTGTGCGACGGAGCTTTCAATGATATTCAAAAGATTATAATAATTCATAGGTCGTGAAGTCATCGGTGTTCCCGTTAACAACCACACTCTATTAATTTTTTTAACAAAACTATTTATGATTTTTGTTCTTTGTGCTTGAGCGTTTGAGATCATATGTGCCTCATCCAAAATAACTAAATCAAAATTACATTGTTCTAATAAAGTTAATTCCTTACTCTTTGGGTCGTGAAAGTTTTTTAATATATCATAGTTGATGATCACAAAATCATGTTCGGTTGAAAACTTTTTTCCTTCACAAATAAAAATAGACCTGTCAGAGTAATTTTCAATTTCTCTTTGCCAATTTATTTTTAATGATGCCGGACAAACAATTAATATTTTTTTTGATCCTGTTTCTAAAGATGCGATAATTGTTGATGTTGTATTATGAGTTACGATACAATGTTCGGTTACATATAGTTTATCAGGAGAGTCTACTGAAATACAAACACTTTTTTCAAACCCAACCTTTTCAATATTTTTAATAAATCTACCAGTTGGATATTTTGTTGGTTCAACATACCTTTCGGATTTTCGTTTTAATCTGAAAGGGTTCAGTCCTTTTGGTAGTTTAATATTAACCCTATATGCTAACTGACCTTTCTTTTTTTCACCATTATGAGTGTATGTCGGGATACGTGTTTTAACCCTTGCGATACCACCTAATGTTTGAACCACCTCAACAACATCATCACAAAGTTGTTTTGAAATGGTGGAGAATTCAGTCCCTAAAAACTTCCCACTACCATTAAACATACAATGACCGTCAGTATCCATTAATCCTTGTAAAATTGATAATCTATTTTCAATTGATGAATATTTGTATATTTCTGGAATAAATTTGTTATGGGAACGGGTGTGTTCGATACCTAAATCATATAAAGACAAATTCACATTAATATATCCATTTCTTTTATTACCTTGTGATTTATTTTCTTTTAAATTTAGTGAAGTAAATAAATTATCATAATCGTCTTTATGAACTGAAAATCTAATATTTTTTTTATTGAACGAACCATCACCTAGAGCAAGACCTAACAAATATGGGTCAATTGGAAGATTGTCGTTACGTTCAAATTGAATTGATTCTACAATAGGAATTTGCCATTTATTATTTCCGTTTGGTGATTTGAAATAAGTTTCAATTTCATATTCGTTATCTTTATTATAACCAATACCTTTAACTCTAATTTTACCACCTTCAAACATTTGTTTTGTTGATAACACTAAAGATTTTTTTCGTCTTTCGTTTTTTCTATTTTTACCATAATTGGGCGATGAAACAGACCACAAATGTTCATCACCGGCCAAAATAGAAAATCCGTCATTAAATGTAATTTTATATGTTTCCTTAACTCCCTGTGGAAATACACCAACTACATTATGGGGTTTACCGTCACTACCAATAACTTTATCTCCAACTCTAATATCCCCAATTTTTTTTGTTCCTGATGGAGTATAAACTGGAGTTTTTACGGGCAAGAATTTACCGAGTCCCATATCGTCTGCCAAAATAAATCTTTTTGATCCTGCCAATTTTTCAATTGCAATTTTTTGATGAGAAAGTGGAGGACGATGTGAATACTTCGTATAATCAATAGAAACAGATTGGACATTATGTGTTTTAATTAATGCTGATTTAGGAACCCAAAATTCTGATAGTTTATCTTCATCAAAAAACTTACCCCAAACATGATAAGATTTTTCTTTTTCAACCAACAACTTTTCAATATAAATTTGTTCGGGTGTTTTTAACAAACATCTTTCCTCTGAAAACTTTTTAGAAAAATAACTATCAAGATCAACCCATTTACGAGCAACTTTAGGTGTTGTGTCGTAATAGGATATAATATAATCTGATTGAGTTCTTGTTGGGTAAAACTTTTTGGATGATTCTTTTTTGTTTTTAAGATATAAGATATAGTTATTGGCTCCACTATAGGTGTCAAGTAATTCTAATGCTTTATGCTCAATAAGAGGTTTTATATTTTCCAAACCTATTCTTTTAATAAAAATAATAATAAAAGTAATATTTATCAATAAAAAAGATTTTTTATGAGAAATAATGTTCCAATAACAAGGTTAGGCAAATTTTTTGGTGAGAAAGACTTTGAATTAGAGGTTTCAATCGGTCAAGAATGGTTAATTGGTGACATGAACTATACTTGTGTATTGTATAGAATTGATAGAAATAAAATTAAAACAGATGATGTTTATGGTGAGGTTGTTAAAGATGGTATAAAATTTTTACCCCCTGTTGAGTTCAACGCTTATGTTGGAATTGCAGCACCTGAAAACAAAATGGTTGGGACAACCAAAATGGATCAAATGGAACCGGGAAATATAACAATGTCAGTTTATTTAAAAACATTAGAAGATTTACAAATTGACATAGACTTTGGTGATTATGTTGGTTATTACGATACTGAAAACTTTGTTCGTTATTATACGGTTGTAAATGATGGTCGTGTAGTTTCGGACATTAAACATACGTATAAAGGTTACAAACCATTTTACCGTAGTATAATCGCGGCTCCTGTCGGACCAAATGAATTTAGAGGATTATAATGGCACTACCAAAACAAGTTAAACCAACAATACCTTTAAATTATCCTAAGACTCTTCTTCCAAGAAGAGAAGAAATAAAGGATATGATTACAAAGGACGGAACTTATTTACCTAAGTCATTATTACATGCAGACTTAGATAGAGGGTTTTTAGATTTTGTTAAGGAAAAATTCAATATTGTTTCAGAAGGAAATAGAATACCTGTTGTTGATATTTTAATTACAACTCAAAACTGGTCTCAATTTGTTGAAACTTGGGATTTTCAAAATATTGATAAAAACTTAGAGCCTCCATTTATAACCGTAATTAGAAATCCTGAAGTTAAATATGGAAATAACCCTGCGGTTATGTATAACATACCAAATAGACGAATGTATTATTATATGGAAGTTCCAACATGGGATGGAAATAGACAGGGTGCTGACATTTATAAAATACCACAACCAGTCCCAATTGATTTAAAATATACCGTGGCAATAGTTTGTAATAGAATGAGAGAAGCAAATACTCTTAATCAAAGAGTTATGGAAACATTCGCATCAAGACAAGCATATCAAACAATCAACGGACATTATATTCCAATTATTAATGATTCTTTTTCTGATGAATCTGTTAATGATTTAGAAAAAAGAAAATATTATATTCAAAAATATGATTTCACAATGATGGGATTTTTAATTGATGAAGATCAATTTGAAGTTTATCCTGCACTTTCAAGAACATTCCAAATGTTTGAAGTGGATCAAAGACCAATAAAAAGACCCCAAAAGAAACAACAACCACCACAATTGGAATCTATATCCTTTTCATACCCAAATAGTGCAACAACAGAAGAAAGACTTTTTGCTTATACTTGTAATTTATTTTTACTAGAAACAACAAATGTAATTTCTTTTTCTGTTTTCATTAACGATCAATATGTTGGTGATGATTTAGAACTTGTTCAGATTAATAATGGGGATGTGTTAAAAATTGTCGTGACAATTGGTGATACAGGTCAAGAACCTTCAGTAGTTTTTACACAAAGTTTAATTTAATTTTCTCCGTATATATCCTTCTTTTCTTTACACTTTTCTAAAATTAAGTTTTCCAAAAACTTATACATTTTAATACCTCTCTTATCACAATATTTTTTAAGAACATTGTGAACATCTTCGTCAATTTTTAAATTTTTTATCTTTTTGAGTTCTTTATCCATAGGGCAGAAAAAAGGCAGAATAAAATCATACCAAGATATAAATAGTTTTTATTTTGTAAAGTTTTTGATGAAAACCAAAGTATTTATAGAAAAAATAAATAATTAAAAGTATTTTACAATATGGCAACTAACAGTAAGGTTTTTGTTTCGCCCGGTGTGTATACTTCTGAAGTTGACTTAAGCTTTGTAGCACAAAGTGTGGGTGTAACTACATTAGGTATTGTTGGGGAGACTTTAATAGGTCCAGCTTTTGAACCTATTTTCATTACAAATTTCACAGAATTTGAAACTGTTTTTGGGGCAACTTCTCCAGAAAAATTCATAAACACTCAAATTCCAAAATACGAAGCTTCGTATATTGCCAAGGCATACCTTCAACAATCTAATCAGTTATTTGTAACTAGAATTCTTGGTTTATCAGGATATGACGCAGGCCCATCTTGGTCTGTAACAACTGTCGCTAACGTGAACCCATCAACAATTGGTGTTTGGTGTTTAAGTTCCGTTACAGATTTTACAACTTGTGAGACTATTTGTGTAACACCAAAAGAATTATCATTTACGGTTCCTTTTACAGCTTGTACAAACTCTCAAACAACAATTGGTTATACTACTGATTTTCCCGATGAAATTCAAAATATACTATTTGATCAATATGAACAATTTAATGGATCTGTATCTACTTTAGATTCACAAATTAGAAACTTAATTTTTGATGTAATAACCGATTCTCAACCATTCGTTGCAGAAGATGAATACATTTCTTACTTTGGTTCAATAGACACTAATGACTATAATACTTTAGAAGGTGCTGGATGGACAGCAGCAACTAACGTATTTAACGTTCCTTCAGTTTCTTTAGATGATACTGACTTAACATCTCCTTTGAATGACTCTTGGTATTATGCCCTATTCACAAACACGGGGAATACTAATTATAGTGGTTATTCTTTCTTTACTTATATTTCAGGTTTAACTTCTTATTACCCTAACCCAACGCCAACACCACAAGCGTCGGCTTCACCAACACCAACTCCTTCATTTGTTAATCCTTGTATTACACCTTCACCATTTACATCTCCAACACCGACACCGACACCTGTTAACATAGATTGTTATTCAGGAACAATTGTTGGTAAAATTTATTACTATACTGGTACATCATATGTGAATTATGATAATGTGGTTGTTGGAACATTAAGGTCAAGAGGTATTTCAACTTATACAAATGCAACTAACCCAACTTATTCTGTAACAGGAACATCAGACGTAACACTTAATATGGCAGGTCAATACTCAACCGTATTAAAAAACCCATACGCAACTTTTGGTGTAAACGTTGTTGATAAATTTGGAACAAATTATTCATTTGAAACTTCATTTACTCAAAACGATCCTGAATATTGGACTAAGGTATTTGGAGTAACTAACTTCCAAAAACCAAGAATTGAGGTTCCTGTTTTTGCTGAAGAAAATTTCCAATCATTCTTAAACTTCTCATGGAGAAAAGGATATATTAGAGGTTTAAATCCTAACTTAATTGCTCTTGACTCAGCACAAAGTGGTGATCCTGATTCAATTGGTTGGTATTTAGATAAATGGCAAACACCTGTTTCACCTTTTGTTGTTTCAGAATTAAGAGGTAATAAAGTTTACGACCTATTTAGATTCTATACAATTTCTGATGGTGACGCAGCAAACACATTGGTTAAAATATCAATTATTAATCAATCATATAATAATTTAACGTTTGATGTATTGATTCGTAGTTATTTTGATACAGACGCAAACCCTGTGGTACTTGAGAAATTTACAAATTGTGGTATGGATCCGGGTCAAAATAATTTTATCGCAAATAAAATTGGTTCTTTAGACGGAGAATACGCACTTAATTCAAGATATGTAATGGTTGAAATGAGTGAAGACGCTCCGATTGACACACTTCCTTGTGGATTTAACGGGTTTAATTTTAGAAACTACGCAGGTGCTAATTCACCATTCCCAATTATTAAAGGTAAATATGACTTCCCTGGTGAAGTTATTTATAACCCACCATTTGGTTTATCTTCAGGTAACGATAATGCATTAGTAAGTCCGGGAGATAACGTAAGAAGAACTTACTTAGGTATTTCTAATTCTTATGGATGGGATCCGGCATTCTTTGAATATATTGGTAAGAGAAACCCGATTAACTCTTGTGATATAGATGGTCTTCCATTTAATTATAGATCTGAAGGTTTCCATATGGACGTAAATGCAAGTGGTTTAACAATCGGACCTGAATTCTCAACAAGTGGTGAACCAAGATTTGTTTGTGGTAATTCATCATTCCTTACAGAACCAGAATTACCAACAAACGCTTATTACAGATTATTCGCACGTAAATTCACATTCTTAGTTCAAGGTGGATTTGATGGTTGGGATATCTATAGAGAATGGAGAACAAATACCGACGAATATCAAATTGGTAGAAGAGGTTTCCTTAACGGAGCATGTCCTTCATCAAGATACCCTACCGCAGTTGGTTGGGGAGCGTTTAAAGAAATTTCTTTGGGTGATGGAACACAAAACTTTGCTAATACCGACTATTATGCGTACTTGTTAGGTCAACAAACATTCGCAAACCCTGAAGCAACTAACATTAACGTATTTGTTACACCTGGTATTGATTATGTTAATAATAGTAATCTTGTTGAAGACGCAGTTCAAATGATTGAATTCAACAGAGCCGATTCACTTTATATTTGTACAACCCCTGACTACGACTTATATTTACCAACAACAACTGGTATTGATGGGTTTATCTACCCTACAGAAGCGGTTAACAATTTGGATAACACAGGAATTGACTCAAACTATACCGCAACATATTATCCGTGGGTATTGACAAGAGATAGTGTAAATAACACTCAAATCTATATTCCACCAACGGCTGAGGTAACAAGAAACTTGGCACTTACAGATAACATCGCGTTCCCGTGGTTCGCAGCGGCAGGTTACACTCGTGGTATTGTTAATTGTATTAAAGCTCGTAAGAAGTTAACACAAGAAGATAGAGACATTCTTTATGTTGGTAGAATTAATCCAATTGCCACTTTCTCTGATGTTGGTACGGTAATTTGGGGTAATAAAACTCTACAAGTTAGAGAATCTGCTCTTGACAGAATCAACGTTAGAAGATTGTTATTACAAGCTCGTAAGTTGATTTCAGCGGTATCTATCAGATTGTTGTTTGAACAGAACGACGCACAAGTAAGACAAGACTTCTTAAATGCGGTTAACCCGATCTTAGATGCTATCAGAAGAGACCGTGGTTTATATGACTTCCGTGTAACGGTTTCTTCAGATCCTGAAGATTTAGATAGAAACCAATTAACAGGTAAAATCTATATCAAACCAACAAGATCTCTTGAATTTATTGATATTACATTCTATATTACTCCAACAGGAGCATCTTTTGAAAATATCTAATTTGAATTAAAGAAAACTAAAGGGGGACAATTGTTCCCCTTTTTTATTAAACAAGATATTTATTATTATGAATTATAAAAAAGTTGTAAAAGAAATTATTTCTGAAATTATTCACGATCAGATGAAACCAACGATGAAGTATTACGCTTTTGATTGGGACGATAATCTTATGTATATGCCAACCAAAATTTATTTAAAAGACGATAAAGGAAAAAGTGTTGGTATGTCTACCGAAGATTTTGCTGAATATAGAACGGAAATTGGAAAAGAACCTTTTAAATATGAAGGACACACCATTGTTGATTTTGACAATGATCCTTTTAGAGATTTTAGAGTAACTGGTGATAAAAATTTTATAAAAGACTCTCTTAACGCAGAGACAGGTCCATCTTGGGATGATTTTGTTGAGGCGGTTAATGAGGGGTCTATTTTTTCAATCATCACAGCAAGAGGTCATACACCATCAGTTCTTAAAAATGCTGTTTATAATTTAATTAAAAAGAATAAACACGGGTTAAACGAAAAAACTATTGTAAAAAATCTTAAAAAATATAGAGATCTTGCCGATGAAGATGAACTTTCTGACGACGAACTAATTAGAGTTTATTTAGATATGTGTAGATTTCATCCTGTAAGTTTCGGAGAAGGATCAGCTGCAAATCCAGAACAATTAAAAGTAAATGCAATGAAAGAGTTTATGACTTATGTTCAAAATCTTTCAAGACAACTTCAAGAGAAGGCATTTATGAAAAACAAAATCAGTAATTATTTTATACCTTATATTGGTTTTTCAGATGATGATTTAAGAAATGTTCAAACAATGAGAAAATATTTTAATGATGAAGATGAATTAAAAATATATCATACTAGTAAAGAAGGAAAAACTAAATATGAGTAACTGGTCTAGTTAATAGATTATTTAAAAAAAAATAGAAGTAAATAGAAAAATTTTTCATAAGATACTATTTATAGTAAAAATAAAACAAAAAATTAAAAAAAAACAATATGGCTGATTTATTAATGAAAATGCCGATCCCTTACGAACCGAAGAGGGAGAACCGATGGATTTTGAGATTTCCATCATCACTTGGTATCAATGAATGGTATGTTGAAACAACATCAAGACCAAAACTTACAATTGCGTCAACGGAAATTCAATTTTTGAATACTTCAACATATGTTGCAGGTCGTTTTACTTGGGGAGAATTACCCGTTACTTTCCGTGATCCAATTGGACCTTCTGCGTCTCAAGCGGTTATGGAATGGATTCGTTTATGTGCTGAGTCGGTAACAGGACGTATGGGTTATGCTGCGGGATACAAGAAAAATGTTGACCTTGAAATGTTAGACCCAACAGGTGTTGTTGTTGAAAAATGGATTTTGGAAGGAACTTTTCTTTTAGGATACGATGGTGGATCACTTACATATTCTTCAGATGGTGTTGCAAAAATAAGTTGTTCTATGAGAATGGATCGTTGTATTTTAGTTTACTAATAAAAAAATAATATATATTCAAGACCTATTACTTTACTAGTGATAGGTCTTTGTTATGTTTATAACAAAAGAATTTTATATTATGGAACAAGATGTTTATCAAGCTGGTCAAGCTGAATTCAATTTACCACACGATGTTATACAATTACCTAGTCAAGGTAAATTTTATAAATCAAAAAAGAAATCTGTTAAAGTTGGTTATTTAACTGCTGTTGATGAGAATATTATCGCAGATGCGGATTATAAAAAAAGTATAACTGAAAGTATTATATTTCCTTTATTAAGAAATAAACTTTATGAAAAGGATTTAAGACCTGAAGAACTTATTGATGGTGATGTTGAAGCAATTCTGTTATTTTTAAGAAATACATCTTTTGGAACAGATTATACGGTAACATCTGTTGACCCCGAAACAGAAAAAAGGTTCCAAACCACAATTAGTTTGGACGAATTAAATTATAAAAAAATTAATTTGGAACCAAATGACGATGGATATTTTGAAACCAAACTTCCTGTATCAGGATCAAGAGTAAAATTAAAAATCTTGAATATGGGTGAAAAATTTGAGATTGAAAATATATTAAAATCATATCCATCTGGAAGAGTAACACCAACAATTACCACAAGATTATTGAAACAAATTGTGGAAATTGATGGGGATTCTGACAAAGGAAATATTGCGATCTTTATTGAAAAGATGCCAATTGCAGATTCTAAATACATTAGAAAGTTTTTATCCGAAAATGAACCAAGATTAGATTTATCAAAAGAAGTAACAGCCCCATCAGGAGAAAAAGTAGTGATTGACATTACTTTTGGGGTGGAGTTTTTTCGGCCTTTCTTATCAATATAAAACAACAATTTTAGACGAATTTTATTATTTCTCAAAAATATTTAGAACACAATACTCTGAATTTTTGAGAATGCCCACCTATGTGAGAAAGTATCTTGTAAATAAATTTGTTTCTGATAGCGAAAAGAAATAAAACAATATTTATTTAAAAATAAGTTTAAATGCCAAGTTACGAAAGTTTAAGTACTGAAAAGTTAATTAGAGAACTTAAAGACCGAGATGCGACCATAGATTATCAAGAAGATAAAATTAGAAAACTTCAACAAAAATCATCAAGTGTATCATCATCAAGTACTGAATCAATTACTGATGGTTATAGTGTGTGGGCGGCTAATATTGATGGTATTTCAAACAAGATAACATCAACCGCAAATGAATATGTTGAAGCCATAAATCCATTAGATTCAACAGCATTTGCTGATTTAGACAAATACGCAACAGAAATTCAAAGCACTTTTGGTATAGGAAAATCAAGAATGGATGAATTCAAGAAAACCATTGCTGATGTTTCTCCTGAGTTAGCTAAAATGGGAATTGAAGAAACCGAAATCGCCGGAAAAATTACCAAAATAATGGAAGGAGTAGGTACTACCGCAAGTTTAAGTATGAAGGCGGTTACAGAATTAGCTGCGGCGTCAAAAGTTACTGGAGAACGAGAGGAAACTTTAGCCGCCAATTTTAAAGAAGTCGGAGTATCAATTAATGATGTTGGTTCAGAAATGAAAACAGTAATTGATTACGCTAAAAATGTCGGAGTTTCTGTTAAAGGAGTTTCAAGTGATGTTGTTTCAAACTTAAACAAAATGAATTTGTATAACTTTGATAACGGGATCAAAGGTTTAGCAAGTATGGCAGCAACATCACAAAGAATTGGACTTAGTATGAGTAATGTCTTTGAGTTTTCTGAAAAAATATATAATCCTGAAGGAGCAATAGAAATGGCCGCAGGATTACAAAGACTTGGTGTAACTGCGAGTGGACTATTAGATCCGTTAAGAGCTATGGATTTAGCGGCAAACGACCCTGAAGGGCTACAAAAAGAAATGATAAATATTACTAAAGAGTTTACAGCATTTAATGAAAAAAATGGTAAATTTGAAATATTACCTGGAGCGAAAAGAAGAATGAGAGAAATTGCTGACGTGATGAATATTCCTGTTGAACAGTTGGCAAAAATGTCAATAAACGCGGCGGATTTTGATATGAAGATGAAACAAATTAAATTTCCTTCTTTAGCTGAAGGAGATGAAGAAACAAAACAATTAATAGCGTCAATGGCACAATTAGAGGGTGGAGTTGCTAAAATACAAGTTAAACAAGAAGATGGTACAATTGCAACAAAAAGTGTTGAAGAATTAACACCACAAGATATTGCAGAATTAAAAAAGGCAAATGAAGACTCTTCAAAAAGTTTGGAAGAGTTGGCAGTAGAACAATTATCAGTTCAAGAACAAACTTTAAATTATTTTAAAAGCGGAGAATTGGCCCTTAAAATGGGAAAAGCAACAACACCTAGTTTAAGTAGATTTTATGGGGCTGTTGCCAAATCAAATTTAGATATTGCCAAAAACGTAAGTAAAACCGTAGGATCAACAGAAAATGTTAGAAATACAATAGGTGATGTTTCAGATCCTTTGGAATCATTAGTTAAATCCTTGGCGGATGGTAATGCCGCAAATGTTAAAATTTATTCAGACAAATTAGTGGAAAACTTAGGTAATATTACCGAAAAAATAATACCAAAATCTACAGAGCTAGTTACTAATATTGCTAAAGACATTGCAACCACTTTTTCAGAAACATATAAAAATGTTGGAAACCCTGAAACTAAAGAAACAAAAACGGTAAATGTTAATTGGAATATTACTGGCGATCCTAATGTAACTAAAAATATAACTCAAGAAACATTTGATAAAATGTTAAACACATCAACAACCGACCCAAACACTAAAGTAATGGTTAGCTCAAATTTAGATGGAGGTTCTGCACCATCGGCAGCAACAGGTTCTAAAAATAAGTAGGTCTACACTAAACAAAAAAAATACATAATATCTATTTATAGAATAAAGTAGTATGGCCGAAAGTTTTTTATCGTTTGGTAATTCAGAAACATTTAGGAAGCAGTTATTAGTTAGAAACCTAATACCATATGGTGTGCCGGGTGCTTACACGTCACCATCAAACCCAATTAATTACGAAACAAACTTAACCGTTAGTAATGTAGTGGACTCTCCAAATAACTTTGTCTCAACAAATTTATTTGCAAATGATCTATATCCATTAAACGAATATGGTCCTGAAGGAGGGTTTAGTAATCCCATAGGTATCAATAGTCTTGCGTCAACCAGTAATCCTGAAGGAACCAATCAAGGACCTTACCAACCAAATGATACTGTTTTAGATGTTGTTAATGAATTTTATATTGAAACTGCGTTTGTTACTAACAAGTGGGGACCTAGTGGTGGATATAAAGATTTAATAGTTATTACCGATATACAAAATAATGGAAATATATATCAACCATATTGGGATCCCGGATATTATAGTTATTCGTCATACCCTACTTTTAATATAGTATTTCAAAATGATCCTGTGGGATCAAATGGTCCTTTATCTTCAGATAGTTTTATTGCACAAATTGGTGCTTCACAATTAAAATTTGCATTTAACGAAAGAGTTGCACAAGAAATACAACAAGCAACAATTGGTGTTATAAACTTAGATACAATAAGTGATCCTTTTTCTGCTAGTTTACTAGCAACAGGACAACAACCGTTTTTCATTAGAGATTGGAAAATTACGGTTCCTGAAAACCCTGCGTTGGCAGCAATTTCATTGGCAAATAGATTAACGGGAACATATTTTCCTGTTTCGTTTATTCCTGGTGATTATTTTGACGATGATAACCCAATAAACAAACCACAAACAGAAGCAGCACTTGGTGTTGCCAATAGTTTAACTGGTGGTTTATTGGCCCCCATAATGAACAAATACAGAAATCCTTCTGAAATATTTGTTGCGAACACAGGTAACGGACAAAGATCCGCATTATTTTCGGCATTAGACTATAACTTATATAGACCGGCATATAATAGAGGTGTTATTGGTGGGTTGATAGCAAACGCATCGGCAGCGGTAAATAGATTATTTGACCAAGACAAAGCTCAATCTTCAGGGTATTATGTTGGTAGTGAAAACGCAGAACCTTCACAAATAGACGGACCACCAAATCAACTTCCTGTTAATCAATTTGGTGTTCAACAACAAAGTATTGTTTATGGACCACAAGAATTGGGTATATTATATGAAGGAAATGAAGAAAAAATAAAATTTGGATTTAAAGGAAAATCATATACTGATGGTGGTGGAACTTCAGGACAATTAGTATGGACTTCACCAAAATACAAACCAAATGCTGGGTTTAGAGCAACAGAAGGTGGTGGTGCCGGAAGTTTAGATGATGAGTTTAATCAAATATCTGCCGATTATTTACAATACCAATCAACTGATATTGAGTTTAAACCGGGATCTATTTTATATGAGACACAACAATTAGTAAATTCTGCCGATCAGGTTCAGGGTCAAACAAGATTAAAACATGTCGGAACAGCAATTAATCAAGTTTCAAAAGTTTTTAACGATGGATATAAAGAATTAACAAAAGGATCAAGGGTTTTATCATATGTCAACCAAGCAGATGGAACTCAAGCCGGTTTAGAATATTGTAGGGTATTTCAAAAAGACACACCATATTATACTTATGCTGATCTACAAAAAACTGATGGTATTACAACCGCAGGAAGACGAGCAGATTATTCAATCTTAGACAATACGTATAATTTGAATATAGCACCATTAAGAAATCCTGGATCTACAAATATTGTTGACGGTAAGGTTAAAAAATATATGTTTTCAATTGAAAACTTGGCTTGGAGAACTTCAGATAGACCAGGATATACATATGACGATCTTCCTGTTTGTGAAAAAGGAGCTAATGGGGGTAGGGTTATGTGGTTTCCACCTTATAATTTAAAATTTTCTGATGACTCAAAACCGGACTTTAACACAACATCTTTTTTGGGAAGATCAGAACCAATATATACCTATAAAAACACAAGTAGATCAGGTCAATTAAGTTGGACAATAATTGTTGATAATCCAGCAATGTTAAATACTATCATTGAAAAACAAATGAAAGGAGTTGCAAGAGAAAGGATTCAAAGCGTTGTTGATTCATTTTTTGCTGGATGTACGAAATATGATATGTATGAATTAGGTATAAAATTTAATACAATACCAACAAAAGATTTATATACATACCAACAAATATTAAATAATCCTAGACTTACTTCAGAAGAACAAGTACAAGTTTTACAAAGCATACCTGCCGACCAAAATAATAGTAACTCTAATAATTCTGAAGGGGCGGACCCACTTCAAAATGCAACAGCACAAGGAAACCAAACACAAGATAATACTCCACCAGATTACAATTGGAGTTCATATGAAGGGTTGGGGTTCTATTTTGAAAATGATGTTCCTGGTGGACCTAATGGAACCAAACCGGGTGAAAATAAAACACTAGGAACATCAGCAAGTAATTTTGATGTTTATTATAATCAATATATTGGTTTAAAAAGTACTTACAACTCAAAAGCGCCACAAAATGTGAACTCAAATGGGGAGATATTTAAAAAGGCCGCAATCCCTAACTTTTTCACTGACGTTATTGAAGGAAATTTCAATACGGTTCAAAATGACTTGATGAAACAAATTGATGATGTATTGGTCAAACGAGTAGGAAGTATTACTTTAGAAATGTTAGGATCGGCATCAGCACCACAAGAAAAGGCGTATAACGTTAAATTATCAGAAAGAAGAAATGATTCTGTTAAAAAATGGTTTTTAGCATATAAACTATCCGATGGTAAAACAATACAAGAATACGGGGACAAATTCAAAATGACCTTGAATTCACAAGGTGAAGAAACCGTTATACCTCAAACAAGAGCAATTGCAACAGCCACAACACAAACAAACGATATTAGTGTTGCAAATTCAAGCGGGGGAGATGTGTTATCGGCAAGTATTAATTGTACCGTTAATAGTTTTGCTGTAACCGCAAATGGAACAAAAATCCCTGACCAAACAACGCCAACTGAGGCACAATGGTATAGTGTTCCGGCTATGGCATGTAGACGAGTTGTAATACAAAAAATTACTGCAGTAATACCACCAAATCCTGTTACACCTCCACCACCTGTTGTATCGCCACCAAAAGAAGAAAATAATACACAAAACATTTTAACGGCAACAACTCAAAGTATTAAACCTGAACCTAAAATTACTGTTGAACAAAAAGTTAGAGAAGGAATATCAAAAAAGATATTAAGAAATCTTTTTACCGAATGTGATTATTTTGAAATTATTAAAGAAACAGACCCGATGGTTTTTGACACAATAAAAGATAAGATTAAGTTTTTTAGCCCTGCGTTTCACTCAATGACACCCGAAGGTTTAAATTCAAGATTAACATTTTTACAACAATGTACAAGACCTGGTCAAACAATACCAATTATTGGTCCTGATGGTAGACCAAAATACAATGACGCTTTAAATACATCATTTGGTGCACCACCAATTTTAGTATTGAGAATTGGTGACTTTTATCATACTAAAATTGTACCAACCTCATTAGGGGTAACATATGAACCACTTAGTTTAGATCTAAACCCCGAAGGAATAGGAGTCCAACCAATGATGGCGAACATATCACTTAGTTTTAATATTATTGGAGGAATGGGATTAAAAGAACCAGTTCAAGAACTTCAAAACGCTTTATCTTTTAATTATTATGCAAATACTGAAATTTATGATGAAAGAGCGGTATCAACTTATGACACAAGTAAATTAGATAATTATGTTGTTGAAAAGATTACAGGAGGACTTCCACCTGTAAGCCAAGGACAACAGGTACAGATTAATAGTGTGCAACCTAAAAAAGGAGGAAGCACCGTTGGAAGTATTGTGGATACCACCACAATGGATTATTCAGGGTTATATGATTCACTACAAACCAAATTACAAGAATATTTCAAAGCGTACTACGATTCAATAAATAAGACCACAACGGATTATTCGTATGGCGCAACACTTATGGCGATAAAAAATAAAAACTATACTGAAGGAGAATTATCACCATTTACAAATGAAAAAGTTGACACAATTCTTTATGGTAAATCAAATGATTATCAAGAATTTATTGATAAGTTGGTAAAAGAAGTTGAAAAAGATATTGATCAGGGAGATAACCCTATTTTAAAAACCGTAAGCGACAGGAGTGGTGGTATTACTGGCAAACAAAAAAGAGAATTACAAGAAAAATTAAAAACACAAGTATCAAAAGGTCAAACCGATATTGGAAATGCGATATTAAATAATTATACAAACATACTTAATGTTGAAACAGATCTTAATTATATCTTTAGACAACTTGATGTTGTTGCATCAAAATTAGATGGTAGTTTATTAAACACTAACGAACCTGTTTTATATGATTTAAGTGGTAATACATTTTTTGACCCAACAGAAAATAGCGGGTCTATTTTTGATATTTACACAATTAAAATGCCAAAAATAATTAAAGACTTTAATGAATTACTAATAAATAAAGATTTTAATGAAGAATTTTATAAAAAATCAAATTCAACATTAGACAATGGAAATGGGTGTTCGTTTGTTGTTGGAAATAATCAGTCATATTTAATTAATTGCCCAACTAATAGATATTATACATTAATGACACCATATTTCTTGAACTCTGAAAAATATCAAAATATGGTAAACGAGTTAATTGGTGGTACAGAAGTTAAATCAGATACTAAAGGATTATCAGAACAAATAACCGCAGCTTGTTTGGATTTAAAGAGTGAGTTTGAATCTTTTCAAAAATTTTGGACAGATCAGTTAAAAAGTATTGCTGATGATCAAAGATATAAAGACGCAACATCATGGAAAATTCCTGACAACGCTGTTAAAACATGTTCATATATAACACCAGCCGAAGGAGATATAAACCAAAAAACCAAAAGGATAAAAGACCTATATTCAAATGTTAATTTGAATGATAAAACCAAAACCTTTAATGGAAAAGTAACATTTAATTAAATATGGGATTACAATATTGGAATAGATATACTGACTTTTTGATAAATGGACAACAAACCGTTGTTCCGTATATTCAATTACCAGCAAAATCATCAGATAAAAATTACATATACATTATTGGGCAATCTAGATTAGATAAAATTTCACAACAATTTTACGGTACGCCATATTTTGGTTGGTTAATACAGGTTGCAAATCCTCAGTACTCAGGAAGCGAATTCGCGATTCCAGATGGTGCTGTATTGACTATTCCATTTCCTTTAGTAGCTTCATTACAAGATTATAAAAATTCTTACGAAAATTATTTCTTCTATTATGGTAGATAACCAAGAAAATATATTAGTTGAACTTGACTATGATAACATCAGCCTTATTGACCCTAACAAAGTTATTGATGAACAAGGTAATGTTAAAGATAGATTAGTTAAACAAGAAGATCTGGTATATTATGCCAATCTTGAGTGTAATGTTTTACCAAGAACAAAACTAGCCGTTGGATCGGCAATGAATGACTCTCAAAGAACAATATCCGTTGCTAAAATTAATTTTTTAAATCCTGGAAATAAAACATTCATGGATACCGCATGGTCTGATGAGTTAACAGGTAAGGGAACATTGGAAGGTAAAGGTGTAAACCAACCAAGACAAACTGCGGTAAAAAATCCTAATCAAACAAATGATTATTATATAACACAAAATCTTTGGTCAAACGGAACACCGGGAGCGGTTGATAATGGATTTTTGGGTATGAAATCAATAAAAATGTCAATCGGAACCGACTTCTTACCTCAAATTGATGTTGAATTGGAAGATATTAAAGGGAGAGCTCTTTTTGAGGGAGGTAATAATTCCCCATACTCAGCGTTTTTCCAATTACCATACCCACAATTTACTTTAACACTAAAAGGGTATTATGGAAAGGCGATAAAATTTCCAATAATGCTTCAAACGTTCACATCAACATTTGATCCTGGCACACACAATTTTCAAATAAAGTTAAAATTTTATGGATATAAATACACTCTTCTATCATATGTGAATTTTGGAGCTCTTATGGCAGTTCCACAAATGTATAGAAATGATGTAACACAAACACCTGTATCTAAAACACAAGGAAATCAAACGTCAAGTTCTCAAACCTCAACCACAACAACAAGTGTTAGTAGGGGATATCAAAAAATGAAAGAAGTATATTCTGATTATAAATCTAAAGGGTTAATTCCTGATGATTTTCCTGAAATTACATTAAATCAATTAAAATATAGATTACAAAAATTTATAGATGATGTTTTAAGTCAATTTGAAAAAGAAAATATGGGGGTTTTATCCGATATGACTTTGTATACAAATAATTTATTGGCATACCAACAAAAAATATTTTTATATGCAAACGCTTCTTGGTATGGTTCTTTTATGGATAAAGACAATCCTATTGTATTAAAACAAAATTCACAAAATGTTTACATCTTTAAAAAAGAGTTAGATGCGAATAAAAGATCTGACTCAATAACAAAATTAAAGGGAGATATTCAACAATATAATGACGTTTTAAATCAGAATGGGGTTTTTGGTATAAACGGTAAATATACCGTAGGAGGAATTACAACAAAATCAAATATTGACGTTCCGATTAGTTTAGAAAAACTACAAAAAAAAATTACAATATCAGATATTGATTTTGTAAAAACATATACGGCGCAAAAAAACGCACCAAAAGGAAACTATAAAGAATCTGATGATGTGATCGTACAATTTAAACAGACTATACAATCACAATTACTTGTCAATGATAATATCACTTATTTCTTTGAAGGACCAAATTCGTTTATGAATATAACCGATAATATTGCAAAAACCGCATCAGAAACAAGAAAAAAAGTTGAAACAGAAATAACGGCAAGTTTATCTTCAAAATTCAACTCTCAAGGAAACGGGGGGTTAGGTTTTATTCCGTCAATAAGAAATATCTTGGCAGTTTTTTATTGTCAAGGAGAAACGTTTTTAAGATTATTAGACGAGGTTCATAAAAAGGCATGGGATCAAAGAGAAAATCAATATAGAAGAGCCGCCATTTTTGGTAATACGTCCACAGCACCAAGCGTTGATTTAAAAACATCAACACAAAATAACGAACCAATTTATCCTTGGCCTCAAGTATTAAAAGAATCTGTTGGTGAAGATAATAAAGAAAAATTTGAAATAATTTATCCTGGAGATCAAACGGTTGCAAATACATATAGAGCATATAGTCCTGAGGTTTGGCCAGAAGTTGAGTTTGTTGAACAATTTATTAAAGGATATACAGAAAGGCAGTTAAATAACAATGACTCAAAAGTTTTTGAAGCTAATTTAAAACCTTTACGAATATCATTAAATGGTATTGATTTTCCAACAACAAATCAGATTTTCCAAAATAAAGAAGAGTCAAAATATTTTTATGAAATATATGAAAGATTATTATTAAACTCTTTTTATAGTAATTTTAATAGAAAAAGTGGATACCCATTGGGTATGTATGAAGTAGAATCTGAAGATGAGGCGATAAACATCATTCAAAGTTTAGGTGCCGATAATCCATTTTTAAGTAAAATATTAAAAGAATACCTTTTAGACTCAAATAATTACGTTTCTTTTTTGAAACATATCTCAAATGAAGGACAAGGTGAAAGTTGGCAAACATTTATACGAGGGGAATTTGTAACACCATATATTAAAAACGAAGTTTCTAATCCAAACATATTACTTAATAGTGGAATTTTTAATTCATTAAAATCACAACCAGACGTTTCATTATCTAACCCAAAAAATTTAATCAATATCGGTAAATACTTAACGGGTAGCTCATCTTCAAATGAGTTTGATTTTATTGATACTTACCCATTACTTGATTTAAATTGGGATAAAAATAATTTGGCAAATGGTAAAAGTTTAAATAACGCAAAAGAAGCTTTTGATACAAAATTAGTTATACAATATAACAACATACATAAGACAATAACAAATTTTGGATTATCAACAACGGTAAATGATATTAGACCATTCACGTATTTTAACTTCCAAAATTTAAATGTAACACCTAATACAACAAGTTTAAAAACTTTTTATAATACTAGAACATACTCTAATCAACTGATAACTGAAGGTAATCTTTATTATAGTAATTATTCTAATTATCTTGACGCAAGTCAGACAACATCAATGTTAAACACACCTTATTTTATAAACGCAATTCAAAAAGGGGTGTTTAATTTTAGATACAAACAAACCGATCTATATCCATATAAATTAGGGGCATATTTGTTTTTAAATAGTTTACCTTTAGCAACATTGAGAGAAAAATATGTGACAAATTCAGGTCAAGCAACTACTGATTTGGATTATATTTTAGCGACAATGAAAAAATTTGGTGCGGTTCATAAATTACCATATTCTTGGATTTTAAAATATGGATCAATATGGCACAGATATAAAATATACAAAGAAACTGGTGTTGATATTTTAGATGAAGTTTGGAAAGATTTTAACTATAAAGAAAATTGGGATCCTGCAAATTCTGCAACAACATATTCATACAATCTTATAATAGATGGAACACCAAGAAATTTAATTTTAGATAACACATCAGGAACACCACCATTAACAGACATTAATACAGGATTTTATCCACAATTGATGGATGATTTTAATGTCTTTTTACAAGGGTTAAAATTGTTTAGTGGTCAAACACAAGTAAGTGGGTCTTGTGTTAGTCAGAATATTACCGGTACTTGTGTGACCTATCAAGTTACAGGAACTTGCTCAACAACAGGAACAGGAATTACAATTAATTCTATATCAAAAAATTATGTAAAAATTCCACACACAATTTATATTCCTTCATTAAATGCTAATATTTTATTAACAGGTCAAACATCTGGTACTACAGGAGGAACAGGAAATTATACGACACCACTTAATTTTAACGCTGCCTTCACAAATTTACCATTTGTATTGGGTTCATTTGCGGATATAACTAACACATCATCAACCCCAATTAAAGTTGGGAATATATTGAGTGGATCTACTTCTATATCTGTAATAACCGTACAAAGTATTTTTAGTGCATCAACAGGAACAACATCAATTTTTGAGGTTAGTAAAATTTCTGCAGAAACATTTAATTATACGGTTTTAAATCCGCCTCTACAGATAACCGCGATAGATTCAAATGTTATTTCGGGAGGAACAATATTAAACGGAGCATATTTAAATGGTAATGTTGTAATATCATCTCAAATATCTGGAACAACAGGTGGTGTTGGGTTATATTCCGTATCAACAATACAACCACCAACAACAAGTCCATTTGTAGTTCAAGGTGCGTATGTTCAAGGAATTGGATCTTTGCAAATTCAAAGTTATTTAAATAATGGAAAATTGGCAATGTTAAACACAACTAACTCAACCATTTTTGAATTACCTGGATTTGATCCACAAACACCAACAAGAAGCATGAGAGTCAGTCCTTGGTCTGTAATTGTTAGTTCATCAACTCAACCTGATTTTTATTATGTCCTTCCATCTTTTGGGTCAAATGTTAATCAAGCGAAAGAAGAAGCATTTAAAAACGGAACTATGAAAGTTGAACTTTCAAACAACCCAGCGATGTTTAATGGATCTGTAAGATTATTTTGGAATGCACCACAATACGGATGGTTTGATAATTCAAAACTCAAAAAAAATAATCCAGAAACATATCTTAAACAGATATTAAATGAACAAAAAGATCAACAAAACTTTTTAATAACTGGTGATGATACTGAATATACAAGTATTGAAGAACTCTTCACAACTTTTAATACATCTGTGTTGGATAATTTTGAGTCTGAGTTTTTGAATTTTAGTAGATCTCTTTATGATTATGTTGATACGTTACCAAACCCAATTGTAAAACAAGAAAAAACAACCGCATCACAAGGGGAGATTACCGCAGATTCAAACACTGAAAAAGGATATAAGAACTTTCATTATTTAATGAGACAATTACTTGTTATAAACAAACCATCTGGTGATTCACCAGAAACAAAACTTGAAAGTATAATTACAAATCAAAATAATACCTTCCAACAAATTTTAAGTGGATTTATAAATTATGACGTTTGTTTTAAGTTTGGAAACCCTTCAAATTTTGATAGAAGATTGTTTTATACTTTTTCAACAAGATATATTGAAGATCCTATAATATACGGACCTTATGATCAAGGAAATTTACCACCACAAGTTAGTTTATCACAATCAAAATTACAAAACCCAAAAACTTGGGAAGCCTTGGAATATTATGTTGGAAAATCATCAATACCAAAATTACAATATTCAAACAACGGGTCTTATATTACAGATTTTTTCATTGACCTTAACGTCCAATTTAATGAAAAAAATGTTCAAGATTTCGCCCCAATAATTAAAATATATGCAACTCAAAAATTACTTAAAAACAATTTAAATCTTAGTAGTTTTTACAATTTAATGGACACATACATTGACGACTCTAATAACTATGTGGGAAATGTTTTAAATACAATGTTACCAATGGTAAGAAAAGAATTACCAAACATTTTTATAAGTGAAGACGGGTCTCAAAATAGAGCTGATTTAGAGGCTGGTTTTACAGAACAAACAAGATCTGAATTGTGGGAAACGTTTAAGACTTTAAATGACACATGGATTGCCGGATTTGATTTCCAAAACAAAACTTTATTTGAGGATGTAATGTTGGTTGACAGAGCAAGTAGAAATGTCGGTGATAAAGTTTTGGTTGATATTTACGGAATTATTAAGCTGTTAGAAGACGGATCAACAGAAAAAAATAACGGAAGTAGTTCATATAAAAACACTTTGTTGGATATGGTTACAACCATTTTAATTGAAAACAACTTTCAACATTTTATGTTACCGGCATATGTTAATTTTTATAACGTACAAGACGCTCAAAAAAACCCAACACCAAGACCTGACGGAACAATGGAATTTGGTAATATGTTATTTGGGACTTTTTTAAATGTTGATTATAGACAAAGTTCCCCAAAATTTTTGTGTTACTATGTTAGTAAACCAAGTGAGCATTTGAATATGAATAATAATATTGATTATAGATTTAGAGATGATGCTTTTGATTTAAGAAGAGCTAGTGACAATCCGTTAATTGAAAATCAAGCAACTAAAATAGATTGGGACAAATCCAATAAAGTTGTTGGTTTTAATGTTGACCCAACAAAAGAAAATCAACAAATATTTAAATCATTTAGTGTTTCACAAGATCCGGGAAAACCAACAAGTGAGTCTTTACAGATTTTGGATCAAATGGCAAATGTGGATAAAAATAGAAGATCGTCAACACAAAGCGTTTCATTATTTAATTTATATAAAAATAGAAGTTATAATTGTTCTGTTGACATGATGGGTTGTGCTCTAATACAACCAATGATGTATTTTAATATTAGAAACATACCAATGTTTTCAGGGCCATATATGATTACAAAAGTAAGTCATGATGTTTCTGAAAATGGGTTTAGTACGGTTTTTGAAGGTGTAAGACAACCTTTTTATAGTTTACCAACCGTAGATAATTTCTTACAAACTTTAAATGTTAAAATTCTTTCACAATTACAAAGTAAGATACAAGAAAATGAATCAAAACAAAAAGAAAGTTCTGCGAATGTATTATTTCAGGCACAAAATACAATTGCTAATTTACAATCTGAAGACACTTTAACTAAAAATCAAGATTGTGCAAATCAATTAAATTCTAGATATAACAACTTTACTGGCGTGGATATTCCACAACCAACATCTGTTTCAGTGAAAACTTTCTTAAATGAATTAAGAAATATTTTAATAGAGTTAAAATATGATATGACAGGAAATACAACATATCAAACCGCAGCGGCGGCATTCACATTTGTTTTTGTTGATTCAGGAAATAATAATGGAACAGAAATAAGTGCTTACGAGAATAACTATAGCACGATAAACCTACAAGAAGTTTATGGGGACTCTTTCTTTGAATATATAAATAGGAAGTATTTCTGTGTTTCAAGAGGAACAGATAAAAACTTACCTATTGTTGCATTTAGATCTTTAAAAGATTTTATAAAGTTTGTTTTACTTAAAGTTGCAAATATACCAACATTTTTACAACAAGACTCAAATAAATTTCCATCAGATGATTTAGTACCATATAATTTAGCAAAACAATATGTTTTACATTATCCGATCAATCAAAATAATGATGTTTATACTAAAATTGAAGCCGATAATGGTCAAATTGAAAAATTAAACGCGGAATTTTTAAAAGCTTATCAAATTTTTGAATCTTTATGGTCTTAATATAATAATACAGATATTTATAATAAAAATTATATATGAATACAAAACTTATATTAGATAACTACTTGGGTAAAAACACAAGAGTTTCAGAGAAGGATAAAGGTAATGGTTACAAAGAAGTTTGTGATTTAGATACTGGAGACTGCTACACAGTAAGAATGAAAGATGGTTTGATTGAAAGAGTTGACAACACTAAAAATTCTTTTAAAAAAATCCAAGTAGAAACCAAGAATGGTATAAAAACATTATTAAACGGATAGTATGAAATTAGATGAAAAAATATTAGAAGAAATTGCAAGATATAGGTCAATCAACACTTATATCACAGAACAAGATGTTCCACCAGCACCTGAAGGTGATGTTCCCCCACCACCTGACGCAGGAGCAGCACCGGCACCTGATGCAGGAGCAGCACCTGATGCAGGAGCAGCACCTGCCCCTCCAGCAGCCCCTGAAGGACAACCTATTGATGTTGCGGCAGATCCTGATGTTGAAGAAGTTGGAGCGGAAGGAGAAGGAGAAACTGAAGAGTTAGATATTACTGACTTGGTTGATTCTCAAAAAACAATGGCAGACAAACAAGAAGAATATTTTGAAAATCTTTTTGGTCAAATTAAAAAAATGGAAGAAAAACTTTCTGAAATGGATAGTTTGGTTCAAAAACTAGATTCATTAGATTCTAAAGTTGAAAAATACAGACCAAAAACGGCACAAGAAAAACTACAATTAAGAAGTTTAGATTCAGGACCGTTCAAACAAAATTTGGCAGACTTCTTTAAAGACAAAGAAGATGAAATGGAAAAAACAGGAAAAAACGAATATGTTTTAACTCAAGACGAAGTTGAAAATTTTAGTCCATCAGAAATTGAAAAATCGTTTAACGAACCAATGGAAGATGAAGACGAAATTTTATTAAATAAATTTAATTATTAATTTAAAAGGTCACAATTAGTGGCCTTTTTTTTAAAAACTTATTTGACAATTACTTTTTACTACCTTATATTTTTTACACATAAACTTTTAAATTTTAATTACACATGGCGACAAATGTTTTAGACGCGGTTTTGGCTCAATATGAAAGTTCAAAACAAAGTGGTTCTTCTTCCACTTCAAAAATGTCACAAGAAGAAAGAATGAAAAAATATTTCGCAGCTCTATTGAAAGAGAACGAAAAACAAGGACAAAAACGTGTCCGAATCTTACCAACAACAGACGGATCTTCACCATTCAAAGAAGTGTGGTTCCACGAAGTTTTATTGGACGGAAAATGGCAAAAATTCTACGATCCAGGAAAAAATGATAATGAAAGATCGCCTTTGAATGAGGTATATGAAGAACTTATGTCAACAGGTCGTGATTCAGACAAAGAACTTGCAAAACAATATAAGGCTCGCAAATTCTATATTGTTAAAGTTATTGATCGTGATAACGAACAAGATGGTGTTAAATTTTGGAGATTTAAACACAATTACAAACAAGAAGGAATTTTAGATAAAATTATTCCTATTTGGAAAGCTAAAGGTGATGTTACCGATCCTGATAAAGGACGAGACTTAATTCTTGAATTAACAAAGGCAAAAACGCCAAAAGGAGCGACGTATACGGTTATTCAAACGGTTATGTATGATGACCCTTCATCAATCTCTGATGACACAGATCAAATGTCTGATTGGGTTGGTAATGAAATGACTTGGGAAGATGTATACTCTAAAAAACCTGTTGAATATTTGGAAGCAATTGCAAGAGGAGAAACTCCACGTTGGGATTCTGAAAAAGGTGGATATGTTTACTCTAACACCGAAACCGCAGAAGTTTCTATGGGAGGAAAATCAACACCTAAATCAATTAATGAAGTTGCTGACCCACAAGAAAACGATCAAGTTGATGAAGAATTACCATTCTAAATTTAACTAAAAAAACCCTAAGTATTATCTAAACACCGATTTACAATGTCGGTGTTTTTTTTTATATTATAAATAAATAGAATATTATGGCAATTAAAAAAAATGATTTTAGTTCATTAAAAAAGAAATTTTCCACATCAGCAAAATATAAACCACAAAGATTTTTTGATTTGGGTCAACCATTTTTGGATGCGGTAGGACTTCCAGGTCCGGCCATGGGACATATTAATATGTTCTTGGGTCACTCAGATACGGGAAAAACAACAGCGCTTGTTAAAACTGCGGTTGATGCTCAAAAGAAAGGTATTCTTCCTGTGTTTATCATTACAGAACAAAAATGGAGTTTTGAACACGCCAAACTTATGGGTTTTGAATGTGAAGAAGTTGTTGACACCGAAACAGGAGAATTAGAGTGGGATGGTTTTTACATCTTTAATAATAATTTTGATTACATTGAACAAATTACAGCTTATATTAATGAATTATTGGATGCTCAAGAAAAGGGTGAATTAGATTACTCACTTTGTATAATGTGGGATTCAGTTGGATCAGTTCCATGTAAAATGACTTATGAGGGCCGAGGTGGAAAACAACACAATGCAGCTGCATTAGCCGACAAAATTGGCATGGGTATTAATCAAAGAATTTCAGGGTCTCGTAAATCAGATTCTAAATATGAGAATACCCTTATTATCGTAAACCAGCCTTGGGTTGAATTACCTGACAATCCATTTGGTCAACCTAAAATTAAAGCAAAGGGTGGTGAGGCAATTTGGTTAAACTCATCATTGGTATTCTTATTTGGTAATCAAAAAGGTGCGGGAACAACAAAGATTACCGCAACAAAAGACAAAAGAACGGTAAAGTTTGCGTCAAGAACAAAAGTATCGGTTATGAAAAATCACATCAATGGGCTTGGTTTTGAAGATGGGAAAATAATTGTAACACCACACGGTTTTTTACCTGGTAAGGAATCGTCTGAAGAAAAAGCATCAATAGAACAATACAAGAAAGATTATGCCGAGTATTGGAAAGAAATAATTGGAGTTGATGGTGACTTTGATTTGAAGGCGGAGAGAGAAGAATCAGAGTAAGAATCTTGTAATTATTTAAAATGACTAAAACGTTATTGGTTGACGGAAACAACCTATTAAAAATCGGATTTCACGGAGTAAGAGATTTCTTTAATAAAGGAGAACACGTTGGAGGTATTTGGCACTTTTTAAATACCCTAAGACGTTTCCTTGAAGAAAATAACTATAACAAAGTTGTTGTATTTTGGGATGGAGAAACAAGCTCATCACAAAGAAGGTTATTATACCCAAAGTACAAATTGAACCGTAAATCCAACAATCCAAAAAATGATTTTAAAGAAGAATCATTTTTAAATCAAAAACAAAGGGTTAAACAATACCTTGAAGAAATGTTTGTAAGACAATTGGACGTTGAGAATTCAGAAGCCGATGATTTAATTGCTTACTATTGTCAGATTTCTGATGATGAAGATAAAACAATATTTTCTTCAGATAGAGACCTTACACAACTTATATCTGAAAAGGTAACGATCTATTCACCTAATACCAAGAAGTATTATAAGAATGGGGATATGATCAAAATTGACCAATTAGAGATCCCCCATTATAATGTTAAAACCTATAAAATATTAACTGGTGATAGTTCAGATAATATTGATGGTATTTTTTATCTTGGTGAAAAAACTTTTATTAAATTATTTCCTGAAATACTTGAAAAGGAAATTAGTCTTACTGATATTTTAACAAAAGGTGAGGAATTATTAAAAGAACAAAAAGAAAATGTTGCGTTAAAAAACCTTTTAAGTGGAAAAACCAAAGAGGGAATATTTGGAGATGAGTTTTTTGTAATAAACGAAAAATTAGTTGACTTATCAAAGCCTTTGATTTCCGACGAAGGAAAAGAATTAGTTCAATCGTATTACTCCGAGTCATTGGATCCTGACGGAAGGGGGCACAGGAACTTAATTCGTATGATGATGAACGACGGATTCTTTAAATACTTACCAAAGGGTGACGACGCTTGGGTGAATTTTTTAAAACCATTTTTAAAGCTATCTAGAAAAGAAAAAAGTAATTTTAGAAACAAAAAGTAGAAACAAAAAAAACTATGAAAGAACAAGAAATAACAAAAGTGGAATTTTTGTTAACATGCAATGAAAACATTGTTGTCCAAAGATTTTTTAATGTTAGAGGATTTAACAAACATGCTCACAAGTCAGAAAATTTTTATGATCATATAAATTCAATATGTAATGAATTACAATATGATTTAAAGATGAGATCTGTAACTTATTTATTGAGCAATCAGTATGAGATTTTTGATAATCCGGATATCTTAAACACATCAATTACTGATGGACCGGAAAAATTTAATTTAATTATTAAGGTTGGAGACCTGACAATTTGTCATAGGCAGTTTGACGCGAAAGTATACCCCCCAAAGGTAAGATACACCGTAGACCTACGCCCAAAGTTAAAAACGATCATGTCGGGTCTAACTGACATTTTTTCAGGTAAAAATTTTAATTATTTTTATCCCGAACTTATTAAAAATTAATAGTATTTATCATACGAAAGGAGAAACAAGACAATGGCAACGAGTAAAAATTTTGAGTATTTAGGAAATACATTTCAATTACAACTTTTAAATCAGATTATAGTAGATAAGGATTTTTCACATTCTATTATTGATGTAATTGAAAACAACTATTTTGAAAACAAATACTTCAAAATCATAATTCAAATGATTAGGGAATATTATATCAAATATGATCATACACCATCATTTGAGACTCTTGAACAAATAACAAAATCAGAGTTACAACAAGAACTGGCATCAAAAATTGTGATGGACACAATTAAGAAAATTAAGGACGCACCTATTGATGGCGTTGGTTTTGTTCAAGAAAAGGCTTTAAAATTCTGTAAACAACAAGAGCTTCAAAAGGTAATGGGTAAGGCTCAGAAAATAATTGACGGAGGTGAGTTTGAAAATTACGACACATTAGAAGAGTTGGTTAAAACCGCACTTCAAGTTGGTGCAAAAGACACATCAATGACTGATATATTTTCAAACATTGATCAGGTATTAGAAGAAGACTATAGACACCCAATCCCTATGGGAATCCCTGGTATTGACCGACTACTTAAAGGTGGTTTGGCGAAAGGTGAGATTGGTGTAATTTTGGCACCAACTGGTGTGGGTAAATCAACAATTCTAACAAAGATTGCAAATCACGCATTTAATCTTGGATTTAATGTCCTTCAAGTGTTTTTTGAAGATAACCCAAAGGTAATTCAAAGAAAACATTACACATTATTTACAAAGGTTCATCCTGACGATTTGTCAGAGAAAAAAGATTATGTTATGAAACGAGTTAGGGAAATTGAAGAGTCTATGCCAAACAAGTTGATAATGAAAAAATTGGCTTCTGATACGATGACTATGTTACAAATCAAAAATCAAATTAGAAAAATGGTTTCTGATGGGATAAAAATAGACATGGTAGTTTTAGATTATATTGATTGTGTTGTTCCAGACAAAAACTTGGGTGATGAATGGAAAAGCGAAGGATCGGTTATGAGAGCATTTGAGGCGATGTGTCATGAAATGGATCTTGTTGGTTGGACGGCGACACAAGGAAATAGAGCTTCAATTTCATCAGAAGTTGTAACAACAGATCAAATGGGAGGGTCAATTAAAAAGGCACAAGTTGGACACGTAATTATATCTGTGGCCAAAACATTACAACAAAAAGAATTGAAACTGGCAACAATTGCAATTACAAAATCAAGAATTGGTGATGACGGGATTGTGTTTGAAAATTGTAAATTTGATAATGCAATGTTAGATATTGACACAGAAAGCTCTATGACATTCTTAGGGATTGAAGAACAAAAAGAAGAAAGACAAAGACAAAGAGTTAGGGAGCTACTTGAAAAAAGAAAAGAAAAAGAGTCACAAAAGCCACAATCTTTTGTAAATAATTAAATCATAATTTTAAAATTAAAAAAAAATGGATATTTCACAAAAAATATTAAGCAACATTACGGTGTATATGAAATACGCAAAATTCATTCCCGAATTAAATAGAAGAGAAACTTGGGAAGAATTGGTGACAAGAAATAAAGAAATGCACCAAAAAAAATACCCACAAATTAAAGAAGAAATTGAAAACGTTTATCAAATGGTATATGATAAAAAAATTCTTCCATCAATGAGGTCTTTACAATTTGGCGGAAAACCAATTGAAATTTCACCAAACAGGGTTTATAATTGTGCATATTTGCCAATTGATCACCAAGATGCGTTTTCTGAAACTATGTTTTTACTTTTAGGAGGAACAGGAGTTGGGTTTTCAGTTCAAAAACACCACGTTGATAAATTACCTGAAATTAAAAAACCAAACCCAAATAGAACAAGAAGATATTTGATCGGTGATTCTATTGAAGGATGGGCGGACGCAATTAAAGTATTGGTTGAATCTTATTTTGGAATAAAATCATCAACACCAATTTTTGATTTTTCAGACATTCGTCAAAAAGGAGCGTTGTTGGTTACATCAGGAGGAAAGGCACCTGGCCCACAACCACTTAAAGATTGTATTCACAACATTACAAAAGTATTTGAATCTAAAAACGATCGCGAAAAATTAACACCAATTGAAACTCACGATATCGTTTGTCATATCGCAGACGCAGTTCTTGCTGGTGGAATTAGAAGGGCCGCTTTAATTTCGTTATTCTCTGCGGATGATGAAGAAATGATTTCTTGTAAGTCAGGAAATTGGTGGGAACAAAATCCACAAAGAGGAAGAGCAAACAATTCGGCGGTACTTCTTCGTCACAAAATAACCAAAGAATATTTTATGGGTCTTTGGAAAAGAATTGAATTGTCAGGAGCAGGAGAACCCGGAATTTATTTATCAAACGATAAAGATTGGGGAACAAATCCTTGTTGTGAGATCGGACTTCGTCCTTATCAGTTCTGTAATTTATGTGAGGTAAATGCTTCTGATATTGAATCACAAGAAGATTTTGAACAACGAGTAAAAGGGGCTGCGTTCATTGGGACACTTCAAGCGGGATATACTGATTTCCATTACCTTCGCGATGTATGGAAAAGAACCACAGAAAAAGATGCTCTTATTGGTGTTGGAATGACGGGTATTGGATCAGGAGTTGTTTTAGGTTATGATATGGAAGCAGCTGCACAATCTGTTAAAGATGAAAACGAAAGAGTTGCAAATCTTATTGGAATCAATGCGGCAGCAAGAACAACAACCGTTAAACCATCAGGAACATCATCTTTAGTTTTGGGAACCTCATCAGGAATTCACGCTTGGCATAATGATTATTATTTAAGAAGAATTCGTGTTGGAAAAAATGAGGCAATTTATTCTTATCTTGCAATCAATCACCCCGAACTTGTTGAAGATGAGTTCTTTCGTCCACACGATACCGCAGTAATTACAATTCCACAAAAAGCACCTGAAGGGTCAATCTTGAGATATGAGTCAGTGTTTGAAATGTTAGAAAGAGTTAAAAAAGTTTCAAAAGAGTGGGTTAGATCTGGTCACAGAACAGGACAAAATACACATAATGTTTCGGCTACAATTTCAGTTAAAGAAGATGAGTGGGAACAAGTTGGTGATTGGATGTGGAAAAATAGAAAATTTTACAATGGACTTTCAGTATTACCATACAACGGAGGAACTTATACCCAAGCACCTTTTGAAGATTGTATACAAGAAGATTTTGAAAGATTAGTTAAGACATTAACAAATGTTGACTTAACTAAAGTCATTGAATTACAAGATAATACAAATCTTAGTGGTGAAGTTGCTTGTGGAGCGTCTGGATGTGAAATAGTATAAGTTATGGCAATAAACGCATCAAACGATTGGATACAACAGTTATATGTTCAGGAGACTACAAAAATGTCACCTAAACCTGATTTTTATACAGACGATAATGGTAGAATCGTAATGACTGAAGAATACCATATTAAACGAGGAAGTTGTTGCGGATCACATTGTAAACATTGTCCTTACGAACCTATTTACCAAAAGGGAACTAAAAATTTACAAAAATCACTACTTCGGTAGTGATTTTTTTTTACTTAAAAAAACGATAACTTATATTTATAAGTGATATGGCAAATGGTATTACTTATGGAATTTCTTTTCCTTTTGTTGACTCTTTCACTGGACGTTATTTGGATGTGACAAATTCTACTGAGGGTGAGATTAGGGCAAATCTTGTTCATCTTTTATTAACAAGAAAAGGATCAAGGTATTTTTTACCTGATTTTGGAACTCGTCTTTATGAATACATATTTGAACCTTTAGACGGACCAACATTTTCTGACATTGAGGCCGAGATAAGAAGTACAATTGGAACATATATGCCAAATTTACAAGTAACAAACATTACTGTTGAACCGGCATCTGCGGGTTTAGAAGATAAAGGTTATACCGTGAATAGAGATGGAGAAAGGGAGTTTAAAGTTACAAATATCGCAACTTTAGAACACACCGCAAAAATCAAAATAGATTATCGTATAACAGATTCGGCTTTTGAATCTCAAGATTTTATCATTATCAATATTTAATATTATATATGGCAGAGAAAAAAATATCATACACGGTTAGAGACTTTCAAGGAGTAAGAACTGAATTAATTAATTTTACAAGAACTTATTATCCTGATTTGGTTCAAAACTTTAATGATGCAGGTATTTTTTCTGTGATGTTGGATTTAAATGCTGCGGTTACCGATAATTTAAATTATCAAATAGATAGAAGTATACAAGAAACCGTATTACAATTTGCTCAACAAAAAAATTCGGTATACAATATTGCAAGAACATACGGATTAAAAGTTCCCGGACAAAGACCATCGGTTGCTTTAATTGACTTTTCAATTACGGTTCCGGCTTTTGGTGATAGAGAAGATTTAAGATATTGTGGTGTATTAAGAAGAGGATCACAAGTTAATGGTGGAGGACAACCATTTGAAACGGTATATGATATTGACTTTGCGTCACCAATCAATGCTGAAGGATCGCCAAATAGAGTTAAAATACCAAACTTTGATAGTAGTGGTAAATTATTAAATTATACCATTGTTAAAAGAGAAGTTGTTGTTAATGGTATTACAAAAGTATATAAAAGAGTTATTACACCAAATGATTCAAAACCTTATTTAGAATTATTTTTACCTGAAAAAAATGTTTTAGGTATTACAAGTGTTTTATTAAAACAAGGAACACAATATTCAACGATACCTAACCCACAAGATTTTTTAACTTTGGGTCCCGAAAGATGGTTTGAGGTGGACGCTTTGGTTCAAGATAGGGTATTTGTTGAAGACCCAACAAAAGTTTCGGATCAGCCAGGTATTAAAGTTGGAACTTATATTACCACATCAAACAAATTTATTTCTGAATATACACCACAAGGGTTTTGTAAAACGACTTTTGGTGGTGGAAACATTTCAGCAGACGAACAATTAAGACAATTTGCTATTGACGGAAAAGGATTTGATTTAAGTAGATATACAAATAATTATGCTTTGGGCGCTGCTTTACCACCAAACACAACTTTGTTCGTTCAATATAGAATTGGTGGTGGTTTATCAAGTAATTTGGGAATTAACACCATAAATCAAATTGGAACGGTTTCTTTTGCTGTTAACGGTCCTTCACAAAGTGTGAATAATAGTGTTATCAATAGTTTACAATGTAATAATGTAACCGCAGCAATTGGAGGAGCGAATCCACCAACAACGGAAGATGTTAGAAATTTGGTCGCGTTTAACTTTGCGGCACAGAATAGAGCGGTAACCGTAAATGATTATAATTCACTTATTAGAACGATGCCTTCTCAATTTGGGGCACCAGCAAAAGTTGCGATTACAGAAGAAAATAATAAGATAAGAATTAAAATGTTGTCTTATGACTCTAGTGGAACATTAACAAATGTTGTATCAAATACCTTAAAACAAAATGTTGCCAATTATTTATCTAATTATAGAATGATAAATGATTATATATCTATTGAAGCTGCAGAAACGATTGACTTATCTGTTACTGTGGATGTTGTATTAGATAATAGCCAAAATCAAGGGGCAATCATTTCAAAAACAATTCAAATTATTACCGACTTCTTTAACCCATTGGTTAGAAATCTTGGTCAAAATGTTAACATATCAGAATTAAGAAGATTAATTCAATCAGAAAATGGTATTGTAAGTATTACAGATATATTATTCTTTAATCAAGTTGGGGGTCAGTATTCATCTGCACAAACTTCTATGCCATACGCAGATCCATTTACAAGACAAATTCGACCAACAGCAGATACTTTGTTTGCGACACCAACACAAACTTACCAAATTAGGTATCCAAATAAAGATATTAATGTTAGAGTTTTGAACCTGAAATCAGTAAACTTTTCATAGTAATTTATTTTTTTCAACTTATAACTATTTTTATCAAAATAGCAAATAAACTATTTATGAAAAAAACGTTTTTTAATGGGTAAATCGTATAGAATAAGAACCGAAGTCGGTGTTGATAAGTATATAAATGTAAATTTAGAACAAGATTGGGAGTCTTTGGAGGTATTATCTTTAAAGATTTTAGCAAATGATGTATATACTAGATTTTGTGCTGATTATGGTGTTGTAACCGGTAGAGTTTTTGTTAATGGGGGTTTTGGATTACCAAATGCGAAGGTTTCGGTTTTTATTCCATTGGAATCTGCTGATGAATTAGACCCTGTAATTTCAGAATTATATCCATATAAAACCATTACTGAAACTAATGAAGATGGTTATAGGTATAATCTTTTACCGAAGTTACCATCATATAACGGACACGTATCAACAGGATCATTTCCAAATAAAGGGGATATTTTAATGGACGGATCGTATATTGAAGTATACGATAAATATTATAGATTTACTGTTACCACAAATGAAAGTGGTGACTTTATGATTTTTGGGGTTCCAGTTGGAACTCAAACAATTGTGATGGATGTTGATTTATCAGACATAGGATGTTTTTCATTATCACCACAAGATTTAATCCAACAAGGATTGGCGACAGAAACACAAGTTAACGGCGCCAAATTTAAATCATCAACAAACCTTAGAGAACTACCACAAATTAAAAACTTGGTTTTTGATGTTGATGTTAGACCATTTTGGGGAGACGCAGATCTTTGTCAAGTTGGAATTACAAGAGTTGATTTTGATTTAACAAAACAAGCAAATATAAATATACAACCAACGGCAATATTCATGGGGTCAATTATTTCAACAACCGATGACGATGCGTTGAAAGTAAGTTGTAAACCAAAAAATAATACGGGGAATTTATGTGAGTTAGTTGCGGGACCTGGTGAAATTCAAGCTATTAGACAAACCATATTTTCAGATGATAATGGACTTCCAATATTAGAAAGATATGAAATAGAACAAGAAGGTAAGGTAATAGATGCTGACGGGACGTATTTGTTAAATGTTCCAATGAATCTTGATTATGTTTTTACAAATGAATTTGGACAACAAGTAATTTCAAACGACCCAAAAAAAGGAATACCAACAAAAGGAAAATACCGATTTAGATTTAAATGGCAAAACGAACAAGGACTTCAAGGAAGTTTTCAAAGAGCAAATTTTTTAGTTCCAAACATCAAAGAGTATGGTTGGAATAATACATATAATTCATCAAACGACCCATTTACAAATTTATCACCAGGAACATACAATTATTCAATTTCCGCTGGATTAGTTACAGGAACTACCATAATAAATAATCTTGGATATAATTTAGGGTTATCACAACCTGTAACCAACAACGTAAGTTCATATTCAATTTATCTTAATGGCCAATTGTATTTTGGAAGTTTAAATTCAATACCATTTGATTTTGGGGATACTATACAAATTGTGGGAACACCAATTGACTCCTCACAACCTCAATCATTTTCATTCACCTCATACCAAGAAGAATTATTTAATTTATTAAGATCATATGCTTTTAGCACCGATTGGGATGACTATGCAAATGTTCAGGAGGCTTTAAATTGTGAAGATACTTTTTATGAATTTGGTTATAATAAAGTTTATACAACAACTATGTTTTTGGACCGATATAAAAAAGGTATTGGTAGAGCAAAACATTTGGGTATAAAAGAAATTGATAATAGATCTTGTAAGTCAACCGTAAATACATTTCCTGTAAATGATATTATTAGAAATTTTGATGCGATATTTTTTGTTTTTAACATATTAATTAATATTTTAACTTTTCCGATTTTAGTACTTTTATTTGTCGCTCATTTTATTTCATTTTTGTGGCCTATATTAAAATATGTTTTAATTATATTGGGTATTGTATTAACAATACAGGCGATTGATGATGCGCAAGCGGTATTTGAAAACGCTTCCGAAATTATTGAAGCACAACTTAGTGCAATAAACGCTAGTTTGGCGGGTCCTGTTGTTGATACAGGAGCATTAGCTAAGGCTGTTAGATTACTTATAAAACAATTTGTATTAATTGCTAAAGCCGTGTTTTCTGCGGTATTAGCGGCCACTTTTACCGCTTTTGCAATATTTGCGGCGGTAAAAATAAAAGGATTCCCAAGAATTGGATTACCAATGATTTCATATCCTGATTGTACAAGTTGTGACTGCGATTGTAAAAATGCAGACATGAGTGATGATTTTGACTCAAATTCTGTTTACAATGAAATTAATACTGCGGCACAATCATCGGGTGGAGGATCAAATAATACTCAGTTATCAACACCAAAAACATTAATTGCCCCCGTAAATTCTTCAGGTGCATACACTTTAGACCACCCAAATTTAAACAATGACCCAAATGGAAATGACCCTTTCCCCCCATGTAAATCATTTACAACTTTACTTGAAGCCACAAGTCAAGATGAAATAAGTGTTGATGTTGTTGTTAAGGCTTCTTTAGATTATATAAGAATTGCTTCTGGATCTGACGTTATTAGTTCAACAGACCCAAATAGGTATTTACCAAATGAGGCCTATTTATTAAAAGCACCACAACCATTTTTATTCTCGGCAGAAAAAAATGCGGGGGCGGACGATAGATTTTTTGCATATCCTACTTCTGTAACGTTTTCACAAAAATTAAATGAATTTAACACTAGAGATAAATACTTTAAAAGTAGTACGATAAGTGCGTTCGGAACTGGTGTTAATAGAATAAAAACAACCGTGAATCCAACATCGGGATCAACACCATATGAGGATCAGGTAATTGTTGTTTTAATGACCGCAGGATCTACCGAATCTTTAGGTGTTGGAAATATTATTACTTTCCAAGACCCAAATTATATGGACTCAGGATCTACTCTTAGGATGGTTAATTTGACGGGAGCAACAATCAACCAATTCCAAAATAATTCAATAACAGGAACAACTTTTACAGGACAAACATCATTACCTTTAACTTATGCCGACCCATCAAATCCGTCAAATGGATTAACGGCAAATATTGTTATTAATTCACCACAAGTGAGTCAACTTCCTGTTGTAGGAAATCCTAATGTTGAGCAGTCATACCTTCAATATCCCACAGATCTTGAGTATTTTCAATTAATTACAGGAATAACATATACCGATTTTATAAACCAATCAAATTATACATCAGCGTCAGGATTTTATCCTCAAACTTATTTATTACACGACATAAGTTATATTGCACCATGTGGGGGTAGTAATACCCTTTCAAATATAATTGGTGTGATGGAAAATTATCAAACTTATGAAATTTGTATTTTTGTAAGAGGTGTAGATCCGTTTACTACAAAACAAACTATATCTTATGACTTATCTAAAATATTTGGTAAATCTTATGGGAATATTACAATACAAGGAGATTATTATTTAAATGTTCCAATACAACCATTAAACACATTATTAAAACCTACAACACATAATACCACAAATAATAATAATCAAACATTATATTTCCCTTCATTTACTTTCACTCCAGACCCAATACAATATACCGCTTTTACATCTAATTTACCATATTATTATTTAAGTACCGATGATATTTTATCAACAACCTATTCACCATATCCAGGTCAATGGCAAACAAATAACTTAAGTACGACATCATTACAACAAACAATTGCGAATGGTTATGGATTACCAATACCATCAACATCTTACTATACTGTCGGAGGAACTTATTTAAGGTGGGTAAATGATTTTCAGTTTACAAATTTAAACATGCAAACAGGAAACAATAATAGTAACCCACCTTGTAATCAAGATTGTCAAAAGGGTGAATATTTTAATACTGGCTCAACATTCTACACGGGAGTGAATAGTATGGGTAATTTATCGGCACTTTATTCTCCCGCCTATTATAGATATGGACTAAATCCAATATCTTTCCCAACGACATATAGTAATCGTATAGTGATGAGATCAGATAGATTACCAACATCTACAAACGTTCAAAACGGACCATCAGGAACTCAAACAGGATATGGTCTTCACCAAAATGATAACTTTTCATTTTATGGTCAAAATGGTAATGAAACTCAACCAACGATAGGTGTAGGTGGAGACTTAATATCTGGTGAATCACAAGATGATGATCCGATCACAACAGGATTAACAGAAACATTAACTTGTGAAGGAATGGTTCCTTTAGAGTGTTATAGTGGTTCAGGAAACAATGTTGGTGTTTTACCAGCAGGACAATGCGCAATACCGTCAAATAGAATGGTAAATGGATGTTATTGTTTACTAAACTACATAGAAACAGGTATTCCAGTGTTTAAAAAATTATATCTAATTCCGGAGTACTTTAGAGATGCTAAATTGTTTTTAGAATGGAAAACAAGATTTACTATGAACTTCGCGGCTTGTAGAGGGGTGTTTGGACAAGTATTTCAGAATAATTGGATCAACGGGGTTTTATATATGTTTAATTTCAATAAAAGAACAACATTTGGGGTTAACGCGACTAATCCAAATTATAATTATTGTGAAAATGTTATTGTATTTAACGAATTAAGTAATAATTTTTATTATAGATCATCACCTTGGAATAATACAATACAAGAGTTTATTGGAAAAGACTCACCAAACTATAATTCACAAAGTTCGTTTAGTAATTTTCCTGGATTTGGATATAATGTAAAACAAATACAATTCCCAACGACCGTTGTTGACTTAGGGCCTAGAGATTATTTTATAAACGAAGTTTGTTGTTCTGGAGGTATTGATGGTTTTGGGTCTTATTATGGAAATCAATTAAAAGCCACATCATATCAAGACAATTCTGACATTATACAACTTGGGTTTCTTTCAAGAATACTTAATGATGGAGTTAGACAAAGAATGATTCCGATATCTAGTGGGGACAATTCAACTGAAGGGCAAGGAATTATTCAATTCTTTAATAGTACAAGAGGTGGTTATAGAATTGACGGAGATTGGGCTCAAATGTTATCCATTAATTCAGAGTGGAAAGTTTTACCATTTATAAGTGAAAATGTGCCAAGTAATCAATATATCTTTTTTGGAGATAATGGGGCACCAACTCCTGATCAAATTAAACCTGTTATGGGATTATTTTTTCAGACACCACAAGAAAATTTAAAATATAGAAAAATTGAATCACCTGGAATTGAAACATATAATTTCACTCCGTTAATTGAAGAAAAGTTTGGGTATTCTAAATCACAAGTGGTACCACATTATAAATGGTCTTTGAAAACGAGCTCCCCAAGCCAAAATATTTTTGGAACAGAAGATAATAATTGGTATACAAATGTTATTGGACAAGGGTTCTTTAAGAAAAAATATCAAGATTTAGATTTCACAACTTTAGGTGAAAAATATATAACATCAACAACTAAATTGGGGTATATAACAAATTATACTTTAGCTGGTGTACCAGAACCACTCATACCCCCTTCAATAGTTAATCAGGGTATACCTAGTGGTAATGCTAATCAGTCGGTGGTTGTTGGAGCACCTTATCATTTTTACTTTGGTTTAAATAACGGAAAGACCGCCGTAGATAGATTCTATAAACTTTATGTAGCAACAGCAGAAGAGTAAAATGCAGATAGATCCAACAACAAGAATAATAGAGTCGACACAACGATATAAGGGAGCCCCAAAAACGGATCAGTTTATCAATATACCATTAAATCAGTCTAGTAAAGATTTAACAGAATTTGATAGAAGTGTTGATTTAAATCTTGCAAATGTGTTTGATGAAGAAAGACAATTATCCACAATATTTAGACCTGTAACAAAATATTCAGTTTTGTTTGAAAACGCTTTAACGGGCACAACATTATACCCCCCGTTTAGAGACAATCTTTATTATACAAATGCGTTATCAAACGCAATATCATATTATCCTTCAGGTAATTCACCATCAGTTCCACCACAACCAATGAACCAAAATGTTCCTTGGGATGGATTTCCCCAATATCCCGAGTTTGATTTTATACGAACCGATAATGATGTTTTGGGGTATACGATTGGAAACGGAAGACATTTAGATTTTAAATCAATTAGTGCGACCACATATAATTGGTCACACTATTTAAGTTACGCATATCAAAATGATTACACTAAAAATCTTTATGCCATTGAGCCAAATACAAATATTTCTTGGAATTGGGTGGCACAAGATGGGTTACCATATTATGTAACTCTTGGTAGTGATCAAACAACAAGGGTTATTAGTTTTAAATGTCCTGTTATGCATGGATTATCGGTTGGAGAATTTGTTCAACTATCAACAAACTATAATGGGAATGATTTTTTTCAAGTAACTAGTTTGGGAGATACGGCTTCAGGATCCGATGAATATATTTTTAACATATTAAATGTTGGATATACAGGAACTACGTTTCAAACCTTCACACAAGGAACATTCAAAAGGGTTATAAATGCGTCTAATTCTGCTGATACAATCAGTAAATATTATGTTAGAAAACATAAAATATTAACAAATCCTGAATGTGCGGTATTGGTAAACGCAGGATACGAACAAAATGTTTATAACAATAAAACCAAATGTGAAATAAAATCATTAACACCAAACCAAAGAAAACGAACATCAGTTAAAGAAGGATCAAGAGCATATACTTTATCATTTAATTGTGATGTGGATATTCTTGATTTATTGGATAATGAAAACAGACCCGTTAGTGAATTATTTTTTACCACAATTTGGAGAGGTTATTTTGGGTGGACACAAAAATTAAAACAAGGTTGGTATTTTAATACTTTTTTAGATCAAAAACAACCACAAATATGGTGGGATCAAAATAATGCAAATTCAAATACGACTATACTCCAAAATCAATATTTTTCATTATTAAATAAAGGACCATTTTATTATAATGAATTATTAACAACAGGAGACACAATAGACGGAGATTTTTGTGAATGGAATAATTTTGAACAACTTGAAAGAGTAATTTCAATATATCAACATAAGATAACATATGACCAAAATTGGTTTAGTTTATCGGCAACCACACTAAACTCAAATAATTCTTTTGGGTATTTTTATCAACCACATAGTCCAATTCAAATTAGGGCTTTTTCTGATTATATTGAAGAAGGAAGTTCTTTAAATGTTGTTGGTATTCCTGATTATGCATATTACTCAACAATGAATGCTTTATTTAGATGGAGAGATTTATATCCATATGGACTTGTTGATACAGATGGTGTTGGCGTTGATTTTCCTTTTTTAAATAACGCACATTACCCATTTACAAACACAATATTTAGAGTTACCCCCGAAAATTACAACATACCAAGTGATTACGCTCAAACTGGAGCGGTTCCTATAAACATAACAACAATTGCTGACCCAATAGCCGATGAATGCGAGTAGAATAAAAATTGTAAAAGATGATATTAACAAATATGTTAATATTCCCATTAATATGCAATGGGATTTTATGGGTAGGGACGAAAGCATTTCTGAATATGAAACAGAGATGGTTAAACAGGTTACCGGAGTTGCTGCCGATTTTGAAATTGCAAGATTTAGTCATAATGTGTTTAATAATGGTGACTCAGCAATTAATTATGAATTTAATTTTTATGATGACTCCCAACCAATAACGGCAACTACGGTTGGAGCATGGTCAAACACATATTTGAATAATGGATTTTCAGTTCAAGACGTTTATTATTATTCAAAACCTTTCACAAAATCTTTTTTTAAATTAGATTTTTATGACACAAAAGAAGAAAAAACACAACAAATTTATTTGTCAGTAATTCTCCCCGTTCAACAAGGATTGACACAAACCGTAGTTTTATCGCCAATCATACCTCCTGTTGAAATTAAAAAACCAAAAATGGTTTTGGATTATATTGGAAATGATAAAGAAGGGTTTTTTATTTATTGGTTAAGAAGTAGGGATTTTATAGATATATCAACTTTTTATATGACCGCCAAATTTTTTGATGCAAGAGAAGGAGTTTTTAAACAAATGACAAATACAAGACAAGATTTAATAACCCCAAGCAAGTTTGATTTTAATAATGAGGACTATTTTTATTATAAGGTGGAATTAGATTATAACGATAAAACTTACGAAGTGTTTTCAACATCAACAACTCTAAGAGTTGGAGATTCAAACTCACCGATAATCTGGTATGAATATGTTAACCCATAATGGAATTACAAGAATTTAAGTTTATTATTTCCCCTGAGAATATCAAAAGTGATATTATTTTTGTTCCATACACAGGAGAAACAGATATTACAACAATCATTGATCCTTGTTGTTTAACAGCAACAACCACAAGCGCAACAACAACAGGAACAACAGGGGTTTATCTTCCAATGAGTTATATTTTAAGTGGAAACACAGGAGGGACTTCATTTTTAACTGGTTTATCGGTAAACATATTAATAACAGAATCTGCCGTTGACTTGGGTTATTATACACCTTTTGATGGTTTAGTTTTACAAGCTGATGTGTTAAATAATTTTATTGTTACCGCAAATACAATTAACCCATATACTTATACTTTTTACAATACCTCTGATTTAGAATTTGTTAAGTTTTTACAACTATGTACTTATACATTAGATTGGGGGGACGGATCACCACAACAGGCGGTTTTAGGTATTTCACCAATTACACATACATACGCAACTGCAAATAATAACTATACAATTACCTTGACCGCCAACTCGCCTTGGGGGATATCAAAAGTTCAAAAACCTATTTTAACACCATATAGTGCCGCCACAATACCAAACCCACAAGGATCAATAACATTTTATCCCGCAGGTGGAAGTTGGTCGGCAAACCCTGTAAGCTATGATTATATCTTTACAGGAGATTCAAATACAAACATTAACGACTACTATTCATACAACTACACATCAGTTCCATTTCCAATAACAGGATTTACAGAATCCACCGTAAATGATTTGGCACAATACGGACCTAAAATTAATTTATCAGGAGGTAAGTTTAAGTTGGGGATTCAAGTAACAGGAACAACAGGTGCTATCGGAACTTATTATGGCGTAGATCCAACAGGAACTTATAGTGCCTACACAATGAACGGAGCGATTTACCATGACTATGAAGATTTTACAATATATTTTACAGACTCATATGGATTAGTCCCTGGTGATTTAGAATTATCGGCAATAACTAAAAATGAAGCTTTACTAAATGTTATTGACCAACCAGAAGTTATTACTAATGTTTATATTGAAAGAGGAAAATACACACCATTAGAAAATGTTATGAGATTAGGTGAGGTTGATAATGTTGGGGATTTACAGAAATACGGATACAAATATTTTACAATAGAAAAAGTATCAACATAACTATTTATAAAAAAGTAAGAAAAAAAAATGGCAATTTCTAATTATGGCACAATAAGACCTTCAGACGTTAGTCCTGAAGATGTGGAAATTATATTGGTTTATACTGAATCAAGAGACGACACACAAAATTTTACATTAACAACTTTAAACGCACAAGACGTTCTTAGACCTTATTTTAATAATAATGATACTGGTGGTAGTTCTGTTGAAATTTTGGGTGGTTTATATAACTTAAAATTACCGGCAGATCAATTTAATAAATTGGGTATTTATACCCTTATGATTAGACCCGCAGAAATAAGAACATTAATTACCGATTGTGGTGTTTTATCCGCTTTACCAAATGTTAAGGGTATTGTTATTGACTTAAACAATGTTCCGGCACAATATAGAAATAAATTCGTTAATCAAGGTTTAGTTGGTTTTAGAGTGGAATATTTAAATCCCGACGGAACAAAAATACCAAACTTTTTTAGAATTATCACATCATCTTTTTATTGTGAACCAGTTGTTCAAAACCTTACAAATACAATTCAAAAATCTATTAGATATAAATATGTAGAAGGGGCAACTAACTTGTTATTTTGCACGTTATCCCCATCTTCATCACCAACTAATAAACCAAGTGCAACCCCTTATATTGGACAACCAAATCAAAGTATTATTATTACCAATACATACTTTAACCCAATAAGCACCGAGATTGAGATTGTTGACCAAGATATTTCAACACTTGCAATCGCTCTTTACGGAAACCAAACTAAATCTATTGAGGATGGTATTTACACCATTTACGATTCTAATAATAACATATACAAACAATACAACTTGTATGAAATTAAAGATCAGTTCAATACTCTTCTTTATGAAGTTAGACAAGATCGTGGTGAAAATATTGATTTCTCAAAGGCATTTAATAATATAACCGCTTAATGGCAACAAATAAATTTACTTGTCCACCTCAAAGTAGTGCCGCTAACCAATTCTCCAATAATTTAGTTGGTGTTCAGTTGGTCACTGGAGGAGGTCTAACGCAAGCAAATTTTAATTTTACTACAGGTATTTCTGAAAAACAAAATCGGACATTCAACATAGGAACATTCTCAGACCCAATTAATTTACAATCCATGAATATGGAAAGTAATATTGAGTCCGCAGAAATTTTAGCAAACAACTATAGAGTTTACCCAAATTACGATTTATCACAAGTAACAAACTTCACACAATACGGATCATTAGTAAAAAGATTTTCAACATCGGTTACAAAGATTATCAATTATTTTCCGGCAGCTTTAGAGGTGTCCCCAACAACACCAAAATTCATTACCCAAGAAACCGCGATTAACATTTCATATGATTCGGTAGAAAATGATACAATTTTTGAAGTTTATTTAGGATCAATCCAAAATCCATTTGAAATTGATTATAGTGTTAATTCTGAAGTAAACATGATGTTTAACGAACTTGAAGTTTCACCATTAAGGAATATGAAATTAGAGTATAAGAAATACGTGTTATATGTTAATGGTAATCAATATCCTGTAAATTACTTATACCCAACTGATAGTTCATCGGTAACATTAAAACTTATTGTTGATGGAAATCCGTTTAGTGGAAATCAAATTTCTTATGAATATTTGGTTATTAGACCAAGTGATTATGAAACAAATAAAGTTTTTAATTTGAATTTTGACACTGTTGAGCAATTTTTATTAAATAGACAAATAACTCCGGCATACACCGCAACTTTTACCGTTCCAAAAGAACAAGAAGACGGAACTTTTATTTTAACAACAGAAACCGCAACATGGCCAAGATCAGGATTTTGGAATTTGGATATTAGATCAGGATCTTTTGATAATTATTTGATAAAAATTAATGATTTTGCATATAACTTAGATCAATATACCACAAATATTGTTTCTAGATTTTTAACAACAGGGGCTCTTAAAGAATTTGACACACCCGATCAAAAGTTTGAAAAACTACTCCAAATATACGGAAGAAGTTTTGATGAAACAAAGACGTTTATTTCTGCGTTAGGAAACATTAATAGTATTCACTATACGGTTCAAAACGATATCCCATCACAATTATTAAAAAATTTGGCACAAACATTAGGATGGGTTACAAATTTTTCACCAATATCAAATGAAGAGTTATTACAGGCTGTATTCACAACACAACCAAATACTTTTCCAGGGTTACAAATAGGACAAACACCTGAAGAAATAAATTATCAGTTTTATAGAAATTTAATTCTAAACTCTGCATATCTCTTTAAATCAAAAGGGACAAGAAAATCTATAGAATGTTTATTAAGAATGATCGGTGCTCCAGAAGCGATTACCGAATTTAATGAATATATTTATGTTGCTGACCAAAGAATAAATATGAGTGAGTTTAATCAACAATACGCTCAAATTAGTACTGGTACATTATCAACACAAATCCCAATTTTAGACACTACCGACGTGTTTTCAATTCAAGGGGTTTCATATACAGGGTTTACAACAACATCAACAAACGTAAATGTTTTAACAACAAGAACTGATTACCCTGTTGATGAGTTTGGTTGTCCCAAAATGCCAACACCATCAGAAAGTTATTTTTTCCAAATAGGCGGTGGGTGGTTTGAATCAACACCTCAACATAGAATGCCCGAATTTGCGATTCCAACAAATCAGGTCTTCACAGGAAATAACCCAAATTATCAAACACAACTTTTACCTTTTAATTATGGGGAAGAATATCTACAAAGATATAGACATTTTCCTTATATGGACATGGGGTATAAATTAAGAAATGTTATTGATAATAAAAAAAGTTGGGTAGATACAAACTCAACTTTAAGAACAAGTTTTGAGGGGGGATTTAATTCGTATTATAATGTTGGTGAAGAGTGTTTAACGTTAAATGTTAAAAACGTGGACATAATGATGAACCCAGCACAAGGATTAGCTTACGATGTTTGGTATATGTCCCGACAATATAATTTCCCAATACCAGAACAGGGTTTATTTTACACACCACCATCACCATGTTATATACCTAACCCATATCCAAAATTGGGTGGGGTAGATTGGACAACAATAGTCCCAAAACCAAAACAAAAAACTTTCTTTGAGTTCGCTCAAACATTTTGGAGAAATATGATAAACACGAGAAATCGTCAATTTATCACCGATGGAAAAACAGGAGGATATCCGACGTTACAATCAATATATTGGAGGTATTTAGAGTCCATTAAATTGGCTGGAGTTCCAAACAACAATTACACATATCAAACAATGATAGATTATGTGAATGGTATGGGAGATTATTGGATTCAAATGATTGAACAAATGGTTCCTGCTACCACAATTTGGAACACAGGAACAAGATTAGAAAATTCAATATTTCATAGACAAAAATTTGTATGGAGAAGACAAGAAGGTTGTAAGTTTCTTCCAATACCTTGTAAACCTTGTAATCTTACAACACAACTATATGTATTGGATTGTCCGGTACAACAAGTGACTTGTGGACTATATCCTTGGACGACAAACCCAAATACCACATCATTTGGAATTGTATTAGGAGAAACCATGTTAGACTTCTTCTTGTCTCAAGGGTTGGATCCAAATAATTGTCAAATCAACACGATTGTGAGTAATTGGTATGTTGATATAAGAATAAATGGGTTGATATTAACACAATACGGTTTTTTCACTGGTGTTGGAACAAATGGGTTCCCAACTAGTAGTCAATGGGTTACAGCTTTGTCTGAGGCTTTTGATGGTTTACTAAACAATGGGTATGGTTATAATATTGATGAGACAGACGAAGAAATCGTTGTGTTCAATAATAATTGTCAACCAAATTTTGACGACCTTCAAATTAATGTTGGGATAAACTTTGAAGTGTATTGTAACGGGTAATGAGTATTTCTGTTTATAATTTTAATGTAACTGGTGATTGTAGTAATACAAATTCGGGATCCGTATATTTTAATATTACAGGATCAACACCCCCGTTTGCAGTTACCTGTATTACCTCTGGTTGTCCATTACCAACATCAGCAGCCACATTAAGTTATTCAGCGTCAAGTTTATCGGCAGACACTTATTTTTTACAAATTATTGATGGGGTATCTAACTCATATTTACAAGCGGTTTATATTTCATCAGGAACAACAGCAACAATTGACTCTCAAAACACTAGTTGTGGTTTAGATAATGGGATTATTACAGGATTTACGTCTGGGGTTTATGGTATTGCAACATTTACACTTTATGATGGGAGTGATAATTATGTGACATCAGCCACAACACCAAATTCATATTATGATTTCACATCTTTATCTGCCGGTACTTATTATATTGTCGCAAATGATGGGGGTGGGTGTACAGGAATAACCGCCTCTGTAATTTTAACACCATCAACAGGTCTTACATTTGGGGCATATATCGTAAATGATGGTAGTTGTATTGGAACCCCAAGTGGTAAATTATTTTTAACAGGTTTAACATTACCAAGTTCGGCCTATACAATAACTTGGTCACCAAATGTTAATGGACAAACAGGAACTACCGTGACAGGACTAACAGGAGGGGTTTATTTGGCGACGGTAACAGACCCAAATAATTGCACCACCACAAATTCATTTAACGTTAACACCGTTGGTGCATTAACTTCTGCTGGTTTTATAACGATAGACCAACCAACATGTTTTTTTAATGATGGTGTGGTTGAGTTTATAATTACAGGTGGAACCGCGCCATATTTTTTCAGTGGATCATCAGGTCAGGTAGAAATTACTTTTAATCAATCAGTTATTTTTACAGGATTATCATCGGGGGGTTATAGTTTTTTAGTGACAGATGCAGGGCTTTGCACCATTTACGACTCTGTTTCTTTAATAACACCAAATTCATTTAGTACCGTTGCCGTTAATACGACACCATCAACTTGTTCTGCTAATGACGGGACAATTCAAGTAATAGTTGACAATGGATTATCAACACAACCAAGTTTACTAATCTCAATTTCTGGAACATCAGGAACACAACAAATTGGAACATTAGGAAACCCAAGTCAAACATTTTATGGTTTACCAAATGGAACTTATTTGGTAGAGGTAGAGTCCGCAGGGTGTACTTACACAGCAACAACAAATATAACATCTGTCAATTTATATACCGTAACAGCAACAACCACAGGAACTACTTGTGGGTCAAGTAATGGGATATTACAAGTTTTAGTTTCCACTGGCGGAACCTTACCTTATTTATTTACCTTAGTTGGCCCTTCATATTCTCCTGTGTCAACAACATCACCCGTTGGAACTTTTACAAATCTTACTTATGGAAATTATACACTTACGGTACAAGATTCAGGATCTCCATCGTGTGTGCAGACATTTCCTGTTTATATTGATTATAGTCAAAATGTGTTTTTTAATTTATACCCAAATCAACCATTTAACGGAAATGACGGATCAATAACTACAATTATCACATCAGGAGAACCACCATTTACATTAACTTGGACTGGTAATGTTTCTGGTCAAACAGGGTCAACAATTACCGGATTAACTTCAGGATCTTACTCATTAACTGTAACAGACTCAAGTGGGTGTACTTTAACAAAAACTATAAAATTATCAGGAACAAAAAAATATAGTAATTACCGATATTATAATATATGTGAAAATACTTTTTCAAATAGTGGGTTAGTGACCAAAAGAGATATTAGATCTATGTATTTAGAAGGCTTTAATGACCTTACAAGTGGTGATACTAATTGTATAATAAATGAAGCAACATTTACAATATTTGCACAAATTGGATCTCAATCTGCTCAAACCGAATTTTATACATCATCAGGGTCTACTGATTATCCTAGTGATACTATATGGGCTCAAACAATAACAAATACATTGGATTCATTTTTAGGTATATCAGGAACAACGGTTGATATCATATCAAATAGAATTACCGTAAAAACAACTTGTGAAGACATACCAAAGGGTTGTATAATTGAACCAATAAACCCACTACAAGATAATCAAATAACCGTTAATCTTATCATTGATTATGACATATCTTGTGTTTCTTGTATTTAAGTTATGGCAAATCAAGTAACCATAAATACCATTTCAGGATTAACAACACCATTTAGTGGTTATTGTTGTGATGTTTACGGAAATCAATGTTCTTATATTGGAGTAATTAGTAGTTTACCAACAACAATTACATTACCAATTCAATTTAATACCGCACCAGCAATAGGATTAAAACTTATTAAAGATAATGGGTGTGAAAGGTTAGAAACAATTTACTGCACAACATAATACACTTGTTTTAAACTTTTCATATAATTAAAATATGGAAGAAATATTGTTTGTTTCGGCACAACCTGACGTGCCATATTTTATATGGCAAATTAAGTTGTATGTTCATAATTTTATAGAAAATGGAATTAACCCAAATCAAATTCATGTTGTATTAGGTCTTGTACAAGGCAAAACAACACCATCAAAAGAATCTGAAGAGTTAAAAAACTTAAATATAAATATTCATTATTTTGTTGACGAAAGAATATCAAAACATTATATCCCGTCAATAAAACCATATTTAATTTCAAAGTGGATTCAGTCAAACCCAAAACATGGTGAGTTATTTTTTCTTCACGACGCAGATATAATTTTTAGAGAACTACCGAACTTTGATCGGTTGTTGAACGATGATGTCAATTATTTATCTGACACCATTGGATATATTGGATATAATTATATTATGGATTGTTGTGATAGATATGAAAATCGTCATCCATCTTCAGAAAAAGGTCAATTGATAAAAGAAATGGCCGTAGTTATTGATATTGATGTTGAAACAATAAAGATAAACCAAGAAAACTCTGGTGGAGGACAATACCTTATAAAAAACACAAGTTGCGAGTTGTGGGATAAGATATATAAAGATTCAACCAAACTTTATGATAAAATGATATCATACCAAAGAAGATTTCCAATATCCCCTGGTGAGATACAATTTTGGACTGCAGAAATGTGGTCAGTTCTTTGGAATTTATGGTTGTATAATCATCAAACAAAAATAACAAAAGAATTGGATTTTTCTTGGGCAACAGACCCAATTGAAATCTATGATGAAAAACCCATATTACATATGGCAGGAGTCACCGATAATTTGAAAACTACAAAATTTTTTAAAGGGGACTATATTAATATTGACCCAATAACAAAACTTAAAGAAAATCCGAATCAGTTTGATTATGTTGATTTTAAAAGTTCAACGATTAAATACATTGAGAATATGAGATCTTATATTAAAAAATACAATGTTTGATTATTTATTATTATTAGATGATTGAAAATTGCTACATATTATATTCTTGTGACGGAAGTTATGAACCTATTGTTTCAAACTTTAGTGGGTTGAGCGCGTATTCTGAGACTTTTGTTTCAATAGATATTATAGATTTGGGGGAAACTCCAGATACTTGTTTTTATGTTTTAAGTTTGGGTGAAATAGAATGTTCACCAACTTATGACATTTCTGTCAATACAGGGATAACCTGTACTTGTCAATGTTATTGTTATTTTATAAGATCAGCAAACCAAACAACAGAGGTTACTTATGTTGATTGTAACAATACGATTATTATTGATACAATACAAGAAGGGTTTACCTATAATATTTGTAGTAAAGTATTTCCACAATTTGATACGGAAGTTCAAATACCAATCAAATTGACGGATATTTGTCAAGACAACCAATGTCCCCCAACAATACCAACGGTAAAACCACCAAATGAGTGTGATGTTATTACAATATTCCCTATGGATGTTGAATGTTTAATATTACAACCAACAAATGATAAAAGTTTTGATGGAGCGGCGACTTTAATTGTGACAGGAGGAACACCACCATATACAATTTTTTGGGAGGTAGGTAGTTTTGCTCCCGCTCTTACTAATTTAGGTGTTGGGGAGTATTCGGCAACCGTAACAGATTATTATGGAGATTTTACCGCAAACACAACTTGTGTTTTAACTGCTGAAACATTAACTTTATCGGGTATGTGTTTTGTTATTACAGGGATTACAGGTGAAGTCCCCGTATACATTTCAACAGAAAGTGGCGGGTTAAAGAATGGAAAACCATATTATGAAATTAAATATCAATTGGAAACTTATGGTTATGTTTTTTGGAATACAGAAACTAATAATTGGTATTTTTGTCAAACTTTAGATTGTCAAAATATATTACCATACGATACATTAACAGGAACAACCTATTACCCCTCAGGAACAACAGGAGAATGGGTTTTAGGTTCAGATTCACAATATTATATTCAAGAGTCTTATGTTGGATTGTGTCAAATACCATCAATTCCAAAAATAGATAGTCCTTTATGTGTTACTTTAGTAACCAGAAGCCCAAAAGAAGGGGTGGCAACACAAAGTCAACAAATTGAACTAGACCCAAGTAATGACATTAACGGACAACCAAGTTGGACATCATCAACAGGACAATATGTTATTTATTGGAACACAGGATCAACACCTAATCAATGGACAATGACAGGGTATTCAAGTCCTTACGTTAGTTTAATAAATAATGATCCAACAAGTCCACCATTAAGTAATTGGCAAGTTCAGGGATCACCAGAAGTGTTTAGTATGGCGGTTTTGGAAGGAGAATGTATAACAGCATATACGATAAGCGTTGGAGCTTCGGTTAATGATGCGGTATGTGAAGAAAAAGGAAGTATAACGATTGCGGCAACAGGGGGATTTCCTCCTTACACCTATTCTATTGATGGAGGAGCAACATATCAATCATCTCCAATTTTTAATAATTTAACACCTGGAATTTATAGTATATTTGTTAAAGACACATTAACAACCGTAGGGTCTTTAACATCAATTCAAGTGAATAGTTTACCACCAACCACATATACTTTGGTTATGAATGTGAATTATGGTAATGGAACTTTTTCAATAACAGCTCCCGTACTTCCAAATGGAGTTACAATTTCTTTGAATTTAATAATGACATCAACTTTTAGTTATTATCCAATTACTTTAAGTCCGATACCAACATACAACAATATAACGACCATAAATGGAACTACACCTATGACGTTAACAAATACGTCTTCAAATACAGTCCCATTAACTGGACCTTGTACGGCAGACCTTCCAATAACGGTTGCACAGATAACTAAAACATACACAAATACTTTAACTTTTACTAGCGGACAAGTTATTACAGGATCAACAACTTCAAATATAATAAACAACCCAACAGGTTTTTGTGAAAAAGCAATTGGTTCATATAATCTTATTATGACTAGTCCAATTATTAATAATTGTAATTGTTGTCAAGTGATACTTAATAATCCAAAGTTAAATGTTGCTCCACCGATAATATAAAAATAATAAAAACAATATTTATTCTATAAATGGCATATATAATTAAAAATACATCAGGATTGGTAAATACCCGAGTAACAGATACGGGTAGACAAAGATTGTCTGAAGGTAGATTCAATATCGCGTATTTTGCTATTGGAGATAGTGAAATTTCATACAATCAATTACCACAAACTTACAATCAATCAAATACTGTTGTATTAGAACCACAATTTAACGCTCAAAATAGTAGTGGAGTTCCAGAATCAAATAGACAATATATTAAATATCCTTATTTGGTAGATCAAGGACAAACAAATATTTATGGTATTCCTTTTATGGATTCTCAGATTGAATCAGTCTATAATAGGGCTGCGATGAGAGGGTTTTTTACAGGAAATACAACAGCGTCCACCGTTGATTGGAAAGCGTTGGTAAACAATCAATATGTGGTTACACCAAATTATGTTGTTAATATGTCAACATTAAATGGGACTAATGAAATAAATGTTTATACTTTAGGTGGTAATATACAAAATACAAATACACCACAAGTCGGTGATTTTATAACAATTTATTACGATGGTAGGGCAGAAACAGACACTAATTGTTCCAATTTCCCAACTCCAACACCGACATCTTCGGTTGGTCAAACACCAACCCCAACACCAACACCTTCGTCAACAAATAGTGAACCATGTTCTTCACCAACCCCAACTCCGACACCAACACAAACAATTTGTTTAACACCAACACCAAGTGCTCAATGCCCACTACCACCACCACCTGATTGTTTAAAGGATGTTGTGAGTTGTTTCTCAATTCTAACATATAGGATTATATCGGTATGTGAGAATAAATTAACATTAGACAGACCAACACCTGATTTTACAAATTTGTCAAGCGATTGTATTGCAAGAACATTGATTTATCCGGCACAGATGGTTCCATTATATGATAGTTTTACACCTGAACCACATTGGAGTCAAAGTGTTATTGATTTTGAATCGGTTTGTGATACGGATCAATTTGATGTAAAGATTTGGAATATGAATATTCCCTGGACTGAAAGTCCGGCTGGTTTAATATCAAATCAATTTCAAGACTACACAAATTTTGGATCAATTGAATATATTGGACAAAAAGAATATTTTGGTTATACAACAAACGCTCAAGTGTCAACTGACGATGTTTATTACTATAATTCATTTGGCGAAAAACAAATTGTAACACCTACAGATCAAAAGGCAATTGCTATAATTCATTATACAAATCAAACAATAGATTTCTTTTATGGTGAAAAGTTTGCGTTACAACCATACGATACTCAAAACCCTGAAAATACACAAGGACAAGCAAGAAACTTTAAACTTCATATCCCAACTTTAATGTGGCATAAAAACCCTGAATGTTGTTTTGGTCAAACATTTTATGTTGATCCTCCAGGGTTTGACGGAAAAAATCTTTTCACGGTTCAATATACAAAATCAAGTGTTTCTACTAATATGAATCAACCTGGTTTGAGATATTATAATTTGTGGGACACATTCGCACAACCAAACGGATTACCTAGTAGAATTGGAAAAGTTTATCCTGATTCAAAATTAATAATTATTGACGATGAAGAAATTGTCGCAGCACTTTCATATAAGTCTAATAGAAACTGGACTTTACCGGCACCACAAATTTCATTACAAACACCAAATACTTGTGGAACATCAAATACAACGGGAGTTTTAACTGGTGGTGGAGAAACATTGTGGGTGACTTATAGATTATCAAATACCGACTTCTTCACTAATTCACTTCATTGTAACTATTATACAAGTGTTATTGGAACTGAAAATGTTTGTTCACCAAGTTCACCAAAAAATGTGGCGGTAAGATTTGGAGGAGATTTCCCTTGTTTAGTTCAACCTGGATTTTCACCAACAACAACTACTACAACTTATTACCCAAATACAACTACGACAACAACAATAACTCCATATACAACTACCACAACAACATTATGTCCTACTTGTGTTGTACCAGCAGGGTTTTACGCTAATGAATTTCAGGTATTAGCGCAAAAAACTCCAATTGGACAAAGACCTGTTGCTGATAACTGGAAATTGATTGATTTTACAGAACAAGCAAGTCAATTCTTTATGAATGGATATGTGACACAAGAATCATTAACGGCAACAACTTTTGTTATTACATCGGAGAATTATTCATCAGCACCATATTATAATCTAAATGATTACATTTCTTTAGTTCCTAAAGGGGATGACGGCCCAAATCTTAATTTTGGTGATGAATATTATTTTTACGGAAATTTAGAAACAGATATTCAAGCAACCATATATGAAATGAAATATAAGATAAATCTAAGCTCATCTGAGTTTTTAGTTTCTCAAAACCCAACATGGACTTTTGGAACAAAATCTTATGTTACCGAAATAGCTCTTTTGGATGCTAACGATGATATTCTTGTTATGTCTAAATTACAATCTCCAGTATTGAGACAAGGGATCCAACAATATGTAATAAAGTTAGATTTTTAAAAAACTTTAATTTTTAATAATATACTTTATTATATTAAAATATAACAATATTTTATGGCAAAAAACCTTAAAAACACACCCAAAGTCCTTGGACTTGATATTTCAACTAGAACAATAGGATGGGCTCTTTTTGATATTAAAACTAAAGAGTTACTAGAATTAACTCATGTGTCACCAAGACCAAAAATGGATAAAGATGAAGATAAAATTAAAGAGTTATTATTGAAATCTGAAATTTTTGCCGAAAAATTAAAAGAATATAAAAACTTAGGGATAGTAAGAGTTGTTATTGAAGAACCTTTATTAAATTCAAATAATGTTTATACCATTCAAACATTACTTCGTTTTAATAGTTTTGTGTTTAAAGAAATATACAACATATTAGGAATTGTCCCCGAGTTTATATCAACATATAACTCAAGAAAATTTGCCTTCCCTGAGTTAGTCCAAGAAAATGATAAGAAAAAACATGTTTTATTTGGTGGTCTTCCAAAAGACATTGACAAAAAAATGATTATTTGGGACAAAGTGGCAAAAAGAGAACCACAAATAAAATGGTTATACACAAAAAACAATACCCTTAAAAAAGAAAATTTTGATCAAACTGACGCTTACGCTTGTGTGTTAGGGTTTATGAGATTAAAAGAAATCTGGGAATAATATCCTTTAAAATACCGATAATTTGAAATATCGTCTTTTTAGACGATATTTTTTTTTTAACATACAGTACCTAATTGTGTAATTTGAATGTTTTGTGGGTTATTAGTTGTTGGTGTTACATTAGAACAAACAATAACAGAACTATTACCACCTAAAGACTCAGATATAGAGTTTGAAATACAATCGCCATATGTGATTGTAATTTTTGATGGACTTAAATTCGTGACACGATATTGATATTGAACACAAGGGGACGGACTTGGTGTTGGTGTGGGTGTTGGAGTTAGTGAAGGACAAGGAACTTCTAAAATAGTTGTATAGAATCCAGAACTACTTTCAATACAGGTTATATACGATGATGAATCAACCCATTCCAATATAGTTCCAATAGGAAGTTCGGTATCTAAATATAAGAATGATCCGGTAATGTTTGATGAATAGTCTTCTGAGACCCACCTTACATTCAAGTTATCCCAATAAATTCTAAATATTGTTGGGTTAGACGGGAACGACCATACATAAGACAACTTACCATTAATAAAACCATTTGGGGTAACATTGTAAGGACCACACTCCCCATTAACAACTAAACATTGTAATATAGGTTCTTGAGTTGATGGAACACACTGAAGACAAGCACCTTCTAAAGTTGAACCCACTTCATTTGTTAGAGTGATATTATCAACCCCACTTATATTTTCAAATAATCCTTCATAGATCACACAATAAGTTAATCCGTTGATTAATGCGTTATATACATAACCTTCTTTTGGTGACGTTGATCCAGAAACCAATACAAGATCTGACGTAAAGTATTCAATACCTGTAAAACAATCACGGAATTTTTTACTATTAGCACATTGTAAAACCTCACTAAACGTATTAAATATTACTTCACCCGAAAAATTACAAGGTCTATCAACTTCTGGCGTTGGTGTAGGTGTTGGTGTAAAAGAAGGAGTAGGTGTTGGTGTGACTCCTAATGAAGTAACCGACATTGAAACACCACCACAAATATTTGAAGATGTTGGGGTCGGTGTTGGGGTTGGAGTTGGGGTTTTAGTCGGAGTTACACTTGGTGTTGGTGGGATATAACAATCAAATATCGCATCAAAATCAAAAGTCGCACAAGCGTTAGTTGTGGTTGTTGTCGTAACACAAGATCCTGGATACATTACACTATCATCTAAATCGGGACACGTTGAAACACTTCCGTATGGACCGAATTGATCACAAGGATCCCCAAGATTTTGAGCTAAACACCATCTTGTTTCACCTGTAGAATAAAATATAGAATATCCATTTGTTTGTCCTGTAAAATATGTGTAAGACCCATACATTCCGGCATATTGGTATGTGTTGTCGTATATGTCATCATTTTGAATACAATAAAATTGAGTACAAGAACAACCTGAAATACCGGTTATTTGTCCTGATCCATTAGTTGAATATAAATTTAATCCATTACTTAAATATACTGAAGAATAAACAAGACCGGCGGTGCAACCTGAATCAAAATATAGTTTTTGACCAATTACCAAACTATCACCATAAACAATATTTGTTTGCGCTGAAAGACAAAGTGACGAACTAGATGAAGTATCTATCGCAAAAAAACCTAAATTATTACAAGCCATATTATGTTAATTCTTGTGTTGCAACACAATCATTACTATCAACTATTTTAACAGAATAAGATTCCATATCTTCCATAATAAATGGTAACGTAAAAATATATGGAATTTCACTCAAACCAATTGTGTCAATATAAATACAAGTTGTGAAACCTGTATCGCAAGTATAAATATCAAATGGTGTTAAACCTGAAAGCGCTGAAATCGTAATTTGTGTTGGCATATCAGTAATAAATATAAAAAAAGATAAAACTTTGTGTAGTTGATTAACTAAAACATTTTTATTATTCTTTAATATGGATGAATTTGAATCTGTTGTTGAACTAATATCTGATTTTTTAGGTGAACCAAAAAAAGTTTATGAAAATAGATCTCAAGTATCTTGGGATTGTCCTGTTTGTGATGATGATAAACATAAAGGTAATTTAGAAGTTAACGTTGATAAGGCGGTTTATCACTGCTGGTCGTGCGGAGATAGTGAGGGAACTCACGGAGCTTTAGGAAAATTATTTGATAAATACGGAAATAAAAAACAAAAAAAACTTTATCAAGTATTAAAACCTGAAACGGTAGTTAAACGAGAAAAACCAAAAAAACAACTTAAACTTCCCGAAGGATTTACCTTATTCAAAGATTCAAGTCCTGTTTATCCTGTTAGAAGGGCTGCCATAAATTACTTATATAATCGGGGAATTTCCGATTATATGATTGAAAAATATCAAATTGGGTTTTGTGATAAGGGAGATCATGCTGGACGTATCGTGATTCCGTCTTATGATAAAAGTGGTGAGTTGAACTATTATATTGCAAGGAGTTGGAATCCAATGTCTCGAGCAAAATACCGTAATCCTGAGGTGGAAAAAGATAAGATCATCTTTTGGGAGAATCTTATTGATTGGAATAAAGATATCTTTTTGGTTGAAGGAGCGTTTGACGGATTGTTTGTAGAAAACTCAATACCGATGTTAGGTAAACATATGTCAGAACTTTTATTTGAAACAATATACAAAAAGGCTAAAGGTGATGTTATTATATGTTTGGATTCTGACGCATGGCAAAATTCTGTTAAACTTTATCATGAGTTAAATGGTGGTGAAATGTGGGGTAGAATTAAATTAATAAAGTTACCCGATGAAAAGGATATTGCTGATCTGAGGGGTGAAATAAAAGATGAATATTATTTTATAATAAAATGAAAATAGAAGAAACGGTATTAGACATTAGACGAATTTTAGATGAAAAAAGAAAAGAATTCCAATTAACTTTTGAAGAAGAAACTCATAAATACACTATGTTAAATTTAGATGGTGAATTAACTGACGATTGGCCTTCAGTGTCTAAAGTTATGAAGGTATTTTATGATGAATTCCCATCCGAAAAAAAAGCTTTTGAAATGTCTGGTGGAGACCCTGACAAAGCGGAAGAATTACTTACCGAATGGAGAGTTGCGGGAGAATACTCCACTAATATTGGAAGTAGAGTTCACTTTTTATTGGAAAAACATTCATTAGAAATGTTTAACTATGATAAAACAATACGAGAGCCAATCTATAATTGTGATCCTTTACAGATAATCAAAAGTGATTCTATGGTTACCGCTGGAAAAAAATTTTTAGAAACTATGAAAGAGCGAGGGGCTCATTTGATTGATACTGAAATTGTTTTAGGACATCCTGAATTAGGTTATACGGGGCAAGGAGATACTGGATGGTTGATTGAAAATAAAAATAAAGATGGGTATGGTATAATAATTACCGATTATAAAACAAATAAAGAAAAAAACTTTATTACTCAAAGGTATACTAAACCAATGAGAAATCCTTTTGAATATTTACCAAATAATGCTTTAGGTCACTATCACACACAGTTACCACTTTATGGTAAAGTATTATTAAAAATGTTGGAAGGTACAAAATATCAAGATATTAAAATTCTAGGTTGTATTATTGTTAGATTAACAGATGACAGGAAATTTATTGAGTATCGGGTTGAAAGAAAAACTATGAACACAATACTTGAAATGGAGATGAAAAAGTATTTGACTAAACTTAAAAAATAAACTATAATTTATTATGGAAACTACAACTACACCAATATGGGTCACAACGGTTGGGTGTATGAAACGTAATGGATTAGAAACACTAAACTTTCAACACAAAATGAACTATAATAGAAGTACAAACTTTAAATATACTACTGAACCCATTATGTTTTATACACGATGTTAGCATTAGTACGGATTAAAACCACAAATGCTCAATCGAAGAACGAAACTTTTTTCTTTTCTTTTTTTGTGCGGTGGGAAATATTAAAATAAAATTATGACAATAGATTTAAGATACGGAGATACAATAAAACAAATGAAATTGATACCTGTTAAAAGTATTGACTTTATTTGCTGTGATTTACCTTACGGCTCAACTAAAAATAATTGGGATATTGTAATACCATTTGAAGAACTTTGGGAACAATACAAAAGGATAATTAAAGATGATGGTGCTATTGCTTTATTTGGAACAGGATTGTTTGCTTACAAATTAGCATTATCAAATGAGAAAATGTATAAGTACGAAATAATTTGGCATAAATCAAAAAGCGGAAGTTCATTTACTGCTAAATACAGACCTGTTCAAAAACACGAAAACATTTTGATATTTGGAAAGGGTAAAGTTATTTATAATCCACAACTTGAAGAAGGTGAACCTTATTATAGAAAACGAAAAGCGAACAAAGGAGATAAACCAAACAATCACAAACTTGGTGTGATTTCTGAAAGTGAAACCACAAATGATGGTTTTAGGTATCCCTCAACCGTACAATTCTTTCAACAAAAATGGAGAAGGCAAGACCAATTACATAGTACACAAAAACCAGTTGAATTACTTGAATGGTTGGTAAACTCATACAGCAACGAGGGTAATACTATTTTAGACAATACTTTTGGAAGTTGTACTTGTGGAATTGCTTGTATAAATACCAACCGCAATTTTATTGGGATAGAAAATGACGAAAATCATTTTAATATTTCTTTAAAGAGGGTGGAAGAAAAAAGAAAAGAAAAAGATTTTAACGTAGTAACTTCATTCGGAGATGGAATGTAGTATTACTGCTAACAACTAGTTGGGATCATATATCAACAATTAAAATAAACATAAAATATATAACAAAATGAGCGACGATATAATCAGACCACAAATTGATTTACGCAAACAACAAACAATTAAATGTGAAAAGTGTGAATCCAAATTCTTCAAAGAGGTAACTATGTTAAAAAAAGTTCCAAAATTATTAACAGGAAGTCACGAAGACACAATTGTTCCATTTCCTACATACATGTGTAATGAATGTGGACATGTTAATGGTGATTTTGAATTATTCATTGACTAATGGAAATAGGTAAAATGACAATATCTCAGGCGACGCCTTACTTAAAAAGTATTGCATCAAGTTATGGTTTGAGATTAAACAGATCAAAAGAATTTAAGTTAGTAAGACTTATTTTGGCAAATTTATATAATCAATAATCAAATTAAATTAAATTAAAAAAAATGGCAAAAAAATTAGGATGGTATGAAACTTACGTAACAATTTGTAAGTATACTACAAAGTTAACAGATGAACAAGCAAAACTTTTTGAAGAGGATGAAGAAAAGTTTTATAACGAAGTAGATTTTAGGGCGGATCAAGAATTAGAATGGGATAAAATCAAAAATGAAGAAGAATCCGATTTTCAAATAGAAGAAGAATAAGATGACACATAAAGAATTTTTTGCGTGGTTAGAAGGTTATTTAACCGGTAAACTTGAAAATAAACAGATTGAAATTACGCCGATCGTTGAAAAAATGAATTTGGTTGTTGATGAAAAACCATCAGTGTCAATTAGACAATTTGATCAAATACCCGTTCCTGTTAACCCAATACCTAAATATGACCCAATATCACCATCTTGGGATATTACATTTGAAAATAAACAACAATTAAACGATTAAAAAATATTAAAATGGCAAATTTTATTTATTCACAAGTAACTATTGAACCTGAAGAGGCAATGGATAAAATCTGTAACATGTTTGACAACATGCCAAAGGCAGAATACGGACAAGAAACAAAAGTTATTGTTCAAACATTTTACACCGAAGATGAACTTAAAAAACCTTATAACAATGGTGAAACTGAATATCCAATTACAGATTCAGGTGTAAATCATGGGTGGCTTTATGATAATGTTGGAACTAAATGGATCACTGGAGGTGTTGACGATATTATTAAATTAGAAACTCCTTCTTATATTCCTGATGGATTTTTAATTAAACTTTACTCAATTTGTATTTCTGAATTTGAGGATGTTAGAATTACCTGTAAATGGTATGATGAATTTGAAACTAATATTGGAACTGCAGTTGTTTGGAACGGAGTTTACACCGAAGATGAAGAAACTATTGAATCTGAAGGAATGTTTGATCCGGGTTATGAAGTTACTGGCGATGAAGACATTCAGGATATTAAAGAATGGATTTTAGGTGAGATAAACGAAAATTCATATACTAAAGCAGAAGAGGTTGAAGAAATGGACGAAGAAAGATTAAGAGAATTATTTCAAGATTGGAAACAAGAGGGAAAGTGGGACCATATTACAGATCGTCAAGAATCAATGTATTACTCTTGTGAAGAAGCGATTGAAACAGAAGATTTTGATTTCCCAATTTCAAAAGTTAAAAAAATTGCTAATAAAAAATATGAAATGGTTGAGAATTGTTATCCGTTTTAATTAAAAATTATGATTAAAAAACTAATACATTTTTCTGATCTACACATTAGACTATTCAAAGATCACGATCTATATAAGTCTATTTTAGAAACCGCAATTGAACAATGGAGAGACTTAGAACCTGATCGCATCGTGTTTACGGGAGATTTGGTTCATTCTAAAAACCAAATGACGCCAGAACTTATTGAAATGGTTAGTTGGATTTTAACTGAATGTTCCTTTATTGCGAAAACAATTATCATACCTGGAAACCATGACGCGATTTTAAATAATTTAGATAGAATGGATGCGTTATCACCAATTATCAATTCCTTGAATAGTAAAAATATTGTTTATTATAAAAACAGAGGTGTTTATGAGGACGACAATATTAGTTGGTGCGTATATTCACAATTTCAAGGAAACATTCCTCCTGATATTATTGATGGTAAGGGAAGAAAGATTGGTTTATTTCACGGACCTATTTCAGGTTTAAAAACAGATCTTGGTTTTGAGTTTGGTGAGGAGGCGTATGAGATTGAAAAGTTTGATGGGTTGGAAACTGTTTTATGTGGTGACATTCATAAACGAGCTGAGTTCCAAATTAAAGAGGGGAAAGGTTATATGATTGGATCAACCATTCAAAATAACATTGGTGAAAGTATTGGAAGACATGGTTATGGAATTTATAATGTCGAGACAAAAGAATATTCTTATGTTGATCTACCAAACCCAAAACCATTTATGAAATTCTCCATAAAATCATTTGAAGATATTGAAAATGGAATTGAAAAACTCCAAAATCTTTAATAAAGAAATAATGCAGGCAGTGTCTGCATTTTGTGAATCACAAGAAATTAAAGATGTGGATAACTTCATGTATCTATGTTTTAAACAAGGGTTTGATATTAAAAGATATGGACTTTTAGGAAAAACACTTAATGATGGTGAAAAAGACTTAATTAAAGAGGTAATTGTTGAAAAACGAGTAGAAATACCTGTTGAAGTGATAAAAGAGGTGGAGAAAATTGTTGAGGTTATTAAAGAAGTTGAAAAAATAGTTGAGGTGGTTAAAGAAATACCAGTTGAAAAAATAGTTACAAAAACTGAATATATTAGTGACAAAACAACTGAAAACGAACTGTTGTTAAAAATACAACAGTTGGAAAATGAAACAGCTAAAAAGAATGAAGAACTAGATGAACTTAGACAAACTTTAGACGAACTTAGACAAAAGTTAGACATTAAAGAAGATAACGACAAGGTAAAATTACTTCAGCAAACAATTCAAAATATGAGAAGTGAATTACAACAAAAAAACGAACAAATAAAAGAATTAGAAAAAATAAACCGAGACCTTTTGAATGGTAACCAAAATCAAGGTTATCTACTTAGGGGATCAAATTTAAATAAAAGAGTATAATTTTACCAAAACATAAAATACATATATTTATATATAAATTAATTAATTATGAAAAAGTGTAAAAAATGTTTAATAGAACAAGATGATTCTAATTTTTCTAAAAATAAAAATAATAAAGATGGGTTGGTAAATTATTGTAAAAAATGTGAAAAAATAAGAACCTCTAATTATAGAATTAAAAATCGAGAAAAAATAAACTTAAAAAATAAAATTCATAGAAATAATAACCCTGAAAAATATAAAGAACACCAAAAAAAATATTTAGAAAAAAACCCGCACATGACATCTAAGGAAAGAATGCGAAAATATAGAGAAAATGAAGAATGGAGAGAGAAATTTAAAGAGTCTAGAAGAAAATATTATCTAAATAATGTAGATGAAGAAAGAGAAAAAAGAAAAGAATATTATTATAAAAACAGGCAAACCGAAAGAAAAAAAAATGATCAATGGAGAAAAAATAAATTAAAAACCGATGGTTTTTTTAGAATGAAAAGGAGATTAAGAGAAAGAATCAGGGATTACATGAAAGGAAACCATATTGGTAAAAAAACCAAAGAAATTGTGGGTCTTGATTATGAAGAATTTAAAACTTATATTTCTAATAAGTTCACTGAAAATATGGGTTGGGATAATTATGGTGATTGGCATTTAGACCATATTATACCACTCTGTGAGGCTAAGACTGAAGAAGAACTATTTAAACTAAATCACTATACAAACCTTCAACCGTTATGGGCTGAAGATAATTTAAAAAAAAATAGAAAATTATGACACAATTGATACTATGGATTATTATTGCTTACGGATTAAGTAATATTGTTGTTTACGGAAGTATTTTTAACGGACCAAGAAATAAAATTAATAAGTGGGCGGAAAATGAATGGACAGCATTTAATGGTATTTGGGTTTTTATATCTAATATGATTAAATGTATGATGTGTTTTGGGTTTCATTGTGGATGGTTCCTATCAATTACAATTTACTCACCAACATACCAAATATTGGAAGTTACTCCTTGGGCGTCTTGGTTCTTCGATGCTTTTTTGGCTTCAGGAGCAGTGTGGGCAATAAATGGTATAATTGAATGGTTTGAAGAAAATAGACCAAGTAATAATAATTTATAATTTATAAAATGGGAAAAGCAGCAAAAGAACACAGAAAAAAAGTTGCAAAAAGAAATGCAAAAATTAAACAACAAAAATCAGGAATGCAAAAAGCTTTTGATTTATTGATGAAACAACAAATTGATGCTATGTCAAACGAAGAAAATCTTAAAGCTCAAATTGGTGATCAAGATTTAAATTTTGAAGTTGTTGAAGAAAGAACAATTGATCACGCATTTAAATTTACCCCAAACGAAGAAGAATCTCAAAAAATTAACAAAGAATTTGAAGAAATTATGGGTAATGATGAGGAATTGAGAGAAACATTCCCACTTAACATTGAAGGACCTGATATGCCTTTAGATGTTGACACAACAGAAGAAGAACAAAAATAATGAATGGACTTGTTCAACCCACCAAGATTATTTAATTACAATATAATGATAAAATATTTAGACTTTTCTAAGTTTGAAAACCCAACAATACAAGTTGTATGGGAAGACCTACCTGAAAATTTCACTCAAGACAAGATCAAAAGTGTAAAACATTATTTCCAAAAGAAATATAATACTACTAATGTAAATGTTTTAACTAAGGCAAAGAATGTTGAAACGCATGAAATGCAAAGTATTGATGTCTCAGTGAACATATCTGATTCAAATTATCAACTTGACTTACTGAAGAAGTTTGTTGATGCCAAAGGGTATTCTAATTATCAAGATGATGTTTTATCAATCAATAAAATGGTTGAAAACAAAATGAATGGTGATGAAGAAAACCAATCTCAGTTTAAAAAGTGGTATATTAGAAACATTGAGTTCTCAAACTTTTTATCATATGGGGAAAATCAAAAATTAGATTTTGATAAGTTAAATGGTATTGTGGTGGTAGAGTCAGATCCACCAAATTTTGGGGGTAAAACCGTATTAACGGTGGATCTTTTAATGTTCTTATTCTTTAACGAAACAACAAAGACAACAAAAGCTGAAGAGATATTCAACAGATTTTCAAACAAAGATAAAGTTCATGTCAAAGGTGAAATCACAATTGATGGTGAAGAATATGTTATTGTTAGAAACATTGAAAGAAAAATGTCCAAAAAAGGTGAATGGAATGTTAAAACTGAACTAGACTTCTTTAAAAAACTATCTGACGGAACGTTATTAAACTTTACAGGAGAACAAAGAAGAGAAACCGAAGCATTTATCAAAACCTCAATTGGGACCAAAGAAGACTTCTTAATGACAATTCTAACAACAGGATCAAACCTTGAAGAATTATTGGAGTCAAAACCAACAGCTCGAGGTCAGGTATTATCAAGATTTATGGGACTTGAGTTTTTAAAAAAGAAAGAAGAAGTTGCAAAAGAAATCTACGGAGAGTTCTCAAAGCAAAAATTGTCAAATGTGTATTCATCTGAACAATTAAAAGATGATATTACAACTCACCAAGAGTCAATTCAAACACTTAATACTCAAATAGAGGATAGTCAAAAAGAATTAACAAATGTTGAAGACGCAATCACCAAAGGTAAAACTTATCGTGATGACATGTTAAAGAAAAAACATTCCAACATTGATCAAGAAATTAGTAGATTAAATCCAACTCAAGTTCAAGAAGAAATCAACACGATTGATTTTGAAAAGAAAGGTTACATTTCTAAAATCAATGAACTTAAAGTTGTTGAACCAAGTGAATATTATCACGAAGATAAACACGATGAGGTTAAAGAACAATATAACGAGGTTTATAAAGAGATCGTTCAGATTGACACCGAGATTTCATCAATCAACAAATTAAAGTCTGAAGTAGAGGGGGGTATCAAATGTGCTCACTGCGGAATTGAGTTGATGAACGCAGCGATAACAAATTCTAAAATCGCAGAGTTAGATGGACTAATTGTGCAAAAAACCACAAAAACGACACTTATGCAGGATTTATCCCGCAAAGAACAGAGTTTTGTTCAGTTAAAGAAGGAGTTTGATGAATATGAAAAAAACAAACTAGTTAAAGAAAAGTATGAGATTTCTGTTGAAAGTTGTGATTTGAAAATAAGTTCGTTAAGAGATAAACTTAAAAGGTGGGAAGAAATTCAGGATAAGATTTCTGAAAATCAAAAGATTGAGGGTCAGTTAATTAAAGCGGATTTAAGGCTTGAAGAGCTTGAAAGAGAAAAAACAAGAATAAATTCTTTGATTTCAGGTAACAAAGTTTCCATTTCTTCGTTAGAAGAGAAGATTGAAAACAATAAAAAAATGATTGTTAAAATCAAAGAAGAAGAAGAAAAAGAAAAGATTTATAAAATCTATCTTGAAGCTTTTGGTAAAAATGGAGTTTCCAAAATCATAATGAAAACCATGTTACCGTTAATAAATAATGAACTACAACGACTTATGGAAGATTCTTGTTACTTCAAGTTGGAACTTAGAATTAACGATAAGAACGAGGTTGAGTTTATGATGATTGATAACAGCACAGGAATTGATAAATTAATGACATCTGGGTCGGGTTATGAAAAGACTATTGCATCACTTGCACTTAGATCGGTATTAACAAAAATTTGCACTTTACCAAAACCAAATCTTGTTGTGATGGACGAGGTATTTGGTAAAATTTCAAATGAAAACTTAGAAATGGTATCTGAATTTTTCATTAAGATTAAAGATTATTTTGAAAAGGTGTTCGTTATTTCACACAACCCTTTGATTAATAATTGGTCGGACAACATAGTTAAAATCAAAAAAGAAAATAATATTTCAAAAGTTTTGTGATAATTTAAAACAAAACTGAATTTTTTCCTTATATTTGTAGAACAATTAAAAAAAACACATGAATTACTTACTTTTTTCTTATTACGACGAGACGATTGAGGACTCTGAAAACAAAACACAACAAATTGGAACAATGATTTCAGAAAATTTGGCATCAGGAAATGTTAAGTTCTTATATGGACCAAAACATGCCATTTTTCATTTTGACGCTAAAGGACCAATTGAGGATATCCAAGATGTATTATTCTTTATTAATGAAGAGGTTCAAAACTTTGACTATTTTTTAACAAAAAAACCAACATCAATTGTTTCAAACATGGATGAAAACAACCTAAATGAGTTTTTAACGTTAAAGGGATCCAAACCAAAGAAACAAACTCCACCAAAATTAAGAACAAAAAATCTTAGAAACACAGAACCATTTTTTGACATTGCGGATTTAATTATGAATTTCAAACGACCTGAAGTTTGTGATATGACACTTGACGAATTACTTGATAAAATTGGTCAGGAAGGACTGTCTTCATTATCAGAATTGGAAAGACAAAAATTGGAAGAATACTCAAAATCACTTTAAAACAAATATATGAAAGAAAAAAGCTCAGGTGCGCACATAAACCAAGAAGAAATTCAACATTACCTTAAAGACATTAGAAAAATTAAGGTAATGACCGCAGAAAGGGAGAGAGAACTGGCAAAAAAAATGAAGTCGGAAGATTTACAATTGACAGAAAAACAAAGAATTGAAGAAGAGATTTTGACAGGAAATCTTCGTTTTGTTATCACGGTTGCAAAACAATACCAAAATCAAGGTTTGGACTTGTCTGACTTAATTGCTGAAGGTAATTTAGGGTTGATGAAAGCAATTAAAAACTTTGATTGGAACAAAGATTTAAGATTTATATCCTATGCGGTATGGTGGGTAAAACAATCCATAATTCAATCGTTAAATGATAACTCAAGAACTATTAGACTACCGGTTAATGTGGTTCAGGATCTTCATAAAGCGAAAAAAGAACTTGAAAAGACTGGAAAAAAACTTGAGGATAAGTTTTCCACACTCCCCTCAATGATAGACTTGGATATGAATATAAACGAGGATGGTGATACATTGTTGGATATGATTGCAAATAAGGACGCTGAACTACCTGATGCGGTATTTGACACCAAAGATATCTTAAAAGACAAATTATTAAAACTTTTGGATGTTTTGGACGATAGGGAGAGAGTTATTGTTGCTGATTACTTTGGATTAAGTGGAACACCAAGAACATTGGAAGATATTGGATCGGACTTTGGTTTAACAAAAGAAAGAGTTAGACAAATTAAAGAGAAGGCTCTTAGAAGACTTCGTAATGATTCTTCTGAATTATTTGATTATCTATAAAAAGGGTTGAACCGAGATTACCCTAACAACTCGGCGGAATGAGACACGAGGTTCTCAAGGTGAAAATCCCCAATTCTATCTATACGGTAGAATGAAACTACACTCCCCCATTGGCGCCAGTGGGGGTTTTATTTTTTATTTTAAAAGACTATTATGTAGTCCTACTAATGACAATTTTAAATTAAGACTTATTTTAATATTTATATAAAAAGAACAAATCAAATGAATAGTAAATTTTTACCATGGCTGTTATTATTCTGTGCTCTTGGACTATCGGGAACCGCGGCATATTATAGTGTATATGGACTTTCAATTATATTTTCAGGGGTTTCAATTCCTGTAATTATTATGGGATCTTTTTTAGAAATCTCTAAAATATCAATTGCAACTTATCTTCACGATAGTTGGTCTAAAGTATATGGGGTGTTAAAGTTATATTTAACAATGGCTCTTTTTACTTTATCAATTTTAACTTCTATTGGTATTTATGGACTTTTGGCCACAGGGTTTCAAAAAAGTATTGCGGGTCTTGAAATCAACAACAAAAAAATTAAAAACATTGAGGTAAAAAAAGGAAGATTTGAAGAAATTAAAAAAGAATTTCAAAAAGAAAAAAAAGGATTGGATAAGGACATCACAAGTTTAAGAACAGCCCTTTCAACCAACACAACAACTCAAACCATAGATAGAAGATCGGGACAAGTTGTTACAAGAGCCAATGACGGAAATAGAAGAGCATTTCAACAACAATTAAGTGTTGCTCAAAAATCAAGAGACACTTTAAGTAAACAAATTGATAATCTAAACGATAGTATTACAAATTTGGATATTCAGATTTTAGACATATCATCAAAAGAAATTGAATCTGGTGAATTGGGGGCGATTAAATATCTAAGTGAGATTACAGGATGGGATGTTAAAAAAACAGCAAACTTTTTTATTTTAACTCTAATATTTGTTTTTGACCCATTGGCAATTGCGTTAGTTATTTCCACAAACATGGCGTTTAAAAACCATAGAAGAAGAAAAGAAGAAGACGAAGAAATTAAACCCGAATATGAAAAATACCCATTTGAAAACGAAATTGAGATCCCTGAAAGTTATTTAACCTATGTTACCTCACATAATACCAAACATGTTGAACCCGAAATTATTGAAAGAATTGTTGAAGTTCCTGTTGAAGTGGATAGAATTGTTGAGGTTCCTGTTGAGGTAATTAAAGAAGTTGAAAAAATCGTTGAGGTTCCTGTTGAAGTGGATAGAATTGTTGAGGTTCCTGTTGAGGTAATTAAAGAAGTTGAAAAAATCGTTGAGGTTCCTGTGGATAGAATGGTTGAGGTGATAAAAGAAATTCCTGTGGATAGAATGGTTGAGGTAATAAAAGAAATTCCTGTGGATAGGATGGTTGAGGTAATAAGAGAAGTTCCAGTTGAAGTTATCAAAGAGGTTGAAAAGATTGTTGAAGTCCCTGTTAATTATTACATTAAAGATAATGGTGAAATTTTAGATCAAGAGGGAAATATGATTGATAAGATCAAACTTGACAAAAAAAATGAAGAATCTAATAGGAGGGTATTATCTTATAAAAAATAAATCATGGAAATAATTAACCAATTATTTGACACTAATTATTTAAAGATTGAAAATAAAAAACAAATTGTATTAACACACACGTCAAGAAATTTGTTTGATTATGTGGTATCATTAAAAAATAGATTTGGTGGTAAACCACAAAGATTACCACATTATTTGGTCGGACAAGACGGGAAAGTAATTCAACTTTTAGATGACGATGTTAATGGTAATTATTTTAATAACATCACTATAAATTATAAATCAATCGTTATTTCATTAGAAAATTTGGGTTGGTTAGAGAAAGTGCCATTAAAAAAATATCACATAAACTGGATCGGCAATATTTATAAAGAAAAAGTTGTAGATAGAAAGTGGAGGGATTATTTTTTTTGGCATCCATATACAGATATTCAGTTAGAAAAAACTGCGGAACTTTGTAATGAATTGTCAAAAAAACATAAAATAAAATTAAATTGTATCGGACATAATACCAAAGTAAAAGGATCTGAAACTTATTTGGGTATTATAACAAGATCCAATTTTGATGAGAACGCCACGGATATAAGTCCAGCATTTGATTTTGAAAGATTTAATACCTTATTAAAAAATGAATAATTACGAAGAAATAAAAAATTTGATTGAAGCTTCAAGAAAGGCTTTATCTAAAGACATTAACGAAAGTTCTAAGTCTCAAATTAGAAAACAATATGGTTTATTATTGGAACAAGAGGAAGAGGTTGACCTAAATGTTGAATTGGGAAAAAAAAACAACGAAAGTTCAGAAAAGAAAGATTCTGATGACATTGGAAAACCATCAGAGAAAGAAAAGGTATATAGAGTTCAAGGAAACATCATTGTATTACACGGAAAAACAAAATCTGATATACAATTAACCACAGATGAAAAAAATGCTTTTGTTGAAAGCGTTGATGAATTCAGAAATCAAGTTGCAGAATTGGTTGATTTTGGAAGATTGAATGTTTATCACGATAATGTTGAATGGACTGGAAAAGTATTGGAATTAAATTTAGAATTTTTTTACACAATAAATGAACCAAATGGGATTTATGTGAATGGTAAAATGATTAAGATTAATCAAGAATATTTAGAACTTATTGGTAAATTACAATCTTATTATGAAAAATTTAAAATAAAATGGGGTAAGATAGTTTCATCAAGACAAGAAGACATATGAAAGAATTTTTAACATATAATTGGAAGACAATCACTCTTGTAATATTGGGAGTGATTTTTGTGTATTTGTTGGTTCGTGTTTTTACACCAATACCAGATCATAGTGAATTAAACAAATATAAGTTGGATCAAATTGATCAAAAAGTTGATAAGGTTGAAAAACTTCAAAAAGAACTAAAAGACTCAATTATGATGTATAAACAAAAAATACAAGAAATTGACACCAAAATTTCAAACATTAAAATTGAAAAAAACCAAGTTAATAATTATTACACGATCAAGGCAGATGATATAAAAAGTGCCGATAAAAAGAAGATAGATAGCCTATTCAAAAAAAGATATAATTTTTAAAAAATGAAAAACTTAATTTTATTTATTGTTTTTTTAACTCTAATTGTTAATTCATTTGGGCAGAGTAAACCTAAAAATACAGATACATCAATGTATTGTATTCCTTATCCTGTTGCTCAAAAAATTTTATTGGATTTAAATGATTATGATAGATTAAAAGAAATATCAAAATTGGATAAGAAAGAGATTGACCAATTAAATAAAAAAATTGAATTTCTCCAAAAAGAAAATAAAACATGGATGATAGAGGATTCTTTAAGTCGTGTTATTATCTCTGAAAAAAATTCTAAAATAAAAATTTACGAAGAAGAAAATCTTGATTTAAAAAAAGAAAGTAAAAGAATTAAAACAAAAAACACTTTATTTAATATAATTTCGGCAGTAATTATCGCTCCATTAACCTATATAGTAATTTCTAAATAATGGCATTTTCATCAACAGACAAAAAAGAAATTGAAGTAATGATCAGAAAAGAAATTAAAGATTTTTTTGATGCTAGTACATCTAAACAATTTGAAAAAAAATTGTTAGATAAAATTTCTCAAGATTTACAAAGAGGTGGGTTAAAAAGAGATGTTAAAGACATAGTCATAAAGTCTTTCCAAGAATATTTTACTGTTATGTATCAACAGAGAGGATTTTGGGAACAAAAATTTAGAAGTATATAATGGAATCAAATGTAACCGAAAAGTTAAAAAATGCAATGACTAGTGCATTGTCTGGTGAACCAGAATTAAGAAGAAATGTAGTTAAAAGTATTGAGAAGGCTGAAGTGAAAGAAGAAAAAACACCATCATATTTAAATTTCTTAAAAAATAAAAACGATGTTGTTGAAATATATAACCAAATAAAAAACAAAAAACTTTCAAATAACCAAATAAGAACAAAAATTAAAGAATATTTAAAAAACCCGGACGATTTAAAAAAATTTTTACAATCAATTTTGGATAACAAAACTCCTACCAAGAAAGAAGAAAATACTGAAGCAACTGGCTCAGGATCTGCAGGTGGATACTCAATGCCACTTTTTTCAACAAGTAAAGGGGATCTCGTTAAAAAAGTAAAAACGGTTAGAGAAGAAGTGGAGAAAGTTGAAGCAAAAGAAGCGACATCATCATCTTCTTCAGGACAATATAGTCAACCAGCGATTTGGGCTAAATCTTTAAAAAAGAAAGATTGGAAAGGAGCTACGACAAAGTATATGCCAGGGTCAAAAAGAGTTCAGGTTAAGGCAAAATGTAAAAAATTCCCATATTGTAATCAGGGTGATATAAACGCTTTAAAAATATTTGAAAGCGAATCTGTGCAAAATGCCATAGAAAATGTGTCAAACAAATATAAAATAAATAAAGATTATATTTCTGAAGTTGTATTTGAAGAAATAGTAAAAACACAAAGATAAAGATATTTATTAAAAAACAATTAAAAATGAACAAAGAAGAATATATCCTATCAAGATTTAAAAAAATCTTACAAGAAAATATAAACGAAAAAAGTGAATCAATTTTAAATCAATTGAATTACAATAAAGAAGTTCCATTTAATCCTGCTGGAGAGTCTTTTGATTATGTTCAAGAAGGGGAGACTTGTGAGTGTGGTGGTGAAATGTATGAAGGTGAATGTATGGAATGTGGATCTAAAGGATCTAACTCTGAGATAATGGAACTTGGTGGTATGGATGACGGACACCCAAGATTAGGTAAAAAGAGATTCCCAAAGAAAATGTCTATTGAGGATATTGAAAACCTTCTTAGAGGTGATGCAGATGATGATGATGATGAAAACAATTATCGAGATTTAAGTATGTATAACCCTTATTATGGTGACAATGACGACTATGATGATGAATCAGGATTTGAAGAAATCGGAGAAGACACATATGAAATTGAATTAGGTGAAAAACTTTATGGAAATCAAAGTAGAATTGATAGAAACAAAAATAATAGAATTGATAGAGAAGATTTTGAAATGTTAAGAAAACAACAAGATGAAGAAGAACAACTTTATGAAGTTGAGTTTGAAAAAGAAATGGAAGAAGAAGAAACAATTGAAGGAAATGCATTCACAGGAGCTTTGACAAAAGCTAAAAAACATCACAAAGATGAATTTGAGGTTGATGGTAAAAAATATGATGTTAAAGAATCAATATTATTTACAGAATCAGATTTGATTGATCTTATTGAAAAAATTGTAAATGAAGAGAAAAACTCTTTCAAAATGAAAGAACCAAAAGGTTATAGAGAATATGAAAGAGCTCACAAAGCGGATAAAAAAGAAAACGAGGATTATTTAAAAAGCGTTGCGAAGAAAATGACGGATTATTTAAAAGGTGCTTCTGATTCAGGATCTAAATACGAAATGAAAGAAACTAAAAAATTCCCAACTGAAAATGGTGGGATGAAAAAGGGCAATAGAAAAAAATACACACCATCTGACGCTGTTGATGAATATATTGATGCATTTTCTTATCCAGGTCAAACTAATTTGGTATACGATGAAGTTAAACCAAATGATAAATGGATAGAAGACTTAATAAAAGGTTCTTCAAGAACAGGAAACGCTCAAGTGGATAAAGACGGAAACGCTTTAGGTAATGTTGTTCCAAGTAAAACAGGAGATAAGTTCTACAAAAACTTCCAAGACAATCTTTACGGACAAGAACAGATGAACGCTTCATACAAAAGACAACCACAACCTGTTGATCAAGCTGGAGAACACACTGAAAGAGGGTCTTTAAAATCAAAAAAAGGTAAAAAAACATCTCAAACAATATTAAATAAAGTTGATGAATCTACAAACGTTAAAAAAAGTGAGAAACTTAATGAAGAGTTTGATAGAATTCAATCACTTATGGGTTACAACAGAAAAACTCAATAATTTACATTATTGAGTCTTAACTTATAATTTTTTCATAGTTTACTTACTATGACTAATTTTTTCAACTACATAACAAAAAATATTGATCCTGAACAAGTTGACACTTGGTTTAGGTCAAATTATATAATTCCTGAAAAAATGGAGTTATATTATGATTTATCTTATAGTCTTTTTTTGTTAATCAAAACAACTTATTTGGGGTCTTTAAATGAAAAAAACGAAACCAAAGTTGAAATGACAAATGAGGACAACCAAAAACATTTTGATTGGTGTTGGAAAAAAACAATAGAAAATTTTAAGAAAGAAAACATTAATTTTGCGGTAGAAGGAGAACACTATGATTATTTTTTATCACTTTTTAGTGAGATATATTACAATCAAAATAGTGAAGATATAAGAAACTCCATAGACACATTCTTTAATGATCTATTTAACAGGGAAAAGGCATTCACACAGGTTGATTTGGATTTAATTTATAATATATATAAATCGTTAGATAAAAATTTAATTAGATAATCTTTACAATTTGGAGATTTCATAGTATTTTATACTAAATAAACTATAATTTTTTAAAAAAATGGATACATTAGAAAAAATTAAAGAACTTACTGAGCAATTGAGTGTTGATGTCAATAAGTTTTATGCTGGAAATAACAGCGCAGGAACTAGAGCAAGAAAAACGTCACAAGATTTGAAAACGATTTTGCAACAATTAAGAACTGAAATTCTAGAAGAAAGAAAAAAATGATTATGATTAGTTTGGATATTTTTTTAACGTTTATTTTTGTTTTATCAATAGTATTTGTTTTTAATCAGACAATTAATATTATTAAAAACATATTTAGCGAAGAACCCAAAAAGATCATTTATGGTCTTTGGGAAAAAATATCCAACTATTTTTTCATTTCATATCTTATAACATATTTTATTACAAAAATCCTATAAAATGTATAATGAATTAAAAAATATTTTTGAGTATTTAGTTTCCGTAAGAAAATTAAAAACATATCTATCAATAGATATTGAATTTCCAATTAGTTGGAAAATACCAAAAAGATTTGTCCAAGAAGATAAAATTGTTGAAAATCAAAAAGTCACTGAAAATACTAGATTTTTTTCATTTGTAAGTGAGTTTGATGAAAAAGTATTAAACGATACGGTTGAAAATATAAAAAACATCATTCATTACAATAAAGAAATTGAGATGAAAGAAAGACTTTTAAAGTTAAAAATTGATGAACTCAAAAAAATATTTGAAAAAGAAAATCTTGAAAATTTACAATTATTAAAATTTGATATTTTAGAACAAGAAGAAAAACTAGAAGATGGAGAAGAAATTGTCGACACGAGGAGAACAATCAATTAATTGGCTTAAAAGTGAACTTGAAAAAGATAGAATTGAACTTGAAAATGAAAAGAAAAAATTAATTGAGTCAATTAAAGATCTTAAAAAAGAAAACATAGTTAAACAAAAAGAAAGATTGACTTTATGGAAGAGAATAAAAAAAGTAATGACGGGGTTTTAGAAAATTTGGCACTTATTACTGACGGACTCCAAACCCTTTTTCCTGAAGGAAAAATAATATGTGTGTACGAGTTAAATAGAGACGATTTCAAAAAAGTCCAAATAAATTTTAGAAAAATAGATCACCAGTTTAAAAAATTTTCTGTGGATATTTCAGGTATTGAACATGTTTTTATTGACGAAGAATTTTCAAACACACTAACCGAAGAAATCCCCCCAAAAATTGAAACTATTAAAAAATTAACATTAAAAGATAAATTATTATCTTGGTTTAAAAGTGGTAGATCTTCTATAAAGTAATTTTTTATCAATACCCATTTTTGATAAAATATCATATAAATATTTTTTTTGTTCTTTAGATGATTCACCAACAAATATTGTATCTATTCTTCCCAAATTTAAAAAATGATAACTAAGTTCGTCTACAAATCTCTGAGATTCATCTTCATTTTTTAATGAAAATAAATTAACTTTATCATCATTTTGAACAACAATTTTATTATTTAATTTGGACACCAACTTTATTGAACTTTTTGGTAAATATATTTTAATAAAATCATTTATTGTAATTTTTTTATTTAATGAGATGTCAAAAATAAGTTCTTCTATTTTATAGTTGGAAATTTTAATAATTTTATAATCAGGATCATCAGTTTCAATTTTAACCTGTCTTCCTAAATTATCTCTAACATACAGATTATCAAAATTGGAGTCTCTTTTTTGAAGTAGACATAATTCAAAATTACAATCGTTAGCGTTTTCTATTTGTTTTTCAAAGAAAATACTTTTATTATCCTCAATTTTTTTGTCAAAAAATTCTTGAGCTCGTTTAAAGGTCTTAAACTTATTGATTATTTTTTTTCTTTCCTTATTTTTAAACAATACTACAATATAGCCCATATTACCAATAATAATATTATATCTGAATAAATGAATATTGATAACTATTACGAAACTTTAGGTGTTGAAGAAACTGCGACTCAAGAAGAAATAAAAAAAAAATATAGAAAATTAGCAAAAGAAAATCATCCTGATACTGGAGGAAATGAAGAGTTATTTAAAAAAATATCTTTGGCATACGAAACATTAAGTGATTCACAAAAGAGACAACAATATGATGTGAAAAGAAAAAATCCATTTGGGGGTAGTTTTAATATGAACGAGATGTTTAATAACGTTTTTAATCAAAGACAAGCCCAACAACAAAGACCCACACACACATCAAACATAACCGTTAATATTGGGACATTAAATTCTTTTAACGGTGGTAAACACACATTATCATATAAAAGACAAGTTATTTGTGAACCATGTGGTGGATCTGGAGGTGATAAAAAAACATGTCAAACCTGTAGTGGGTCCGGAAATGTTGTAAAACAAGTTGGGTCAGGAATGTTTGTTCAATTAATACAAATGGCTTGTGATAGTTGTAGAGGTACCGGTTCATTTTTAATTGACCCTTGTTTTATGTGTAGTGGAGTTGGATCAAAACCTGAAATGAAGATTTTGGACATTTCTTTACCACACGGAATTGATAATGGTCAGTTTTTAAGACTTCAAGGAATGGGAGATTTTAGAAATGGGACGTATGGTGATCTAATTGTTAGAATTGATCTTAAACCACAAGATGGGTTTAATAAAGTTGATAATCACCTTGTGTATGACGCTTTTTTAAATATTGAAGATTTAAAAATTGGAAACATTACAATTCCACATCCAAATGGAACATTAAACATTAAATTACCTAAACACATTGACACGTCAAAACCTTTAAGAGTTAAGTCCAAAGGTTTCAAATTAGATACGGTTGGTGATTTAATTGTGAATCAGTTTGTCAAATTTGACAGAGATTAAAAAATACTGATAAAATCGGAAACTGCCGAAACAATTCCATAGATTGCAAAAAATGTAAATATACCACCAAATATTAAAACAAATTTTTGTGTATTTTTTACTTGTCTACTTTCTTCACAAACTTTACACTTAACTTCTGTTGCTTTTTTATATTCCATGACTTATTTTATATAGATAATAATATTACCTCTAATAATTTTAGTAAAGCTATTTAATTCTAATTGTTCTTTTATTATAACATCACCATCGTTTTTTAGAATTATTAAAACATTTTCAGGCTTAACATTTAACATTTCAGGATGATTCATAGATGTTGTAATAAACAACTGATATTTACCATTTTTATACGTTGGGTTTAAAATAAAATCAAAACGATTTGTATAATCTCTTACAAAAATAGACTCTTTGTTAATATCTTGATCAATTGACTTAGAAACTTTAGAAAATATATCTTTAAATTCAATAATTACATCGGAAATAGAATCCACATCAACCCTTGTCGCTGATTTTGAATGTTTATTGACGTTTAGTTGTGAGTGTATTGTTGCGATGATATTGAATATATCACCATCATAATCCGTGAACGACCCCAACTTGATACGTCTAGATTCAAGAACTATTGATTTTAACACTTTAATCAATTCCATAATCTATAAATATAACAAACCCCACCTTTTGAGTGGGGTAAAGATTATTTCATTCACTGAATTGAGGTAATCAACCTTGTATTTACTTCACTAAATACTTGTGGTCAGCTTTAAATTGGGAGGGCTGACATTCCCTTTGTGTTAAACACATTACAAATATAACTATCTTTTTTAATTCCACAAAACATTTTCTAAAAATAATTTACTTTTGACGCACTTTTCTTAGATTTAAGTATATTTATATTATATATGGCAACAAAAGGAAAACCTTATAAAGAAGATAAAGATAAAAAAGTTAAATACGGAATTAGTATTGACCGATATCTTTTTGATAAAATGAAAGAAGAAAAAGTTAGTGTTTCTAAATTCATACAAAATTTAGTTAAGGAGTATTATGAGAAAGTATCATGTTAATGAATATTTTTTTGACGATTTAAATGAAAAATCCGCTTATTGGCTTGGATTTTTATATGCTGATGGATACGTCAGAATGAAAGACGGAAAAAGTGGTGAGATGAAGTTAAAACTAAAAGATACTGATAAAAATCACATCGAAAAGTTTTTATTGGATATTGAAAGTGAAGCTCCGATAAAATGTGGTATTGATAATAAAAGTAAATTTTGTTCTGTTTCTGTTAACTCAACTTATATGGTAAAAAAATTATTTACTTTGGGGTGTGTAAATAATAAAACATTTAAAATATTACTTCCCGAATTGAATGATGAAATTATGTGTCATTTCATCAGAGGATATTTTGACGGTGACGGAAGTATTAGTAAAATTAAAGGTAAATGGGATAAAGTGTCAATTGCCGGAAATCAAAATTTTATAGAATCGTTAAAAAAATATTTACTTAAGTTTGATGTATCTAAGATTAATATTTATACTCAAGGTAAAATAAAAATTCTCTCAATCACTAACATAAGTGATATCATCAAATTCAAAAAAATTATTTATAATAACGATACTATTTCTTTAGAAAGAAAAAAAAATAAATTTGACAAAGTCAATGATGATTTTGTGAGTAAAGATGAGTTTTTAAAATTGATTAAGGAAAATAATTTAACTACATTTGGTAAATATGTGAGTTATATTGCATTTAATAAATTATCAAGGTTTCCAAGAAACCCTGAATCAGAATATAAATTTAAATTTTAAAAGTATGTTAAGTTGGATAGGAGGTAAATCAAAAATTGGCCGCTGGATTGTCGAATTTTACCCAAAAAATATGGAAATATATACCGAGGGTTTTGGGGGTATGATGTGGTGTTATTTTAATATGGATTTGAAGCAGTTCCCGAATTTAAAGAGGGTTGTCTATAATGATTTCAATCATCTCAACTATAATTTATTTAAATGTGTTCAGAATCCACATGAATTGTTGAGAGCAATTAACTCTATTGAGTGTCAACAACAAGGGGTGGAGAACACACCTATTCATCTCAAAGAACAATTTATTAACTTTCAGGCCGAAATATTTAACAAAGATTTAAGCGTAACCGCTTACGATTATGAAACCGCAGCTAAATATGTTTACATCGTCACACAAGTATTTTCAGGGTCCAAACCTGAGACATCATCATATATCGACTTAAAAGGTAAATACAAATCAAAATATTTAACCTTCAGAGATAAATTGACTAAACCTGATTGGATTGACCATTTTTTAAATATAACTGATGTTGAAAACATGGATTTCGCTGATGTTATTACTAAATATGATAGTGAAAATACTTTCCATTATATTGACGCCCCCTATTGGAAAACTGAAAATTATTATTCAAATCACGATTTTGATAGAAAAGATCATGAGCGTTTGGCGAACGTTTTGAAAGAAGTAAATGGTAAGTTTGGTATGTCTTACTATAATTTCCCACTTTTATCTGAATGGTTCCCTGAAGACCAATATACTTGGGTAAGAAAAGAGTTTGCAAAGGCAGCTTCAGCCAAAAAAGGTGAGAAACAAAACATGGGTGAAGAAATACTTATAATGAATTATTAATTTTTTCACATTTACTAATATTTATTTATAAAATTATTATGTCACTAAGATTTACAAACATATTAAGAGATCTAATTGTTGAAAGTTCAAGATTCCAAGTACTTTTTGACAAATTTGTAAAACCAAAAGAAAAAGGTCAAAAAGGTATTCTACCATTTGAAACATTAGTCGCCCTTATTGCTGCTGACCCAACATCAAAAATTCCCGATGGAATGGATATTGATAATGTAAAACCACAAGATATGGACCGAGTTAAAATCGGTAAATACGCTCAATGGTTAATTAAAAACTTTATCACGCCTAAGTTACCTGCGGACCACCCATTAAATATTGTAGATCCACAATCAGGTCAGTATAAATCAGCTTTAAAACAATTCCAAGATCTTTTCATGGAAGACTTATATAAGGTTACAACAAACCTACAAAAGTTCGAAAGATTTAAAAATAGGTTACCACAAGAGTTCAGAGATATTAACAAGTTAAGTATTGAAACTTTACAAGATCAAGTTAAAGATTTTAGTTTGGAAAAAACTAAAGCAACTGCCGATGAGAAAAAAGAAGCTTCTGTAACATATGTTCACCCTGGAGCTGACATCGTTTATAGAGGTCAAGATTGGACTGTTGCTAAAATCTCAGATAAAGGTCCTTTAGGTAAAGAGGCCGCATGTTTTTATGGTGGATCTCATAATGAAGCAAGACGAGGGGAAACTAATTGGTGCACATCATCACCAGGATTAACTTGGTTTGATAAATACATTGGTAAAGGACCATTATATGTTGTAATTCCAAACAAACCAAGATCATTCAAATCTTATGGAAAAGAGACGGGAGAAGTTTCAGGTTTACCGGCAGACAGATACCAATTCCATTTCCCTGATAATCAGTTTATGGATGCTGACGACAGACAAATTAATCTTGTTGATTTTTTAAACACAAATGAAGAAGGTCTTAAAACATTCTTCAAACCTGAGTTTATGAAATCATTGGCGGGTGAAAAAGGTGATAAAGTTGTTATTGACTATCCTGGTGACTCGGCATCTAAATTTGTTGCTCTTTATGGGTTTGATGAGTTATTTGCAACATTACCTGAAAATCTTAAAAGATTTACATTTAAAAACACTTCAAGAGGAGGAGACAATATAGCTTTGAATATACCAAACGACATTAGTAGATTTAAACAACTACAAGCACTTAACTTTGTTAATTGTGTTGTTTCACTTCCTGAAGCGATATGTTCTCTACCAAACTTACAATATTTGTCATTGGTTGACAATAAAAATCTTCAAAGACTACCTGAGTGTATTGGAGACATGCCAAATCTAATGGTATTGAATATGCCAGGAGCTGAAGGTAAGAACATAATCCCTGATTCAATCATAAGAAGATCTGAAGAAGACGAAGACTTTAACTTATTTACTTAAAATGAATAAATTAACCGAATCCGAAATTAGAAGAATTACAAGAAAAATTATTTCTGAAAACAGAAAAGAATCTACTTGGGAAAAAATGAAAAGAAAATTAAAAGGTATTTCTGATGATCAGTTAGTTTATAACATGGAAAATGATTTACCTTGGGATTGGAAAGGATCAAAAGAAGGGTTTTTTGACAAACACGAACCAAGAAAATATTCAAAAGGATCAAACTAAAATACGACCCTCACTTTAGTGGGGGTTTTTTATTTTATAAAGTATTTATCTTATATGAAAATTATCATCACCGAAGATCAGTTAAGATTAATCAACGAAGACTACAAAAGAGATCGTTTCGATGCTGAGTATAGTGATGAATACCCAAAGTATAAAAAGTTATTTATTAAGATGTTAAAACAGGATGTTAAGTCTTATGGGGAAGCTCACGGGTCAATATACTTAATGGGTGAAAATGGTAATTTACTATTTGTGTATAGAAAAGAATCTAAAACCTTATATTATGATTATTCTGTTGATGAGCAGATGGAAGAGGTAATACCATACCATATAGTGTCAAGACACATCAAACACGCAGTATACGACTACTTCAAAGGATTATTTCCTGATGTAGAGATAAAAGAAGTGAGTGGGGCAAACATAGGATAATGAAAATATTAATAACAGAAGATCAAATAAAATTATTAAGAAGATTAACCGAAATAGGTCAAACCATTGATGAGGTTATTATTGAACTTAATAATGATATTAAAAAAGGAGGACCAGGTAATAAACCTGATAATTTTGGGGTTTATGAGAATTGGCTTATTAATAGAGTTAGAAGGGAGTTTGAGTATAGAAATCCTAAGATAACACCTGATAGATTTGATTTTTTATTTTTATCTAGTGGTCAGTTTAATGAAAAAATTAGAAATGGTTTTAATAAAGTTAAAAAAAGAAGATGAAAATAATAATAACAGAACGACAACAAAAACTTTTAGTTGAATCAAGAAACGAAAAAATAAAAAAGTTTCTAAAGAAAACACTTGGAGTTGATTTTACAAATAGAATTCAACTAATTACATCTAGCTTTGATGTTCCTAGTGTTTTTATTGGAGATTGTGTTAACACATTTTACATAAATAAGATGTTGAATTTTTGGGGTTCTATGTATCTTTTTGAAATTGATGGGGTAAAGTTTTTGTATCAAGACAGGGGTGATATTGAATGGTTTATGAATGAAAATTGTAATGATTTTGTTGATGATGAAATTCCTGAAAAACTTGGAATAAGTATTGCGGGTCTTAAGTTTTCTGATGTGATAAATTCTTTTTTTGAGGAGGAAAATTAATTATGAAAATACTAATAACAGAAAGACAACAAAATTTAATAAAGGAAAACATGACCGAAGAAAATCTTCGCAAGTTTTGTTATAAAATTTGGGACAAACAAAAAAAAATGGGTGAAGAACCTTATCTTGATGATATTATATATGAAATTTCTGATATTAAAAAAGAAACTCGTTATGATTATGATATAATTAGACCCATATGGTATGAGTATAATGGTGGTTATGAGGTTCTTGAAAATAAAATTAAAAACGAAATTGATACCAAAGAATATAAGTTAATTGAACCTGAATTTAATTTAGAAACTAAAATAAAAGTGGTTCATCTTGAAAGAACTGAACAATTTATTGGGATAATGGTTGATGTTGATCCTCGTGGAACTATAGATTTTCATGGTTTGGATGAAGAAACTGAGGAAGAATACATGGTGAACGACACAATAGACGCCGCATACCAAGAAGCATTAAGTAATTATGAAACGGGAGATTTAATGGGTATGATTAGAAGTGTTGTATATGACTTCTTTTATAACTTATTAGAAAAATATGGAATTCCAATTGATGTGGACATTGACTTAGAAGAAATTTATTAATACATTTTTAAACATGGGACCAATCGTTAAAATAATAGATCAATATTTGTCTAATGAAAAACTTTCAGAAGATACAATTTTAGTTTTAGAAAATCTTAAAAAAGAAATTCAACCCGTAGAAAAAACAATCATCAATAATTCTTACCATCACGGATATTCTGATAAAGAAAAGGGTAAAAACCCAAGTTGGAATCATTATTTTTCAAAGTATAATTCTTATTTGGAAAACATTAAATTTGATAAATTAGTTTAATTTTCGTATCTTTGTGATATGGAAGACTTAAATAAACTTGAATTACCTGAAATTAAATAACTTTGTAAACAATATGAAATTAGTATTGTTGGTGATAAAAAATCTTTAATTAAAAAACTAAAATATTATTTGGATCCTGTTGTTGGTAGTTTGAACACCCATAGTGGTAGAAAGTTAAATAAAAACCAAAAAATCGTTGGATGTAAACCCGAAGAGAAGGAAAAAATTAATGAAATTTTAAAGCAAAAAGGACAATTTTTATATTATTCTATTGATTATAACTATTATTTGGTGACAGAATAAAACTTGTTGATATTTATAAGAAAAAAAGTTATGAAAAAAAATATTAATGAAGAGCTTAAAAATATTAAATACCTTTTTAATTATAATAGAGGTAGAGTTATATCAGAACAACAATTGTTTGAAGATGATTATATGGAACTTGATGAAGACGAAGATTTAAATTATTTAAAAAATGATTTAGAAGAAAATGAGATAGAAACTCCCGTAAGACCTGGAATTAAAACACCAACCAAACCAAAAAAACCGGGAACACCATATAGTCCTAAACCCGGACCAAAGAAAAACCCTAAAGCTAAAAAAGGTGATATGCCCGATTGGTTAAGTTTTGATGAACTTGGAATTAATTTTGAATAAGATGAGAAATATTAAAAGAAGATTATATACGGAAGGAGTTTCCAAAAAAGAGTTTATAAAACTAATGGAAGCCCCAATTGATTACGAAGGACCTGAAAGAATGGCGGGTGATGTTGAAAGAAAAATTCTATCAAAACAAACCCCATATTCAAACTTTCCCGCAATTCCAGAAATGGACCAAGATTTTATTGAACTTATTTCTTCAAAAAGATTTAAAGACTCAGTTGATAAAGTTAGAATGGCAATGGGAGACACAAGAACCATTCAAGGAGAAAACGCACTTATGCAACTCATGAGGACCGTTGGACAAGCAATGCAAAGACTTGTTATGATACAATCACAACACAAAGAAGTATTGGAAGATTTAGCGGTAGAACTTGTTAAAAACGAATTGGGTATTCCTGATGGGGCAATGCAATTTGATGCTCAACTTGTAATGCAAGCTATGGGAGCGGCACAAGGAATGCAAAGTGAACCTGAAATGCCAAGTGAAGAGGAGGTTGAAGAACTAATGGGTGATATTGAAACTTTTAACCTTGA
>Ga0247837_1000092_pt1 | contig 157260 bp, 167 predicted proteins | sample LaCtaG_2_FD_187115 | JGI IMG/M metagenome (GOLD analysis project Ga0247837, IMG submission 187115) | Freshwater microbial communities from meromictic Lake La Cruz, Castile-La Mancha, Spain - LaCruzMarch2015_14.5m | ecosystem: Environmental > Aquatic > Freshwater > Lake | place: Spain...
GGCGCTGGAGACCGCCGTGCACTAACATTGAAAATGGATCACCCCGAAGGGGCAGGCCACCCTTGCAGCAGCGGTTGTGGGCAGCGACGGGCGTCGCCTTGCGCGGTGACAGTCCGCCGCTCCTTGCGCGCGGCGTGATGGACTCCCTGAACGAGAGCATTGACCTCGCCTCTGCCCGGACGGCCGCGCGCGCGGCTCATATCCCTGACTATGTTCAATGGCTGCTGCTGGTCTATGCCATCCTGGCGATGGCGATGCTGGGCACCGTGCTTGGCAACAGTCTCAAGCTGCATCTGCCACAGACGGCGCTGCTACTGGTTCTGCTGACCCTGACGCATGTGATCATCCTTGATCTGGACAGGCCTCGGGTGGGCAGCATCCAGGTCTCGCAGCAACCGATGGAAGACCTGCGTCAGTCGATTGACTGACCTCGCTCGCCGGTCTCAGAAGGTCGCGAACCCGTTCAGCACGAGGTTGTCATTCCGGCGATCCGGCCCGGCGCCGCCGTTGATACGCTGGTTCATGTAGCCGCCCTCGAGGCGGAACTGCGGGGTCATCTGCCATCCGAGCCCGATGAAGGCGCGGTTCTGGTCATAGCCCGCGTTCTGGCCCCAGTCGGTGTCGTTCAGGGCGAGGAAGGTCTCGTTCGACGCGACGATGCTCACCTCCGGCGTCGCGAGGGGGCGGCTCCATCTAACGAACTGACGAACACGCAATCCGGTGTCGTCGCCGCCGTCACGGAAGCGCTGCTCCAGACGGGTGCGAGCCGTCAGTCGGCCTCCGCCGATCTCGGCGACGGGATAGGTCGCCTGCTGCCAGACCCTGTGTTCCTCGCCGTTGGGTCCGGGACGATGCAGTGTGACGTCGGCGTAGCCGACCCAGACATCGAGCCTGGGGGATACCCTCCAGCCGACGCCGGGCCGAAGGATCGTCGTGTTGAGCTGGTCGCCTTCCCCGTTGAACCTGGCGTGGGCGTCAAACCAGACGAGCAGCCTGCTGTTCTCTCGAACGGGTCCGTTGGCGAAGGCGCCTGTCCAGACCTGATCGGCGGTCTGGCCGAAGGCCGGTGTTGCGGCCAGACCGATGATGCCGGCCAGGGCGAGCGTTACGACGGACTTCATGGAGAGCACCTGGACAGGGACAAAGAAGAAGGCCGGCCGCCGCTTTCGCGGCGGCCGGCCCGGTCAAGCCGTCAATCGGTCAGTTCGGGCTGTAGGGCAGCGAGGAGTGGTGCAGGACGATGCGCAGGCCGCCCTTGGCGTCGCGCACCCAACCCCAGGTCTTGTCGACCTTGGTCACTTCGCCGCGCTCGTTCGTCAGCATGACGTTGCCGGTCGAGATCGCGGTGGAGCCGTTGATGACAATGGCCGCGTTGTCGATCTCGTAGGATTGCCAGCCTTTCAGCGCGAAGCCCGTGTCGGTCGCGAACCGGGTGTTGCCGCCGACGAAATAGGCCAGGGCGCCCTCGCGCGTGGTCCGGAAGGTGGTGTCGCCCGACGTCAGGGTCGGCTTGAAGGCCACCGGACCCAGGTTGTAGCCGTAGGCGCCGTCCAGGACCTGCCCGGCAAGGCGAGCCGCCGCAGCCTGGCCGTTCTTCTTGTACTCGGTCGAGATGGCCACCAGGGCATCACCCCAGGCGCGTTGAGCAGCCTCGACTTCAGCCACCGTGATCGGGGCCGCGGCCGGCGCGATGCTGGTGAGATTGGCGACGGCGTACGAGTCCGTGGGAGCAGCGCCGCCCGCGGCCGGCTGGGCGAAGGCGGGAGCGGCCAGAAGGCTGGCGATGGCGACGAGGGCGAGGGTCTTGCGCATGGGGGCGTCCGTTCATCTGTGCCGCTGGGCGGCGATAACCGGAAGATGCCGGGCCGGATGATCCCCCGCATCGGCGACCTGGCGCGCCTGTGGGCCTATGCCGTTCGGCATACGAGAACAGAGTCGGCGCGGCCGCCCTGGACTTTCGGGGTGGCCGGCGATGGCGGATGGTCCCCTTCCCGGCGCGCGCCGGATCGCTCGCCGCCGCTGTACCCGAACGACATGCGCTCTATCTGACCGCGTCAGACTGCAGCGCAACTGACCAAACACCCCTCAGTCCGAGGATGGAGCCCATGCCGACCGACACCGCACCCGCCCCGCCAAACCGGGTCCTGGGATACGGCCGCCTCGGCCTGATTCCCTTCCTGGCGCCGGGTCCGCTGGCCCTGCTCGCGCCGGATATCGCCGAGACGGCGGGTCTCGCCCTGGCGGTCTATGCCGCGCTTATCCTGTCGTTTCTGGGCGGCGGACGATGGGGGATGGCCGTCGGGCAGGCGGAGGTCGACAACCGCGTCGTCTCGCTGGCCATGCTGCCGAGTCTGGGGGGGTACGCGCTGCTTATGCTGCCGGCCGAAGGGCGCGGCTGGCAGCTGGCGGGACTGGCGGCCGCCCATATCCTGCAGGGCCTGTGGGACCTGCGCGCGACCTCGGTTCCCGTCTGGTACCGCGGCCTGCGGGGCCAGCTGACCCTCGCCGCGGTCGCGGGACTGGCGCTGGGCGTCGTCGTTCTCGGGCTCTAGACGTCGCCTGACGCAGGTTCGCCGAGGATCCGCGCGGCAAGGGCGAGGCCGGAGTCCCAGGCGCATTCGACCCGTGGTCCGATCAGCCAGTCGCCGCAGCAGCCCAGGGCGCTCGACGGGGACCAAAGCGCGTGGTCATGGCCCTGGGCCGACCGGGCGTACCGCCAGCGGTGAGCCTGTGCCGTGACCGGTTCGGGCAGTGCGACGCCGGCGGCGGCCCGCAGCGCCTCCAGCAACGCCGCGCAGACAGTCTCGGGGGCGTCCTCCAGATGCTCCCGCGACCAGGCCGGACTGGCCTGCAGCACCCAGGACTCCATGGCCGGGCGGCCCGGCTTTGAGCTGTTGCGCGCCGCCCAGCCGAGGGCGCCCTGTTCCCGCAGCGTGTCGACATCGATGGGAAGCCGCTGATCGAAGGCGGCCATGACGGTCCAGCAGGGGTCTGTCCGTGAAGCGGTGGCGGCGGCGGCCATCGCCGTATCGTGGCCCTGCAGCAGGACGGCCGCCTGCTCTGCCGGAACAGCCAGGACCATGGTCTCGAACGGTCCGATCTGCCCTTCGGGCCCGTCCAGCCGCCAGCCCCCTCCGTCCCGGGTCAGGCTCTGGATCTGGCGCCCCCAGGCCACCGACAGGTCCGAGGCCAGCGCCCGAACCGGCGCATTCATGCCGGGGACGCCAACGAAGGCCTCGGCTCCGGCGGCGGACCACGGCGCGACAACCCCCGCCTTGATCCACTGTTCGACCTGGGTGCGGAAGCTCGCGCCGCGCGCCGTGAAATACTGGGCGCCATGGTCGAAGCCGGCCTCGCCCAGAGGGGTTTCGATCCGCCGGGTCGACATGCGCCCGCCAGGGCCGCGCGCCTTGTCGAACAGCGCGACCTGCCTTCCGGCCCTGGTGAGACGGGCCGCGCAGGCGAGCCCCGCAAGGCCTGCGCCGACAATGGCGACACGGTTGCCGTTTACGGCCATGGGAGTCTCCAGGGCGAGATTACCGGCCACATGACCCGTCTTCGTCACGGGCGCTACCTAGGCCGCCGCCGGTCGAGGAGGAGGGGTCGACCGGGAAGCGCGATCCGGTCAGCGTTCTGCGAGGTGGGCCCGCCGGGCCTCAAGAATGCCGCCGCGGTCCAGTTCGTCGATGAACCGGTAGACGTTGGACAGGTTGCGGTCGACAGCCGACAGCATGCGCGAGTTCGACAGCGCCGCGGCCGGCACGATGATGCCGTCGGTCCGACGCAGGCAAAGCCCCTCCTGGATCAGCTTCTGCACATGCCGCCGCGTCGTCTCGTAGGGCAGGTTCACCTGGTGTGACAGGGCATGGACGCTGATCCCGCGCCTCATGCTGTCGGGCACCACGGTCCCGGTGTCGGCATAGGCCTGCGCTTCGGGAGAACCGGGCCGAAGATGCCGGGTATTGGCCGAGGCGATGCCCAGAAAGATGAAGCCGCCCACCGTGTCCGAGTCGATCACCCGCGACAGCAGGTCGAAGGTTTCCATCACCAGCTGTATGGTCGCCCTCTGGGCCAGACGGGCGCCTCGCCCGCCGCGGCCCTGGTCGACTGCTGCTGTGTCTAGATTCACATCCATGATACCGACCTCTAACGACCGAGCCTGCACTTGGCCAATAAGAACTCTGCCGGAGCCGGGCTGTTGTCACCCGAAACGGGGCATTGCCATTGACCGCTTCGCTGGCCACGCCAGATAAGACCGATGGTTCAAAGTTCAGTTAGCCGCACAGGCCACCGCCAATCTGTCATGACCGCCCAAGGCCTTGGCGAACTCGATATCCTGATCGTCGACGACAACACCCAGATGCGAACCATCATCGGCAGCGTGCTGACGGCGGTTGGCTGCCGGCGCCTGCACTTCGCCCCCGATGGCCATCACGGCGTCGATACCCTGCGGCGTCGGTCGATCGACGTCATCTATGTCGACTACGAGATGCCGGTCATGAACGGTCTCGCCTTCCTGGATGCGGTCCGGGGCCTGGAGGGGCCGGCCAGCTTCACGCCGGTGATCATGCTGACCGGCCATAGCGATCTCAAGCGCCTGACCGCCGCCCGTGACCTGGGAGTCAACGAGTTCCTCAGCAAGCCCGTCACCGCGGAGTCGATCCTGAAACGGCTCGAGGTGGTGATCCTGCGTACCCGTCCCTTCGTGCGACTGGACGGCTACTTCGGCCCCGACCGACGGCGGGGCGCCCGCCGGGGCTTCCGCGGCCCCTGGCGCAGGACGACCGATGTCCACGATGTTGTCGAGCTCTAGCAGGACAACAATCCGCTTTGCTTTCGCTGCGGCAGCAGGCTCATCCTGCGCCGTAGATCACGCGCCGGACAACAAGGCGCGGACGGGTTTGGAAGCAGTCGGAGCATCAGGATGACGAACGCGGAATTGGTCGCCTCCCGGACGCCGCGCAAGGGCGCGGTCGACGCTGTAGTCGTCGGCGCCGGCTTCGCCGGCCTCTACATGGTCCAGCGGTTGCGCGAGGCGGGCCTGTCCGTTCAGGGATTCGAGGCCGGCAAGGACGTCGGTGGCACCTGGTACTGGAACCGCTATCCCGGCGCGCGCTGCGATATTCCCAGCCTGCTCTACTCCTACACCTGGTCGGACGAGGTCCGGCTCGGCTGGCGCTGGAGCGAGAAATACGCCACCCAGCCCGAAATCCTGTCCTACGCCGAGCATGTCGCCGACCGCTACGACCTGCGCCGCGACTTCGCGTTCGAAACGAAGGTGACCTCGGAGGTGTTCGACGAGACCAGCCGTCGCTGGACCGTGCGCACCGACGCCGGCGACGTCATCGACGCCCGGTTCTGCATCATGGCGACCGGCTGTCTCTCCGTGCCGCGCGGCGCGGACCTGCCCGGCGCGGACAGCTTCCAAGGCGAGAGCTATGTCACCGGCCTGTGGCCGCACGACGGGGTGAATTTCAAGGGCAGGCGCGTCGCCGTCATCGGCACCGGCTCGTCCGCCATCCAGTCCCTGCCCCACATCGCGGCGGAGGCGGCGCGGGTTACCGTGTTCCAGCGGACGCCCAACTTCAGCCTGCCGGCCGTCAACACGCCGCTGGCCGACGAGGAGGTCGCCGCCTTCCACGAAGCCTTTCCCGAGTTCATCAGGATGGTGAAGGCCGGTGAGCCGGGTATTCCCATGCCGCCGCCCGAGTGGGTCCCGAACGACGCGGAACTGGCCCAGTTGCTCGAGGGGCTGTGGAGCGGCTGGGGCCTTGTCGCCTGCGCCCAGATCCCGAACCTGGTGAAGGACGAGCGCATCAACGAGGCGGCCTGCGAGTATGTGCGGGGCAAGATCCGCGAGATCGTCAAGGACCCGGTCCTGGCCGAGAAGCTGATCCCGCGCGACTTCCCGCTGGCCGCCAAGCGCGCCTGCGTCGACACCGACTATTTCGAGACCTTCAACCGCGACAACGTCAGCCTGGTCGACCTGCACGAGACGCCGATCGAGGCCATCACCCCCACGGGCGTGAAGACCAGCGATGGCGAGTATCCTGCCGACATCATCGTCTACGCCATCGGCTTCGACGCCATGACCGGCGCCCTGTCGCGGATTGATATCCGGGGCCGCGGCGGCAAGGCGCTGAACGATGTCTGGGCCGAGGGGCCGCGCACATACCTGGGGCTGATGGTGGCGGGCTTCCCGAACCTGTTCACGGTCACGGGCCCCGGAAGTCCGTCCGTGCTGTCCAACATGCTGATGTCGATCGAGTTCCACGTCGACTGGATCGCCGACGCCATCGGCCATGTGCAGGCGAAGCAGGCGTCACTGATCGAGGCCTCGCGGGAAGCCCAGGACGCCTGGGTCGAGCACGTCAACGAAGAGGCCGACAAGACCCTCTATCCGCGTGCGGCCAGCTGGTACATCGGGGCCAATGTCCCCGGAAAGCCGCGCGTCTTCATGCCCTACGTCGGCGAGGGCTACAAAGTCCGCATCGATGCCGTGGCGGCGAAAGGTTACGAGGGTTTCGAAGTCGTCTGACGGGCCTCGACGCGGCGCAGGAAACATGTGACGCAGTTCGTGTCATTAGTTTCATGGAGGCGGCCCGATGCCGGATACACTCAAGACCCAGGCTGGCGTGCCCTTCCTGCGAACCGACGACGCGGCCTTTCTTGGCCTGCCCGACTATCCGTTCGCGCCGCACTACATCGAGGTCGAGGGGCTAAGGCTGCACTACGTCGACGAAGGCCCCCGCGACGGTCCGACGGTGCTGCTGATGCACGGCATGCCGACCTGGAGCTTCCTGAACCGGCACATCATCCGGGATCTGGTCGCCGCGGGATACCGCTGTATCGCGGCCGACCACATCGGCTTCGGTCGCTCCGACAAGGTCACCGACGACAGCTGGTACTCTATCGCCCGTCACGTTGAGGCGCACCGCGTGCTGGTCGAGAGCCTGGACCTGCGGGAGGCGACGCTGTTCTGCCAGGACTGGGGCGGGCCCATAGGACTGGCGCAGGCGGCGCGATCTCCGGAGCGCTTCTCGCGCCTGGTGATCATTAACACCTGGCTGCACCACGACGCCTACACCTACACGGACGCCCTCCGGCGCTGGAACGCGGGCTGGCAGCCGGGCGGCGTCTTCGGCGACAATGTGCCGGATCCGTTCACGATCGGGACCTTCATGATGATCCCGCTGGGCATGATGCCGGCGCGGGACCTCTACGCCGTGATCCAGGGTGGCAAGGGGCCTGAACTGGCCCCAGGCGAGGAAGCGGTCCGGCGAGGCTATGACGCGCCGTTCGCGGGGCTGGGCCACGCGGGGCACGCCGGACCACGCCGCTTCCCGCTCAGCCTGCCCTTCTACAATCCCGAAGGCGGGGCGGCGGCGGACCAGGCCCGGGACTACGAGGTCCTGCTCAACTGGGCCGGACCGGTTCACTTCATCTGGGGAGGCCTCGACGACGTCTTCACGGAAGCCTGGGGCCGGCAATGGGCGGCCAACTATCCGCAGGCGACCTTCGACCTGCTGCCCGACGCCGGGCACTTCCCGCAGGAAACCCACGGGGCGGAAATCGCGCGATTGTTTCTGGAGCGGGTGGCGGCCGGGCGATAGCCCCGAACCGCCGCCTTGCGCGCCATTACTGGCCGTTGGTATCCGACGGCGGGTTCGTGGCGGCGCGGTCCTTCGCCTCCTGCTTGGCGGCGGCCTTCTGGGCGGCCTTGATCGCCTTCTGGCGGTCGCGTTCCTGGCGTTCGAAATTGTAGTTCGGGGCGCGGGCCATGGTCTCTCCTGGATTAACGGGCCTTGCGGGCGGCGTAGCGCGCGTCGCGCTTGGCCTTCTGCTCGACCTTGGTGAGCTGCTTGCGCTCCTTGCGTTCGCCACGCTTGGCCTCGAGGGCCTCGGCTTCCAGCGCGGCGGCGGCCTCGAGGGCGGCGGCTTCACTGTCGGCGACCGCCTGTTTGGCGGCGGCGCGGGCGGCGGCGCGTTCAGCCCGGACCTGAGCCAGTTCGGCGTCCTTGCGCGCGGCGCGGTCTTCGAACCGGGGATCGGTGACGGTAGGCTTGGGCTTCAGTTTGGCGACAAGCGCCTGGCGGGCCTCCGCCGCCGTCTTCAGCCTTTCGGCGAAGCCGGTCTTCTGGAATTCGTTCATGCAGACTTTCGTAAGAGCAACGGCCGGCCCGGGTGTCCCGGACCGGCCGCCACGAAGTGCTAGACCGCTTGCAGCTGGCCAGCGGACATCTTGCCGCTGCGCTGATCGCGTTCCAGTTCGAACGAGACCTTCTGGCCTTCGTCGAGCGAGCGCATGCCCGCGCGTTCGACGGCCGAGATGTGCACGAACACATCGGCGCCGCCGTCGTCAGGTTGGATGAAGCCGAAGCCCTTGGTTCCGTTGAACCACTTAACAGTGCCGGTAGCCATTGAGATCACCTTTCCGGTGTCGAAAGTGCGAGCGCCCAACGCGGACGCTCGATCAAATTGTCGGAAAGGATCACGTCAGACTCGGGAGCTCGATCCGAAGAGAGAGCAAGGAGAGCAACCGAACCAAGTCGATATTTGATACGGGCTTGTCGCACGGATCGGCGCCGGAGGCGAGCGAAATACGCCGGACGGGCGAGAATCCACCCTTCCGGCGGTTCCACACGGGCGGGACGAGGCGTTCGCGGGCCGTTTCCGGCGTCAATTCGCCCCGGATTCGGCGACGCCGCGCCCGCCTTCGTCCCCTACCCTTCGCGCTTGCTGTAGTCCGGCTCGCGCTTCTCCAGGAAGGCCCGCACGCCCTCGGCGAAGTCGCCGTCGCTGCTGGCCAGGATCTGGTTGCGGTCTTCCATGGCGATGGTCGCCTCCAGCCCGCCGGCGTCGATGGCGTGGTTGAGGGCTTCCTTGGTCAGGCGCAGGCCCAGCGGCGTGGCGTGCAGCATGTCCTTCACGAAGGCCGCCGCCTCTGCCGCGATCGCTTCCGGCTCGACAACGCGACTGACCAGGCCCAGCTGATAAGCGCGCTCGGCGTCGATGAAGCGGCCGGTCAGCATGTATTCGGCGGCTACCGAGCTGCCGACCATGCGCGGCAGGAAGTAGCTGACGCCGATGTCGTTGGCCGACAGGCCGATGCGGATGAAGGCGGCGTTCATGCGGGTGCGCGGCGTGGCGATCCGCACATCGCTGGCCAGGGCCAGGGCGAAGCCGCCGCCGCTGGCCGCGCCGTCGACACAGGCGATGATCGGCTGCGGACAGCGGCGCATGGCGATGACGATCTCGCTGATCGACCGCTGGGCGTCGAGGCCCGCGCCGATGCTCCGCTGGCTGTTGCCGTCGCTGCGTTCCTTCAGGTCCAGGCCGGCGCTGAACGCCCTGCCTGCCCCGCTCAGCACCACGACGCGCACGTCCCGCCGCCAGTAGAGCCCGACGAAGAAGTCGCGCAGCTCGGCGACCAGCTTACGGTTGAGGGCGTTCAGGCTGTCGGGCCGGTTCATCGTCGCCCAGATGACATCGCCGTCGTGGCGGATCTCGAGGTGATCGTAGGGCTGGCTGGCTTGCAGGACGCTCATCGGGTCTGACCTCCGTCGACGGGAACAATGGCGCCGTGCACGAAGCTGGCCCGGTCGCTCATCAGGAAGGCGGCCACGGTCCCGATCTCCTCGGGCAGGCCGTAGCGCTTCATCGGTACCTCGCGGTCAATCCAGCGCTGCCAGTTCGCGGCGCGCGGGCCGTCCATCCGCTCCTGCCAGCTGCCGCCCGGAAAGATGATGTTGCCCGGCGCGATGGCGTTGACCCGCACGTTGCTGGGGCCGGTGATCTTCGCCAGCTCCTTGGCCATGTGGTTCATCGCCGCCTTGGCGGTGCCGTAGGTCATGGGCGTTCCCAGCGCGCCGAGGCCCGCGATCGAGCTGATGAACAGGATCGAGCCCGAGCGGCGGGGCTCCATGCGCCGGTACGCGCCGCGGGCCAGACGCCACGCCGAGCCGAGGTTCTGCGAGAAACCGGCGTCCCAGGTCTCGTCATCGACCTCGGCCCCCGTCGGGCACGGATGCAGCCCGACATTGGCCACCGCGCCGTGGATCGGCCCGAGGGCCTCCTCGGTTCCTGCCAGCGCCCGTTCTATCGTGGGGGTGTCGCGCAGGTCCCCGGCCATGGCCCAGAGGTTCTCGGGCCCATAGCGTGCGGCCAGGTCCTGGCGGGTCTCCTCCAGCGCCTCGGCGCCGCGTGCGGTGATGGCGACCTTCGCCCCCTCGGCCAGGCAGCTCTCGACGATGCCGAGGCCGATGCCGCGGCTGGCCCCGGCGACGAAGATGGTCTTGCCCTTGAGTCCGAGGTCCATGCCGGCGTTTCCCTGTGCGTCCTGTCGTTGGCCGCTATCTGACGCCCGCGACCCAGCGTCAGGCAAGGGCGGCGCTGTCAGCCGCCGTCGGCGTCCACCACGATGGCCACGGTCTTGCCGCGCGAATGCGGTTCCCAGCCGGCGTCGATGGCCGAGGCGATGGCGCGGGCCACCAGCTCCGGCTTGATCTGCGCGGGCTTGAGCATCGGCAGGCCGTAGGCAGGCTGCCGGCCGGGCGGGAATTCCACCACCGCCTCGCGCTGGCCTTCCTTGTGCCGGACGGCGAGCGCCATGCCCTGCCAGCCGTTGGTGTCGCTGGACCACTGCGGCTGGCGCTGCAGCCGCCAGACATAGGGTTCACCGCCGACCTCGATGTCGAACTCAGGAGCTTGCTTCTTCGCCATGAGCGGCAGTTAGCGCGGACTGCCTCGCCAGACCAGCCCGGCGGCCTTCAGGCCAGCGTGGGGATCACCGGTCCGCCAGCGTCACCGCAAGGGAACACCCTCCAGAAAGCCACGGCCATCACGCAAGCGCCGCGACGACGTTCGCGATCATCCGCTCGCGCTGGTCCGGCGCCGCTCCGCCGAGCAGGTACAGCACCCGGGCGATGGGCAGATAGCGTTCGATGTCCTCCGACAACGCCGCGAGCGACACACCGGTCAGCCGCGCATACTCCGCCTGCAGGGCCGCGTTGACCGCGACCGGCCGTTCGGGGTCCGGAACGAGCGTCGGCGCGAGCTCGTTCTGGGCGATATGGCAACAGGCCAGGTCCAGGACGGGCGGGCCGCGGAGAGCGCCGGTCCAGTCGATGATACGCGGCCCGTTCGCGGTCATGATCACATTGCCGGAGTGAAGGTCGCCGTGACACAGGCCATCACCCGGCGCGAGGCGGTCGATAAGGCCGAGTAGGCCGGCGGTGACCGCCTCGGGAAGCCTGGCGTTGTTGAGCCGGAACGCATGCTCGAGGTAGTTACGCAGGGCCGGGATCTCGGCTGGCGGTGGCGTCCCGTGAACCGACAGGCAGACGACGGCCAGCAACGCCCCGGTTTCCTCGAAGCTCATGGCGCGGGTCTTCGACAGGTGCTGCAGCGTCGGGCCGTCGAGGCGCGACATCACGATGCCGCAGCGCCCGTCGATAGTCACTTCGTCGAACACCTCCGGCGCCGGGCCGCCGGCGGCGAAAACAGCGCGCGTCATGCGCGCCTCGTGCCGCAGGACCCGCCGCGAGGCGCCCGACCTGGCCAGCTTGATCACCTGACCGGGACCCCAGGCGTGGACCTCCGCGAATGCTCCCTCGCCGATCTTTTCGCCGATTGATCCGCCCATCGCCTAGGTCTGAACACCGGCCATGGAGGCGTCCAGGGCGCGCCCATAGGCCTCCCGGCCCATGGTGCGGGCAAGATAGGCGGTTTCGGCCTCCTGCAGTGTGAACACGCCCTGCCGGCGTCCGAACTCCAGGGCGTAGGTGATCGAGATGTCGGCGGCGGTGAAGGCCTCTCCGGCGATCCAGGTCGAGCGCTCAAGCTGCCGCTGCACCAGCGTCCGCCGCTTCTCCGCCCAGAACAGCGCCTGGCGGGCGCCCCAGTTGTCCTGCTCCGCCTCCGGCGCGAGGAACCGGCTGACGACAGGAACCATCAGCAGGGTCGCGATCCCGGCTTCGCCCAGATGCAGGAACTGCTGGTGGGTCGGAAAGGTCGGGTCCGCCGGATCCGGGGCCAGCGGCGTTGGGCCGTGGCGGGCCAACAGGTATTCCATGATGGCGATGGACTCGACCATGGTGACCTCGCCGTCCTGCATCGCTGGAATGTAGTAGGCCGGATTGACCGCCAGGAACTCGGCGTCCGGCGTCTGCGCCAGCATATCCACATGCCGCACGCGGTAGGGCAGCTCCATTTCCTCGAGCAACCAGACGACCCGCAGCGATCGCGAGGTTTGCCCGCCGAACACGGTGATCATGGGCTTCACGTCTCCCCCGGGGGTTTTCCGGATCGTGCCACGAGAGCGCCGCAAGCCCTACCCGGTTGTTCGTCGGTGTGGAGAGGGCTTGGCTAACCTCGCGTGAGGGCGTTCAACGTGACTCCGACAGACCGGCGAGCCGCGCCGGCGACGGGAGGCCTCAGGTGAATTTCGACTTCTCAGACGACCAGAAGCAGCTGCGCGACCAGGCGCGGCGTTTCCTTGCGGACCGCTGCAGCCCGGCCGCCGTGCGCGCCGTGCTCGAGGGTGACCAATCCTACGACGCCGAGCTCTGGAAGGGGCTGGCCGAGATGGGCTTCCTGGGCGCCGCCATCCCGGAGGAATACGGCGGCGTGGGCCTTGGCCACCTGGAGCTCTGCGTGATCGCCGAGGAGATGGGTCGCGCGCTGGCGCCAGTGCCGATGACGTCGTCCATCTACCAGGCAGCCGAGGCGCTGTTGCTGGCGGGCTCGGAAGACCAGAAGCAGGCCTGGCTGCCGAAGCTGGCCTCCGGCGAGGCCATCGGCACGCTGGCCCTGGCCGAGGGCGTTGGTCGGGCGACCGAGAAGTCGATCAAGGCGACTGTCTCCGGCGGCAAGCTGAGCGGCGTGAAGTCGCCGGTGGCGGACGGCGACATCGCTGATCTGGCGATCGTCGCCGCGCGTGAGGGGGGCAAGGTCTCGCTCTACCTCGTCGACCTGAACGACGCCGGCGTGACCCGCGAGACGCTGGACAGCATCGACCCGACCCGCGGCCAGGCCGCCGTTACCTTCAAGGACGCGCCGGCCCAGCTGCTGGGCGTCGCCGGCGACGGCTGGAGCCTGGCGTCGGAGGTGCTGGACCACGCCGCGGTTCTGGTCGCCTTCGAACAGGTCGGCGGCAGCGACCGGGCGCTGGAGATGGGCCGTGACTACGCGCTCGACCGCATGGCCTTCGGCCGGCCCATCGGATCGTTCCAGGCCGTCAAGCACCTGCTGGCCGACATGTATGTCTCGGCGACCCTGGCCCGCTCCAACGCCTACTACGGCGCCTGGGCGCTCTCGACCGGTTCGGCGGAGCTGCCGGTGGCGGCGGCGACGGCCCGCGTCTCGGCCACCCAGTCGTTCCAGCACTGCGCCAAGAACAACATCCAGGTGCACGGCGGCATGGGCTTCACCTGGGCCTTCGACTGCCACCTCTTCTATCGCCGCGCCAACGGCCTCGCCCTCGCCCTGGGATCGCAATCGACCTGGGAAGACCTGCTGATCGACCGCCTGCGCCAGCGTAACGACGCCCCGGCCGCCGCCTGATTTCGGAGCAAGATCATGAACTTCGACGATACACCTGAAGAAGCCGCCTTCCGCGCTGTCGCCCGCGACTGGATCCAGGCCAACGCCCCCCACGAACTCGAGGCGGAGCTGAAGACCGGCGGGTTCGGCAACAACGGCCTCAAGAGCGTCGACCCGATCCAGGTCGCCAAGGCCTGGCAGAAGAAGAAGGCGGAAGCTGGCTGGGCCTGCCTGCACTGGCCCAAAGCCTACGGCGGCCGCGGCGCCACGCCGATCGAGCGGGTCATCTGGGGCCAGGAAGAGGGCGTCTACGGCGCGCTCAGCGGCCTGTTCATCATCGGCCACGGCATGTGCGGCCCGACGGTCATGGACTGGGCCGACGAGGCGACCAAGGAGAAGCTGCTGCCGCCGCTGGCGTCCGGCGAGCATATCTGGTGCCAGCTGTTCAGCGAACCGGCCGGCGGTTCTGACCTGGCCGGCCTGCGCACCGCGGCGATCCCCGCCAGGGACGGCTCCGGCGACTGGATCATCAACGGCCAGAAGATCTGGACCAGCGGCGCCCAGCACAGCGACTACGGCATCGTCATCACCCGCACCGACCCGAACGTGGCCAAGCACAAGGGCCTGACCATGTTCTGGATCGACATGAAGTCGCCGGGCATCGACATCCGGCCGATCAAACAGGCCAACGGCCAGTCCGGCTTCAACGAGGTCTACTTCACCGATGTCCGTATTCCCGACAGCCAGCGCCTGGGCGCGGTCGGCGACGGCTGGAAGGTGTCCCTGACCACCCTGATGAACGAGCGCCTGTCCATCGGCTCGGGTATGCCGACCGGCTTCCCGGAGCTGTTCGACTTCTGCATGAACCTGCAGACCGAGGATGGCCTGGCCATAGAGGACAGGTCCGTCCGCTCGCGGCTGGCGCAGTACGCCGTCAAGGCCAGCGGCCTGAAGTACACCGGCATGCGGGCCATCTCCGCCCTCTCCAAGGGCGAGACCCCCGGGCCGGAGAACTCGATCGGCAAGCTGGTCGCCGGCGCGGCCATGCAGGAACTGGCGATGTTCGCGCTGGACCTGCAGGGCCAGGGCGGGGTGGTCTCCGATCCGGACATCGCCGCGGCCGGCGCCCGCTTCCAGCAGATGCTGCTGCGCTCGCCCGCCACCCGCGTCGAGGGCGGCACTGACGAGATCCTGCGCAACATCATCGCCGAGCGCGTCCTGGGCCTGCCCGGCGACATCCGTGTCGACAAGGACGTGGCCTTCAAGGACATCCCGACCAGCGGCCGGGGTTAGTCGCGGACGGGGACATGCCCTTCGTTGCGTGTCCCAAATAGAGGGGGCCGGTGGAAACGCCGGCCCTTTTGCTTTGCGTGCTTCGACACACGACCTGCGGTCGCTGCTCAGCATGACGTGGGTGGGGAGCTTTCAATCGACGTCATCCTGAGCAGCCCGCGCAGCGGGCGTGTCGAAGGACGCACGGCGTCGCGGCCTCAGCGGACTTGTGCCCGAACAGGTTGGGGAGGTGGTGCGGAGCGCTCCGGTCTTGCCCGGATGTCTGTTTGTGCAAGGTGCAAGAGTAGGAAGACCGTAACGCTCCGCGAAGATCGTTTTCCGGAAGCTTCCGCTCGGCAGCCGTGTTCGGGCTTAACCGGAGCGCCTCCGACGGGCGGGCGGCGAGCAGCCGTCCCGGACCGGATGAGTAACCCCCTCATCCCTGTCCCCGCTCGAACTCCATCCCGTCGCCGCAAGGTCGCTGGCCATGCGCCCTCCCCGTGCGACGGGACGAGGTGAGTATGTGGGCGCTTTGGAGGGTGGGGATAGAATTGAGATATCCCCCCATCTCCGTCTCCCCGGCCCAGGCCGGGGTCCATACGGGGCAAGGGCCCGGGGTGGATCGTGGATCCCGGCCGGCCCTCGGGAAGGCGGGGGATAGATCGCCCCTCGGGGCTGCCCGTCAGGCGCAGGCGCTGGTCGATAACCCGGCGCCGGCGGGTGCGCGGCGAAATAGCCTGAGGGTCCGCCCCGCGGACGGTTCTCAACCTTCCCGCGAGACGATAAGGTCCCCGATATGGGGTGGACCGGCTTTGACGATGCGACACGGGCGACCGTCTTCGGCTTTCTGCAGGAGGCCCAGGGCCTGCGAACGCTCGACGCCCTGAACGCGGAGTTCCGCAAGGCGGTCGGCGCCATGGGTTTCACAGGGGCGGTCTATATCCGCCTGTCGGCCGACGGCCGGGCCCTGCCGCCGCGGCCGGTGTTCGGCGAGGGCGCGCCCGAGGGCTGGGTCGAACACTATTTCGCCCGCAACTATGCCCGCTATGACACCGCCATCCCGATGTCGTTCCAGTCGCGCGAGCCGTTCACCTGGTCGGAGGCGGCGGGGCGCGGGATGGAGAAGGAGACCGGCAGGCTGTTCGGAGAGGCCTTCGAATGGTGGGGCGCCGACGTGCTGATCTGCCCGGTGCGCGGTATCAACGGCGGCGTCTCGATCGTCGACCTCTCCATGGAGAGGGGCCGCAAGCTCGACGAGGTCGAGCGGTCGACCGCCCATGCGCTGGCCAGCCTCTACGCGGTGGTCGGCGAGGGCTTCCTCTAACGCCCGGACCCCCGGGCCGAGCCGGAAAAGCCGCTGAGCTGGCGCGAGGCCGAGTGCGTCTACTGGGTGTGCCTGGGCAAGTCGGACGACGAGATCGGCGCCATCCTGTCGATCTCGCGGAAGACGGCCAACCACCATGTCGAGGCCGCCAAGACCAAGCTGGGCGTCGCCAGCCGCGCCAGCCTCGCCTGGCGGGCCTTCGCGCTGGGCCTGGTCCAGCCGCCGCTGTTCTGAGCCGCTCCCCGATCCGTGATGGCCCGACAATAGGGTAAACGCCCCATAGGCCGCGCGGCCGCGCCGTCTGACCCTCCGGATCAACCGGAGGAACGGCCATGATCCATGTCGTCGCCCACGCCCAGCGGCGCGTCTACGCCCAGCAACTGACCGCCATGCATCGCATGCGGCGTGAGGTGTTCGTCGGCGCCCGCGGCTGGAAGCTGCAGATCCGTGAAGACGGCGGCTAATACGATCGCGGCGACGACGAGAAGGCCATCTACTTCATGATGCTTGACCGCGACGGCGGGCTGCAGGTCAGCGTCCGGGTCCGGCCGGTGACGGACTGGTCGATCCTGCTCGACGAGATGCCGGGCTGCGTCGAGGGGGATGTGTCGGCCCTGCGGCGGCCCGACGTCTGGGAGATGGCGCGCCACCTGGCCGGCCAGCAGGGCCGCTCGGTGGGCGAGGCCAGGCAACGGGCGGCGGAGTTCCGCATCGCCATGCTCGAGGCGGCGCTGCGCAAGGGCGTGACCCGGCTGGTCGGCTCGGTCGATGTCGGGCTGCTGGCCCACGGCATCCGGGCCTGGCTTGATCTGAAGCCGCTGGGTCTGCCGGTCGTCTATCCCGAGGGCGGCGCGGCGGTCGGCTACGAGATTCCGGTCAGCGAGGACCTGATCGACCGGCTCAAGCGGGCTCACGGAATCACCCGGCCCTCCGCCTTCGAACTGGAGGTCGAGACCGCGACGCCGTGGTTGACCCCGGCCGGACTCGAGGCCGCGTTCCGGGGTCCCGCCGCCTACAGCGAGGCTTTCCCCGCATGAGCTCCCGCGCAGCCGCCGTCCAGCAGACGGCGATCGAGGACTACGAGGATTTCCTCGACCTGCTCAATCAGCTGACGCCGGACAGGCGCAGGATCGTCGACGCCCTGCTCCGCAAGATCGCGGCGGTCGAGGAGGCCGACGGCGAGTCTGCGGCGTTATCGCTCATCGACGATGTGTCATCGATCCTCGCCACAACCCCCACGACGCACTAGACTCGAATGCAGCCGGCCTCAAGTGTCGGATGTCGAGCGGCGCTTCCGGTTGAGCGCCGCCAGCTCGGGAGGTGTTGAATGTCTGATCCCATCGACGTGGGCGTGGGGGCCCGCATCCGTATCCGGCGGCGCGAACTGGGCGTGAGCCAGGGCCTGCTGGCCGAGCACCTCGGTCTGACGTTCCAGCAGGTCCAGAAGTACGAACGGGGCGCCAACCGGGTTTCCGCCTCGATGCTGGTGCGAATCGCCGAGCGGCTGGGCTGCACGGTCGGCTATCTGGTCGGCGAGGACGGGGGATCGGCCGGCGGTCTGGAAGGCGCGCAACTGGCGCGGCTGGCCAGCACCGGGGTCGCCGAACTGGTCGAAGCGTTCAACGCCATCCAGAGCCCGAAGGCCCGCGCCGCCCTGATGCGGCTGGCGCGCAGCATGGCCGAGAACGACGCCGACAGTGACGCCGACTGACGGCCTTGCCGGCGCCCCTATGCTGCCAGCATGTTGTCAGCAGGGGCGTGAGAGGGTCGCATGAGGCGCGCGGAAAGACTGTTCCAGATCATCCAGATCCTGCGGCGCGGGCGGGGACCGGTCACGGCTGACGCTCTGGCCCGGGAGCTGGAGACCTCGAAGCGGTCGATCTATCGCGACATCGCCGCCCTCGTTGGTCAGCGGGCGCCCATCCGGGGCGAGGCCGGCGTCGGCTATGTCCTGGAAGACGGCTACGACATGCCGCCCCTGATGCTGACCCCGGACGAGATCGAGGCGGCGGTGCTCGGCGCGCAATGGGTCGCCGGACGCGGGGATCCGGCCCTGGCCCGGGCGGCCAACGACCTGATCGCCAAGATCGCCGAGGCTGTGCCCGACAACCTTCGGCCGATGGTGCTGGAGCCGGCGGGGCGGGCGCCGCCGGCCTGGGCTAACAAGCCGGACAACATCGACATGGTCCTCGTGCGGGCCTCGATCCACGCGGGCCGCAAGATCCGGCTGACCTATCGCGACGAGCAGGACCGGCAGAGCGACCGGATCGTCTGGCCGGTCACCGTGGGCTATATAGAGACCAAGCGCCTGCTGATGGGCTGGTGCGAGCTTCGGCGGGACTTCAGGACCTTCCGCACCGATCGCATCACGGCGGCCACGTTTCTCGAAGAGCGCTTCCCGGAGCGACCGGGCATCCTGAGAGCCCGCTGGCGGCGGTTCCACGCGGAAGAGCTCGCGCGGGCGAAGGCCGGGGCGGCGGACCCGGACAGCGAAGGTCGATGCGCGTCATTCGAAGAGTGACGCGATCCCGACCTCGTCCATGATCCGCCAGGCGCCAGGCTCCAGGTCCGCGGGCAGGACCAGGCTGCCCAGGCTTTCGCGGTGCAGGGCCAGCACGTGATTGCCCATGGCCGCGAACATGCGGCGCACCTGGTGGTAACGCCCCTCGGTCAGGGTCAGCAGGACCAGGGTCGGCGACAGGGTCTCCATCGCCGCCGGCAGCAGGGGCTTTGTCTCGCCGTCCAGCATCAGCCCGCCGGCGGCGAAGATTTCCGCCTCGTCGCCGCGCAGGGGTCGGTCGAGGGTGACGCGGTAGCGCTTGGCGACGTGGTTGCGGGGCGAGATCACCCGGTGCAGCAGGTCGCCGTCGTCGGTCAGAAGCAAGAGGCCGGACGTCTCCTTGTCCAGGCGGCCGATGGTCGAGATGGCCGGGTCCCGCACCCGCCAGCGGGTCGGCAGCAGGTCATAGACCAGCGCCCCCGCCTCCTTGTGCGAACAGGTCACCCCCAGCGGCTTGTGCAGCATCAGGGTCAGGCCCGGCGGCGGGTCAATGGCCTTGCCGTCCAGGGTCATGCGGGCCGGCAGGTCGCCGGTGACCGGGATGCGCCGGTCAGCGTCGCGCACCGGCTCGCCGTCCAGCAGGATGCGTCCGTTCCTGGCCAGGGCCTGGATCTCGCGCCGGCTGCCGTAGCCCATGTTGGCCAGCAGGCGATCCAGCCGCAGAGAGGCCGGCGCCCTGCTCACTTCACCGCCTCGATGACCTTGAACCCGCCCTGGTCGGCGCGGGGCGTGGCGGTGCGGAACAGCTCGGTTAGCAGCGCCTCGTAGGGCAGGTGGCGGTTGGCGACGAGCCACAGGGTCCCGCCCTTGCGCAGCAAGGCCGCCGCCTGGCGGATGAAGGTCTGGCCCAGCTGTCTGTCCTCGGTCCCGGCGTCGTGGAACGGCGGGTTCATGACCACGAAGTCGAGGCTGGCGGGGGTGACGCCCGTGGCCCGCACATCGGCCCAGCGGATCTCCGCGCGTGGATCGGCGACATTGCGCTTCGCCGCCTCGACTGCCCGGCCGTCGATATCGATCAGGGTCAGGTGCTCGACGCGGGGCGAGGCGAGCACCGCATGGGCCAGAATGCCGATCCCGGCGCCCAGGTCGGCGCCCTTGCCCGCCAGAGGCGGCAGGTTGGCGATCAGCAGGGCCGTGCCCGGATCGAGGCGGTCCCAGCTGAACACGCCCGGCTGGGTCCAGAGGCCAAGGCCCGGATCGCGGCGCGGCGCGCCCTGGGCGATGGCCTGCTCCAGCCCGACCGGCGCGTCCGGCCGACGGACGGTGCAGATGCGGTGGTGGCGGCGGCCCTCTTCGTTGACCGCGCAGCCGAAGGCCTCCAGCTCCTTGCGCAGCCGCGAGCCGCCCTTGTCCTTGGGCGCGGCGGCGACCAGACGGCCGCCCGGCCGCAGGCCGCGCAGAGCCAGCGCCAGCACATGGCGGCGCTCGGCCGTCGCCGGCGGCGCGAGCAGGGTCGCCGTCGCCAGGGATCCGGCCTCGACAGCGGCGAAGTCGGGGCTGCCGGGCACATAGGGTGAGAAGCGGATCGCGCCCTCGGGGGCGTCGACCACGTCACGGGGCGGGGCGCCGTAGACGGCGTGGATGTCGGCAGGGTCGGTCACGGGGGCGTCTATAGCGGCGCTTCGAAGGAGCGGACAGGCCTTGCGTCCTTCGACACGCCGCTGCGCGGCTGCTCAGGATGACGTGTTGGGGAGCTGTTCAACGACGTCATGCCGAGCAGCGCCCGGAGAGCGCGTGTCGAAGCACGCAGGGCCTCACCCCACCGCCACGATCTCCAGCTCACTCCCGGCCACCATCACCAGATCGCCGACTGCCTTGCCCAGAACCGCCTGCGCCAGCGGCGAGACGTAGCTGACGCTGCCGGCGGCGGGGTCGGCCTCGTCCTCGCCGACGATGCGCCAGGTCTGGCGGCGGCCGTCCTCGCGCTCGACGGTCACGGCGCCGCCGAAGCGGACGATCCCGCCGTCCTGCGTCGGCTCGACGAGCTGGGCGGTGGCCCGGCGGGAGGACCAGTAGCGCAGGTCTCGGGTGGCGCGGGCCATGGCCGTACGGTCGTCCTTGACGTCGCCACCCTGGGCCGACGCCCAGGCCGCCCGCGCCAGGGCGAGCTCCGCCTCGATGGCGGCAAGGCCCTCCGGCGTGACAAGATTGGCATGCGGGGAGACCGGCCGGTCGGGCAGGTTGGCCGCGACCGACTCGTAGTCCTCTTCCCGGGTGAAGGCGACGCTCATGGGGCATGTCTAGCATCCCCGTTGACGGACGTACCGTCATGCGCCCCCCTCTTGGCAAAACAGGGAGACACGCCATGACCTTCAAACCCGACGACCTGATGTACCGCCCCGGCCTGATGAACGGGGAGCGGATCCTGATCACCGGCGGCGGCACGGGCCTCGGCAAGGTGATGGCCGAGGCCTGCCTGATGCTGGGGGCCGAGGTCTACATCTGCGGCCGGCGCGGCAACATCCTCGAGGACACGGCGGCGGAGCTGATGGCCGCCCATCCCGGCGGCCCGGGCAAGGTGGTCGGCATCGCCTGTGACATCCGGGTGCCGGAAGCGATCAAGGACATGGTCGACACAATCTGGGCTGACGGCGGGGCGCTGACGGGTCTGGTCAACAACGCGGCCGGCAACTTCATCAGCCGCACCGAGGACCTGTCGCCGCGTGGCTTCGACGCCATCGCCAACATCGTCTTCCGCGGCTCGTTCTTCGTCACGCTCGAGTGCGGCAAGCGCTGGATCGCCGAGGGGAAGAAGGCCTCCGTGATCTCGATCCTGACCACCTGGGTGTGGAACGGCGGGCCGTTCACCGTGCCCAGCGCCATGTCAAAGGCCGGTCTCAACGTCATGACCCAGTCGCTGGCCGTCGAGTGGGGCCCCAAGGGCATCCGCTTCAACGCCATCGCGCCCGGCCCCTTCCCCACCGAGGGGATGAGCGCGCGGCTCAATCCCGGCCAGCAGGAAAGCGCCTATCAGAACATGAGCGGCAACCCGATGAACCGGGTCGGCGATATGGCCGAGCTGGCCAATCTGGCGGTCTATCTGCTGTCGAAGGGTTCGGAGTATGTGAACGGCCAGACCATCGCCATCGACGGCGGCCAGTACAACGCCAGCGGCGGCAACTTCTCCCGCATGACCGAATGGGGCGACGACCAGTGGCAGGCCGTGAAGGACATGATCAAGTCGACCAACGAGAAGGACCGGGCCCAGCGGACGGTCTGACGCCGCAACCGCGCGAGCGGCCGACCGTCCGGTTGTTGCTGTTTTCGCCGGCCGGCCGGCTGCTGCTCATGCGGTTCGAGGACGAGGCCACCGGCCCGGGCGGCTGGTGGTGCACAGTCGGCGGCGGCGTCGACGAGGGCGAGGCCCTGGAAGATGCCGCCCGCCGTGAACTGTTCGAGGAGACAGGCCACGCCGAGGTCGATCTGGGCCCCGTGGTCTGGATTCGCGAACATGTGCTGACCGTCGAGGGCGAGCCCCGCAGGCTGGTCGAACACTATTTCATGGCCGCGGCCCTGCACGAGGAGGTCGTCGATCACCACTGGACCGAGCTCGAACGGCAGGTGGTCAAGGCGCTGCGCTGGTGGGCGCCGGAGGAGATCGCGACCAGCGCCGAGACGATCTTTCCGGAGGGCCTTGGCGACCTGCTGGCGGCCCTGTTGCGGGATGGACCGCCGGAAAGGCCCCTGCGTCTGTGACAGGCCGACATGGTTAATCAGACATTAACCGAGCGGCGGCAGGGTCGCGCCATGCGCCGCCTCGCCCTTCTTGCCCTGATGACCCTGGCCCTCGCCGCGCCGGCAGGCGCGCAGGACGGCGGCCGCATCCGCGCGGTCCAGGGCGAGCCAGGGTCTGCGCTGCGCGGACCGGTCGGTGGAACGCAGGACGACAGCGGCGGGAATGACGCGGGGTCGCTGGCCGCCCTGGTTCCCCTGCCGCCGCCCGTGGCGCCGGCAGGGGCCCTCACCCGCGGCGACGCAAGGCAATGCCGCCAGAGCTGCAACCGCGACTACTACTTCTGCCTGTCGGCCGACGAGGACACCTGCGCCCCGGCCTGGGCCCAGTGCACGGCCCGCTGCGGCAAGCGCTGAACAGGGCGCCCCAGCGTCACGGTTGACGCGCGCGGAAAGCCCGGACACCCTTCCCTGACCAACGATAATCAGACTGACTTTCCAGGGAGCGCCACCGTGTCCGAACGTCTGCCCAAGGCCTGTATCATCGGCGCCGGCTGCAGCGGGTTCACCACCGCCAAGCGGCTGAAGGACGCGGGCGTCCCCTACGACTGCTTCGAGATGTCCGACGAGGTCGGGGGCAACTGGTACTATCGAAACCCCAACGGCATGTCGGCCTGCTACGAGAGCCTGCATATCGACACCAGCAAGTGGCGGCTGGCCTTTGAAGACTTCCCGGTCCCCGCCGACTGGCCCGACTTCCCGCACCACGCCCAGCTGCACCAGTATTTCAAGGACTACGTGGACCATTTCGGTCTGCGCGAGACGATCACCTTCAACACCGCCGTGGAGAAGGCCAGCCGCACCGCCGACGGCCTGTGGGAGGTGAAGCTTTCGACCGGCGAGACGCGGCTCTATGACGTGCTCTTCGTCTGCAACGGCCACCACTGGAGCCCGCGCATCCCGGAGTATCCGGGCGAGTTCGACGGCCCGGCCTTCCACAGCCACGCCTACGGCGACCCGTTCGACCCGGTCGACATGCGTGGCAAGAACATCGTGGTGGTCGGGATGGGCAACTCGGCGATGGATATCGCCAGCGAACTGTCGCAGCGGCCGATCGCCAAGAACCTGTGGGTCTCGGCCCGGCGCGGGGTCTGGGTGCTACCCAAGTACATGAACGGCAAGCCGGCCGACAAAGCCTCGATGCCGCACTGGTTCCCGCGCAAGCTGGGCCTGAGCCTGGCGCGCAAGACGATCAAGAAGACGCTCGGCAACATGGAAGACTACGGTCTTCCCAAGCCCGATCATGAGCCGCTGGAAGCCCACCCCTCGGTCAGCGGCGAGTTCCTGACCCGGGCCGGCTGCGGCGACGTGAAGTTCAAGCCGGCGATCAAGGCCCTGGAAGGCAAGACCGTGCGCTTCGCCGACGACAGCGTCGAGCAGGTGGACGCCATCGTCTTCGCCACCGGCTACGACATGAAGTTCCCCTTCTTCGACGACGCCGAGCTCGTGCCGGACGCCGACCACCGCCTGCCGCTGTTCAAGCGGATGATGAAGCCGGGCGTGCCGAACCTGTTCTACATGGCGCTGGCCCAGCCGCTGCCGACCCTGGTGAACTTCGCCGAGCAGCAGTCCAAGCTGGTCGCCGCCTATCTGACCGGCCAGTACCTGCCGCCGCCGCCGGCGGAGATGGAGAAGATCATCGTCAAGGACGAGCGGACCCACACCGCCCAGTACTACGAGGCCAAGCGCCACACGATCCAGGTCGACTTCGGCATCTACTGCCACGACCTGGTGAAGGAGATCGAGCGGGGCGCGAAGCGGGCGAAGGCGGCGGGCAACAGGCTGCCGGTCGCGGCGCGGGCTGACTCTTCACCTGTCATCCCGGCCGGAGCGTAGCGAAGAGCCGGGACCCAGAAGGGGCGTCCCGAACGCTGGGTCCCGGACAGCCGCAGCGCGGCTTCCGGGATGACAACCTATTTGGCGAACGCCCTCAGGAACGCCGCGACGTGGAAGCGCCGGTAGCGTTCGATCTCGGCCTCGTCGCCGACCGGCAGGGCGTAGCCGACCGTGCCGAGCGTGGCCTGCAGGAAGGGCGCGAAGAATAGCCGGGCGATGAACTCGGGATCATGGCCGACAGCGAACTCGCCGCGATCCATGGCCCGCTGGAAGGCGCCGCCGAGGGCCGTCAGGCCCGGCTCGAGGATTTCGCGGCGGATGAAGCCGGCAATCTCGGGCCGGCGGCCGGATTCGTCCATGGCCAGCAGCAGGTAGCCGCGGGCCAGCCCGTGGCTCTGGGTGGCGGCCAGCCTTTGCGAGAAGCCCTCGATCATGTCGCCGATCGGCCCTGGATGCCCGGCGACCCAGGCGTTCAGCGCCCGCCCGGGAACGGCGAGATCCTGCTCCAGCAGCGCCTCGATCAGGCGGTCCTTGCCGGGGAAATAGCGATAGACGGCCGGCTTGGTCAAACCAACGGCGGCCGCCACCTCATCCATGCGGGCGGCCTCGAAGCCCTTGCGTGAGAACAGGTCGCGGGCGGCGTCGAGGATCTCGCGCGGCCGCGCGCGCGCGCGATCGCCGCGCGGGCCGGGCGCCCTGGTCTCCATCCTCGGCTCCGAAGGCATCGATTTCTCCCTCGCCTGCCCGGCAACCTAGCTCTATACCGACGGGTAACTAAAGAAAATCGGAGGACTGCGGGTGACTCTCAGCGTCGATGTGTTCTGGTCGTTCAGAAGCCCCTATTCCTACCTCGCCACGCCGCAGCTGGTCGCCCTGCGCGAGCAGTACGACCTCGAGGTCGTCGTCCGGCCGGTTCTGCCGATCGCGGTGCGGATCGAAGGGTTCTTCAAGCGGGTCAACCCGCTGTGGCCGCCCTATCTCGCACGGGACATCTTTCGACTGGCTCAGATGCAGGGCACGCCGGTCCGCTGGCCCCGGCCCGACCCGATCGTCATGGACATCGCCAGCGGCGAGGTGCCAGCCGACCAGCCCTACATCTATCGCGTCACCCGCATGGGCCAGGCCGCCGCCGAGGCCGGCAAGGGCCTAGCCTATATCAGCGAGGTCGGGTCGCTGATCTGGTCGGGATCGACCGACAACTGGCACGAGGGCGACCATCTGGCGAAGGCCGCCGAGCGCGCCGGACTGGATCCGGAGGCGCTGGAAGCGACCGCCCGCGACGAGGCCGACCGACTGGACGCCGCCATCGAGGCCAACCAGAAGGCGCTCGAGAGCGCCGGCCACTGGGGCGTTCCGACCATGGTCTTCGACGGCGAGCCCTTCTTCGGGCAGGACCGTCTGGATGTCCTGGTCTGGCGGATGAAGCAACGCGGACTGTCCCCCGCCCGTTCAGGCGGCGTTCAGCCAGACTAGGTTGACCTCCGGGTCCGGGTGCGGCGAGGTGTCGCGTAACAGCGCCGCGACGGCGCCAGGGAAGAGGAAACAGGGCCATGAAGACGACCCTTCTGATGGGTGTGGCGGCAGCGGCTGTCGCGATCTCATCGACCGCTATCGCCCAGCCGGGCGGCGGACGGCCGCGGATCACCTTCTTTGAAGGCCCGAACTTCACCGGACGGTCGGTCACCTTTGACCGCGATTTCACCAATCTGCCGCGCGAGTATGCGGACATGGCGCTCAGCGTTCGCGTTCAGGGCGCCTGGAGCGTCTGCGTCGACAGCGACTATCGCGGTCGCTGCGTCGTCGTTGACCGCGATGTCCGCGACCTGCGTTCCATCGGCATGGACCGGACGATCAGCTCCATGCGCCTGACCCGCGACGGCGGCGGCTATCCCGGCGGTGGCGGCGGCGGTTATCCCGGTGGCGGCGGCGGTTATCCCGGCCGCGCCAGCATCACGCTTTACGACGGCCCCGGCTTCACCGGCCGCGCCCGCACCTTCGACAGCGACTTCAGCAACCTGCCCCGCGAGTTCAACGATACGGCCGGGAGCGCGCGGGTCCAGGGGCGCTGGACGGTCTGCGTCGACAGCGACTACCGCGGCCGCTGCGTCGAACTTGACCGCAACATTCGCGACCTGCGCTCCATCGGCATGGACCGGACGATCAGCTCGCTACGGTCGGGCGGCGGCGGCGGCTATCCTGGCGGGGGTGGCTATCCCGGTGGCGGCGGCGGTTATCCGGGCCGCGCGAGCATCACGCTGTACGACGGCCCCGGCTTCACCGGGCGCGCCCGCACCTTCGACAGCGACTTCAGCAACCTGCCGCGCGAGTTCAACGACACGGCCGGCAGCATGAGGGTCCAGGGGCGCTGGACGATCTGCGTCGACAGCGACTACGAAGGCCGCTGTGTCGACGTTGATCGCGACATCCGGGACCTGCGCTCGATCGGCATGGACCGGACGATTTCCTCAATCCGGATGGACCGCTACCCGCCGCGATAGCCGGCGCCACGTCGCACTTCCCGCAGGGGCGTCCAACCTGTTAGCCTTGTGGCGATGAGTGAGGTTGTTCTTCTTTCGGCCGGCAAGCGCGAGCAGACCAAGCTCGCCAACCGCCGCGCCATTCTCGACGCCGCGCGCGAGGTCTTCGCCGAGCTCGGGCACGAGTCTGCGACCGTGCGCGACATCATCCGCCGCACCGGCCTCGCCTCCGGCACCTTCTACAACTACTTCCGGTCGCTGGATGAGGTGTTCGAGGCGCTGGCCGACGACGGCGCGGCCCGGTTCCGGCCGATCCTGCGCGCCTGCTGGGAGGCCTCGAACACCTTCGAGGGCTACGTGCGGGCGGCGATCCAGGCCTATTTCGACTTCATGGCCTATGAGCACGAGACCTTGCAGGACCACCACCCGACCGGCGAGAAGCATCCGCATATGCGGGTGCAGACCCCGGAGATGGAGCGGGTCTTCGAGGAGGTGCGCGACGCCTTCCTGCAGGCCATGGAACATGACGCCGCGCCGCGGGTGGACGCCGACTACCTGGCCGCCGCCTGTATCGCCATGGCCCGGGAGGTCGGCGACAAGATGCTCGAGCGCCGGCCGATCGACACCGCCGCCGCCGCCGACTTCGCGGTGAAGCTGATCATGGGCGGCATTCCCGCCCTGCCGCGCCTTTCGACCTGACCCGGAGAGCACCATGGCCGATCCCGCGGTCCAGAAAGCGATCCTGAAGGTTCTGCTGTCGCTGCCAACGCCGGTGCTGCGGGCGATGTCCGGCGGCGGCGTGGTCTATCAGGGCGGACGCACCCTGGACCCCCGCTTCCAGTTCCTGACCGCAGGAGCCCGGCGGATGCCGGCCATGTCGTCCCTGACGCCGGAGGAGGCCCGGGCGGCCAGCGCCGGGGGCCTGGCGGCCATGACCGGCAAGCCCGAGCCCGGCGTCCGGGTCGAGAACCTGCCCATCGACGGCCCCGGCGGCCCGCTGAAGCTGCGCGCCTATCGCCCGGCCGAGCAGGACCCCGCCGCGCCCTTGATGGTCTTCGCCCACTTCGGCGGCGGGGTGATCGGCGACCTGGAGACCAGCGACGTCTTCTGCCAGATCCTGGCCCGTATCGCCCGCTGCGCGGTGCTGTCGGTGGACTACCGCCTGGCGCCGGAGACCCGCTTCCCCGGCGGGCTCGAGGACGTGCTGGCCGCCTACCGCTGGGGCCGCGACAACGCCGCCCGCTTCGGCGCTCCGGAAGGCCTGGCGGCGATCGGCGGCGACTCCATGGGCGGCAACTTCGCCGCCGTCGTGGCCCAGGAGATGAAGCGCGCCGGCGAGCCGCAGCCGGCCCTGCAGCTGCTGATCTATCCCGCCGTCGACGTGGCCAGTGAAACCCAGTCGATGACCACCTTCGGCGACGCCTACCCGTTGTCGCGCGACACCATGAACTGGTTCATGGCCCACTACATGAGTCCGGACGCCGATCCGGCGGACCCGCGCCTGTCGCCGATCAGGACGGAAGACCTGTCGGGCCTGGCGCCGGCGATCGTGGCCACCGCCGGATTCGACCCGCTGGTCGACCAGGGCGAGTGCTACGCCAAGCGGTTGCGCGACGCCGGCGTGCCGGTGGTCTACCGCTGCTACGACAGCCTGGCCCACGGCTTCACCGCCTTCACCGGCGCCATCCCCACCGCCGACACCGCCTGCCGCGAGATCGCAGGCTTCGTGCGCCAGGCGTACGAGGGGAAGCTCGCTTAGGGGACAGGTTGAGGTGTCCCTAGGGACACCTTAACCTGTCCCCGATCCTTGCGTGACTCTCCCAGCGGAAGCGCTCCAGAATCGCCGTCGCAAGATGGAGTGAACACATGCGCGCGCTGGTCGTCGAAGAGCTGGGCGAACTCTATGCCGGGACCCATGTCCGTGACGTCCCGACGCCGGTCGCCAGCCCGGGCCAGGTGCTGGTCCGCGTCCGCGCCGCCAGCGTCAACTTCCCGGACCTGCTGATGACGAAGGGCGAGTACCAGTTCAAGCCGCCGCTGCCGTTCACCCCGGGCCTGGACCTGTCGGGCGAGATCGCGGCCCTGGGCGAGGGGGTTACCGACTGGAACGTCGGCGATGCGGTGGTCGGCGGCGCGCGGATGGGCGGCTTCGCCGAGTACGCGGTGATGGACGCCCGGGGCCTCAAGCCCAAGCCGGCGCGGCTGAGCTTCGCCCAGGCCGCGGCCTACGGCGCCGCCTACCTGACCGCCTGGGTGGCGCTGGTCCGCCGGGCTCGGGTCGAGCCGGGCGAGTGGGTGCTGGTCCATGGCGCCGCCGGCGGCGTGGGCCTGGCCTGCGTGGATCTGGCCAGGGCGCTGGGCTGCCGGGTCATCGCCGCCTCGGCCTCGGACGAGAAGCTGGCCATCGTCGCGGCCGAGTACGCGCCCGACGCCATCGTCAACGTCACAGGCGGCTTCCGCGAGAAGGTCAAGGAGATCACCGGCGGGCGCGGGGCGGACGTCATCTATGACCCGGTCGGCGGCGACATCTTCGACGAGAGCGTGCGCTGCATCGCCTTCGACGGCCGGCTGCTGGTCATCGGCTTCACCTCGGGGCGCATCCCGACCGTCTCGGTCAACATGCCGCTGATCAAGGGCTTCTCGGTGATGGGCGTGCGGGCCGGCGAGTACGGCCGCCAGTTCCCCGAGCGCGGCCGCGAGAACGCCGAGGCCGTCTGGCGCATGGCCGACGACGGCGTCATCAAGCCGCGCGTCCATGCCGAGCTGCCGCTGGACCGCTGGCGCGAGGCCTTCGACCTGCTCGCCGACCGCCAGGTGGTCGGCAAGGCGATCATCCGGCCGGACCTGTAAGGGCTTGGGTTGACTCAGGTCCCCCCTTCCCGTATCTCCCCCCGCTCATCGCGACGGGCCCCGCCTGGCGCGCCTGTACCTTTAGAATTCGGAGCCTTCCCGTGAGCAAGCGGACCTTTCAGCCCTCGCGTCTCGTGCGCAAGCGCCGTCACGGCTTCCGGCTGCGGATGTCGACCAAGAACGGCGCCAAGATCGTCGCCCGTCGCCGCGCCAAGGGCCGCAAGCGCCTGACCGCCTAACAAGCGACAGGCGCGTCCCTATCTCCTTCTGACGACGGGGCCGGGACGACGTTGGACCAACAGCCGACAATCGAACGTATGCGCAAGCGGCCGGAGTTTCTCCTGGCCGCCCAAGCGCGTTTCCGGTCCCACGGCGCGGTGGTCATCCAGCGCCGCGACCGCGCCGACGGAGACCCCCTGATCCGCTCCGGCTTCACGGCCACCAAACGGGTCGGCGGATCGGTCGTGCGCAACCGCTGCAAGCGCCGTCTGCGTGAGGCCGCGCGGGCCCTTCTGCCCCTCCACGGGGTCCCCGGCAGCGACTATGTCTTCATCGCCCGGGGCGGGACGGCGGCCCGTCCCTGGGACCGTCTCCTTGACGACGTGAAAAGCGCGCTGATAAGGCTCGCGACCGATCCCGACACCGTGCCTTCGCCGTCCGGCGCCGCCTCCGATCCCTCCCGTTCCGGTTAGCCCGCTCCATGCAACAGAACGACACCCGCAACACGTTCGTGTTCGTCGTCATCGCCGTCATCCTGCTGACGGCGTACCAGTTCCTCGTGCTGGACCCGGCCAACAAGAAGCGGCTGGCCGAACAGCGCGCCAAGGCGGTCGCCGAACAGACCGCCACGGCGCCGGGCGCGCCCGGCGCGCCGGCCGCGTCGGTGATCGTGTCGCGGGACGTCGCCGCCGCCGCCAGCCCGCGTGTCCAGGTCGACACCCCGACCCTGAGGGGCTCGATCCGCCTGCAGGGCGCGCGCCTGGACGACCTCTACCTGAAGGGCTACCGCGAGACCCTGGCCAAGGGCTCTCCGATGGTCGAGCTGTTCCGCCCCGAGGGCACGGCCCACGCCTTCTTCACCGACATCGGCTGGGTCGGCCAGAACCTGCCCGGCCTGCCGACCAACCAGTCGGTCTGGACCCTGAGTAAGGGTGACGTGCTGTCGCCCGGCAAGCCGATCGAGCTGACCTACGTCGGCGCCAACGGCCTGACCTTCACCCGGGTGATGACGGTCGACGACCGCTTCATGTTCACCGTCACCGACACCGTTCGCAACACCACCGCCGCGCCGGTCCAGGTCGCCCCCTACGCCTCGATCCTGCGCCAGGGCCTCGCGCCCCACCACGGCAAGGGCCAGAACGTCCATGAGGGCGCCGTCGGCATCCTGTCGGACGACGGCAAGGGCGCCGAGCTGCGCCTGCTGAAGTTCAAGCCCTGGCTCAAGAAGGGCCAGGAGGCCGCCGGCCGCACCGCCTCATCGGCCGACGCCGCCAAGCGCATCGCCGCCAGCTACACCTCCGATGGCGGCTGGCTGGGCATCACCGACATGTACTGGCTGGCGGCCGTCGTGCCCGACCAGGACGAGAAGATCGTCGCCCAGTTCGCGGCGCCCAGGATCGGCGACGTCGACTCCTACAACGCCAACTACGCCGGCAGCCTGCACACGATCGCCCCGGGCGGGACGATCAGCGAGACCACCCGCGTCTACGCCGGCGCCAAGGTCGTCCAGGACCTGCAGGCCTACGAGAAGGGCAAGGACGGCGGGCAGCCGATCCCCGACCTCGACAAGGCTGTCGACTGGGGAATGCTGTGGTTCTTCACCCGGCCCTTCTTCGAGGCGCTCGAGTTCATTTTCGGCCTGGTGGGCAACTTCGGCGTCGCCATCCTTGCGGTGACGCTGCTGGTCCGCCTGCTGCTCTTCCCGCTGGCGCAGAAGAGCTACGAGTCGATGACGCGGATGAAGAAGCTCCAGAAGCCGATGGAGGAGATCCGCGCCCGCTACAAGGAAGACCCCACCAAGATGCAGCAGGAGACCATGGCCCTGTATCAGCGGGAAAAGGTCAATCCGGTCGCCGGCTGCCTGCCCATCCTGTTGCAGATCCCGATCTTCCTGGCCTTCTACAAGGTGCTGTCGGTGACCATCGAGATGCGTCACGCGCCCTTCTACGGCTACATCAAGGACCTGTCGGCGCCGGACCCCCACACGATCCTCAACCTGTTCGGCCTGATCCCGTGGGACGTCGCCTCGACGCCGCTTATCGGCGGCGTCTCGGCCCTCGTGCACCTGGGCCCGCTGCCGCTGCTCTATGGCTTCACCATGTGGCTGACGACGGCGATGAACCCGCCGGCGCCCGATCCCATGCAGCAGCGCATCTTCCAGCTGATGCCGATCCTGTTCACCTTCATCATGGCCGGCTTCCCGGCCGGGCTGCTGCTCTACTGGACCTTCTCGAACGTGTTCTCGATCTTCCAGCAGTACATCAACATGCGGAAGTTCCATGTCGAGAACCCCATCGACGACTTCATCGCCAAGGTGCGCGGCCAGCCCAAGGCCGCGGCTTGACCGCGCCCTTCACCGACGACGAACTGGAAGCCGCCCGGGTCCTGTTCGCCCATCCGGTCGCCTTCATGATGGGGGCGGTGAAGATGGACGGCCTGCCCGGGCCGGACCTGCCGGAGGTGGCCTTCGCCGGTCGCTCCAACGTCGGCAAGTCGAGCCTGATCAACGCCCTGGTCGGCCAGAAGTACCTGGCCCGCGCCTCCAACGAGCCGGGCCGGACGCGGGAGATCAACTTCTTCAACCTCGACGACCAGCTGCGGCTGGTCGACCTGCCCGGCTATGGCTTCGCGCGGGTGTCGCGCGGCGTGGCCAACAAGTTCCAGGACCTGGGTCGGGCCTATCTGCGCGGCCGGCCGAACCTGAAGCGGGTCTATCTGCTGATCGACGCCCGCCACGGCCTCAAGGCCGTCGACACCGAGGCGCTGGACGCGCTCGATACGGCGGCAGTCAGCTACCAGATCGTGCTGACCAAGTCCGACAAGCTGAAGGCCGAAGAGGTCGAGGCCGTCGTCGCCCGCACCCGGGACGCCATCCGCAAGCGCCCGGCCTCGTTCCCGCGCGTCCTGGCGACCTCGGCCGAAAAGGGGACCGGCATCCCGGAACTGCGCGCCGAAGCCAAGGCGGCTTGCGAGGTCTGAGGATTTCCCCCAGCGGCTCAATCCTCCCCGTCATCCTCGCCCTCGTGGCGAGGACCCCTCTGTCGGTTCGCAAGTGAGCGCGTGATCAGCCTCTCACGGTGAAACTGCACGAGGGGTCCTCGGGACAAGCCCGAGGATGACGAAAGATTTGGGGCCGCGCCCCCTACCGCCGCACCACCACCCCGCCCTTCATCACGAAGCCGACCCTCTCCAGCACGGTCACGTCGCATATCGTGGCCCGGCGCCTGATCCGGTGGCGATGACCGCCTCGTCTAAACCCTCCCGCAACGGTTAAGGCCTAGGCTTTCTGGCGACCAGAAGGGTCGGGGACCTGGCAGCCGTGCAGATTGATGTCGTCAGACCGTGGGAGCTGACCGCTCATGCCGTCGAGCGGTGGGTGGCGCTGCAGGCGGCCGATACGACGCTGGAGTCCCCCTTCCTGTCGCCCCACTGGGCCAGGGCCGTGGCGCGGGCCCAGGGTCCTTCGGCGGGCGACCGGGGCGTGCGGGTGGCGGTGCTGGGCGGCATGGCCGATCCGAAAGGCTTCCTCGCGGCGCGGGTCGGTCCGTTCGTCGCCATGCCCGCCGGCGCGCCGATGTGTGACTACCAGGGGCTGGTGGCCGAACCCGGCCTGACTGTCGACCCTCGCGAGATCGTCCACGCCCTGGGCGTCGGCCGCCTCGACTTCAGCCACATGCTGCAGGACCAGACGCCGTTCGCGCCTCACATCAAGGGCGCCCAGACCTCGCACATCATCGACGTCTCCGGCGGCTACGCGGCCTATGAAGCCGAGCGCCGGACAGCCGGATGCTCCGCGCTCAAGGACATCGACAGGAAGCGCCGCAAGGTCGAGCGCGAGATCGGGCCGGTGCGGTTCACCGCCTTCTCCCGCGCCAGGGGCGACTTCGACCAGCTCATCGCCTGGAAACAGCGGGCCTGGCGCGAGACCGGTCAGACCGATCTGTTCGAGGCCGGCTGGCCGCTGCGGCTGGTGCGCCAGCTGTTCGCCAGCCGCGACCCGGACTTCGGCGGCGTGCTGTTCACCCTCCACATTGGCGATACGCTGGCCGCCGCCCAGCTCGACATCCGGGGCGGGGCGACGGTGCACAGCTGGATCATCGGCCACGACCCGGCCTTCGATCGCTATTCACCGGGCATGATGCTGTTCCAGGACATCCTGCGCTGGATGGACGATGCGCCCTACAGCCGGCTCGACCTGGGGGCCGGGGACTACCGCTTCAAGCGGGAACTGGCCAACCACGGCGTCGCGGTGTCCCACGGCTTCGTCGGCGGTCCGTCGGCGGCGGCGATGCTGCGCGAGGCGGCCTACGGCCTGCGCCGGGTGGCCGAGACCCTGCCGCTGGGACCGGTTTCGGAGCTGCCCGGCAAGGCCATGCGCCGGCTGGACCTGCTTAGGGGTTTGCGCTGAGGCCCCGGGCCCCTTAAGCGTCTGCGGCGATGACCCTGACCCTCGACGACATCAAGGCGGCCGCTGGCCGGCTGGCCGGCCATATCGAGCGCACGCCGCTGCGCCATTCCCGCACCCTGTCGGAAATCACCGGCGCGGATGTGTGGGTGAAGTTCGAGAACCTGCAGTTCACGGCGGCCTACAAGGAGCGCGGGGCGCTCAACAAGCTGCTGCTGCTGACCGACGATCAGCGGAAGCTGGGCGTCATCGCCGCCAGCGCCGGCAACCATGCCCAGGGGCTGGCCTATCACGGGGCCCGGCTGGGCGTGCCGGTGACCATCGTGATGCCACGCGGCACCCCGTTCGTGAAGGTGCAGCACACCAAGGGCCACGGCGCCGAGGTGGTGATCGAGGGCGACACCTATGACGAGGCCAACGCCTTCGCCCAGAAGCTGCGCGACGAGCGCGGCCTGACCTTCGTCCATCCGTTCGACGATCTGGACGTCATCGCCGGCCAGGGCACGATCGCGCTGGAAATGCTCGAGGACCAACCCGACCTGGAGGTCCTGCCGGTGCCGATCGGCGGCGGCGGCCTGATCAGCGGCGTCGGCACGGCGGCCAAGGCGATCAAGCCCGACATCCGCATCATCGGCTGCGAGCCGGCGATGATCCCGTCCTTCACCGCCAAGATGCGCGGCATGACCACCGAGGCCGGCGGCCAGACCATCGCCGAGGGCATCGCGGTCAAGGTGGTGGGGACCAACACCTACGCCATCGCCCGGCCCCTGATCGAGGACGTGCTGCTGCTCGAGGAGCCCTATATCGAGCGTGCCATCGCCCTGTACTGCAACGTCGAGAAGACCATCGCCGAGGGGGCCGGCGCCGCCTCGCTGGCCGCGCTGCTGGCCTATCCGGAGCGGTTCCGCGGCAAGAAGTGCGGCCTGATCCTGTGCGGCGGCAACATCGACACCCGGCTGCTGGCGAGCGTGCTGACCCGGGAGTTGGTCCGCGCCCAGCGGCTGGTCTCGCTGCGCATCATCGGCGACGACCGCCCCGGCCTGCTGGCCACCGTCAGCCGGGTGATCGGCGAGATGGGCGGCAACATCATCGAGGTGGCCCACAACCGCCTCGCCCTCGACGTGCCGGCCAAGGGCGCGGAATTCGACATCATGATCGAAACCCGCGACGCCCAGCACACCCAGGAGATCATGGACGAGCTGCGCGCGTGCGGGTATCCGCCGCGGGCGGTCTGAAATCAGCAGGAACCCCATGCTTCGTCGCACCCTCATCGTCGCCGCCCTCGCCGGCCTGGTCCTCGCCGGCTGCCACAAGAAGCCGGACCCGGCCCTGCTCGAAGCCAGCGCGGCCAACGCCCAGGCCTTCATCGACAAGACGGCGAAGGAGCCGGGCGTCCAGAAGCTGCCGTCCGGCGTGCTCTACAAGGTCGAGAAGTCTGGCCCGGCCGGCGGCCGGTCACCCGGCCCGCGCGATGACGTGAAGGTCCACTACGAGGGCAAGCTGGTCTCGGGTCAGATCTTCGACAGCTCCTACGACAAGGGCGCGCCGGCGGTGATGAACCTGGCCGGCCTGATCCCGGCCTGGACCGAGGCGCTGCAGAAGATGAAGCCGGGCGACACCTGGATGCTCTACGTCCCGCCCGAGCTCGGCTACGGCGAGAACGGCGCCGGCGGCGTCATCCCGCCCAACGCGGTGCTGATCTTCAAGATCGAACTCATCGACAGCCTGCCGAATGGCGGGCCGGCGCTGGGGTAGACACGCCGGGGACATGCACTTCAGTGCGTGTCCCCATCCGCTTCAGCAAGCTGCAGGGGACACGTACCGAAGACGGTACATGTCCCCGCCACAATCCTAATCCGTGAATACCACCGTCTTGCGGCCGTTCAGCAGCACGCGGTCTTCCAGCGACCAGCGCAGCGCCCTCGCCAGCACGCGGCGTTCGATGTCACGACCCTTGCGGATCAGGTCCTCGGGCGTATCGCGGTGGCTGATGCGTTCGACGTCCTGTTCGATGATCGGGCCCTCGTCGAGGTCGGCGGTGACGAAGTGGGCGCTGGCCCCGATCACCTTCACGCCGCGCGCGTGGGCCTGGTGATAGGGCTTTGCGCCCTTGAAGCCCGGCAGGAACGAGTGGTGGATGTTGATGCAGCGGCCTTCCAGCTTTGCCGCCAGGCCGTCGGACAGGATCTGCATGTAGCGGGCGAGCACGACCAGGTCGGCGCCGCTGTCGCGGATCAGCGCCCAGACCTGGGCTTCCTGCTCCAGCTTGGTGTCCTTGCTGACCGGCAGGTGGTGGAACGGCAGACCGGTCAGGTCGACCCGGCGAAAGGTCTCGGCCGGATGGTTGGAGATCACCCCGGCGATCTCCATGTCCAGCTCGCCGATACGCCAGCGGTAGAGCAGGTCGGAAAGGCAGTGGTCGGACTGGCTGGCCAGGATCATCACCTTCTTGCGCACCGCCGGATCGCGCAGGCTCCAGCGCATGGCGAAGGTCGTGGCGATGGTCTCGAACTGGGCGCGAAGGTCCGCGGCGCCGTGGCTGTCCGGCGCGAACACCACCCGCATGAAGAACCTGCCGGTCTCGGCGTCGTCATACTGCTGGGCGTCGAGGATGTTGCAGTCCCGCTCGGCCAGGAAGGCGGACACCGCCGCGACGATGCCGCGACGGTCCGGACAGGACAGGGTGAGGATGAGGTCTTTGGTCGACATGAGGCGTCGGCTTTAGGGCGAGGGGCGGTTTGGGGCAAGGGTCTGCCCCGGATTGGCGAGAGACGCCAGTGGCGGGGCATGAATGCGCTCAATCCTGTTCCCCGATCGCCCCCTCCCCGTCATCGTCGGACTTGTTCCGACGACCCATGCACGCCGCGATTCAGAATGGGGCTCGGCCGAAACGTAGCAGGATGCCCTCACGCCTGTGTTCATGGGTCGTCGGAACAAGTCCGACGATGACGGCAAAAACAGCATGAGCATGTTGGAGCATCTCACTATCGCCCCTAGGAACGCTGCATGACCTCCGCCGACGCCCTCACCGACCGCGCTATCGAGATCCTTGGCCGCCTCGTCTCGTTCGACACCACGTCACGCGGATCGAACCTGGCGCTGATCGACTGGGTGGAGGCCTACCTCGCCGAGCACGGCGTCGCCTCGCGCCGCATCACCAATCACGACGGCGACAAGTCGAACCTGCTGGCCAGCGTCGGGCCGGCCGTGGCGGGCGGGGTGGTGCTGTCGGGCCATACTGACGTGGTGCCGGTCGACGGCCAGCCGTGGACCTCGGACCCCTTCACCCTGACCGAGCGCGACGGGAAGCTCTACGGGCGCGGGTCGGCCGACATGAAGGGCTTCATCGCCCTGGCCCTGGCCGCCGTGCCCGACTTCGCCGCCGTGAAGCGGCCGGTGCATCTGGCCTTCTCGTACGACGAGGAGACCGGCTGCTTCGGCGCCCCGGACATGATCGCGGTCATCGCCCGCGACCTGCCGCCCCCGGCGCTGGTGGTGGTCGGCGAGCCGTCGGGCATGGCCCCGGTCAGCGGCCACAAGGGCGCGGCCTTCTTCCGGGTGGTCGTGATCGGACGCGAGGCCCACTCCAGCCAGCCGCACCTGGGCGTCTCGGCCACCATGGCGGCCGCCGAACTGATCGCGGCCCTGACGACGCTGGCGGCAGAGCTCGACGCAGCGGCCGATCCCGCCTCCCCCTTCGAGCCGAAGGGCTCCACCCTGACCATCGGCCGAATCGACGGCGGCACGGCGGCCAACATCCTGGCCCGACGCTGCGAGATCGTCTTCGACCTGCGCTGCGCGCCGGGCCAGCGGGCGCTGGACCTGCTGGACGGGTTCCGGGCGCAGGTCGCCGATCTGGACGCCCGGCTGAAGGCCCGCGACGCGGACGCCTCCGCCGTCTTCGAGGTCATCGCCGATGTGCCGCCGATGGCGCCGGAAGCTGACGGCGCGGCGGAGGCCTTCGTCCGCGGCCTGACCGGCGACAACAGCCCGATGCGTGTCGTGCCCTACGCCGCCGAGGGCGGCCAGTTCCAGGGCGCCGGCTTCTCCACCGTCATCTGCGGCCCCGGTTCCATCGACCAGGCCCACCAGCCGGACGAGTATGTCGAGATCGAGCAGATGCGCCGGGGCGCGGTGTTCATGCTGCGGCTGGCGGAGGCGTTGGTCGACTAGAGGTCCTGCGTGCTTCGACACGCGCCTTTGGCGCTGCTCAGCATGACGTGGGTGGGTAGCCTTCAAACTCACGTCGTCCTGAGCAGCCCGCGCAGCGGGCGTGTCGAAGGACGCACGGTGGTTTCACAGCTTCTCGTGACGACGGCGTCGATCAGAGCGCCCGCAACCGCCCCACCGCCCACCCGGCCGCATCCCTGACCACCTCCGACGCATCCCCCAGCAGTCCCGCCGCGCTCGGCAGCAGCGCTGCGTCGCCGCTGTTGCCGACTGCATAGAGCACGTTCCTCACGAACTGATCGCGGCCGATGCGGCGGATCGGGCTGCGGCGGAACAGGGCCAGGAAGCCCGCCTCGTCCAGCGCCGCCAGGGAGGCCAGCGACGGCGAGCGCAGCTCGTCCCGCGCCTGCAGCTGCGCCTGGCGGGAGGTCTCGGCGAACTTGTTCCAGGGGCAGACGGCCAGGCAGTCGTCGCAGCCGTAGATGCGGTTGCCCATGGCGGCGCGGAACTCGTCCGGCACGGGTCCCTGATGCTCGATGGTCAGGTAGGAGATGCAGCGCCGGGCATCGAGCCGGTAGGGCGCGGGGAAGGCCTTCGTCGGACAGATGTCGAGGCAGGCGCTGCAGGAGCCGCAGCGGTCGATCTCCGGCGCGTCCGGCGCGATCTCGACCGAGCTCAGGACCGAGCCCAGGAACAGCCAGCTGCCCAGCTCGCGGGAGACCAGGTTGGTGTGCTTGCCCTGCCAGCCAAGGCCCGCCCGTTGGGCCAGCGGCTTTTCCATCAGGGGCGCGGTGTCGACGAACACCTTCACCTCGCCGCCGAACTTCGCCTTCATCCAGCCGGCCAGGTTCTTGAGCCGGCCCTTGATCAGGGAGTGGTAGTCGTCGCCCTGGGCATAGGCGGAAATGGCGGCAAGGGAGCGGTCCTTCAGGGCCTCGAGCGGGTCCGTGTCGGGGCCGTAGTTCATCCCCAGCATCACGGCCGTGCGGGCCTCCGGCCACATGCCCGTGGGGTGGGCGCGCCGCTCGAGCGTCTCCTCCATCCAGGTCATGTCGCCATGCAGCCCCTCGGCGACGAAGACGCGCAGGCGCTCTCCCGCCGGCCAGGGATCGGACGCGGACGCGAAACCGACGACATCGAAGCCCAGGCGCCGGGCCCGGTCGATGATCCGCGGCTTGGGGTCGTCAGAAATCAAGGTCGTGATAGTGCGGCGCCGGCGCCAGGCCCGGCCAGCGGTCGGCCAGGAGCGGGCGGAAGCAGGGGCGGGACTTGATCTTCATGTACCAGGTCCGGGCGACCGGCACGTCGTTCCAGGGCACGTCGCCGAAATAGTCGATGACCGACAGATGGGCCGCCGCCGCCATGTCGGCCAGCGATATGCGCCGCCCGGCCAGCCAGTCGCGGGTGGCCAGCAGCAGCTCGATGTATTTCAGGTGATGGCGCAGCGCCTCGCGACCGGCGCGGATGTTGGCCAGGGCCGGGGCGCCCAGGCCCAGAAGCCGCTTCTCCATCTTCTCGTGCAGCAGGTAGCCGGAGACCTCGGAGTCGAACTTGCGGTCGAACCACTGCAGCAGCCGGCGCGCCTCGGCCCGCTCGGCCGGGTCGCGGCCCAGCAGCGGCGGCTCGGGGCTCTGCTCCTCGATATGTTCGAGAATGGCGCGGGTCTCGCAGATGACCACCTCGCCCGCCGCCGAGCGCTCGATCAGCACCGGCGGCACGCCCGAGGGGTTGAGCGCCAGGAAGTCGTCCGGCTGCTCCCACCAGCGCACCTGCACCTCGGTGAACGACAGACGCTTCTCGCCCAGCGCCAGCCGCACCTGCCGCGAGGCAGGGTCGAGCGGGAAGTGATGCAGGATGCGTTCGACGCTCATGGCGGGTCCGGTGATTCAGGCGCGCAGCTAGAGCACCATCGCGTTAAGGGCGCGTTTACCGCGGTCCGCAGCGCATCAGGCGGAGGTGTACCCGGCTCCGCCGCCCGGACGCGCGGTCAGTCTAGTGCGTCACCTCGGCGAAGGCTCCGCCGTGGGGTTCCGCCCGGCCGCGCGGGTCGGGATGGATGATGATGTCGGCCGTAGGAAAGGCAGCCAGGACGCGGTTCTCGGCGGCGACCATGGCGTCATGCGCCGCCACCAGCGTCAGGCCCGGATCGAGGTCGGCGTGCATCTGGATATGGATGTAGGGACCGGAGGCGCGGGTGCGCAGCTGGTGCACGCCCTGGATCGCCGGGTCCTGGGTCATCAGCGTCACGATGCGCTCGCGGGCCACGTCGTCGAGTTCGTGGTCCATCAGCTGGCCGGCCGCCTCGCGGAACACGCCGATGGCGCCCCAGACCAGCCAGGCGGCGACGACAAGACCGGCGGCGGCGTCCAGCCAGTGGAGGCCCAGCAGGCTGGCGCCCGCGATACCGAGGATGGCGGCGACGTTGGAGGCGAGGTCAGCGGCATAGTGGGCGCGGTCGCCGTGAACCGCCACCGACCGGGCCTGCTTCAGCGCCCGGCTCTGGGCGGCGACCAGCGCCAGGGTCAGGACGATGGACAGGGCCATCACGGCCATGGCCCAGGCGCCGGCCTGGATCGGCCGCGGGTCCATCAGCCCGGCAATCGCCTCGCGCCCGACCAGGGCGGCCGAGGCGAAGACCAGGCCGCCCTGCATCAGGCTGGCGAAGGCCTCGGCCTTGCCATGGCCGAAGCGGTGCTCGGCATCCGGCGGGCTGGCCGCGAACCGGACCGCGAACAGGGTGATCAGCGAGGCCAGCAGGTCGAGGCCGGAGTCGGCGAGCGAGGCCAGCAGCGCCACCGAGCCGCTGGCCAGCCAGGCGGCGGACTTGGCCGCCACCAGCACCAGGGCCACGGTCACCGACAGCTGCGTCACCCGCCGGGTGACGGCGGTGGCCTGGGCGAGGGTCAGGGGGGCGGGGTTGGTCATCGGCCGAGGTTAGCGGCAAAGCCGGGGACATGCACTTCAGTGCGTGTCCCCATCGGCTTCAAGCGGCGGGGGACACGTACTGAAGTACATGTCCCCGATCAGCCCTAAGCCGCCCGCCGGGGGGCCGGGCCGACATAGACCGATTGCGGCCGGATCAGGCGGCCGCCGGCCAGCTGTTCGCGGGCGTGGGCCAGCCAGCCGGCGACGCGGCCCATGGCGAAGACGCCGGTGAAGGCGGCGGGCGGGAAGGCCAGGGCCTCCAGCAGCAGGGCGGTGTAGAACTCGACATTGGTCTGCAGCGACCCTTCGGGCTTGCGTTCCCGCAGGATGTCGAGGGCGGCGCGCTCCACCGCCTCGGCGAAGGCCAGCCGGCCCGGCGCGACATTGGAGCCCTGGGTCAGACGCCGCACCGCCCCCTTCAGCGCGTCGGCGCGGGGGTCGCGCACCTTGTAGATGCGGTGGCCGAAGCCCATCAGCCGCTCGCCGCCGTCCAGCGCCTGTTCCAGCCAGGCGCGGGCGTGGCCGGGCGTGCCGATGGCGTCGAGCATTTCGATCACCGGGCCGGGCGCGCCGCCGTGCAGCGGGCCCTTCAGCGCCGAGATCCCGCCCAGCACCGCCGAGGTCAGGCCGGCGCGGGTCGAGGCGATCACCCGGGCGGCGAAGGTGGAGGCGTTCAGGCCGTGGTCGCTGACCGTGACGAGATAGGCGTCCAGAGCCCGGGCCTCCTCCGCCGTCGGGAGAGCGCCGCGCAGCATGCGCAGGATGTCGGCGCTGTGGGCCAGGGTCGCGTCGGGCGCCACCGGGGCCAGCCCCTGCCCCGCCCTCACCACGGCCGGCACGAACACCGCCGGGGCGGCCAGCAGCCGCAGGGCGGTGGGGAGGTCATCGCCGTCCGGAAGGCGGGCGGTCAGGGCGCGCATGGCCTCGACCGGGCCGAGCGCCAGCAGCCCGGCGTCGAGCGCCGCCACCTGGGCGTAGACCTCGACCCGCGCCGCGCCCAGGGCCGGGCCCACGTCGGCGGGCAGGCCTTCGTAGAAACCGTCGAACAGCAGCTGGACCACGTCCTCGTAGGTCGCCTTGCCCGCGAGCTCGTCCAGCGACCGGCCACGGATGACCAGCCGCCCGGCCAGACCGTCGACCTCCGACAGCACCGTCTCGGCGGCGATCACATTCTCCAGACCATCAGACATCCGGATCTCCCTTTCTCTCGTCTTTCGCCGCGACAGATCGGCCCGGATCGTGATACCGTCAATCTTGATCAATATAATCAATGTGAAGTGATGCAGCGCGACTGGCTGACAGCGGAAGAGGCGATGGAACAGCTGGGGATCCGCTCCCAGACCCTGTACGCCTATGTCAGCCGGGGACGGATCGAGGCGAGGCCCGATCCCGACGACCCGCGCCGCAGCCGCTACCGGCTCGCTGACATCGGCCAGCTGGCCGAGCGCAAGCGGCGGGGCCGCAAGGCGGCGCAGGTGGCGGCCGGCGCCATATCCTGGGGCGAGCCGGTCCTCGATTCGGCCATCACCACGGTGGCGCAGGGGCGGCTGTTCTATCGCGGCCGCGACGCCGTCGAACTGGCCGGTCACGCGTCGCTGGAAGCGGTGGCGCGGCTGCTGCGCGGCGGCGATGGCGCGGCGTTGAAGGGCGTGACGCGGACACCGCCGCCGGGCGGGGACTCCATCCGGGCGCGACTGTTCACGGCCCTGTCGGAGCGGGCCGGGGTCGACCCGCCGGCCCGGGGGCGCGCGCCCCTGGCCCTGGCGGCCGAGTCAGCGGGCCTGCTGGACCTGGTGGCCGACGCGGCGGCGGGCCGCATCGAACACGGCCAGATCCATCTTCGCCTGGCCCAGGCCTGGGGTCGTCCCGAATCCGCCGACGCCCTGCGCCAGGCTCTGGTGCTGCTGGCCGATCACGAGCTGAACGCCTCGACCTTCGCCGCGCGGGTCACTGCCTCGACCGGAGCCTCGCTGGCCGCCTCGGCGCTGGCCGGGCTGGCGGCGCTGTCGGGACCCCTGCACGGCGGGATCGCCGGGCGGGTCGGCAACCTGGTCGAGGAAAGCGCCCGGATCGGGCCCCGGGCCGCCGTGGCCGGTCGCCTCGCCCGGGCCGGGCCGATCCCGGGCTTCGGCCACCCCCTGTACCCCGAGGGCGATCCGCGCGCGGCGGCGCTGCTGTCGGCCTTTGATCTGCCGCCGCCCTACGGGGCGTTGCAGCGCGCGGTCGAAGAGCTCACCGGCGAGGCGGCCAACATAGACTTCCTGCTCACGGCCCTCGCGGATCGCTTTGACCTGCCGGGCGATGCGCCCTTCGCCCTGTTCGCGGTGGCCCGCACCGCCGGCTGGCTGGCCCATGCGGTGGAACAGGTCCAGACCGGCGCGCTGATCCGGCCCCGGGCGCGCTACACCGGGCCGGCGGTCGTCTGATCCTCTCCCCTTGGGAGAGGTGGCCTCGCTGAGCGAGGTCGGAGAGGGATGCGCTGAGCCTGATCGTCGAACGCAACGCCTCCCTCTCAGTCATGGCTCCGCCATGACAGCTCTCCCAAAGGGAGAGCATTGCCGGGATCAGGCCCGCTCGAACGCCGCGTCTTCCGTCGCCAGCGGGTGATCGATGCGGCCGACCATCTCCTTTGGGCAGACCTGCCAGAAGCAGCCGCGCATGCGGTCCCAGTCATTGAGCAGGCCGGCGGCGAAGGCCGAGCCTGTCTCGTGGGCGTGCTCGCGGATCAGGCGCCTGAGCTGCTCCTCCCAGTGCGGCGAGGCGAGGCGCTGGACAACGACGCTGTCAGGATTGACCTGGGCCTCGAAGCGGTCGGCGAGATCGAGGACATAGGCCATGCCGCCGGTCATTCCGGCCGCGAAATTGCCGCCCACCGGACCCAGGATCACAGCCGTCCCGCCGGTCATGTATTCCAGGCCATTGGCGCCGCAGCCCTCGACGACCGTCACGGCGCCGGAGTTGCGCACCGCGAACCGTTCGCCCGCCTGGCCGGCGGCGAACAGCTTGCCGTCTGTGGCGCCGTACAGACAGGTGTTGCCGATGATGGCGTTGCTCTCTGGCGCCAGCAGATGTGGCGAGGGCTTCACCACGATGGTGGCCCCCGACAAGCCCTTGCCGACATAGTCGTTGGCCTCGCCGGTCAGGACAATCCTCAGACCCCGGACGGAAAAGGCGCCGAGGCTCTGGCCCGCCGAGCCCTTGAGCTCCACGGTCAGGTGGCCGGACGGCAGGGCGCTCATCCCGAACTTGCGGGTGATGTGGCTGGAGACCCGCGCGCCGATGGCCCGGGCGGTGTTCCGCACCGTGTAGGTCAGCTGCATCTTCTCGCCGCGCTGCAGGAAGGGGGCGGCGTCGCGGACGATCTGGGCGTCGAGGGTGTCGGGCACCTCGTTACGGCCCTCGACCGTGCACCAGGGCTTGTTGGATCCCGGGTCGGCCCGGACCAGCAGCGGGTTGAGGTCTAGATCGTCCAGGTGCTCGCCACCCCGGCTGACCTGGGTCAGCAGGTCGGTGCGGCCGACGATGTCCTGCAGCGAGCGGAAGCCCAGCCGGCCGAGGATCTCGCGCACCTCCTCGGCGATGAAGGTGAACAGGTTGACCACCTTGTCCGGCGTGCCGGTGAAGCGCGCCCGCAGGGCCTCGTCCTGGGTGCAGACCCCCACCGGGCAGGTGTTGGAGTGGCACTGGCGGACCATGATGCAGCCCATGGCGATCAGGCTGGCGGTGCCGATGCCGAACTCCTCGGCGCCCAGCATGGCGGCGATGACCACGTCGCGGCCGGTCCGGATGCCGCCATCCGTCCGTAAGCGGACGGAATGGCGCAGGTTGTTGAGCGTCAGGACCTGGTTGGCCTCCGACAGGCCCATCTCCCAGGGCGAGCCGGCGTACTTGATCGAGGTCTGCGGGCTGGCCCCGGTGCCCCCGACATTGCCGGAGATCAGGATGGTGTCGGCCTTGGCCTTCGCCACCCCCGCGGCGATGGCGCCGATGCCGGTCATCGACACCAGCTTCACCGTCACCCGGGCGTCGGGGTTGATCTGCTTGAGGTCGTAGATGAGCTGGGCCAGATCCTCGATCGAATAGATGTCGTGGTGCGGCGGCGGACTGATCAGCATCACGCCCGGTGTGGCGTGGCGCAGCCGGGCGATCATCTCGGTGACCTTGAAGCCGGGCAGCTGGCCGCCCTCGCCGGGCTTGGCCCCCTGGGCGACCTTGATCTCGATCTCGCGGCACTCGTTCAGGTACTCGGCAGTGACGCCGAACCGACCCGAGGCGATCTGCTTGACCGCGCTGTTGGGGTTGTCGCCGTTGGGAAGCGGCCGGTAGCGGGCGCGGTCCTCACCGCCCTCGCCGCTGACGCTCTTGGCCCCGATGCGGTTCATGGCGATGTTCAGCGCGCCATGCGCCTCCGGGCTCAGGGCGCCGAGACTCATGCCGGGGGTGAGGAAGCGCTTGCGGATCTCGTTGACGCTCTCGACCTCGTCGGCGCTGATCGGGGCGCGGTCGCTGCGCCAGGCCAGCAGGTCGCGCAGCTGGATCTGAGGCAGCTGGCCCATGCCCTCGGAGAAGCGCCTGTAGGCATCGTAGTCGCCGGTGTCGCAGGCGTGCTGCAGCGTATGCATCAGCCGGGCTTCGAAGGCGTGGGCCTCGCCCTTGCGGCGAGCCTTGTAGAAGCCGCCGACCGGCAGGGCGACGAAGGCCGGATCCCAGGCGCGGCGGTGCAGGTCCACCGCGCGACTCTCCAGACCCGCCAGGCCGATGCCGGAGATACGCGACGGCATGCCGGGGAAAAACTCGGCGACCAGCGCGCGACTCAGGCCCACGGCCTCGAAATTGTAGCCGCCCCGGTAGGAGGAGATCACCGCGATGCCCATCTTGGAGATGATCTTCAGCAGGCCCTGCTCGATCGAGGTCTTGTAGTTGACGCAGACCTCGCGCAGCGACGCCTCGCCCAGCAGGCCGCGGTCGAGACGGTCCTGGAAGCTCTCCTGGGCGAGCCAGGCGTTGACCGCCGTGGCCCCCACCCCGACCAGCACCGCGAAATAGTGGGTATCCATGCATTCGGCCGAACGCACGATGATCGAGACGTAGGACCGCAGGCCCTTGCCCACCAGATGGGCGTGAACCCCGCCGGTGGCCAGGATCATCGGCATGGCGACGCGATCGGGCGCGATGGTCTCGTCGGTCAGGATGATGGTCGAACAGCCGCGCAGGGCGGCGTCCTCGGCCTCGGCCCGGATGCGGTCGAGGTTGGCGCGCAGGGCGTCGCCGGGGCGGGCCTCCGGCGCCGGGATCGGCATGGTGCAGTCGATGACGCCCAGATTCCGGTCGCCGATATAGTCGAGAATCCGCTCGTACATGCCGGTGGTCAGCACCGGGCTCTCGGCGACATAGACGTCGGTCTGGGCCTCGTCCTCGGCCAGGATGTTGCCGAGGTTCTTGAAGCGGGTCTTCAGGCTCATCACCCCGGTCTCGCGGAGCGGGTCGATGGGCGGGTTGGTCACCTGGCTGAAGTTCTGGCGGAAGAAATGGCTGAGCGGCCGGTAGCCTTCACTGAGCACGGCGAGCGGCGTGTCGTCGCCCATCGAACCGATGGCCTCCTTGCCGTCCTCGACCATGGGCGCCAGGACCATCTCCAGGTCCTCCAGCGTCATGCCTGCGGCGGCCTGACGGCGGACCAGGTCCTCGCCGGCCAGGCGGCGCGGCTCGGGCCCCGGACCGATGGTGGCCTCAAGGTCGACCATGTTGCCCAGCCATTCGGTATAGGGGTGCTGGCCGGCCAGATGGTCGACGATGGCCTCCTCGTCATAGAGCCGCCCCTCGACCAGATCGATGGCGATCATCCGGCCGGGCGAGATATTCAGCTTACGGACGATGCGGCTCTCGGTCACGCCGCACATGCCGGCTTCCGATCCCATGATCACCAGACCATCATCGGTGTAGGCCACGCGCAGCGGGCGCAGGCCGTTACGGTCCTTACCCGCAACGACCCAGCGGCCATCGGTGGCGCAGACCGCGGCCGGGCCGTCCCAGGGCTCCATGACGGCGTTGCAGTAGCTGTAGAGCGCCCGGTGCTCGGGCTTCATCTGGGCGTCGGACTTGCTCGCCCAGGCCTCGGGAATCAGCAGCGCCTTGGCCATGGGCGCATCGCGGCCGGCGCGGACCAGGATCTCGAAGGTGTTGTCGAGCGCCGCCGAGTCCGAGCCGCTGGGCTGGATGACCGGCTTCACGTCCTCTCCGAACGCGCCGAACGCCTGGGCGGCCATGCGGATCTCATGGCTCTTCATCCAGTTGGCGTTGCCCTTGAAGGTATTGATCTCGCCGTTGTGGGCCAGCATCCGGAACGGCTGGGCCAGCCGCCACTGGGGGAAGGTGTTGGTCGAGTAGCGCTGGTGGAAGATGGCCACCGCCGCCGAGAACCGCTCGTCCCGCAGATCAGGGTAGAAGGCGTCGATACTCTCGGCCAGGAACATGCCCTTGTAGATCAGAGATCGGGCCGACAGGGAGCAGATGTAAAACTCGTTGATCGCCGAGGCGGCGACCTTCTTCTCGATGCGCTTGCGGCACAGGTAGAGGGCGCGTTCGAGCGCCTCGCCCTCCATCCCGGGCGGGGGCGACAGCATGATCTGCTCGATCTCGGGCCGGGTGGCGTTGGCCTTCTCGCCGATCACCGAGGTGTTCACCGGCACCTGCCGCCAGCCGTAGATGTAGAAGCCGAAACGGAGGGCCTCGCTCTCGACGATGGTGCGGGCCGCTTCCTGGGCGCCGAGGTCGGTGCGCGGCAGGAAGACCTGGCCCACGGCGATCGGGCCGGGACGCGGCGTGTGGCCGGTGTTCTTCACCTGGTTGATGAAGAAGTCCTGGGGCACCGACAGCAGGATGCCGGCCCCGTCGCCGGTCTTGCCGTCGGCGTCGACGGCGCCCCGGTGCCAGACGGCCTTCAGCGCCTTGATGGCCAGCTCGACCACCTCGCGGCGCGGCTGGCCGTCGATGGCGCAGACCAGGCCGACGCCGCAGTTGTCGCGCTCGCTGGACGGATCGTAGGCGTGGCCATCGATCAGCAGCTTGCGATTGGCGAGATAGCGGTCGAGTTCGATGCTCATGGCGGTCACTCCGCCGCGACCAGGGCCGGAGCCCTGGCCAGCAGGTAGCGGTGGATGGAGTCGGCGGCGTCACGGCCGTCGCGGATGGCCCAGACGACCAGCGAGGCGCCCCGGACGATGTCGCCGGCGGCGAACACGCCTTCGAGGTTGGCCGCCTGGGTCTTGCGGTCGATCTTCACCGTGCCCCAGCGGCTGACGGCCAGGTCCGGCGCGGCCAGCGTTGCGGGCAGATCCTCGGGGTCGAAGCCGAGCGCCTTGATGACCAGCTGGGCCGGGAGGTCGAATTCCGAGCCGTCGATGGCTTCCGGCGCGCGGCGGCCGGAGCTGTCGGGCGGGCCCAGCCGCATGCGGACGGCGCGCACGGCACTGACCGCCTCGGCGTCGCCCATCAGGGCGCGGGGCGCGGCGAGCCATTCGAAGACCACGCCCTCTTCCTCGGCGTTGGCGACCTCGCGCAGGGAGCCGGGCATATTCTCCCGGTCGCGCCGGTAGAGGCAGGTCACCGAGCGGGCGCCCTGGCGGACGGCGGTGCGGACGCAGTCCATGGCCGTGTCGCCGCCGCCGACGACCACGACATCCTTGCCCTGGGCGTTAAGGAGGCCGGAGTCGTAGTCCGGCGCCTCATCGCCCAGGCCCTTGCGGTTCGAGGCGATCAGATAGTCGAGCGCGGCGACCACGCCGCCGGAGCCGACGCCCGGAACCTCGAGGTCGCGCGCCGCATAGACGCCGTTGGCCAGCAGCACCGCGTCGTGGCGTTCGCGCAGCTGCGGCAGGGTCGCGTCGCGGCCGACCTCGAAGTTCAGCTGGAAGACGACCCCGCCCTCGGCCAGCCGCCCGGTGCGCCGCTCGACGACGTCCTTTTCGAGCTTGAAGCCGGGAATGCCGTAGATCAGCAGGCCGCCGGCCCTGTCGTGGCGGTCATAGACGATGACGGCGTAGCCCAGCTCGCGCAACGTCTCGGCGGCGGCCAGGCCCGCGGGGCCGGCCCCGACGATGCCGACCGACTGGCCGCGCCCGGCCCGGGGGACGAGCGGCTTCACCCAGCCCTCTTCCCAGGCCTTGTCGCTGAGGTAGCGCTCGACCGCGCCGATGGTCACCGTGCCGTGGCCCGACTGTTCAATGACGCAGTTGCCCTCGCACAGACGGTCCTGAGGGCAGATGCGGCCGCAGATCTCGGGCATGTTGTTGGTCGCCTGGGACAGGCCGTAGGCCTCCTCCAGGCGTCCCGCGGCGGTCAGGCGCAGCCAGTCCGGGATGTTGTTGTGCAGGGGACAGTGCGTCTGGCAGAAGGGGACGCCGCACTGCGAACAACGCGAGGCCTGTTCCGTGGCCCTGGCGTCGATGAAGTCGGCATGGATTTCGAGGAAGTCGTGGCTCCGCCCCGCGGCTTCCCGCTTCTCGGGAGTCCGGCGCTCGATGGTCGTGAACTTCAGCATCCGCTCGGCCATGCCGCCCTCCCGCCGTGTTGGAGAAAACCCTCGCCTCAAGCGGTTCATAGGGCGCAGACAGTCGCCTCAGAACGCGTTGGTCAGCAAAATTGACCGAAAAGGCCCGCTCGACCGGCCCGCCGCGCAGAGGACATCGCCATGCCCCGCCGTTTTTGTCTCACTTGTTGACCATATGCCCGATCGGAAACGCCCGTGAACAGCTTCCTCGCCGCCGTCATCCTCGGGCTCGTCGAGGGCATGACCGAGTTCATCCCGGTGTCCTCGACCGGCCACCTGCTGCTGACCAAGATGGCGCTGGGGCTGACCGACCCGTCGTGGGACAGCTTCATCGTCCTGATCCAGCTGGGCGCGATCCTGGCCGTGGTGGCGCTGTACTTCACGCGCCTCTGGGCGGTGCTGATCGGCCTGCCGACCGACCCGGCGGCGCGGCGCTTCGCGCTGAGCGTGCTGATCGCCTTCCTGCCGGCGGTGTTCCTGGGATTCCTGCTCTACGACTTCATCAAGACCGTGCTGTTCGCCAGTCCGGAGATCATCTGCTGGTCGCTGCTGATCGGGGGCTTCGGCCTGCTGGCGCTGGATCGCTGGAGCCCCGCGCCCCGGTATGACGACGCCATGAAGCTTCCGCTGAAGACCGCCCTTGGCGTGGGGCTGATGCAGTGTGTGTCGATGATCCCCGGCGTGTCCCGCTCGGGCGCGACCATCGTCGGCGGCGTGCTGCTGGGCGTCGACAAGCGGGCGGCGGCCGAGTTCAGCTTCTTCCTGGCCATCCCGACCATGGTCGGCGCCTTCGCCAAGGACTTCTGGGAAAGCCGCGAGAGCCTGATGGTCGGCGACAACCTGCCGCTGCTGGCGGTCGGGTTCGTCGTGTCGTTCCTGTCCGGCCTGGTCGTCGTGAAGGTGCTGCTCGACTTCGTCAGCAAGCGCGGGCTGTCGCCGTTCGGCTGGTGGCGGATCGTGGTCGGCGGCCTGGGGCTGGCCTGGATCTACCTGGCGTAGCGAGAACGGGGACACGCACTGAAGTGCATGTCCCCGCCGGTCAGATCGCGCCTTCCGGCGTGGCGGCGTACTGGCCGCCCTTGCGGTAGCGGTAGAGGTAGGACGGGACGATCGCCTCGACCGCGCGAGGCTCGATGCCCAGATCGGCGAGGCCCGCCGCGCCGTCCGCAACGACATTGTCGATGCGCAGGCTTTCGACCTGGTCGCTGGTCAGCTGCGGCGGGATGATCGGGACCGCCGCCTGGAGATCGCCCACGGCGCCCAGCATCTTCGCCGCGAACCACGGAACGGGAACCAGCAGCCGCATGCGGCCGGTCTCGCGCAGGATGAAGGCCAGCAGATCGCGGAAGCTGTAGACCGTCGGGCCGCCCAGTTCGTAGGTCCGACCGGCCGCGGCCGGATCGCCCAGCACCTTCGCCACCGCCGCGGCGACGTCGCCGACAAAGACCGGCTGGAAGCGGGTATGGCCGCCGCCGATCAGCGGCAGGGCCGGGGAGAAGGTCGTCAGGCCGGCGAAGCGGTTGAAGAAGGCGTCCTCGGATCCGAAGACAATGGACGGCCGCAGGATCACCGCCGACGGGAGGACGGCGCGCACGGCGGCCTCGCCGGCGGCCTTGGTGCGGGCGTATTTGGCGGGCGAGGCCGCATCGGCGCCGATGGCCGACATCTGCACGAAGCTGGTGATTCCCCGGGCGGCGGCGGCCTGGGCAATGGCGCCGGCGGCCTCGGCGTGCAGGGTGGCAAAGCCCTGGCGGCCGCTCTCGTAGAGCACCCCGACCAGATTCACGCAGGCCTCCGCCCCGTCCAGCGCGCGCCCGACCGAAGCGGCGTCGCGGATATTGGCCTGCACCACCTCGATCTGGCCGACATCGCCCAGCATTCGCAGGCGGTAGCCGCGGCCAACGTTCCGGGCAGCGACGCGGATGCGCCAGCCCTGTTTCGCCAGCGACCGGACGACCTGGCGACCGACGAAGCCGGTGCCTCCAAAGACGGTGACGAGCCCACGCATGTTGCGGCCTTTGAATTCCAGTGAGAATGCGCCCGGATAGACGTTACGGGCCCGACGCGCAATGCGCCGTTGACGGCCCCGACGGGGCGCCCTAAGAGGCACGCCTTCGCGCCGGTCGGGCTTCCCGACTGGTCAGCGAGCCCAGGTGGCGGAATTGGTAGACGCGCTGGCTTCAGGTGCCAGTGGCTTAACGGCCGTGGAGGTTCGAGTCCTCTCCTGGGCACCACCCTCCTCTTCTATATGTTACGTGGAATGAGTGAGGGAGCGGTCCGACTTGGCCAACCATCTGCATGAAGGCGATATCCCGGCGGGCCTGTTCGCGGGCGTGACGTCGGTGGCCGTCGACTCCGAGACCATGGGCCTGTCCCTGACCCGCGACATGCTGTGCGTGGTTCAGATCTCGGCCGGCGACGGCGACGCCCATATCGTGCGGCTGAACCGCCCGGCCTACGACTGCCCCAACCTCAAGGCCCTGCTGACGGACCCGGCGGTGCTGAAGATCTTCCACTTCGGCCGCTTTGATATCGCCATGTTCGAGCGCCACCTTGGGGTGGAGACCACTCCAGTCTGGTGCACCAAGATCGGCTCCAAGCTCGCCCGGACCTACACCGACCGCCATGGCCTCAAGGACGTGGTCAAGGAGCTCGTCGGCGTGGACCTCTCCAAGGCGCAGCAGAGCAGCGACTGGGGCGCGGCCGTCCTGTCGCCCGAGCAGCTGGCCTACGCCGCCTCCGACGTGCTGCACCTGCACGGGGTGAAGGCGAAGCTGGAGACCATGATCGCGCGCGAGGGCCGCACGGCGCTCGCCCAGGCCTGTTTCGACTTCCTTCCCGTCCGCGCCCGGCTGGATCTGGCCGGCTGGGAAGAGACCGACATCTTCGCCCACAGCTGAGCCTCGTGACCGACGCCCCCCACCCCGCGCAGCCGACAGACCACCGCGAGGCGGCCTTCGCCCGCTGGCGGACGCGGGAACGACTGATCGCACGGATGCGGGTCGGCCTGCCGGCGGTCATGGCGCTGATCGTGCTGGGACTGGTGGGCTGGGTGGTCGCCAGCACGCTGCAGGCGCCCAAGCCCCTCCGTATAGAAGACCCGATCATCCGCATGGTCGGCGCCCGGTTCCAGGGGCGCACCGAGGACGGCCGCAGCTTCCTGATCGGCGCCCGGCAGGCGGTCCGCGACGAGCGCGAAGCCAACAGCGTGGCTCTTGTCGAGCCGATCATGGTGGTGGGGGCCGAGACCCCGACGCCGCGACGGATCATGGCGCGCAAGGGGACCTACGATGAGAAGACCCGCCTTCTGCGACTGACCGGCGAGGTGCGTATCGACGACGGCGCGGGCAACCGGGTGGCGACCAACGACACGGTCATCGACACCCGCACCGGGCTGGCGGTCGGCCGGCAGGGTATCGAAAGCGACGGCCCGGTGGGACAGGTCTCGGCCGACAGCTACACGGTCAAGGACAAGGGCGATCGCATCGAGTTTCAGGGCAGGGTTCGCACGCGCGTGAATCCGGAATAAGAACAGGCATGGTCATGTCGAAGTCGCGCCGCCTCGGTGTCAGCGGAAAACTCGGGTTGGCGGGCGTCATCGGCGCCGCCGCGCTTCTTGTCGCCGGCGGCGTCGCCGCGCAGCTGGACCCGCGCGCGCCGATCGACATCACCGCCGACGCCTCCGAGACAATCCAGAGCCAGTGCCTGTCGAGCTGGTCCGGCGCGGTGGAAGCGCTGCAGGGCCGCACGCGGCTGCGCGCCGACCAGGTCACCCTCTATTCGGCGAAGAGGGCCGATGGATGTGGCGCCAGCGAGCGGATGGAGGCCCGGGGCCAGGTCTATTTCGTGACGCCCGAGCGCACCGTCCGCGCCGACAGCGCGGTCTACGTCTTCACGACCGAGACGATCACCCTGACCGGCGGCGTCATCGTCGTGCAGGGCAAGAGCGTGGTCCGGGGCGACCGGATGGTCATCAACACCGGCACCGGCCAGGCCAGCATGACCTCGTCAACGACAGGCCGGAACAAGGCGGGCCGGGTGCGGGGCGTGTTCTATCCCAACGACACGGCGTCGCGCTGACGTGGCCGAGACACTGGACCAGCCTTCCGACGCGGGCCTGGTCGTCGAGGGTCTGACCAAGACCTTCGGCGAGCGCCAGGTCGTGCGCGGGGTCAGCCTGACCCTGGCCCGCGGCGAGGTCGTCGGCCTGCTGGGGCCCAACGGCGCCGGCAAGACCACCTGCTTCTACATGATCACCGGCCTGATCCCGGTCGACCAGGGCTCGATCGCGCTCGACGGCCGCGACATCACCGCCCTGCCGATGTACCAGCGCGCTCGCATGGGAGTAGGCTACCTGCCGCAGGAAGCCTCGATCTTTCGCGGGATGACCGTGGAAGAGAACGTCCTGGCCGTGGTCGAGATGCGCGAGCCCGATGCCGACAAGGCCTGGACCACGACCGCCGCCCTGCTCGAGGAGCTGCACATCGGCCACCTGAAGGCCTCGCCGGCGGTGTCGCTGTCGGGCGGCGAGCGGCGGCGGGTGGAAATCGCGCGCGCCCTGGCCAGTGAGCCCAGCTTCATGCTGCTGGACGAACCCTTCGCCGGCATCGACCCCCTGGCCATCGCCGACATCCGCGAGGTCATCGGCTACCTGAAAGGTCGGGGCATCGGCATCCTGATCACCGACCACAATGTCCGCGAGACGCTCGACATCATCGACCGCGCCTCGATCATCCACGCCGGCGAGGTGCTGTTCGAGGGCGCGCCCCAGGCGGTCGTCGACAATCCCGACGTCCGCCGCGTCTATCTGGGCGACCGGTTCTAGCGGTCGTCATCCTCGCCCCTGTGGCGAGGATCCCTATGTCGGTCCGCAGGTGAGCGTGTGATCGCACTCTCACGTGGAAGCTGAACCAGGGGTCCTCGGGACGAGCCCGAGGATGACGGAGCTGGGTTGGGCGCGTCGCCGCAACCTGCAATTAGCATGCCGCTTAAGGGCGACGTTAACCCTCGGCGTTCGATCCTGACCCCCTGTTCGATTTCAACGACTGGGGGAAGCGCGTGGCGCTCGGTCCAAGACTGGAGCTGAGACAAGGCCAGAGCCTTGTGATCACGCCGCAGCTGCAGCAGGCGATCAAGCTGCTGCAGCTGACCAACCTCGAGCTGGAGGCCTACGTCGAGGCCGAGCTCGAGCGCAATCCGCTGCTCCAGCGTGACGAGCGCGACGCCGATCCCGAGCCCGAACCGGTCAAGGCCGAGACCCCGACCGCCGACTACTCGGTCGACTCTGTGCCGGACAGCGCGGCCCACGCCGACATGGACGCCGGGCCGACCGACCTGTCCCCCGGCGAGCGCGACAGCGGCGACGGCGACGGGGGCGGCGATGCCGGCCAGGCCGGCGGACAGGTCGACTGGTCGCGGGCCGGCAGCGGCGGCTCGTTCGAGGGCGACGACGACATGGAGGGGCGGCTCACCCGGGCCAGGACCCTGAGCGAGCATCTGCACGACCAGCTGGCCGTGGCGCGGCTGAGCGAGGCCGAGCGGGTCGTCGCCGCCGTGCTGATCGATGCCGTGGACGACGGCGGTTACCTGCGCGCCGATCTCGAGGAGATCTCGCTGCGCCTCGGCTGCGATCAGGCCCTGACGGAAAAGGTGCTGGTCGCGCTCCAGGGCTTCGAGCCGACCGGCGTCTTCGCCCGCGACGTGCGCGAGTGCCTGGCGCTGCAGCTGAAGGACCGCGACAGGCTGGATCCGGCCATGGAGGCGCTGCTCGACAATCTCGAGCTGCTGGCGCGCCGCGATCTCGGCGCGCTGCGAAAGGCCTGCGGCGTCGACGACGACGACATCCGCGAGATGATCGCCGAGCTGAAGGCCCTGACACCCCGCCCGGGCGCGGCCTTCGGCGGCGAGCCGTCGCAGCCGGTGACGCCGGACGTCTTCGTGCGCGAGGGGACCGGCGGCCTGTGGCTGGTCGAACTGAACACCGACACCCTGCCGCGCGTGCTGGTCGACAAGCGCTATCACGCCCGCATTTCCGGCGGAGCGCGCAGCGAGGCGGACAAGACCTTTGTTTCGGACTGCCTGGCCAACGCCAACTGGCTGGTGAAGAGCCTCGACCAAAGGGCCCGGACCATCCTGAAGGTGTCCAGCGAGATCGTCCGCCAGCAGGACGGCTTCCTGGCCTATGGCGTCGAGCACCTGCGGCCGCTGAACCTGAAGACCGTGGCCGACGCCATCGGCATGCACGAGAGCACCGTCAGCCGGGTGACCTCGAACAAGTATATTTCGACGCCGCGCGGCTTGTTCGAGCTGAAGTTCTTCTTCACCTCCTCGATCGCCTCGTCCTCGGGCGGCGAGGCCCATTCGGCCGAGAGCGTGCGCCACAAGATCCGCCAGCTTATCGACGCCGAGAAGGCCGACACCGACGTCCACTCCGACGACGCCATCGTGGACATCCTGAAGGAGGCCGGGGTGGACATCGCCCGGCGCACAGTCGCCAAGTACCGCGAGGCGATGCGCATCCCCTCGTCGGTCGAACGTCGCCGGATGTTGCGGGCGTCGGTCTGAGTCCCCAGGTCGTGCGTCAGGACCGGAGCGTCCGGAGTCCAGAATGGAAACGCCCGAGCGCCGGCTTTCCCTGTCGGCGATCCTGCTCGATATCTGCGACGATCCTGATCCCACGGTCACGGTCGGCGAGATCGTGCACCGGTTCGGCCGCCGGGCCTTCGGCGCGCTGCTGTTCTTCTTCTCCGCCCCGAACTGGCTGCCGCTGCCGCCCGGCTCATCGACCTTCCTCGCGCTGCCGCTGGTCCTGCTGACGCCCCAGGTCGCCTATGGCGTTCAGGGGCCATGGCTTCCGCGCTTCATCGACGACCGGGAGATGAAGCGTGCCGCGCTGGCCCGGTCGATCCGCAAGATCGTGCCGATGCTGCAGCGGGTGGAGAGGGTTTCGCGCCCCAGGCTGCTGTGGATGTTCGGCCCCATCGGCGACCGGGCGATCGGCCTGACCTGTTTTCTGCTTTCGCTGGTGCTGCTGCTGCCCATTCCGCTCGGCAACATGGCGCCGGCCGCCGCCATCACCGCCTTCGGGCTGGCCATGGTCCAGAGAGACGGCGTCCTGGCCCTGATCGGCTACGTCATCACAACGGTCAGCGCAGCGCTTCTGGTCATTGGCGGCGCCGCCGCGATCCACGCGCTGCGCGAGCTTCTCCGGTGGCTGGCGATCAGCTGACCCGTGACGCTCACGATCCGGCGAGCAGCCCCCGGGAACGCTTGACACCCTTTGCCGCCAGGCGCGTTCTTGTCGTTATGCAAGTGCACGTTTCCGGCAAACATGTCGACGTCGGTGAAGCCCTGCGAACGCGGGTTTCCGACGAACTGAACGCCACCATCGGCAAGTATTTCGACCGCGGCGGCGCCGCGGATGTCGTGGTGACACGGGATGGCTACGAGTTCCGGGTGGACTGCGCCGTCACCCTGGCCTCGGGGCAGCATCTGCGCAGCCACGGGCTGGGCGGTGACGCCCATGCCGCTTTCGACGCGGCCTTGGGGAAGATCGCCACCCGGGTGCGACGCTACAAGAACCGGCTGCGTAGCCATACCGCCCAGGCCACGGCGCGCCAGGCCGAGACGGCGGCGGCCTTCGTGCTGAAGTCGCCGGCGGAAGAGGATGTCGACGACTGGCAGTCCGAGGACCACGCCCCGCCGGCCGCCATGGTCATCGCCGAGACCGAGGAGGTTCTCAAGACCATGACTGTTTCGATGGCGGTCATGGAACTCGACTTGACCGAATCCCGTACAATCGTGTTCAGGAACGCCGCCCACGGTGGTTTGTCCGTGGTCTATCGCCGGCCGGATGGAAATATCGGCTGGATCGATCCAGAGCGGACCAAGTCACACAACGGCAATGGAAAGCGGGCAAACGCCTGAACGGCGACGTCCACTTCCCGTGAACCGTCCCGGAAATTGCGAGCGTAAGGCGCCATGAATATCGGAGATCTGCTGGAGCCGCGCGCGATCTCACCGCGCACCGGGGGCGGCAGCAAGCGGCAGGTCCTGTCGGTGATCGCTGACGTCATGGCCCGAACCTACGGGCTGAAGGCGGAGGTCGTGCTCGACGCGCTGCTTGAACGCGAGGCGGCCGGCTCCACGGGCGTTGGCCATGGCGTGGCATTGCCTCACGCGCGCCTCGCCGGGCTGGACCGCATGCGCGGGGTGTTCCTGCGGCTGGAACAGCCGACAGGCTTTGAATCGGTGGATGACCAGCCGGTCGATCTGGTGTTCGCGCTGTTCGCGCCGCTGGAAGACAATACGGCCCATCTCCGCGCCCTGGCGCGGGTCTCCCGGCTGCTTCGTCAGGGCGAGCTGCGCCAGCAGCTGCGCCAGGCGCGGACGCCCGACGCGATCCTGTCGCTGCTGGTCCGTGAGGCCCGGCCGTCGGCGGCCTGACGCTCTCCTAGTGGACCGAAACCGGCGCCAGTTCGTGCGCCAGCGCGGCGGCCACCGCCGAGTCGCGGTCGCTCATCACGGCCAGGCGCTCGCCATCGGCGCGGTGAACCGCATACAGGGTCCGGGCCGGATCGAGGGTGAAGCCCCTCAGGTGGGCCTTCGGGGTCTCGGCGATCACCTGGGCGGCGCTTACAGGGCGCACATAGACCAGGTCGGGCGCGCCGAACGCGGCGAAAGCTTCCTTCGTCATCAGTATCTGGGGTGTCATTGGACCACCTCCTTCATTCACGCAACACGGCCGGGCGCCGCTGGTTCAGCCGGGCGCGGCCTTCAGGGGGGACGGGATCGTCAGTCGGCCGTCCGGATCGGGATGCGCCGGACCAGCCGCTCGGGCTCGGGCCGGGCCAGATCGATGTGCAGCAGGCCGTGCTCCAGCAGGGCCTCGTCCACCACCATGCCGTCCGCCAGCACGAAGGCGCGGATGAAGCCCCGGGCCGCGATGCCTCGGTGCAGAAAGGCGCGGTCGCCCGCCTCGGCCGCCTCGCCGCGCCGCCCGGCGACGGTCAGCTGGTTGCCCTCCACGGTGACCTCGAGCTGGTCGGGCGCGAAGCCGGCCACCGCCAGGGTGATCCGGACGCCGCCGTCCTCGCGTGCCTCGACGTTGTAGGGCGGATAGCTCTCGCCGGCGGCCTTGGCCGCCCGCTCAATGAGCGCCCGCGTATGGTCAAAGCCCAGCAGGAAGGGGCTGTCGAAAAGCAGGGGTCGTGTCGTCATCTTTTCCGTCGGAGTCCTCGTCCAAGCGACTCACCGCCCGGATCGGCCTCCGAAGGGCGCCGGCCGCGCGGCCTGCATCCAAAGTGGAGATTGGCCGCTTCCGCCGCAAGGCCGGGGCTTGTCGCGACCGGTTGGTCTTTTGACTTGTCCAATCACGATAAGCGCGGTTAGGTTGAGTTCCGGTTCGAGGATCAGGGGCTTCCCAAAATGACGCGTCCTGTAGCGCTTGCCGCGGCCTGCCTGATGCTGGCGGCCTGCACCACCACCAACGTGAGATCGGCCGCTGGCCTGCCATCGGCGCCGCAGCGGAACGCCCAGGTGGTGATCGCCCAGCCCGACATCGAGCTCAGTGTTCTGACCGCCTCGGGACTGCTGGAACCGCGTGCCGACTGGACCACCTCGGCCACGACCAACATGCAGGCGGCTGTCGAAGCGACGCTGAAGGACCGGTCGCACGGGTTCACGGTGCTTGACCCGGCCACCGCCATGGAGGGCCGCGAAGGCCAGGTCCTGCGCCTGAAAAGCGCGGTGGGCGCCTCGATCCTCGCCTATGGCCTTTACGGCGCCGGGCTGCCGTCGAAGACCGGGTTCGACTGGACGCTCGGCGAGGGCGCCCGGTTGCTGGCGGTCAAATACAGCAGCGACTATGCCCTGTTCGTCCACGGTCGGGGCTCCTTTTCCAGCGGCGGACGCGTGGCGATGGTGATCGGCGCCGCGGCGCTGGGGGTGAGCCTTCCGATGGGGGGGCAGGAGGCGTACGCGTCGCTCGTCGAGTTGAAGACCGGAAAGGTGGTCTGGTTCAACCAGGCCGTGGCCGGCCCGACGGCCGACATGCGTTCGCCGGAAGGCGCGAAGCTTCTGACCGAGGCTCTGCTGAAAGACCTGCCGCTGTGAGGCGGCGGCCGGTCCAGCGGGCGGTCGAAGCCGGCCTCCGGAAAATCAACGAAGGCGCCCCGTCATGATCGTTCGCACCCTGCGCACCGCCGCGGCCATGGCGGCCGTCATCTCCCTGTCCGCCTGCGCCGCGATGGAGGCTGTGCCGGCGGGACCCTACGTTTCCGGCGGCCACCAGATCACCGTCGGGCGCACCTGGACCGACATGGGCCGCCCGCTCGACGCCTCCAGCGGCGTGCGGATGCTGTCGATCGACGGACCGCAGCTCAACCGCCTGCTGGTGATCGACGGACTGGCGCCCGGCGAGTTCATCATCCGCCCGGCCAGCCGGGAACGGCCCACGCCCACCTGGACCGCGGGCCTGACCCCGACCGAACAGGTGGAGTTCCTGGCCGACAGTCTGGCGGCCATGCAATACCACCGGATCGAGACCAACAACCTGCGCCCGGTGAAGGTGGGCGAGCGGAGCGGCCTGCGTTTCGACATCGGCGCCCGGACCGTGGACGGGCTGAACATCTACGGGATCGCCCAACTGGTCGGGGCGGGAGACCGCCTCTACATCCTGCTCTACCTCGCCCCGGCCGAGCACTATTTCGACGCCACCCGGGCCGAGGTCGAGTCGATCATGGCGTCGGCAAGGGTGGCCGGCTGATCCCGCCCGCCCCCAGGGGTTGAATTTTTCTCCATTTGGCGTTAACCCTAAGGCATTCGGGAAGAAAATTCCTTCGGTTGTCGGGGGAGTGCATCTTTCTGCCAATCGGCCGCAACGTCGGCCCTCGCGGCGCACGTCGCCGCGAGCCCCGGATTCCCGCCTCGAGACGGGGACCGGACCTGTCGAAAGGGAAACGCACCATGGCCATGGCCATCAACGACTTCGAGAACCCGGAAGGCGGCGCCCGCGACCGTCTGTCCCGCGCGCTGGCCGTCGCCGGCGCGATCTACGGCCTGATGGCCGCCATAACCGGCGCGGTGGCGGTGGCCGGCGTGTTCGGGCTGGCCGGTCTGACCGTCGACCCCGCGTCGGCGGCGCCCGCCCAGCTTCTGGGCCTGCCCTGGAGCCTGGCCGTCGGCGTCGCCGGAAGCGATCCGGCGATCAGCGTCCTGATCACCCTTGGGTCGCTGGCTCTGAACCTGGCGGTGCTGCTGGCGGGGTCTCGGCTGATCCGCGGACGGACGAGCCGGGCCTGACGCCGGATCGTCAGGGTCCTGAAATGGCAAAGGCCGCCCGGTTTACCGGGCGGCCTTTGTTGGTGGAGCTAAGCGGAGTCGAACCGCTGACCTCTTGAATGCCATTCAAGCGCTCTACCAGCTGAGCTATAGCCCCGAAAGTCCGGGTTCCCGCAACCGGTTGCCCGGCGGCGAGGGCGCGACTTCTATGCCGTGATCCCTCGACGATCAAGGCCCCGCGCCGGTATTTTTTGCGGGGCCCTGTCGTCGCGGAGTCTAGCGGTCGTCGGTGTCGTCCTCGCCCGGCAGGCCGTCGATTTCGTCCTCGGGGAAGTCGTCCTCGTCCTCGTCCTCGAGGAAGGGCACGTCCTCGTCGGCGTCATCGGCGAGATCCTCGTCGACGGCGAAGTCGACGCCCAGGTCGTCGGCGGCCGGCGCGGGGGCGACGCCCTCTGCATCGGACTCGTCATCGTCGGTCTCGATCGGCTCGACCGCGGCCTCGTCGTCGATCTCCGGGGTCTGATCGGGCTCTTCCTCGAAGCCGTCGGCGTCGGGGTCGGGCGTCTTGACCTCCTTCTCGGGCTCATCCTCGTAATCCGGCGTCGACGTGCGGGCGCGGACGCGGCGGTTGCGCAGCGCCTCTTCCGGGTCGAAGGTCTCGCCGCACTTGGGGCAGACGGCCGGACGGCGGCCAAGGTCGTAGAATTTGGACGAACAGGTGGGGCAGATCTGTTTTGCGCCCAGTTCGGGATTTGCCAAGGGGCGATATCCTCTGAAGGGTCTTGCGAAAGCGGCGGCTCCCTTGCCACGCGGCGGGGGCGCTGTCAAAAGCAAAACCCCTTGTTTCCCCCGACCTTTCCCGGAGTTTCGCCCGGCATGACCATCGCCGTGCTTACGGCCCGCCCCGGCGCGGCGCTGCGGGGATGCATTCGCGTCCCCGGCGACAAGTCGATTTCCCATCGCGCCCTGATCCTCGGCGCCCTGGCGACCGGCCGCACGACGGTGACCGGACTGCTGGAGGGCGATGACGTCCTGGCGACCGCCAGGGCCATGCAGGCCTTCGGCGCCGACGTCGTCCGCACCGGCGAGGGCGCCTGGACCATCGACGGCAAGGGCGGGTTCGCCGAGCCGGCTGACGTGATCGACTGCGGAAACGCCGGCACCGGCGTGCGGCTGATCATGGGCGCGATGGCCGCCTTCGATATCGTCGCGACCTTCACCGGCGACAGCTCGTTGCGGAAGCGGCCGATGGGTCGGGTGCTGGAGCCGCTCGGCCGCATGGGCGCGACCTGGATCGCCCGTGAGGGGGGGCGGCTGCCGCTGACCCTGAAGGGGGGCGGGCTTTCCGCCCTGACCTACACCCTTCCGATGGCCTCGGCCCAGGTGAAGTCGGCCGTGTTGCTGGCCGGTCTCGGCGCGGCCGGACCGGTCGAGGTGACCGAGCCGGAGCCGACGCGCGACCACACAGAGCGGATGCTGCGGGCCTTCGGCGCGACGCTGACGGTCGCCGACCACAACGACCGCCGGGTGGTGACCCTGCAGCCCGGCGCGCGGCTGACGGGCAGTCCCGTCGCCGTGCCGGCCGACCCGTCCAGCGCCGCCTTCCCGATCGTGGCGGCCCTGATCACCCCTGGCTCGGAGGTGACGGTCGAGGGCGTGATGCTCAACCCGCTGCGCACCGGCCTGTTCGACACCCTGCGCGAGATGGGCGCGGACCTGACCATCACGGGCCGCCGGGACGCCAGCGGCGAGGAGGTCGGCGACATCACCGCCCGGCATTCGGCGCTGACAGGCGTTGTCGTGCCGCCGGGCCGCGCGCCCAGCATGATCGACGAGTATCCGATCCTGGCCGTCGCCGCCGCCTTCGCCACCGGCGACACGGTGATGCGCGGCATCGGCGAGATGCGGGTCAAGGAAAGCGACCGCATCGCGCTGATGGCAGCCGGACTGGAGGCCTGCGGCGTCGATGTCGAGGAGGAGCCGGAAGGCTTCATCGTCCACGGAACAGGCGTCGGCCCGCGCGGCGGCGCACTGGTCGAGACCCACGGCGATCACCGCATCGCCATGAGCCACCTGATCCTGGGCCTGGCCGCCCGCGAGCCTGTGCGTGTCGACGAGCCCGGCATGATCGCCACCAGCTTCCCCACCTTCGCCGGCCTGATGCGCGGCCTGGGCGGCGACATCGCGGAGGGCTGAGGCTTGGGCTTCGTCATCGCCGTCGACGGCCCGGCCGCCTCGGGCAAGGGCACCATCGCCGTCAGGCTGGGCGCCCTCTTCGGCTTCCCGGTGCTCGACTCCGGTCTGCTCTACCGCGCGGTCGGGGTGAAGGTCCTGGAGCGCGGGCAGGACCTGGGCGACCCGGCGGCCGCGCTAGCGGCGGCGGTGTCGCTCGACCCTGCCGAGCTCGAACGGCCCGAGGTGCGAACCCGCCGGGCCGGCGAGGCGGCCAGCCGCGTCGCGGTCTATCCGGCGGTCCGCGAGGCGCTGCGCGACTTCCAGCTGGACTTCGCGGCCCGAGAGCCCGGCGCGGTCATCGACGGCCGCGACATCGGCACCGTCATCGCGCCCCAGGCCCCGGCCAAGCTCTATGTCACCGCCACGCCGGAGGTCCGGGCGCACCGCCGCTGGAAGCAGCTGTCCGGCCAGGGCGAGGCGGTCGCCTACGACGACATCCTCGCCGACATCCGCGTGCGGGACGAACGCGACAGCGCACGGGCCGACTCGCCGATGACCATGGCGGCGGACGCGGTCTTGCTCGACACGACTGAAATGACTATAGACGCGGCCTTCGATGCGGCCCGCCGCATCGTCGAGACGGCGCGCAGCCGGTGGGAAACCGCCAGGGGCTAATCCAACGCGCCGGACCTCGATGGCCGCGGGCGCAAAAATCTCCAGAAAACCCAGGAACGCCCGGACTCCGTGGCAATCCCGCCGCCTGGCGCGTTCCGCTAGCAGAAATGACCTCAGGACCTATGGCCGACGATCTCAGCCTCAACCCCAGCCGCGACGATTTCGCGGCCCTCCTCGACGCCTCCATGGGCGGAGCCGGCGATTTCGCCGAAGGCACCGTCATCAAGGGCCTGGTCGTCGGGATCGAAAAGGACTTCGCCATTGTCGACGTCGGTCTGAAGACCGAAGGCCGCATCCTGATCAAGGAATTCGGCGTCGACGAGAACGGCAAGCCCACGCTGAAGATCGGCGACTCGGTCGAGGTCTTCCTCGAGCGCCTCGAGAACGCCCTGGGCGAAGCGGTGCTGAGCCGTGAGAAGGCCAAGCGCGAAGAAGCCTGGACCCGTCTGGAAGTCGTGTTCGCCGACGGCCAGCCGGTCATGGGTTCGATCGTCGGCCGCGTGAAGGGCGGCTTCACCGTCGACCTCGGCGGCGCCAGCGCCTTCCTGCCGGGTTCGCAGGTCGACATCCGTCCGGTCCGCGACGTCGGTCCGCTGATGGGCAAGGAACAGCCCTTCGCCATCCTCAAGATGGACCGTCCGCGCGGCAACATCGTCGTCTCGCGTCGCGCCATCCTCGAAGAAGCCCGCGCCGAACAGCGCACCGAGCTGGTCAGCCAGCTGCTCGAGGGCGAAGTCCGCGAAGGCGTGGTCAAGAACATCACCGATTACGGCGCGTTCGTGGACCTGGGCGGCATCGACGGCCTGCTGCACGTCACCGACATGAGCTGGAAGCGCGTCTCGCATCCCTCGCAGGTGCTCGCCGTCGGCGACACGGTGAAGGTGCAGATCATCAAGATCAACCCGGACACCCAGCGCATCAGCCTCGGCATGAAGCAGCTGCAGTCCGATCCCTGGGACGGCGTCGAAGCCAAGTACCCGGTCGGCGCCAAGTACACCGGCCGCATCACCAACATCACCGACTACGGCGCGTTTGTTGAGCTGGAAGCCGGCGTTGAAGGCCTGGTGCACGTCTCGGAAATGTCCTGGACCAAGAAGAACGTCCACCCGGGCAAGATCGTCTCCACCTCGCAGGAAGTGGACGTCATCGTCCTGGACGTCGACAGCTCCAAGCGCCGCGTTTCGCTCGGCCTGAAGCAGGCCGCGGCCAACCCCTGGGAAGCCTTCCTGTCCACGCACCCGATCGGCTCGACCGTCGAGGGCGAAGTCAAGAACGCCACCGAGTTCGGCCTGTTCGTCGGCCTGGACGGCGACATCGACGGCATGGTCCACCTCTCCGACCTGGACTGGAACGTCCCGGGCGAAGAAGCCATGGCCAAGTTCAAGAAGGGCGACATCGTCAAGGCCAAGGTCCTGGACGTCGACGTCGAGAAGGAGCGCATCAGCCTGGGCGTCAAGCAGCTGGCCGGCGATCCGATGACGGGCGACACCTTCCGCAAGGGCCAGACGGTCACCGTCACGGTCACGGAAATCACCACCGGCGGCATCGAAGTGAAGTTCGGTGACGACGACGCCCCGATGACCGCCTTCATCCGCAAGTCGGACCTGTCGCGTGACCGCAACGAGCAGCGCCCCGAGCGTTTCGCCGTCGGCGACCGCATGGACGCCCAGATCACGAACATCGACAAGGCCGCCCGTCGGGTGTCGGTGTCGGTCAAGTCGCTGGAAATGGCCGAGGAGAAGGAAGCCATCGAGCAGTTCGGGTCGTCGGACTCGGGCGCCTCGCTGGGCGACATCCTGGGCGCGGCCCTGCGCGAGCGGGCCTCGAAGGACTAGTTTCACGCCTCACGGCTGAAGACGGACGCGGCGGCCGGGGACACCCCCGGCCGCCGTTTTCGTGTCCGGCGTACGGCGCCCGCGGCGCGGGCGTTAACGACGGTTGACGACAAGGGCGCCGACAACCTCTTGAAGACTCAGGAATGATTGGGCAAAGGTCGAGCCGCCGACGCCCGGGGGGCCCCATGATCAAGTCTGAGCTCATCGCGAGGCTCGCCCACGAGAACCCGCACCTGACCCAACGCGATATCGAGCGCGTGGTCGGGGTGATCCTCGACCGGATGACGCAAGCCCTCGAGGGCGGCGGCCGGGTCGAGCTTCGTGGCTTCGGCGCCTTTTCCGTCCGCTCGCGTCCGGCCCGCGCCGGCCGCAACCCGCGCACCGGCGAGCCGGTGTCGGTGAAGGGCAAGCATGTGCCGTTCTTCAAAAGCGGCAAGGAACTGCGCGAGCGGCTCAACGCCGACTGACCCTGACCTCCCGGTCGGGCGCCGCGCGCCACAAGCAGGAGCCCGCCATGAGCGTCGCCAAGGAATTCCGTGAGTTCATCGCCCGCGGCAATGTCGTGGACCTCGCCGTCGGCGTGGTGATCGGCGGCGCGTTCGGATCGATCGTCAAAAGCCTGGTCGACCAGGTGGTCATGCCGCCGATCGGCTGGCTGATGGGCGGGGTCGATTTCAGCGACCTGAAGCTGACCCTGCCGGCCAACCCGATGACCCCGGACGCCGAGCCGGTGCTGGTGCTCTACGGCGCCTTCATCAACACCGTCATCCAGTTCCTGATCGTCGCCGCCGCGGTGTTCCTGCTGGTCAAGGTGATCAACAGCCTTCGCCGCCAGCAGGCCGCCGATCCGGCCCCGCCGGAAGAGGTCGCGCCGACGCCGTCCGAAGCCCTGCTGACCGAAATCCGCGATCTGCTGAAGGCGCAGGCCTCGGCGGCCTCGTCGCCTGAGCCGAAGCTCACGCCCGTCGCGGCGAAAAAGACGCCGCCGCGCAAGTCAACGTGACGGCCGGCGCCAAGATCTGCGGGCTGACCACGCCGGAGTCCGTCAAGGCCGCCGTCGACGGGCGTGCGGCCTTCGTCGGCTTCCTGTTCTTCGAGAAGAGCCCGCGCAACATCGCGCCGGACGCCGCCGCGCGGCTGGTCCCGCCGGCCCGGGCGGCGAACGTCCCGGCCGTGGCGGTCACCGTCGACCCCGACAACGCCCTGCTGGACCAGCTCATGGCCACCCTGCGCCCGGAGTTCATCCAGCTGCACGGCAAGGAGACTCCGGCCCGCACCCGCGAGATCGGCCAGAGGACCGGCGCGGGGATCATCAAGGTCCTGCACGTCTCGACGCCGTCCGACATCGACGCTGCCGGCGCCTACGAGAGCGTCGTCGACCACCTGATGTTCGAGGCGCGGCCGCCGGAAGGGTCGGACCGGCCGGGCGGCGTCGGCGCGACCTTTGACTGGACCATGCTGGCTGGACGTCGGTTCGCGCGGCCCTATTTGCTCGCGGGGGGCCTTGATCCCTGGAATGTTTCCGATGCCCTGCAACAGTCCGGCGCACGCCTGGTGGACGTTTCCTCTGGCGTGGAGCGCGGGCCGGGGATAAAGGACCCGCTCCTGATTTCGGCCTTTCTTGAAGCGGTTCGCCGCGCCTGAAGCTTCTGGATCCATGAACGCCCCAGCCAAACCCAACGACTGGTCCGCCCATCCGGACGAACGTGGCCGGTTCGGCGATTTCGGGGGGCGCTACGTTCCCGAGACGTTGATGCCGCTGGTTCTGGAGCTGGGACGGGCCTACGCCGCAGCCAAGGCCGATCCGGCCTACCAGGCCGAGCTGACCGCCTTCAACAAGAACTACACCGGTCGCCCGAGCCCGCTGTATTTCGCCGAACGCCTGACCGAGCATTTCGGCGGGGCGCGCATCTGGTTCAAGCGCGACGAGCTGAACCACACAGGCTCTCACAAGATCAACAACGCCCTCGGCCAGATCATGCTGGCCATGCGGATGGGCAAGACCCGGATCATCGCCGAGACCGGCGCCGGCCAGCACGGCGTGGCCACGGCCACGGTCTGCGCCCGCTTCGGCCTGCCCTGTGTCGTCTACATGGGCGCGCTGGACGTCGAGCGGCAGAAACCCAACGTCTTCCGCATGAACCTGCTGGGCGCCGAAGTGCGGCCCGTCACCTCGGGGACCGGCACGCTCAAGGACGCCATGAACGAGGCGATGCGCGACTGGGTGACCAATGTCGCCGACACCTACTACCTGATCGGTACGGCGGCCGGTCCGCACCCCTATCCGGCCATGGTCCGTGACTTCCAGAGCATCATCGGGACCGAGGCCCGGGCCCAGATCCTTGAGGCCGAGGGCCGCCTGCCCGACGCGCTGGTGGCCTGCATCGGCGGCGGCAGCAACGCCATTGGCCTGTTCCACCCGTTCCTGGCCGACGAGAGCGTGCGCCTGATCGGGGTCGAGGCGGCCGGCCACGGCATCGCCAGCGGCCTGCACGCCGCCTCCCTGACCGGCGGGCGGCCGGGGGTGCTGCACGGCAACAAGACCTATCTGCTTCAGGACGACGACGGCCAGATCATCGACGCCCATTCGATCTCGGCCGGGCTCGACTATCCGGGCATCGGGCCGGAGCACAGCTTCCTGCACGAGGCCGGCCGGGCCCAGTACCTGTCGGCGACCGACGACGAGGCGCTGGCCGCCTTCAAGCTCTGCGCCGAACTGGAAGGCATCATCCCGGCGCTCGAGCCGGCCCACGCCCTGGCCCGGGTCGGCGACCTGGCCCGCGAGCTGGGCAAGGACGGGATCATCGTGATGAACATGTGCGGACGGGGCGACAAGGACATCTTCACCGTCGCCGAAGCCCTCGGACGGAAGCTTTGACCAAGGATCGTATCGACCGGCGCTTCGCGGCCCTCGCCGCCGAAGGCCGCGCCGCCTTTATCGCCTACATGGTGGCCGGCGACCCCGGCCTGGAGGTCTCGCAGGCCATTCTCGAGGGCCTGCCCGTCGCCGGGGCCGACCTGATCGAGGTAGGCTTTCCGTTCTCCGACCCGATGGCCGAGGGGCCCTCGATCCAGCTGGGCTCGCAGCGGGCGCTGCGGGCCGGCATGACCCTGCAGGGCACGCTGGACATGGTCGCCGCCTTCCGGACCAGGGACCAGGAGACCCCGATCATCCTGATGGGCTATCTGAACCCGGTGCTGAACCGCGGCTTTGACCGCTTCGCGGCCGACGCGGCGGCGGCCGGTGTCGACGGCCTGATCGTCGTCGACTGCCCGCCGGAGGAATCCGACCCGCTGGCCGATGCCCTGGACGCCAACGGCGTGGCGCTGATCCGGCTGGCCACCCCCACCACCGACGACAAACGGCTTCCGGCCGTCATGCGGCGCACCTCGGGCTTCGTCTACTACGTCTCCGTCGCCGGCGTGACCGGCGTCAAGGAAGCCGACGCCGGCGCGGTGGCACAGCCCGTGCAGCGCCTGCGGGCGGCCTCGGGCCTGCCGGTCGCCGTGGGATTCGGCATCCGGACCCCCGAGCGGGCCGCGGAAGTGGCGCGTGTGGCCGACGCGGCGGTGGTCGGATCGGCCCTCGTCGATGAAATCGCGGGCGCCCTGGAAGCGGGATCGAACGAAAACGTGACCGAAAGAGTGCTTTCCAAGGCGGCCGCTCTGGCTAAGGCTGTGAAATCGGCGCGAGTCAGGGACGCTTGAAGCGATGGCCATGGCTGACCCAAAGAACGACAAACCCACACGGGGCGGCGCGCGCGAGCGCCAGGGCTGGCTGTCGCGCATCGCGCCCGGCGTGCGCGGGGCCTTCGTCAAGCGCGAGACGCCCGAGAACCTCTGGGTAAAGTGCCCCGACACCGGGGAGATGATCTACCGGCCAGACCTCGAGGCCGCCTGGTGGGTGACCCCGGCCGGCCGCCACATGCGGATCGGGCCGGAGCTCCGCTTCCGCTACACCTTCGATGACGGCGCCTATGACGTTCTGCCCACCCCGGCGGTGGTCGAGGACCCGCTGAAGTTCAGCGACGGCAAGCCCTACAAGGAGCGCCTCGCCGCCGCCCGCAAGGCGGCCGGCGAACAGGACGCGGTGGCCCTGGCCGCCGGCGCCATCGGCGGCACGCCCGCCGTGGTCATGGTCCAGGACTTCGCCTTCATGGGCGGCTCGCTGGGCATGGCGGCGGGCGAGGCCTTCATCGCCGGCGCCCGCGCCGCGATCGACCGCCAGTCGCCGTTCATCGCCTTCACCGCCGCCGGCGGCGCGCGGATGCAGGAGGGCACCCTGTCCCTGATGCAGATGGCCCGCAGCACCCTGGCCATCCAGGAGCTGAAGGCCGCGCGCCTGCCCTACATCGTGGTGCTGACCGACCCGACGACGGGCGGGGTGACGGCCAGCTACGCCATGCTGGGCGACATCCACCTGGCCGAGCCGGGCGCCCTGATCGGCTTCGCCGGCCAGCGCGTCATCGAGCAGACCATCCGCGAGACCCTGCCGCCGGGCTTCCAGCGCGCCGAGTTCCTGGTGGAGAAGGGCATGGTCGACCGCGTGACCCCGCGCCACGAGCTGCCGATGGTGCTGGGCTCGATCCTGAAGACCCTGATGATGGGCCGTGACGGACTGAAGGCGGCCTGACCGAACCTGTTCCGCGAGGATGAGCGGATGCATTTATCTCCGTCATCGTCGGACTTGTTCCGACGACCCATGCGTGGTGGGCGCGACCAGCAGTGCTCGACGTTCGCGGTGCTACCTGCCCCTCACCCGTGTTCATGGGTCGTCGGAACAAGTCCGACGATGACGGTAGCGGGGAAGCGCGGCGTTGAGCATACGTGCGCCGACCACGCATCCGGGTCCGCGCTTCCGCGAGAAAGAGCGGTGAAACCATGTCCGACCACCTCCGAACCCACGACGCCGCCCTCGAGCGCCTGCGGGCCCTGCACCCGAAACTGATCGACCTGTCGCTGGGCCGCATGCAGCGGCTGTGCGCGGCGCTGGGCGATCCGCAGCGGCGCCTGCCGCCCGTGGTCCATGTGGCCGGAACCAACGGCAAGGGCTCGACCGTGGCGGTGCTGCGCGCCATCGCCGAGGCGGCGGGGCTGAAGGTGCATGTCTTCACCTCGCCGCATCTGGTGCGGTTCGCCGAGCGTATCCGGCTGGCCGGGACCCTGATCACCGACGCGCATCTGGCCGCTGTGCTGGAGCATGTCGAGGCCGCCAACGCCGGCGAACCGATCACCTTCTTCGAGATCACCACCGCCGCCACGTTCCAGGCCTTCAGCGAGGTCGAGGCCGATCTCTGCCTGCTGGAGGTGGGCCTGGGCGGGTCGCTGGACGCCACCAACGTCATCGAGCGACCGGCGGTCAGCGTCATCGCCCCGGTCGACTACGACCACCAGGAGTTCCTCGGCTCCGATCTGGCCAGCATCGCCGGCGAAAAGGCCGGGATCATCAAGGCCGGCACCCCGGTCGTCGTCGGCCGCCAGTCGCCGGAGGCTTTCGCGGTCATCGAGGACCGGGCCCGGGCGCTGGGCAGCCCTCTGCTAGCGCTGGGCGTGGACTTCGACGGCTGGCTGGAGCGTGGCCGGCTGGTGGTGCAGCTCGAGGACCGGCTGCTGGACCTGCCCGCCCCGGCCCTGCCCGGCGCGCACCAGGTCGACAACGCCACGCTGGCCGCCGTGGCCGCCCTGCAGCTGCGCCAGGCGCGGATCAACGAGGACGCCATCGGCCGGGGCGTCGCCTCCGCCGTCTGGCCGGCCCGGATGCAGCGGCTGACCGCCGGGCCGCTGGCGGCGATGGCGACGGCGCGCGGCGCCGACCTTTGGCTGGACGGCGGCCACAACCCGCACGCCGCCCGGGCGCTGGCCCGCCTACTCGGCGACATGACCGCCCGCGACGGCCGGCCGACAGCCGTGGTCTGCGGCCTGCTGGCCAACAAGGACGCCGAGGGCTTCTTCAGCGCCTTCGCGGAGCTTGCGCCGTCGATCCACGCGGTGGGCTTCGAGGCGGACGCCGCCAGTCCGGCGGAGAGGCTGGTCGCGGCAGCGAAGGGATTTGACCTGAAAGCCGAGGCCCACGCGGACGTCACCGCCGGGCTCGCCGCCGCCCTGGCCGCCGAGGGCCCGCCGCCGCATGTCGTGATCTGCGGCTCGCTCTACCTGGCCGGCGAGGTTCTGGCCCTGGACGAGGCGACCTGGCCGCGGTGAGCTCATTGCGTCCTTCGACACGGCCCTCCGGGCCTGCTCAGGATGACGTGGTCAGAAGGCTACCCTCCTGCGTCATGCTGAGCAGCGTCCGCAGGACGCGTGTCGAAGCACGCACAACGCAGAACGGCCGCCGGGTCGCCCCGACGGCCGTTCCATGAGAGACCGGGTATCCGGGCCGGGCGGTCTTACGCCGCCTGGACGCCGGATTCGGAGAGCCATTCCAGGATCTTCTGCTTGGGCATGGCGCCGACCTTCATCGAGGCCATCTGGCCGCCGCGGAACAGCATCATGGTCGGAATGCCGCGCACGCCGTAGCGCGAGGGCGTCGTGGGGCTGTCCTCGATGTTCACCTTGGCGATGGTGACGTGGTCGGCCAGTTCCTCGGAGATCTGCTCCAGGGCCGGAGCGATCTGTTTGCAGGGACCGCACCACTCGGCCCAGAAGTCCACGAGCACGGGCTTTTCAGCCTGCAGGACATCGCGTTCGAAAGTCTCGTCGGTCACAGCAACGGTGCTCATGACAATGTCTCCCTGGACGAGGGACTCATCGGCCCCTCGGCTTCAGCCAACGATGTAGGCCCACGGCCGTTCCCCATCAATGGGCGCCGGGAAGAGCGGCGAGGGTGCGGGCGACGATGTTTTCTGGAACCGGCATCAGGCGGGGTCCATCGGTCCAGACCAGCGCGGCCTCGACGCGCCGGCCGGGGAAGACCTCCTCCAGCACCGCGACATAGACCGCCATCTGGATCAGGTAGGCCGGATCGGCGTCGGCGATCTCCCCGGGTGCAGGCCGGTTGGTCTTGTAGTCGACGACCAGAACCCGCTCGGGGGTGACCAGCAGGCGGTCGACGCGGCCGGAGACGGCCAGGCCCGGCGGCAGGCGGTGCGAGGCCCCGCCGATGGCCGCCTCGGCCCGCGAGCCGGGACCGAAGACGTCGGCGAACCGGGGGTCGTCCAGCACGCCGAAGGCGGCGGCCAGCATCTCGCGCCTCTGGGGCGGGGTCAGATCGCGCTCGCGGTCCAGCAGCCGCACAGCGGCGTTCTGTCGATCCGCCGGCAGTACGTCGGGCAGCAGCTGCAGCAGCCGGTGGATCAGTTCCCCGCGCCGGTAGCGGCCGAGCCCCTCGACCCGGGCCAGCGGCGAGGGCGCCGGCCCGAAGGTCCGGTCGGCCAGCTGCGAGGGCGAGGCGTATCGCCGGGCCGGGGGCTCGACCGGCGCGGTTCCGCGCGCCCAGTCCGGTAGGGCTGAAACGGCGCGGCCCATGGCGGCCCGCGGCGGCAGGCGGTCGGGATCGGGACCGAACCGCTGGAAGCCGTAGCCGTCGACCTCGACGTCGCGAACATCGCCGGCCACATCCGGATGGGCGAAGGCCTGGCGCATGGCCGCGTACCAGCCGCCGACCTTCTCGTCGGGGGTGGTCGAACCGACGCGGCCGCAGAGCACCAGCCGGTCGCGGGCCCGGGTCAGGCCGACATAGAGCAGGCGCCAGGCCTCCTCGGCCTCCCGGTCAGCGCGGAACTTGCGGGCCCGGGCGCTGGCCTCGCAGTCGTCATCCTTGCGCGCGCTCCACAGGAAGCCGCCCTCCGGCGTCTCAAGAAGCGGCGTGCCCCGGGCGGTCCGGGTCAGGGTCGTCTCCGGCAGGAAGACGATCGGCGCTTCCAGCCCCTTGGACCCGTGAGCGGTCATCACCCTCACCTCCTCGCCCGCGCCCTCCATCTCGCGTTTCACGGCGATGTCGAGGCCGGCGAAGGCGTGGGCGAGGGTCTCGAGGTCACGAACGCCCTGCGCCTCGGCCGACAGGGTGCGGGCGAGGAACTCGTCCAGCACGTCGCCGGCCTCCGGCCCCAGCCGTGTCAGGATTCGTGATCGCATGGACCGGCCATCAGGTCCTGTCAGGCCGAGCACCCGGGTGAAGAGGTCGAACGGCGCGCGGGCGCGGGCGAGGTCGCGCGCCTTGCCCAGAAACGCCAGCGCATCGCCCCATTCCGCCTGTTCCTCCGCCCGGCGCCGCAGCACGGTCCACAGGCTGTCGGGCCGGCGGCCCCTGGCGAGGGCATAGATGTCGTCGTCGGTGAGGCCGCAGAACGGACTCTTCAGCAGCGCCGCCAGGGTCAGGTCGTCGTCCGGGAACTGGATGAACCGCGCCAGCGCCATCAGGTCGTCGAAGGCGATGTGGGCCGACAGGGTCAGGCGGTCGGCGCCGGCTACCGGCACGCCGCTGCGTTTCAGCTCGCGGATGATCTCCTCGAACAGCACCTTGCGACGCCGGACCAGCACCAGCACGTCGCCGTAGCCGGCCGGGCGCCAGGTGCGGGTCTCCTTGTCGAAGACAGCGTCGCCGCGTTCGACAAGCGCCCTGACCTCGGCGGCGATCCGCCGGGCCAGGCGGCGGTTGGCGGAGGTCTCCGCCTCCTCGTCCAGCGGCGCGTCCCAGGCCTCGCGGTCCACGCCGGGCTCGTCCCGGTCCAGCGGCCAGAGGTCGACGCAGCCGGCGTGGTCGGCCCGGAAGGCCTTGTGCCTGACGATGTCCTCGCCGCGCGGCGGCGGCACGCCGGCCCGGGTCTCGGGGTCCACGAACAGGGTGTCGACGAAGGTCAGGATCTGCGGCGTCGAGCGATAGGAGACCAGCAGCGGCACGCCGTCGGCCCGCTGTCCCGCTGCGACGATGTCGGCGATGTAGCGTTGGGTCTCGTCCAGAAGCCGGCGCGGATCGGCGCCCTGGAAGCTGTAGATCGACTGCTTCTCGTCACCGACCACGAACAGGGTGCGGTCGGCGGCGCTCTGCTGGCGAAGTCCGGCCCCGGCCCAGAACTCGCCGGTCAGCCGCCGGACGATGTTCCATTGCTCGGGGGCCGTGTCCTGGGCCTCGTCGACGAGGATGTGGTCGATGCCGCCGTCCAGCTTGTAGAGAACCCAGGCGGCGTCAGGCCGCTCGTCGACCAGCTGGCGCGTGCGGCTGATCAGATCGGCGAAGTCCAGCGCGCCACGGCCGGCCTTGGCCTGATGGTAGGCCTCGGCATAGGCGCTGGCCATGGCCAGGACCTGGACCGTGGCCTCGGCGACGCGCGCCGACCGCAGCTCCGCCCGGACCTTTTCCAGCCGGTCCTGCTCGGTCAGCAGGGCCATGCGGAGGTCCTCGCGGGGCCTGAGCGTCTTGGTCGTGGCATAGTGTTTGACCACCGTGCCCTCCCCCTTCTCGGTGAAGAGGGCGAAGAGGGCGTCGCCGATGGCTTCCACCGACCGCAGACTCCGGGCGCACTTGCCGTCCGTGACGCCCCCTGTCTCCAGGACCTGCGCCGCCTCGTCGTAGAGGCGGCGGTTGAGCGCGGCCATGGCGGCGTCTGCGATCGCTTCCGGACTGGTCGGCCCCTCGAAGCCGCAGATCTTCCAGACGTCCGCCTGCATGCCTTCGTAACCGCCGCACCGCTCGACATAGGCGGCGATGGCGTCGCGCCGGTGCTCGAAGTCGGAGAACAGTTTGTTGAAGGCTTCGAAGTCGAGGGCGACCGCCAGCCGGGCGTAGGCGTCGGCCAGCGGTCCCTCGATGTCGAGGGCATAGCGCGCAACGGCGGCCCGGGCCTCGCCGGCGATCAGGGCCGAGGCCTGGTCGTCCATGACCTTGAAGGTCGGCGACACGCCGGCCTCCAGCGGGAAGCGGCGCAGCAGTTTTTCGCAGAAGGCGTGGATGGTCTGGATCTTCAGCCCGCCCGGCGTCTCGAGCGCCTTGGCGAACAGGGTGCGGGCGTTGGACAGACCCAGCGCGTCGCGGGGCGCGGCCTCGCCCTCGAGCCGGACCAGCGCCGCTCTCAGCTCCTCGTCCTCCATGACCGACCAGCCGCCGAGCACGTCGAACAGCCGGCGCTGCATCTCGGCCGCGGCGGCCTTGGTGTAGGTCACGCAGAGGATGGCGGCCGGCTTGACGTCGCCCAGCAGCAGCCGGGCCACCCGGTCGATCAGGGTCTTGGTCTTGCCCGAGCCGGCGTTGGCGGTGACGAAGGCGTTGAGCGCCGGATCGGCCGCCTGCCGCTGATGGGGGTCCTGGAGGCTCATTCTTCGCCCTCCCCCTCGCTGCCGGTCGACCATTCGAAGACCCGCGCCAGGTGGTCGTAGTCGCCGGCCCAGGTCTTCACGAACTGCGGGGCGGTGCGCGACAGGTAGCCCCGGGCGGGGTCCTGGTAGAGGGTCAGCAGTTTCAGCACGCCCTCGTAGGCCTTCCCGGCGGCCTCCTCGCTTTCGGGAGCGGCGGCCTTGCGGACCAGCACCTCGCCCGGCGGCTTGCGACCGGTGACTTTCAGATAGGTCAGCTCCCCGGCGTAGGCCTTCAGTCCCTCGAAGCCGCCTGACGTCAGGATGGCCATGGTCAGGGTCAGCTGGGGCGAGAAGCCGCTGTTGATCTGCTTAGGCGACGGCGCGCCGCCGGTCTTGAAATCCAGCACGTGGCCGAGGCCTTCCGGGGTGATCTCGATACGGTCGGCCTTGGCGGTCAGGGTGATGGTGCGCCCCTCGACCGAAAGCCGCAGGCGACCCTCCCGTTCGACATGTATCGCACGGCCATCGGCGCGACGGTTGCGCTCCAGCTGCGTCGCCCACTGCGCGGCCTCGCGGGCCAGGGCGCGCTCACGGGCCAGGGCCGACCGCGGCAGGCCCTGGGCGACCAGGGCATCGAGGTAAAGCCGCTCGAAGACCCCGGGGGAGTCGACCGGTTCGCCATCCGCCCAGGCCTCTGCGAACTGCTCGAAGGCCTTGTGGATAGCGGTGCCCCGAGCCTTGGACTCCACGGGCTCGTCGGGCCGGTCGAGCCGGAACAGCCCGAGGATGTCGCGCGCCCAGACGCCATAGGGGTCGCGGGTCAGGGCCTCGATACGGGTGACGGCGAAGCGGTCGGGCCGGTCCTCGACCGGGGGATTCGGATTGGGCCTGCGACAGGGCGCGTAGGCGCCGGGCGCATCCAGGGCGCGGGCCCAGTCCAGCAGTTCCGGCCGCCCGGGCAGGGTGACGCCGGCTCCCCGCGCCAGGGTCCGCAGCCGCCAGAGCCAGCGGGACTCCACCGCAGGCGAGCCCTCGCGGCGCTGACTGTGGACCAGGGTCACCTCCGGTGCGCAGGCGGCCTGGGCGAAGTCGTGGGCCGTCAGGCCTAGCCGGCGCTCGGGCGAGGGCAGGCCAAGGCGCTCGCGCATCGGCCGCGACAGGAAGGGGTCGATCGGCGCGCCGCGCGGCCAGACCCCGTCTTCCAGCCCGGCCAGCACCAGCCGGTCGGCGCGCAGCAGGCGAGCCTCCAGCGCCCCGAGGATGCGCAGGCGCGGGTGCACCCCGCCGGACCGCAGCGTCTCGCCGTCCAGCAGCATGGCCAGCAGGTCGACGAAGTTGCGCGGCGAGACCGCCGGGAGGGCGGCGCCGTCCTCGATCAGCCCGGCCAGCAGGGCGGCGGCGCACTCGCCGTCGGCGCCGGTCCAGATGCCTGGTCCGCCCAGCGCCTCCAGCGTCAGGGTCAGGCCGCGCGCCGCCTCCTCGACCCCGGCCTCGCCGTCGGCGAAAGCCAGGGCGAGGATGTCGAGCGCGCTGAGCAGGTCTTCGGCAAGGTCCACTGCCTCCGGGGCTTCGAGCCGGGCCAGAAGGCTGTCGCGGTCACCCGGCCGGGGACCGCGCAGGCCGGTCCGTTCCAGCAGGGTCGCCGCCTGGGCCAGGTCCTCCGGCATGCGATCCAGAGAGGTCAGCGGATGCTTCAGGATCGCCAGCATCAGAACCGGCGACAGGGGATCCACGGCCCAGTCGGCGACCTGACGCGCCAACACGGCGATCGGAAACCCGGCCAGCGGCGCGCCGGCCGACGAGTCGGCGATGACGCCGAACCGCGCCAGCCGGGCGCTGACCCGTCGCGCCAGGGCCAGGTCCGGGGTGACAAGGGCGCAGGTGCGGTCGGGATCCTCCAGCGTCTCGCGCAGCAGCAGGGCGCAGACGTCGGCGGCCTCTTCCTCATGGCGCGTCGCGATCACCGACAGGCCGGCGAGGCCTTTGGCGAGGGGGTCAACGCCGTCGGCGGCCCCCTCCCGGCGCAGGTCCTTGAGCACCAAGCGCCAGTCGGCGGTCGCCTCGGCCGGCCGCAGCGCCTCGTTGATCACCCGGCGACGCCAGCGCCCCCGACTGTCGACGTCGGGCAGCCAGGGGGCGACCGCGCCGCGACCGATGCCGGCGTAGACGTCCAGCAATCGCTTCATCGCGCCCTGCGGATGCTGGTCCTCGACCTTGAGCCAGGCGGCGTCGGCCAGACCCTCGTCCAGACCCGGGAGGACGACCGCCCCGCGTGGAGCGCTGGCGACGGCGACCAGTAGCCGCGCGGTGGCCGGCGCCGTGCCGGTCGAGCCGGCGGCGATCAGCGGGTGGCCAGGCGGGTGACGGATCCACTGCTCTGTGAGGGCGTCGAGCAGCCGGACCCGGCGCTCCGCGACATCGATCAGGCCGCGCTGCGCCAGCCAGGCGGGCCAGGCCTCAAGGGCGATGCGCAGGAGTTCGGTCGAACGGCGCCAGTGGGCGGCCATATCCAGCTCGACCAGGCCATCGAGCCGGTCGAGGGGGCGTTTGACCTCCTCGATCTGCAGGTCGTCGAGGAACCGGGCCAGGGCGTCGGCCATCTCCAGCGCCCCGGCGGCGTCGAGGCGTCTACCCAGACTGGCGTCGCGGGCGACCAGCCGGGCCAGCTCGAAGCGGCGGGTGCGCGGGTCGACGGCCGGCGGGATGTCCAGCGACAGGTCGCCGGGCTCGAACGGCGGCTCGCCCTCGTCCAGGTCGCCGATGGCGCGGATCTGCGGCAGCAGGGTCGCCCGGCCGCCGACCGCGCCGACGAAGGCCTCGGCCAGGACGCGGGCCCCGCGCCGGGTCGGCACGAGCACGACGGCCTCGGCCAGCGCCTCCGGGTCGGGGAGGGCGGCGACCAGTCCGGTCGCCAGATCGTCGAGAAAGGACCGGTGGGCCGGGATCGAGAACCAGCGGGGCGCCGCCTGCTCGAAGGGGCCGGTCATCCGGCGGCCAGACGGGCCTGGGCGGCGTCGCGGGCGTCGGGGTCGCCGACGTGCATCCAGAGCCCCCTGGGCGCCACGCCGTGAACCCGACCGGACTGCGTCAACCGCTTCCAGACCGGCAGCAGACCGAACGGACCCTCCGGGCCGTCCGCCACCACCGACGGCTTGCAGATATGGACCCCGACATAGACCAGCGGAGCCTGCTCGCCCTGATCCTTGAAGCGGACCGCGCCATCCCCGTCGAGGAAAAGGTCCCCGGTGGCATGGAAGCCCATAGACTCCACGGTCGAGGCGGTCAGCAGGCAGACATCCATCCGCCCGGGGTCCCAGGCGGCGGCCACGGCCTCAAGCGCCCGACCGTCGTCGTGGATCCAGACCGAGTCGATGTTGGCCACCCAGAAGGGCGCGTCCGGCAGCAGATGCAGCGCCTTCTTGATGCCGCCTCCGGTCTCCAGTGGCTCGGCCCGCTCGTCGGAGATGATGATGCGCGGCAGGACGCCGGTGGCGTCACGCGCCCGAAGGTGGGCTTCCAGCCGGTCGGCGAAGGCGTGGACATTGACCACAGCCGTCTCGACGCCGACCTGGGCCAGACGGTCGAGCATGTGGTCGATCAGCGCCCGGCCGCCGACCTCGACCAGGGCCTTGGGCCGGTCGTTGGTCAAGGGCCGCATGCGGGTGCCAAGGCCCGCGGCCAGCACCATGGCGACGGTCGGGCCGCTCACGACCGCGCCTCCGCCGGCACATGCCGGTCGAACCAGGCCTTCATGCCGGCCATGTCCGAATCGGCCAGGCAGCGGTCCAGATAGCGCCACAGACGGGGCAGGAAGGCCTCGTACCGGGGCTTGCCGTCCCGCTTCACCAGCCTGGCGAAGATGCCGATGATCCGCGCGACGTTGAGCGCGCCCAGCGCATGATAGTCGGCCAGCAGCGCCCGGCGGTCGAGCCCGGGATGGGCGGCGAAGTAGCGATCCAGCGCGGCCGCCTCCCGCTCCGGCGAAACGTCGCGGCGGGCGTCGTGCAGCAGCATGGACAGGTCCCACATCCGGTTGGCCCGCACCGCGTCCTGGAAGTCGATCAGCCCCACCCGGGCCGCGCCCTCCCGCTCCGGAAGCCAGATCAGGTTTTCGGCGTGATAGTCGCGGTGGCAGAAGACGTCGGCGCTCTGTTCGGCCCGGGCGCGGATCGGCGCCCAGAGCGCCTCCCAATCTGCGAGGGCGGCGGCGTCCGGCGCGAAGGCCGGCCTCAGCCTGGGCAGCCACTCGGTGAACAGGTCCGACGCGCTGACAAGGGCAAGGTCATCGTAGGACAGCAACGGCCAGGAGACGCCGTCGAAGGCCAGCACCTGTGGCGGCCTGGCCGCATGCAGGACGGTCAGGGCGTCGATGGCGGCGTCGTAGAGCTGCGCCTCGTCACCCCCGGCGGCGATATGTTCGGCATAGAGGTCGTCGCCGAGGTCCTCGAGAACGGCCAGGCCGTTCGCCGCGTCGAAGGCCTCGATCTCCGGCGCGGACAGGCCCAGCGACTTCAGGTAGCGGGCGCAGGCGACGAAGGCGTCGACCCGTCCGGACGCCAGGCGATAGGCGGCGTTGAAGCCCAGCGCGATGCGCTCCGCCAGCGTCGCATCCGGCGGGCAGGGCGCGGTCTCGGCCTTGGGCGGCTGGTCCATGAAGATGCGGGTCGTCCCGTCGGCCAGATGCAGCCGCTCATAGACACGGGTGGAGGCGTCGCCGCTCATCAGCGCACGACGGGCGTCGCCAAATCCGTTCGCCGCCAGGAAGTCGGCCTTCAGCGCTTCACGCTCAGAACTCAAGCTCGCGTCCTTCCCAGGCTCCGTGGGCGGTGAGGCGCGCGCGGCGCCCCTCCCCGTCGAAGACGATGTCTATATCGAGTCGGTCGCGCGGCAGTCGCCCCTCCAGCCGCTGCGGCCATTCGATCACCGCCGCGCCCTCGTCGAGGGCCTCGTCGAGACCGATCTCCCAGGCCTCGTCCGGGCTGGTCAGGCGATAGAGGTCGAAATGGGCCAGCGGAAAGGTCGCCGTCTCGTAGAACTGGACCAGGGTGAAGGTCGGGCTGGGCACGTCCTCGTCCGGCGTGGTCAGGGCCCGCACCAGCGCCCGGGCCAGGGTGGACTTGCCGGCCCCCAGCGGGCCGGTCAGGCAGACCGCTTCGCCGGTCCGCAGGGTTCGGGACACGGCCTCGCCCAGGCGCGCGGTCGCGGCGTCGTCCGCGAGATCGAGCGTGGCGGGCGGGGTCATGCGAAGGGCGTGTCGGGCGAAACAGGCAGCACCCGCTCGACATAGGCCTTCAGCGCTGCGGTGGCGACCGCCGCGTCAGGCGGCAGGCGGTCGGGCGTGACCGGCTCGCCGACGACGATCCGGAAGCGGCGGCCGGTCTTGTTGAGCAGCTCATGAAACAGGGTGACGTCGCGCAGCTCCGGCGAGAAGCGGTCGAAGAAGTGGAAGAGCGACGCCCAGGGCCCGGCGACATGCAGCGGGACGACCGGGGCCGCATAATTCATCGCCACGGACAGGGCGGTCGGCATCCATTCGGGATCGATCAGCACGCCGTCGGCCCCCCGGCGGGCCAGCCTGCCCGCGGGGAAGACCATCAGGGTCCGGTCGGCCGCCATGGCGTCCTTGGTCATGGCCAGGGTCAGGCGGGTGCGGTCCCGGCTGCGCTTGTCCGGCACCCACTCGACGGGGATCAGGGTCTCGTCGAAGCGGGGGCAGACCCTGTGGGCGTCGGAGTTGGCGTAGAAGACGATGTCGGGCCGGGCGGGTTTGAGAGCGTCATAGACGGCGAGGCCGTCAGCGATGCCGGTCGGGTGATTGGCGACCACCACGCAGCGGCCGGCGGAGGGCAGCCGCTCCAGCCCCGTCACCTCGACGTCAAGCGCCAGCAGGTCGGAGACGAAGTCCAGCGCCTCGCGACCCCCCATGACGGAGATGGCGTCGGCCATGGTCCGAGCCTTGCGGTAGTCGAGCAGGCGGTAGAGCGGCGGGCGAATCAACGGCCAGAGCGGAGAGGCCGAGAGCTTCGGAGCCCGCTCCTCGATGAGCACATCGACGATATGCGCCGCCCGCAAGGCGGCGGCGTCCGGCTTGGAGACTGTCAAGGCTTCGACCATGGAGGGAGACTAGTAGCCCCGGACGCAGACGCAAAGCAGCCTAGTCGCGCGGGGCGCAAAGGCCTAGAACGACCGGCCTCAACGTGCCTCCGGGAGATCGCCATGCGGGACATCCGCCATTTCGTGAACGGTTCGTCCTTCGAGGGCGCCTCGGGCCGCTTCGGCGATGTGTTCAATCCCAACACCGGCGAGATCCAGGCCCGGGTGCAGCTGGCCACGGCCGGCGAACTCGACCTAGCGGTCCAGGCGGCGCTGAAGGCCTTCCCGGCCTGGTCGGCGACCAATCCCCAGCGCCGGGCGCGGGTGATGTTCGAGTTCAAGCGCCTGGTCGAGGCCAACATGCAGGACCTGGCCGAGATGCTCTCGAGCGAGCACGGCAAGGTCATCGCCGACAGCAAGGGCGACATCCAGCGTGGCCTGGAGGTGATCGAGTTCGCCTGCGGCATCCCCCACGCGCTGAAGGGCGAGTACACCGAGGGCGCCGGCCCCGGCATCGACGTCTATTCCATGCGCCAGCCTCTGGGCGTGGTGGCTGGCATCACCCCGTTCAACTTCCCGGCCATGATCCCTATGTGGATGTTCGGCGTGGCCATCGCCGTGGGCAACACCTTCATCCTCAAGCCCTCGGAGAAGGACCCGACGGTCCCCGTCCGCCTGGCGGAGCTGATGATGGAGGCCGGCGCGCCGGAGGGCGTGCTGAACGTCGTGCACGGCGACAAGACCGCCGTCGACGCCATCCTGCAGCACTCGGAGATCAAGGCCGTGAGCTTCGTCGGCAGCAGCGACATCGCCCACTACGTCTATTCGCAGGGCACGCTCCACAACAAACGCGTCCAGGCCATGGGCGGGGCCAAGAACCACGGCATCGTCATGCCCGACGCCGACCTCGACCAGGTGGTCAAGGACCTGTCGGGCGCGGCCTTCGGCTCGGCCGGCGAGCGCTGCATGGCGCTGCCGGTGGTGGTGCCGGTCGGCAAGGCCGTGGCCGATGAACTGCGCGAGCGGATGGTCGCGGAGATCGGGACCCTGAAGGTCGGGGTCAGCAACGACGCCGAAGCCCAGTACGGCCCGGTCGTCTCCGCCGCCCACCGCCAGAAGATCGCCGACTATATCCAGATCGGCCAGGACGAAGGCGCCGAGCTGGTCGTCGACGGCCGGGACTTCAGGCTGCAGGGCTGCGAGAAGGGCTTCTTCATCGGCCCGAGCTTCTTCGACGGCGTGAAGCCGGGGATGAAGACCTGGCATGAGGAGATCTTCGGCCCGGTGCTGCAGATGGTCCGCGCCGACAGCTTCGAGGCGGCGATCGATCTGCCGAGCCGGCACCAGTACGGCAACGGCGTCGCCATCTTCACCCGCAGCGGCCGGGTGGCCCGCGAGTTCGCCAGCCGCGTCCAGGTCGGCATGGTCGGCATCAATGTGCCGATCCCGGTGCCGGTCGCCTACCACACCTTCGGCGGCTGGAAGCGCAGCGCCTTCGGCGACACCAACCAGCACGGCATGGAAGGCGTGAAGTTCTGGACCAAGGTGAAGACCATCACCGCCCGCTGGCCCGAGGGCGAGGTCGGCGACTCGAGCTTCGTCATCCCGACGATGAAGTAGACGTTCATGCTCTCCCCTTGGGAGAGCTGTCGCCCCGGAGGGGTGACTGAGAGGGAGGCGCTGCGGCCTGACGGTTGGCGGCGGGTCTTCCCTCTCCGACCTGGCTCCGCCAGGCCACCTCTCCCAAGAGGGAGAGGGTTGTTATCTGACGATCAGCGCCCGGGTCACCCCGTCAAGCACGAACCGCCCGGCCGGTGTGGCCCGCAGCCGTTCGGGGTCCTCGGCTAGCAGCCCCTGCCCGACCAGCTCGACCACCGCCGGATGCCCCGGCCCCAGCCCCAGCGCCGCCAGTTCAGCCCACCCCACGCCTTCGAAAGTGCGCAGGCCCATCAGGATGCGCTCCTCGGCGGCCTCGACCGGCGTGAGCGCCTCGGCCTCGAAGCCGGCGCCCGTCTCGTCCACCGACCGGATGTAGTCCGCTACGCCCGACGCCGCGGTCGTCGCCGTGCGCCGGCCGTCCAGCTTCAGCCGGCCGTGCGCGCCGGGGCCGGCGCCGACGTAGTCCTGGCCGCGCCAGTAGACGAGGTTGTGCCGCGAGCGCGCCGCCTCGCCCCGGGCGTGGTTGGAGACCTCGTAGGCCTCGAACCCGGCGTCCTCGAGCGTGGCCTGGGTCATGTCGTAGAGGGCGGCGCCCGTCTCGTCGCCCGGCGGGGTGAATGTCCCGCGCCGCACCGCGCGGTCGAAGGCCGTGCCGGCCTCGATGGTCAGCTGGTAGGGCGAGATGTGCTCGGCGCCGAGATCGATGGCCTGCCGCAGCTGGTCCCGCCATGCCGCCACCGCCTGCCCGGGCAGGGCGTAGATCATGTCCACCGACAGTCGCGGAAAGGTCTTCGCCGCCAGCTCGGCCGCCCTGCGGGCCTCGGCGGCGTCGTGGTTGCGGCCGAGGAATTTCAGCGCCGCGTCGTCGAACGACTGCAGGCCGAGCGACAGCCGGTTTACGCCCGACTGGCGAAAGGCGGCGAAACGGCCGGCCTCGGCGTCGGTAGGATTGGCTTCCAGCGACACCTCCACCTCGCCCTCCGGGGTCCAGAGCGCCTTCGCCGTCTCGATGATCCGCGCCGCCCAGTCGGCGTCCATCAGTGAGGGCGTCCCGCCGCCGAGGAAGATCGACACCAGTCGCCGGTCGCCGGTCAGCGCGCGCTGCGCCGTCAGGTCGGCGATGATGGCGTCCGCCAGCGTCGCCTGCTCGATCTGCCCCCGGTCGCGGACGACGTTGAAGTCGCAGTAGGGACAGATTCGCGCGCAGTAGGGCCAGTGGACATAGACGCCCAGCGGCGCGAGGTCGCTCAAAACAGCGCGGCCTTGAGCTTGGCGAAGGCGACAGCGCGGTGGCTGAGCGCGTCCTTCTGCGCCGGGTCCATCTCGCCGAAGGTCTGGTCGTAGCCGGCCGGCACGAAGATCGGGTCGTAGCCGAAGCCACGGGCGCCGCAGCCCGGAAAGGTCAGGTCGCCGCGTACGATCCCCTCGACCACCACCGAGGGTCCGTCGGGCCAGGCGACGGCGAGCGCGCTGGTGAACCAGGCGGAGCGGTCGTCCGAGCCGGTCTCGATCAGCCGTTCCTCAACCTTGGCCATGGCCTCGGCGAAGTCCTTTGAAGGACCCGCCCAGCGGGCGGAGAAGATGCCGGGCGCGCCGTCCAGCGCCGTCACCGACAGGCCGCTGTCGTCGGCGATCGCGATCCGGCCCGAGAGCTCGGCGGCGTGGCGGGCCTTGAGCAGCGCGTTGCCGACGAAGGTGCTCTCGGTCTCGTCGGGTTCGGGGATGTTCAGCGACCCCGCCGACAGGATCTCGAAGCGGCCGTCCAGCAGGGCGATGAGTTCCTTCGCCTTCCCCGGGTTGTGGGTGGCGGCGACCAGGGTGGTTCCGGGGGCGAGCAGCAGCGGCATTGCGGGATCCTCTCCCCGCCTTCCTCGCCCCGAACGCCGCGCCGCGCAAGGCCGCGGATTTATGCTGCACCGCATTACGCTCAAGTAATGATGTTACGCAAGTGTAATATCGATAATCGATAATTCCTTTGATTGAAGAACGATGATTCCGTACATGGATGGCGTGGACGGGCCGCAAGGAGCTGCCCACCGGGTGAGGAAAGGTCCTCATTCGCGCTGCACTGCACAATGGAGAACAACATGTCCGCGCAAAAGATGACCAACCTGGTCGACACCATCGCGATGACCCTGGTCAACGCCGCGCTTCTGGTCTCGCTGCCGATCTCGGCGGTTCTGTTCGTGACCAACTCGATCTGATCGGGCTCTCTTTCATGAGAGCCCCGGTCAGGGCATTCTCGCCGCCCGACTGAGGGCCGGCTTCTCCCGAACGACCCGACACCGGGTCCTTCCGGTGGAGCCGGCTCCCGGGGGGCGCCCGGAAATCATAGCCACGGGCGAGCGGCCAGCCGCCGCCCGTTTCTGTCGTCCGCGCCGGGTGGACGGAACGACCGGCGCGACAAGCGCCGGCCCGAGGCCTTCCCGGTCATGAAATGACCGGGCAAGAAGGCCTCGAACTTGGGGACGAGCCCGTTGATCCGGTCGCGGGGCGACCGGACGGGCTCTTGTGGGAGTTGCGCCATGCGCGCCTTGGGACCTGGCTCGGTGTCGAGCTTCCTGAAGACCGTCCTGGACGTCGTCTATTTCGCGATCATCGTTATGCTGGCCCTGTTGGCACTGGGCGTGATCGCCGGGCTGCTGGCCATCAGCTTCGTGCCGGACCTGTTCCGCGAGATCGCTGATCGCCTGAAGATCGAAGGCGATGTCACGCCAGTCAAGCTGGCGGCGCTGGGCGCCACCTTCGCCATCTACGGCATGCTCTATCTCGGCGCCCTGGGCGCCATCCTCAGTCGCCTGCGCAAGGTGTTCGCCACCCTGACGGCCGGCGATCCGTTCGAGCCGGAGAACATTCCAAGACTGCGGCTGATCGGCTTTGTGCTCGCCGGCATGGAGCTGGCCCGCTACGCCCTGAACGCCCTGCTGCTGGCCATCGCCCCGGCCCTGGGCTGGGAGATCGACGGCTTCAACATCACCGTCTGGTTCTCTGTGCTGGTCGTCTTCGTGCTGGCCGAGGTCTTCCGCGAGGGCGCCCGCCTTCGCCGGGAAGCCGAGCTCACCATCTAGCGTCCGGGAGCGTCTGCCATGGCCATCAAGGTCACCCTCGACCGGATCCTGCTGGAGCGACGCATGTCGCTGACCGAGCTGGCCGACCGCGTCGGCGTCACCATCGCCAACCTGTCGATCCTCAAGACCGGCAAGGCCCGCGCGATCCGCTTCTCGACCCTGGACGCCCTCTGCCGCGAGCTGCAGTGCCAGCCCGGCGACATTGTCGTCTTCGAGCCGGGCGGCGGCTCGGGCGTGGAAGAGGACGACGAGGACGAGGCGTACGGCGGGGCTTGATGAACCTCGCTCTCCCCTTGGGAGAGCTGTCATGGCGGAGCCATGACTGAGAGGGAGGCGCGGCGGCCAGATGTCAGGCCACGGTTCGTCCCTCTCCGACCTCGCTCCGCGAGGCCACCTCTCCCACGGGGAGAGGTTTAAGCCCCCACCGCCGCCCGCTGCAGCAGGAACAGCTCGCCGATGCCCTTTTCGGCCAGGCCGTAGAGGGCCTCGAACTCGGCGCGGGTGAAGCCGCGCTTTTCGCCGGTGGCCTGGATCTCGACGATGTCGCCCACGCCGGTCAGCACGAAGTTGGAGTCCGCTTCGGCCGAGGAGTCCTCCTCGTAGTCGAGGTCGAGGACCGGAAGGTTGTTGAACACGCCGCAGGACACCGCCGCCACCTGGTCCAGGATCGGGTCGGTCTTGATGACGCCTTCGTCGAGCAGGTACTTCGTGGCCAGCCGCAGGGCGACCCAGGCGCCGGTGATCGAGGCGGTGCGGGTGCCGCCGTCGGCCTGGACCACGTCGCAGTCGATCTGGATCTGGCGCTCGCCCAGCGCCTTCATGTCGACCACGGCGCGCAGGGAGCGGCCGATCAGACGCTGGATTTCCTGGGTGCGGCCTGACTGTTTGCCCTGGGCGGCCTCTCGCCGGCCGCGGGTGTGGGTGGCGCGGGGCAGCATGCCGTACTCGGCCGTGACCCAGCCGGCGCCCTTGCCGCGCATCCAGCCGGGGACGCCCTCGTCGACGCTGGCGGTGACCAGCACCTTGGTGTGGCCGAAGGTGACCAGGCAGGAGCCCTCGGCGTAGCGGTTGACCCCGGTTTCGAGGGTCACGACCCGCATCTGGTCGTGGGCGCGTTCTGACGGTCGCATCATCTGTCTCTTCAAAGCGTTGCGCGGCTTGCGCGCGGGCAGGGGCTGCCTATCCTATCGGAGGAAGGGTCGTCCACGACCCTTGAAGTGAACCCCATGTCCTCGATCATCACCGGCGGCCTCGCGCCGACCCCGACCCTGACCGACCTGGACGAGCGCGCGCGCGACATCTTCCGGCGCGTGGTGGAGGCCTATCTGGAGACCGGCGAGCCGATCGGCTCGCGCACCCTGTCGCGCGGCGGCATCCAGCTGTCGCCGGCCTCGATCCGCAATACCCTTCAGGATCTGGCGCAGCTGGGCCTGCTCGATTCGCCTCACAGCAGCGCCGGACGGCTGCCGACCCACGCCGGGCTGCGGCTGTTCGTCGACGGCCTGCTGGAAGTCGGCGACGTCGGCGAGGCGGAGAAGCGCGAGATCGACGCCCGCCTGTCGGTGCGCGGCCGCAGCTTCGAGGACGCTCTGAACGAGGCCAGCGGCATCCTGTCGGGCCTGGCCGGCGGGGCGGGGATCGTCGTCAGTCCGGTGCGCGAGGCCGGGGTCAAGCATGTGGAGTTCGTGGCGCTCGGCCCCGACCAGGCGCTGGCGGTCATGGTCTTCGACGACGGCCAGGTCGAGAACCGGCTTATGCGGCTGGCGCCCGGCCTGACGCCCTCGGCGCTGCTGGAGGCCTCCAGCTTCCTGGGGGCGCGGCTGAAGGGCCGGACCCTGACCGAGACCCGCAGCGAGATGCGGGCCGAGCTGGACCGCGCCCGACGCGAGCTGAACGAGACCGCCGCCCGGCTGGTCGAGGACGGCCTGGCCGCCTGGGGCGGGGGCGAGGACGCCGACCGCTCGCTGATCGTGCGCGGCCGCGCCAACCTGCTGGGCGACACGAACGCCCTGGAGGACCTGGAGAAGGTCCGCCGCCTGTTCGACGATCTGGAACAGAAGGAGCAGCTGATCGGCTTGCTCGATGACGTCCGCGACGCCCAGGGCGTACGGATCTTCATCGGCGCGGAAACGCGACTTTTCTCGCTTTCGGGTTCCGCCCTGATCGCGGCGCCCTATATGTCGGGCCGACAGAAGGTGCTGGGCGCGATCGGCGTGATCGGGCCCGCGCGTTTGAACTATGCCCGGGTCATTCCGCTGGTGGACTACACCGCGCGGGTGCTCGGCCGAATGCTGGACGGATGAAGAGATGAGTGACCAGGAGACCCCGGCCAACGGCCATGACGAGGACCTCGAGACCCTCGAGGCGGCGCTGGACGCCGACATCGAGGCGCTGAAGATCGAGAACGCCGCGCTGAAGGAGCAGGTGCTGCGCTATGCCGCCGAGGCCGACAACACCCGTCGCCGGGCCGAGCGCGAGCAGAACGACGCCCGCGCCTACGCCATCCAGAAGTTCGCCCGCGACCTGTTCGGCGTCGCCGACCACCTGACCGCCGCCACCACCCACGCGCCGCGCGACAGCGACGACCAGATCGTCAAGAACTTCGTCGTCGGCGTCGACATGACCTTCAAGGAGCTGATGAGCGCCTTCGAGCGCAACGGCCTCAAGAAGCTGGCCCCGGAAAAGGGCGGCAAGTTCGACCCCCACCAGCACCAGGCGATGATGGAACAGCCGGCCGGCGACGGCGTGCCGCCCGGCGCGGTGATCAAGACCCTGCAGGCCGGCTACGAACTGCAGGGCCGCATCGTCCGCCCGGCCATGGTCGTTGTCGCCGCCAAGGGCGGAGCCGCCCAGCCCGCCGCTGATACGCCGGCCTCCAACCCCTACGCCGCCGAGGGCGACGCGAGCGGCGCGGCAGTGGACACGAAGGCCTGATCTCCCACCTTCGTCATCCTCGCCCTCGTGGCGAGGACCCCTATGCGGTTCGCAGGTGAGCGTGTGATCACGCTCTCAAGGTGAAGCTCAACGAGGGGTCCTCGGGACAAGCCCGAGGATGACGATCGTTGTGAGCGGCCCCCCTTCCGCAAGCCGCTGATTACGCTAATGTCGCAAGTCCCCTAAATGGCGAACCGGCGGGGGCCTCGACGATTCGCCTGTCACCTTCCGGACTTCGGACGAGACATGAAGCTTACCATCGAGCGGACGGCGCTGCTGAAGGCCCTCGGGCATGTGCAGAGCGTCGTCGAGCGGCGCAACACCATCCCGATCCTCTCCAACGTCCTGCTGACGGCGGAGCGTGAGCAGGTGGGCTTCTCGGCGACCGACCTGGACATGGAGATCATCGACCAGGGCGTGGCCCGGGTCGACGTGCCCGGCCAGATCACCGCCCCGGCCCATACACTGTACGAGATCGTCCGCAAGCTGCCCGAGGGGGCGGACGTGTCGCTGTCCTTCACCGGCGACGACCCCCGGCTGCAGGTCCAGGCCGGCCGGTCGAAGTTCAACCTGCCGGTGCTGCCCGCCGGCGACTTCCCGGTGATGAGCTCCGACGGCCTGTCGGCGCGCATTCCGGTCGACGCCAATGACCTGGCCCGGCTGATCGACAAGACCCGCTTCGCCATCTCCACCGAGGAGACGCGCTACTATCTGAACGGCCTCTACGTGCACACGGTGGTCGATAACGGCGAGGCGAAGCTGCGCTGTGTGGCCACCGACGGCCACCGTCTGGCCCTGGCCGAGATGCCGGCCCCCGAGGGCGCCGCCGGCCAGCCGGGCGTGATCATCCCGCGAAAGACCATCAACGAGGTCCGCCGCCTGCTGGACGACGCCGACGAGACGGTAGACTTCCAGGTCAGCGCCCAGAAGGTCCGCTTCGAGTTCGGCCAGGCCGCCGCCCTGACCTCCAAGGTCATCGACGGATCGTTCCCGGACTACATGCGGGTCATCCCGCGCGACAACGCCAGGATCATGCTGGTCGACAACACCCTGTTCGCCCAGGCCGTCGACCGCGTCGCCACCATCTCGGCCGAGAAGAGCCGGTCGGTGAAGATGGCCGTCGAGCCTGGCCGGATGACCCTGACCGTGCGCAACATGGAAGCCGGCCAGGGCGTCGAGGAGCTGGAGATCGACTACGACGGCGAGCCCTTCGAGATCGGCTTCAACGCCCGCTACCTGCTCGACGTCACCGGCCAGATCGGCGGCGAGATCGCCGAGTTCCGGTTCGCCGATCCGGCCAGCCCGACGCTGGTGCTGGACCCGACCGACGCCGGCGTGAAGTACGTGCTGATGCCGCTGCGGGTCTGACCGCTGGCGGCGCTGCTGCACGAAATCTGGGAATCGACGGACGACGACGGCCGCTGGCTGCCCGTCTGCATGATCGCCGGTCCCGACGGCGACGACCTTCGCTCGCAACTCGACATCGACGCCCGCCTGGTGACGACGTTCGAGGCGCACTCACCCTTCGAGGCGATGACGATCTTCCATCAGCTGATGGAGCTTGGGCCCTATCGCGGCGTCAGCAACGACGAGCGCCGGGCTTACACGGAAGACGCGCTGATGCGGCAGTTTCGGCGGCGCTGAGGGGACAGATCAAGATGTCCCTTGGGACACCTTAACCTGTCCCCGGCCGCAGCCGCTTCACCAGAAGCAGGGTCGTCAGGCCGCTGTTCCATTCCTCGTCCGGATAGCGGCCCGCCTCGCGATAGCCGCGCTTCGCATAGAAGGCCTGGCTGCGGGTGTTGAAGGTGTCGGTTTCCAGCCGCGCCTGGGCATGGCCCGCCGCAGCCATCGCGGCCTCGGCGTGATCCATCAGGCGGCTCCCGACGCCGGACCGCGCGTGGCTGGCCAGCACATGCAGGGCGTTCACGAAGTCGCCGTTCCAGTCGACGAAGCCGACCACCGCGCCGCCGACCTCGGCGACCACGAACAGGGCGCCGCGTTCGCCGACATAGGCCGCCGGCCGGTCCTGGCTCCGGTAGGCCGCTGCCGCCTCGGGGGTCAGCTGGGGCAGCCAGGTGCTCTCGAAGGTGTCGCGCAGGATCACCTTGAGGGCCGCCGCGTCGTCCGGGCCGGCCTTGCGGATGACGATGTCTGACCGTGACGCCATGAGCGCAGGTTAGGGGACAGGTTAAGGTGTCCCAAGGGACATCTTGACCTGTCCCCGACCTCCGACCCTGGTCTACGATGCGGCCATGTCCCTGCGCCTGCCCCAGTCCCTGTTCTCCGCGAAGACCGACCCGTTCGACGCCGGCCTGCAGACCGAGCTGATGGCCGAACAGGCCGCCTCGCTCGGGCGGGCGGGAACGCGGGTCGAGAAGACCCTGGCGGCGTTACGCGACACCTCGGCCGAGGACCGCCCCGCCGCCCTGAAGGCCGCCGCCGATGCGGTCTGGGCCCTGTTCATCCAGCGCGAACTGATGGGCCAGCGGAACCAGAAGCCGCTGATCGAGCACTACGGGATTCCGAAGGAAGTGCTGGCGAGGCTGGGCGCGCGCTAGGGGCTTCCCCAAACCGTCATCGTCGGACCGGGTCCTTAGCCTGCCCTGGGGTTGGCCTCCGGCCGAGCCCGGGGGACCCATGAACACCGCCTGTCCCGTGCGTCCCCCCGGGACCGGCCGATGGTCGGCCCGAGGGCAGGCTCCGACACGCCGCTTCGCGGCTGCCCAGGATGACGTCGTTTGACGGCTACCCACCCACGTCATGCTGAGCAGCGCTCGACGAGCGCGTGTCGAAGCACGCAGGACGCCGGCCAAGGCGCCACGCATGGCTGGCCCGGACGCGCCGGGCCATGACGGATGAAAGGGGAGCATGGTACGGACCCCCATGCGCTCGGTGATCACCTCCCTGACCCTGACCGACTTCCGCTCCTACGAGCGGGCGGAGCTGTCGCCGGACGGGGCCAGCGTCTGTCTGTGGGGGCCGAACGGGGCGGGGAAGACCAATCTGCTGGAGGCGATCAGTCTGCTGTCGCCGGGACGCGGCCTGCGCGGGTCGGCGATCGCCGAGGTCGGGCGGCGGCTGCCGGGCGAGAAGACCGGTCGGGCCTGGGCGGTTTCGGCGCTGGTCTGGGGCGACGATGACGCGGTGCGGATCGGCACCGGGGTCGAGCAGCCGGGCGCGGCGCGGCGCATCGTGCGCATCGAGGGCGAGACCGTGCCGCCCGGACGGCTGGCCGACCATATCCGGCCGATCTGGCTGACCCCGGCCCAGGACCGGCTGTTCCTGGAGGCGGCGGGCGACCGCCGCCGCTTCTTCGACCGGCTGGTCTTCGCCGCCGAGCCAAAACACGCCGCCCACGCCGCCGCCTATGACAAGGCCATGCGCGAGCGGATGCGGCTGCTGACCGACGCCGGCGAGGGTGGGACCGAGCCCGACCCGGTCTGGCTGTCGGCGCTGGAGGCGCGGCTGGCCGAGGCCGGGGCGCTGATGGCGCAGGCCCGGGCCCGGACCCTGGCCGTGCTGCAGTCGGAGATCGACGACCGGGGCGACCGGCCCTTCCCGCAGGCGGTGCTGAGCCTCACCGGCGAGTGGGAGCAGCTGGCGGCGAGCGGCGTCGACTTCGCCGATCTCGAGGCCCGGCTGGCGTCGGCGCTGGCCGCCGCGCGTGGGCGTGACGGAGCCGCGGGACGGGCCCTGACCGGTCCGCACCGGGGCGATCTGGCCGTGGTTCACGCCGAAAAGGACCGGCCGGCGGCGGAATGTTCCACCGGCGAGCAGAAGGCCCTGATTCTGAACCTCGTCCTGGCCCAGGCGGCCAGACTTTCCCGTGTAGAATCAGCGCCAAGTCCTGTACTGTTGCTCGACGAAGTCGCCGCGCATCTGGACCCGCTCCGCCGGGCCGCGCTGGCCGACGAAATCGCGGCGCTCGACCTCCAGGCCTTCCTGACTGGAACCGACGAGTCGCTGTTCGACCCCTTCAAGGGTCGGGCCCTCGGCGTCCGTGTGGAGCCGTCCGGCCTGACCGTTCTGGACCGATAGATGACCGACGAAATCGAAGACGTTTCCGAGCCGCAGCACAACGGCGAATACGACGCCGACTCCATCAAGGTGCTCAAGGGCCTGGACGCGGTGCGCAAACGCCCCGGCATGTACATCGGCGACACCGATGACGGCAGCGGCCTGCACCACATGGTCTACGAAGTCGTCGACAACGCCATCGACGAGGCCCTGGCCGGGCACGCAACCAAGGTCGAGGTGATCCTCAACGCCGATGGCTCCTGCACCGTCACCGACGACGGCCGCGGCATCCCGGTCGACATGCACGAAGGCGAGGGCGTCAGCGCCGCCGAGGTCATCATGACCCAGCTGCACGCCGGCGGTAAGTTCGACCAGAACAGCTACAAGGTCTCCGGCGGCCTGCACGGCGTCGGCGTTTCGGTGGTCAACGCGCTCAGCGACTGGCTGGAGCTGAAGATCTTCCGCAATGGCAAGGCGCACCAGATGCGCTTCGAGCGCGGCGACGCGGTGTCGTCGCTGAAGATCACCGGCGACGCGCCGATCCGCGGCGAGGGCGACAGCCGCGAGGGCCAGCCCCTGACCGGCACCCAGGTGACGTTTTTCCCCTCGACGACCACCTTCGCCTTCATCGATTTCGACCGGAAGACGCTGGAACACCGCCTGCGCGAGCTGGCCTTCCTCAACAGCGGCGTGACCATCCATTTCCGCGACAATCGCGACGCCGAGCCCTGGGAAGAGATCCTGCACTACGAGGGCGGCATCGAGGCCTTCGTCCGCCACCTGGACAAGGCCAAGACGGCGCTGATCAAGGCGCCGATCGTCATTCGCGGCGCCCGCGAGAAGGTCGAGATCGACCTCTCGCTGGAGTGGAACGACAGCTATCACGAGCACATGCTGTGCTTCACCAACAACATCCCGCAGAAGGACGGCGGCACCCACCTGTCGGCCTTCCGCGCGGCGCTGACCCGGGTCATCACCAACTATGCCGAGACCTCCGGCATGGCCAAGAAGGAGAAGATCTCGGTCACCGGCGAGGACGCCCGCGAGGGTCTGACCTGCGTGCTGTCGGTCAAGGTGCCTGACCCCAAATTCAGCTCCCAGACCAAGGACAAGCTGGTCTCCTCGGAAGTGCGGCCGGCCGTCGAGGGTCTGGTCCAGGAAGGTCTGTCGACCTGGTTCGAGGAACATCCCGTCGAGGCCAAGGCCATCGTCAGCAAGATCGCCGAGGCCGCCTCGGCCCGGGAAGCGGCCCGCAAGGCCCGCGAGCTGACCCGCCGCAAGAGCGCCCTCGACATCACCAGCCTGCCCGGCAAGCTGGCCGACTGTTCCGAGCGTGATCCGGCCAAGTCCGAACTGTTCATCGTCGAGGGAGACTCGGCCGGCGGCTCGGCCAAACAGGCGCGCAACCGGGACAACCAGGCCATCCTGCCCCTGCGCGGCAAGATCCTGAACGTCGAGCGGGCGCGGTTCGACAAGATGCTGTCGTCCGAACAGGTCGGCACCCTGATCATGGCGCTGGGCGCCGGCATCGGGCGGGACGAGTTCAACATCGAGAAGATGCGCTACCACCGCATCGTCATCATGACCGACGCCGACGTCGACGGCGCCCACATCCGCACGCTGCTGCTGACCTTCTTCTACCGGCAGATGCCGGAGGTGATCGAGCGCGGCTACCTCTACATCGCCCAGCCGCCGCTCTACAAAGCCACCAAGGGCAAGTCCTCGCGCTACCTGAAGGACGATCCCGAGATGGAGACCTTCCTGATCGACGAGGGCGTCGAGGGAGCGGAACTCGATCTATCGACCGGCGAGCGGATGACCGGTCAGGACCTGCTGGCCCTGGTCAGCCTGGCCCGCACGGCCAAGGCCAACATCGACCGTCTGTCGGCCCGGGCGCCGGCCTTCGCCATCGAGCAGTCGGCCCTGGCCGGCCTGATGAGCGAGACCCCCGACCCCCAGGCCGCCGCCGTGCGCCTGAACCTCTACGCCGAGGAGGGCGACGGCCCCTGGTCCGGCGCCCGGGGCGAGACCGGCTTTGTGTTCAGCCGCATCAAGCGCAGCGTATCCGAGAAGATCGTACTGGAAGACGCCCTTCTGCAGGCCGCTGACGCGCGGCGCCTGTCCGAACGCGCCGCCGCCCTGGCCGAGGTCTTCGCCGGGCCGGCGGTCTATCGCCGCAAGGACAAGAGCACCACGGTGCGTGGCCCGCTCGATCTGGTCGGCGCGGTGATGGACGCCGGCCGCAAGGGCCTGTCGATCCAGCGTTACAAGGGCCTTGGCGAGATGAACCCCGAGCAGCTGTGGGAGACCACCCTGGACTCGGAAGCCCGCACCCTGCTGCAGGTCCGCGTCAACCACGCCGACGACGCCGACGACATGTTCAGCCGCCTGATGGGCGACCTGGTCGAGCCGCGCCGCGAGTTCATCCAGGAAAACGCGCTCGACGCGGCGGTGGACGTTTAGGGGAACGACGAAATCTCCCCTGAGGAGAGTTCGGATCGAATACACATTTGACGCGTTTCGCCGCGCGCGCCAATCTACCTCCGGGTCAGGGGGAGAGATTGCGTGGCGGATTTCTGGTGGGCGCCGGTCGGCGCCCTGATCATCGCCGCGGTGATGCTTGTTCTGAACGGGAACTTCGAGCGGGTTTCGTTTCTTTGGCGGTGGGCTGTTCCCGGCCGAGCGCCCGAAGTCGTTCTGGCAATCATCATCCACGAGAAGAAGGTCGTGCTCGTCCAGCGCAAGCCAAGCCCGAACGGCGTGCTCGGCTGGCAGTTTCCAGCAGGCCAACTCACCGAGAGCCACACGAATCCGGTCGAGAAGGTGAAGAGCGAAGTGCTCTCGGAGACGGGCCTCGTTGTTTCGGTCAACGGCGAGATCGGCCGCCGACAGCACAGTGCGACCCGAAAGATATGCGTCTACTACTCCTGCAGCTACGTATCCGGCGACATAAGGAACGGCGACCCGGACGAGAACATTGATGTGAGGTGGGTTGAGGCCCGCCAGGTACACGCCTACGTTGGAAAAGGCGTCTATCGGAAGGTTCTGAAGTGGCTCCAAACGCACGGCTGACGCTCAAGCCAAGTCGGAAGCGAAAGGCCCCCGTGATCGTGGTCGCCATTGTCACAAGAGGCGAACAGATACTCATGATCGAACGGCGGGACGTCCCGGGCACGCGGTCCGGATACGTCTTTCCTGGAGGGAAGGTCGAATGCGACGAGTCCCTTCAGCAAGCAGTTGTGCGCGAAGTCTGGGAAGAGACGGGAATTCACTGCCGCGCCGAACGCGAGATCGCGTCGCGTATCCACCCGACCAGCGCGGCAAGAATTCACTACTGGCTGTGTCCCTTCGTGAGCGCACAGCGGCAGCAGCCGGAGTTTCCGCTGGTCTGGGCGAAGGTTGAACACCTGGAGTCGATGGCCGGCGCGACGCTGTTTCCCTTGGTCAAACGCGAACTTGAGCGGTCGACAGGCGATCAGCTCTCCCGCACCACCTTCAACACGGCCTCGCCGTAGCGCTCCAGCTTGGAGGCGCCCACGCCGTTGGCCAGCATCAGGTCGCCGGCAGAGCGGGGGCGGAGGCGGGCGATGTCCTGCAGGGTCCGGTCGGCGAAGATGACGTAGGGCGGCACATGCTGCTCATGGGCCTCGTCGCGCCGCCAGGCGCGCAGGGCCTCGAAGAGCACCGCCGCGTCGCCCGTCAGCTCGTCGCCGGCCGTCTTGCCCCGCTTGCGGGGAGCGGCGCGGCCGATCCGGCCCGAGGCGTCGGCGCCCTCCGGCGGGGTTCGCACGGCGACCTTGCGCTCTCCCCGGTAGGTGGCCTTGACCGCGTCGGCGTCGCCCAGGCCGATCAGCGGCCGGCCGTCGTTGGGGTCCTCGCGCAGCAGGCCCTCAAACAGCAGCTGGTCGATCAGGTCGCGCCAGCCGACGGCGCTGAACTCCTTGCCGATGCCCCAGGTCGAGAGCGCGGCTTCGGACTCGGAGACGTCCTTCGTCTTGCCCAGCAGGTGGTCGATCAGCCGGCCGCGCCCGAACCGTCCACCCAGGCGATGGACGGCGGCCAGGGCCTTCTGGGCGGCGACGGTGGCGTCGATCGCGGCCGGCGGGCTGACGCAGAGGTCGCACTGGCCGCAGCGGGCGACGCCCTCCTCGCCGAAGTAGCGGCGGACGGCGGCGGCGCGGCAGGCCGTGCCGTCGAGCATGGTGTAGAGCTGGCGCACCTTGCGGTTCTGGACGGCCCGCACCTCGTCAGAGAACTCGCGTCCTTCGATCCGCCGGAAGGCCCAGGCCATGTCCGCCGAGCCGTAGAGGGTGATGCCCTCGGCGGGCTGGCCGTCGCGCCCGGCGCGGCCGATTTCCTGCCAGTAGGCCTCGATCGAGGCGGGGGGATCGGCGTGGATGACGAAGCGGACGTCGGGCTTGTCGATGCCCATCCCGAAAGCGATGGTCGCCACCATCACCGCGGCGTCGGCCTCGAGGAACTTCTCCAGCCGCTTCGACCGCACGGTCTTGTCGAGACCGGCGTGGTAGGCCAGCGCCGGCACGCCGACCTGGACCAGCCGCTCGGCCAGCTTTTCGGTGCCCTCGCGGGAGCCGGCGTAGATCACGCCCGACCGGCCGGGCCGGGCCAGGACCAGCTCCTCGACCCGGGCATGACCCTGGCCGCGTTTGCGCTCGGCCGACAGGATCAGCTCGGGACGGGCAAAGCTGTCGACGAACTCGGCGGCGTCCTCCAGCCGCAGTTCGTTGCGGATATCCTCCCGGGTCCGGGCGTCGGCTGTGGCGGTGACGGCCAGCCGGGGTACGCCCGGGAAGATGTCGGCCAGCCGTCCCAGCATCCGGTACTCGGGGCGGAAGTCATGGCCCCACTGGCTGACGCAGTGGGCCTCGTCGATGGCGATCATGGCCAGCGGGACGTTCGACAGCCGGTTGAGCGTCGCCGGCTGGGCCAGGCCCTCGGGCGAGAGGTAGAGCAGGTCCAGTTCGCCGGCGTCGATCCGCCGCCAGATGTCCTGGCGCTGGTCCATGTCGGCGCTGGAATCGAGCCGTTCGGCGGCGACGCCCGACTGCTTCATCGCCTCGACCTGATCGGCCATCAGCGCGATCAGCGGCGAGACAACCAGGCCCAGACCCGGGCGGATCAGGCTGGGGATCTGGTAGCAGAGACTCTTGCCGCCGCCGGTCGGGAGCACGGCCATGGCGCTGCGCCCGGCCAGCACCTCGGTGATGACCTGCCCCTGCATCCCGCGAAACTCGGCATGGCCGAAGACGCGGCGCAGGATCTCGCGGGCGGGCTGGAGCGAATCGGTCACAGGGCGGTTATGGCGAGCGTCGCCCGGCTTGCTAACCCCCTGATCGCGCGGCTGCACCAAACCTCCATATCCGCGGGCTTTACCGCCGCGAAAACGTCGCGTTCATATGTCGTCAATCATGATGGCGCCTGACAGGCGCGGCGCGGGAGATCCGCGTCTATCGAGATCCGGACAAGCGAAGAGACTATGGCTAATCCACAGGGCGCGCGGCGCACGCCGCTACAGGCGTTCACCTACTGGGGCGCGGTCGTCGGCGTCTGGGGCCTGATCTTCGTCGTGGCCTTCTTCGCCATGTTCGCCACCGACCTGCCGGACGTCTCGAAGCTCAATGACGTCACGCGCCAGCCGTCGATTTCATATCTCGACCGGTCCGGCGCCCTGGTCGCCGTGCGCGGAAGCCAGTACGCGCCGCCGGTCGACCTGGACAAGCTGCCTGACTATGTGCCCAAGGCCTTCATCGCCATCGAGGACCGGCGCTTCTACTACCACCCCGGCTTCGATCCGGTCGGCATCAGCCGCGCGGCGGTCAAGAACCTGTCCTGCATGTGCGTCGCGGCCGGCGGCTCGACCATCACCCAGCAGCTGGCCCGCAACCTGTTCCTGACCCTGGACCAGAACTGGCGGCGCAAGGCGCAGGAGCTGATCCTGTCGCTGTGGCTGGAGATGAAATTCTCCAAGAAGGAGATCCTGGCCCTCTATCTGAACCGTGTCTATTTCGGCGCCGGCGCCTATGGCATCGAGGCCGCCGCCCAGCGCTACTTCAACAAGCCCGCCTCCAGGCTGACCATCGGCGAGGCGGCGCTGCTGGCCGGGATGATGAAGGGTCCGTCGCGCTACAGCCCGGTGACGGCCACCGGCCGGGCCGAGCGGCGGGCCAACATCGTTCTGGACGAGATGGTTCGGACCAGGGCCATCACGTCCGAGCAGCGGGCCGAGGCGATCCGCACCCCCGTCCGGGTCTCCTCCGTGCTGGCCAACCAGCGGGCGCAATACTTCACTGACTGGGTCGACGGACAGGTCCGCGCCCTGGTCGGCGAGCCGACCGAGGACCTGATCGTCGAGACCACCCTGGACCTGCCGATCCAGGCGGCAGCGGAGGCCGCGGTTCGCACCGGCGTCAGCGGCGGCAAGGGCCAGGGCGTCGATCAGGCCGCCCTGGTGGCCATCGACGGCGAGGGCCGCGTGCGCGCCTATGTCGGCGGGGCCAACTACGGCGAGAGCCAGTTCGACCGCGCCACCACGGCCCGGCGGCAGGCCGGGTCGGCCTTCAAGCCTTTCGTCTACCTGGCCGCCATGGAGGCGGGCCGCACCCCCGCTGTCGTGGTGACCGACGAGCCGGTCCGTATCGGCAACTGGGAGCCGCGCAACTACACCGGCCGGTACCTGGGCACCATCACCCTGCAGACGGCCCTGGCCCAGTCCGTGAACACCGTCGCCGCGCGCCTGGCCAACGAGGTCGGCACCGGCAACGTCGCTTCGGTCGCCAAACGGCTGGGCATCGCCTCCAGGATCCAGCTGGACCCGTCCATGGCGCTCGGCGCTGTCGAGGTCAGTCCGCTGGAGATGGCCCAGGCCTATGCGCCGTTCGCCAACGGCGGCTTCCTGGCGCGCGGTTACGGCATCCAGCGGATCCGCACCGCCGGCGGCAAGGTGCTTTACGACCACAACCTCGAAAAGCGGGCCCGCCGCGCGGTGATCGGGACGCCGTCGCTGCAGTACATGAACCAGATGATGCGCGAGGTGGTGGTCAGCGGGACCGGCAAGCGCGCCCGGGTCGCCGGCTATGACATCGCCGGCAAGACCGGCACGACCAGCGACTACCGGGACGCCTGGTTCGTCGGCTACACCGGCGGCTTCGTGACCGCTGTCTGGACCGGAAAGGACGACAACAAGCCGATGAAGGGGGTCAGCGGCGGCGGCGCCCCGGCCGGCATCTGGCGCGGCTTCATGGCCCAGGCCCTGCCCCGGCTGCGCGCCCAGGTCATCCCGGGCGGCTATGCCACGCCGCCCGAGCAGGAGCCGGACGCCATCGGCGACCTTCTGTCCAACCTCGGCATAGGCGGCGGCGAGCCGGCGACGCCCGGGCCCGCCCCTGAACAGAAGGCCCCGCCGCCGCGCCTGCCGGAAGAAGTGCCGTACTGAGGGGCCTGTCGGCGTCACAGCGGGACTGCTTCGCGTAGCGTAGCCGTCCCTCGACAACGTCGGACGGCCTTGGGGGACAGCTACCGGCCATCGCCGGAAGCCGTCCCGGACCCCGATAGGGTGAGTGCCCGCTACCCCCGCCCGAAGGCGTGCAGGCGCGCGCCTTCGCGGCGGAGCCAGTCGCGATGCGGCGCGTGGTCACCGACCAGGCCGTGAACCAGCGCCCAGAACCGCGGGCCGTGATTGGCCTCGATCAGGTGGGCGCATTCGTGGGCGGCGACGTAGTCGGCAACCCGCGCCGGCGCCAGCGCCAGCCTCCAGCTGTAGCGGATCGAGGCCCCGGCTCGCGGACTGGCCGGGCGGCAGGAGCCCCAGCGGCCCCTGGCGTCGGTGATCGCCACCTTCGGCATCGGCCGCGCGAGCCGGCCGGCGTAGACCCCGGTCCGCTCGGTCAGCCAGCGCCTGGCCTCGACCCTGATCAGCCGCAAGACCCGGTCGCCGAAGGCGGCGTCGTCGGGGGCGGTGATCCGTGCGGGGGCCATATCCGACGGCGGCGAGTACCGCGCCCGGCCGGGGGCGGCCATCAGGTCGCATGGGGCGCCGAACAGGGTGATGGTCATGCCGGGCGCCAGCGCCTGGCCGGTCGGCAGGTCGGCAAACTGACCGGCGATCCAGTCGGCCTTCTCACGGGCGAAGGCCACAGCCTCGGGCAGGCGACGCGCCGAGGGGGCGGTGGCGACGACCTCGCGCCGGATACGGTCGATACGAAGGCTGACACGGCGGGCGCGGACGTTCACCGAGAGCCTCACGGGGAACCCGTCAGCCTCGATACGATCACCGTGGGACAGCCCCGATCCGCCGAACAGCTTCATGATCCTCCAGATAGGCCGGGCGGCGGCGGCCGGGAAGTCCCGTTTCAGAAATCGGGGTCGCAGTGGCGGATGAAGTCGGCGACCCTGGGGAAGATTTCCTCACGGAAGCGGCGGCCGTTGAACACCCCGTAGTGGCCGACGCCTTGCTGGACGTGGTCCAGCTTCATGTCGGCCGGGATGTTGGCGCAGAGCTCATGGGCGGCCTGGGTCTGGCCGATGCCCGAAATGTCGTCCAGCTCACCCTCGACCGTCATCAGGCCGATGTCGGTGATCGCCGAGGGCTTCACCAGACGGTCGCGGTGCAGCAGCTCGCCCTTCGGCAGGGCGTAGTCCTGGAACACCTTGTCGATGGTCTGGAGGTAGAACTCCTCGGTCAGGTCCATCACCGCCAGGTATTCGTCGTAGAAGGCGCGGTGCTTGTCGGCGCTGTCGCCGTCGCCCGAGACCAGATGGTCGAAGTAACGGCGGTGGGCGTCCTTGTGACGCTCCATGTTCATCGACATGAAGCTGGCCAGCTGCACGAAGCCCGGATAGACGCGCCGGCCCACGCCCGGATAGGGCGCCGGCACGGTGTAGATCATGTTCGACTCGAACCAGGTGAAGGGCCGTTCCTCGGCCAGCTTGTTGGTCACGGTCGGCGAAAGGCGCGCGTCGATCGGCGAGCCCATGAAGGTCATGGTCCGCGGCCGGCGGGGATCGTTGTCCTCGGCCATCAGCGCGGCGGCGGCGAGCACGGGAGGGCCGGGCTGGCAGACGGCGACGACGTGGGCGCGATGGCCCAGCGCCCGCAGCATCTGCTGGATATGCTCGATGTAGTCGTCGAAGTCGAAACGGCCCTCGAGCATCGGCACGTCGCGGGCGTTCTTCCAGTCGGTGATGAAGACCGCATGGTCAGGCGCGAAGGCCTCGACCGTGCCGCGCAGCAGGGTGGCGTAGTGGCCCGACATCGGGGCGACGATCAGGACGGCGGGGTCGAGCTGCAGCTTGCCGGCATGACGCATGTCGGCCATGTCGCGGTCGAACTGCACCAGACGGCACCAGGCGCTTTCCCAGACCACGGTCTGGCGCACCCGCACCGGATGGCCGTTCACCTGGATCTCGTCGATGTGCCACTCCGGCTTGCCGTAGCGACGTGTGACGTTCTCGTACAGGTCGGCGCCGGCCGAGAGGCTGCGGCTGAACGTCGAGTTGCGGGCGGGATTGAGCGGCGAGGACCACCAGTCGCGGGCCAGGCGCGCGGCGGCGCGCATCGGGGTGGCCGCGTAATAGGCCGCTTCGTGCAGGGCGTAGAGCATCGAACCTCGATCTTTGTGCAGCGCAGCATAACACGGCGCGCCTTAACGAAGTCCAGTTCGAATCGCGCCCGCGGGATCAATCGCCGCGCAGGGCCTTGCGGATCTCCTCGGCCAGCTGGTCGGGGGTCATGCCGTAAGCCAGGACCTTCCGGAACCGGCCCTTCGGATCCATCACGTACATCGCCGTGGAATGGTTGACGAGATAGTCGGGGCCTTCGCCGGCCTTCTCGTGGAACACGCGATAGGCCTTGGCCGCGGCGTTGGTCTGGTCGACCGTGCCGGTCAGACCCAGCGTACCTTCAGGCGGGCGCTGGGCGGCAAGCCAGTCCCGGATCTTGGCCGGCGTGTCGCGCTCGGGGTCCACCGAGATGAACACCAGGCGGACATCCTCGCCCTTGGCCCCCAGTTGATCATGCGCCGCGGTCAGGGCCTGCAGCGTGCCCGGGCAGACGTCCGGGCAGTAGGTGAAACCGAAGAAGACCACGCTCCATTTGCCCTTGAGCACGCTTTCGTCGACCGGCCGGCCGGTCTGGTCGACCAGTTTGAACGGTCCGCCAACTGCGCCGGCCTGGGCGTCCTGGCCGTCGAACACGCCGACCCGCCAGGCCAGGGCCCCGGCGATGAAGATGCCGGCGATGCAGGCGATGAGGAGGAAGAGGCGTTGGCGGGTCACAGGGCTCTCCGAGAGGGCTCGCCATCGGTCGCGAATTGGGGACAGAGTGGCGATATGGCGCTGACACCAGATCCGGCGACGGCCGCCGACCTGAAGCCCGGCCTCGATAGGACGGGGCGCCCCGCCGCGCAAGGGTGGGACGCGCTCTGGCCGACCGGCGTGCCGCGACGGGGCCGACTGCGCGTCCGGACCCTGACATCGCTGCGCTGGCTGGCGGTGGCGGGCCAGACGATCACCGTCCTGATCGTCGGCTTCGTGCTGGACCTGCCTGTTCCGTTCGCGGCCTGCTTCGCGCTGATCGCGTTGTCGGCCTGGCTGAACGTAGTGGTCGGGCTGGCGACCTCGGGGCAGCGGCTGGCGACCGACAACGAAGCGGCGGCCCATATCGTCTTCGACATCCTGCAGCTGTCCGGCATGCTCTACCTGACCGGAGGTATCCTCAATCCGTTCTCGCTTCTGTTGATCGGGCCGGCCGTGCTGGCCGCGGCCAGCCTGCCGGCGCGCTATGTGGTGGCGCTGTGCCTGCTCGCCATCCTCGCCTGTACGGCGCTGGCGGTCCAGGCGATGCCGCTGCCGGCGCCGCAGGCCGAGCCGTTCAATCCACCGCTGACCAACCGCATCGGCGCCGTGACCGCGCGCATCCTGGGGATCGTCTTCTGCGCCGGCTACGCCTGGCAGTCGGCGCGGGAAGCCGCCCGCATGGAGCTGGCGCTGGACACCGCCCACACGGTCCTGGCCCGTGAACAGCGGCTGTCGGCGCTGGGCGCCCTGGCGGCGGCGGCGGCGCACGAGCTGGGGACGCCGCTGGCGACCATGACCATCGTCGCCAAGGAGATGGCGCGCGAGGCTCCGCCCGGCCCGTTGCGGGAGGACGCCGAGCTGCTGATGGCCCAGGCGGCGCGGTGCCGGGACATCCTGCGCGGCCTGACCAGGACCCCGGAGGCCGGCGATTCGGTCCATGAGCGGATGAGCCTGCTGCAGATGGTGCAGGAGGCCATCGAACCCCATGCCCGGGAGCCCGACGTCCGGGTCGAGGCGGTGGTCTCCGGCCCGCCGGATGAACCGCCGCCGGACATCTGGCGGCTGCCGGAGGTGCTTCATGCCCTGACCGCCTTCGTCGAGAACGCCGTCGACTTCGCCCGGTCCGAGATCCTGGTCACCGCCCGTTTTGATGCGCGGCACATCGCCATCGAGGTGCGCGACGACGGACCGGGCTTCGCGCCGGAGGTGCTGGCCAAGCTCGGCGAGCCCTATGTCACCAGCCGTCCGGGGGCCGAGGCGATGCGCAGCGGCCATGTCGGGATGGGTCTGGGCTTCTTCATCGCCAAGACCCTTCTGGAACGAACCGGGGCCGCCGTGGATTTCCGCAACGGGCGTGGCGGCGGGGCGGTGGTCACGGCGCGGTGGGCCCGGTCGGCGATCGAGGCGCCGAATGACCCGGATACGTTCCCGGGGCTTGATGAAACCCCGGCCGCGGCAACACAATGACGCGCGCCGGATCCAACCGCGACGCGAAGTCGATCCGGAGCTGATCCATGACCGATATTGCCGATGTCGTCGCCGGGCTTGCCGACCGCAGTCTGCTGGTGCTCGACGACGACGCGGCGCTGAGAACGCGGCTCGGCCGGGCGCTGGAGCAGCGGGGCTTCGAGGTGCGCCTCGCCGGCAGCGTGTCGGAAGCGCTGGAGGCGGTCAGGGCCTCGCCGCCGGCGCACGCGGTCCTCGACATGCGGCTGGACGACGGCACCGGCCTTCGGATCGTCCAGGCCATCCGCGACGCCCGGCCGGAGGCGCGGGTGGTCATGCTGACCGGCTATGGCAACATCGCCACCGCCGTCGCCGCCGTTAAGGCCGGGGCCGTCGACTACCTGGCCAAGCCGGCCGACGCCGATGACGTGGCCCGCGCCCTGCTGGCCATCGGCGGCGGCGTGGCGGCTCCGCCCGAGAACCCGATGAGCGCCGACCGGGTGCGCTGGGAACATATCCAGCGGGTCTACGAGCTGTGCGGTCACAATGTCTCGGAAACCGCCCGCCGCCTGTCGATGCACCGCCGGACCCTGCAGCGGATCCTGGCCAAGCGCGCGCCGCGTTAGCTTGTTCTCCGTTTCCCCGGCGAAGGTCGGGGCCCATGCGGGACATGCCCTTCAGGGCGTGTCCCCATCAGCTTCGGCGTTGCACGATGGATCCCGGCCTTCGCCGGGAACACGGGTTTCTACCGCCGAAACGCCGCCAGCCTCGCAAACGCCAGGGTCAGCGCCTTGCGCCGCGCGGCGACCAGCGGCGTGAGCGGCCCGTCGCGCACCACCGCCCCGCCGAAGCCGTCGGCGACAATCAGCCCGGGTTCGACGGGGAGCAGGTCGACCGGAAAGTGCGGCGCCACCGCGAAGTAGAAGGCGTCGCAGTATGGCGCGTACTCCCCCCACTTGCGGTCGGTCAGATAGTCCTCGGCGCTGGATTTCACCTCGACGATGACGATATCGCCCTTGGGCCCCAGCGCCATCAGGTCGGCCCGCCGCCCGTTGGGCAGGCAGACCTCGGCCAGCGGCGCATAGGCCATCTCCGTCAGCAGCCGCGCCGCGCCGCGCGTGACGGCCACCGTGGTATCGGGCCGTGTGACCGTGACGATGGAGAGGGCGACGGCTTCCATGTCGCCATTTATGTTCCGGTTTCGTTCGGGGTCAAGCGACTCGGCTTTCACTGTCATCCCGGACGGCGAAGCCGATCCGAGACCCGGCCGGTATCGCGCGACGGCCCTGGGTCCCGGCGCTCCCCCCGGCCTTCGCCGGGGTGCGGCCGGGATGACACGGAGGGTGACACCCTACCCCTGAGCCGGGAACTCCAGCGTCTGGCCGTAGCCCAGCGCCCGGATCCGGCTGATCGCCGCCGCCCGGGTCGCCTCGCTCATCGCCGGCCGGCGGGACAGCAGCCAGACATAGTTGCCGCCGGGGGTGGCCATGATCGCCCAGGCGCCGTCGGGCGCGGTGTCGAGGACCCAGTATTCCTGCTTCTTGACCCCGCCGAGGAAGACCATCTCGAACCGAGCGTTGCGGCTGCCCGGCAGGACGCGACCCCTGGTCGAGAACACCTTCACCGGCCCGTTCGCGGAGCCCTGGCGGCAGACCTGGCGAACGGCGAACTCGCCGGTCGTGGAGATGAAGGCGACATCGCCCTTGCCGCCGACAGGGGTGAACTCGCTGCGCGGGGCCTGGCAGTCACGCTGGCCCAGGTTCGGCACGCGGGCGATCTCGTACCAGCGGCCGCTGTAAAAGGCGGCGGACACGGCCCCGGTCGGCTGCGGGGCCGCGGCTGAGGCCGTGGAGGCGACGGCCAGCACGGCCGCGAAGGCGATGGCGGAGATCGATCTCATGAGTCCGACCTTCTAGCGGAAGGCGGGAAAACGCGAAACGCCCCGCCGCGGTTGCGACGGGGCGTTCCGTGGATTGTGAACAGCGCGCCTTATTCGGCGGCGATGCTGACCGGCTTGTGCTCGCGATCCTTGAAGTTGATCGCCTGCAGGTAACGGATGCCGTCCTCGGCGATGTCGTCGCCGACCATCCGGTCGCCTTCCATCCTCAGCTCTTCCAGGTCGACATACATGCCGTAGAAGGCCTTGGTGCGGTCGGTGATGATACCGGCGTTGAGCAGCGTCTTGACCAGCACGCGGAAGATGTTGGTCTGCTCCTTCATGCTCTCGCGACGGATCTCGTCGGTCATGATCTGGGCGAACTCGGCGATGACCTTGTCCGGATCGAGGCCGAAGCTCTCGTACAGGTCACGCTGCTGGTTGGGGCCGACCAGGTTGAACAGCACGGCCTGGAAGCAGTGGGCCGCCCAGTCCTCGATGATCGCGTGCTCTTCCGCCGACAGCTTGGGGATGGTGCGATCGGCCCAGATCTTCCCGAACTTGTGGTGGAAGGCCTCGTCGGTCATGACCAGCTGCATCAGCTTCTTGCCGACCGGGTCGTTGAGCTTGGTGTAGAAGGTGGCGAAGGCGCCCATGGCCAGGCCCTCGACCAGCATCTGCATGCCGATGATCTTCTTGTAGACCTCCGGCGCGCCGATGATCTCGACCAGCAGGGCCTTCAGCGTCGGGCCGCATTCGACCGGCTTGCCCCAGCGCGCCTTGACGTACTTGGCGAAGGCCGTGACGTGGCGGGCTTCCTCGCGGGTCTGGTTGGCGGCGTATTCCTGCGCGCCCTGGTCCTTCAGCACGTGGCAGAGGCTGGCCGACAGGTTCAGCGCGCCCTGTTCGCCGTGCAGGATCGAGGAGAAACTGCGCAGCGTGGACTCGTTGATGAAGCGGATGCGCTCCTTGGGGTCCGACAGGTGGTTGGACACGTACTCGGTGGACAGGGCCACGACCATGTCCTCAGGCACGATGGCCTGGTTTTCCATGTCGAAGGGCTCGTCGAAGTCGATGTAGTTCTTGTCCAGTGGATCCCAGAAGTGGTCGTGGGTCGCCGAGATGATCTTGTCGAAGGCCGTCGAGCGGTTGCCGTAGCGGTCGAGTTCGAGCATCGACTCGAAATCGTCCGGCGCCACGGCGTCGTACATGGCGTCCTTGGTGATGTTCTTGTCGCTCATCGCGAACTCCTCCGGCCACATGGGAAAGCGGGGCCCGTTGGTCGAGCCTCTCGCATAATGTGAACACTGTCCACTTGGCGCGACGTTAGGTCAACCGGAAAGTGACGGGGGCGTCATCTTCTAATGACGATTTAACCTTCGGCGTCGGCCGCCCCTTCAAGGTCCCGGAGCAGCGACGGGTCCCGGCGGGCGCGCTCGACCAGGGTGTCGCAGTCGTCGCGCTCCTCCATCTCCAGCTGGTCCAGCAGCCGGGGCAGGCGCTCGGCGGCGTCCTCCAGCGTCGCGTCATCGGCGTCGAGCACCGTGCGGATGGCTGCGACCACATGCTTGCAGCGCAGGCGGTTCTCCTCGAAGTCCTTGCAGGTGCAGCGGCCGTCGGAACCGTCAGCGGCCGACACCTCGACCACATAGGCGAGGCCCTGCTCGCCCAGCACATGGGCCAGGACGCCGGCCGGACTCACGTCCACCAGGCTGGCCCAGCCCTTCTCGGCATAGTTCTCTCCGCGTTTGACCCGGGCTTCGGGCATGTCGCGGATGACAGCGTCGTAGTCGAAGGTGGGGGCGTGCATGGGCGGCTCTTCAGCGGACGGGGGCCGAGCTAGCAGATTCGTTCATGCTTTGTCTTCGATGCGGTCGATATCGTCGTCGGAAAGGCCGAAGTGGTGGCCGATCTCGTGCACCAGCACATGGGCGACCAGCTCCTCGAGCGTCACATCGCCGCGCTCGGCCCACTCATCGAGGATCGGTCGGCGGTAGAGGAAGATCATGGGCGGCGGCGTGGCCTCGAACACCGACCGCCGGGACAGGTCGACGCCCTGGTAAAGGCCGGTCAGCTCGAAGGCGTCGGCGATTTCCATCTCGGCCAGCACCGCGTCATCGGCGAAGTCATCGACGCGGATCACCGCCTCGCGCGCCAGGCCGCGAAACGGTTCGGGCAGGTCGTCGAACGCCCGCTCGGCCAGGGCTGCGAAGTCATCGAGGGAGGGCGCCGGGCCGAATGTGCGGGTCATGGCCTGAACATGGCGCCGGGCGCGGCGGTTCGCCAGTCGCCGGGGCCCGTCGCCTTGTCTATCTTGGCCCGGAGATGATTCGGGCTGGAATCCAATGACGCAGATGGACCTGATCGTCGCGGCGGCGGCCGGCGCGGTCTGTCTGGCCCTTTGCGCGGCGCTCTGGAGCCTTGCCCAGAGGCGGGCGATGGACCGCCGGCTGCGCCGGTTGCAGGACCGGCTGGAGATCGCCCAGCTCGGCGCGGAAACCGCCCAGGCCTCGGCCGAGGCCTTCGACAGCGCGCTGCTGGTGGTCGACGACGGCCGCGCCCACCTGGCCTCCGGCGACGAAAGCCTGTCCGCCTGCGTCGCCGCTCTGGGACTGGAGGCCGCGGAGCCGCAGGCTGTCGTCAACGCCCTGATGCGGGCCGATCCCGACCACGCCGCGCGCCTGCGGGCCCTGTTCGAACGCGGGGAGGCCTGCGCCTTCGAGGTGCGCGGGCCGAAGGGCGCGGTGTCGGTCGAGGGCCGGGCGGCCGGGGTGCTGGCCTGGCTGCGGCTGACCGCCTCCGCGGAAGAGGAAGCGGCGCTGCCCAGCGCCGCGCGGCTGGCCGCCTTTCTCGACTCCTCGGCCGACCCGGCCTGGATCGCCTCGGCCGATGGCGCGGTGCAATGGGCCAACCGCGCCTGGCTGGACGCCGTGGGGGCGGCAACGGCCCAGGACGCCGCCGCCCGGGGCCTGTCGCTGGACAAGGGCGCGGACATGCTGGCCGCCGAGGCCGCCAATCTGGGCGAACGCCGCGAAGCGATGCGCTGGGTGTCTCTGGGCGGCCGCCGCCGGGCGATGAAGCTGGTCGCCCAGCCGCTGGAAGGCGGCGGCGTCGGGGTGCGGACCACCGACGTCACCCAGGCCGAGGAGACGCAGGACGCGTTCAGGCGCCATGTCGAGGCTCATGACGAAACGCTGAACCATATCGCCGAGGCGGTCGCCATCTTCGGCGCCACCCGGCGGCTGGTCTTCCACAACGCGGCCTTCGCCCAGCTCTGGGGGCTGGAGCCCGCCTGGCTTTCGGAGCGGCCGACCCACGGCGAGATCCTCGACCGGCTGCGCCAGCGCCAGAAGCTGCCGGAGACCTCCGAGTATGCCAGATGGAAGGCCGCCGAGCTGGCGCGCTACGAGACCCTCGGCCGTCAGCCGGACGACCTTTGGATGCTGCCGGACGGCCGGACGCTGCGTCTGGTCCGCCAGCCCCACCCGATGGGCGGCCTGCTGCTGCTGTTCTCGGACATCACCGACGATCTCAATCTGAAGGCCCAGTACAACGCCCAGCTCAAGGTCCAGCAGGCGACGCTGGACAAACTGAACGACGCGGTTGTGGTGTTCGGCTCCGACGGCCGGCTGCGCCTGCACAACGAGGCCTTTGAACGCTTCTGGAACGTCAGCGCCGCCGAGATGGAGGCGGCCGGCGATTTCGAGCGGGTCGTCGAGATCTGCGTGCCGCGCCTGCATGACATGGCCTTCTGGCGCGACCTGAAGGGCCGCATCGCCGACCCAGATCCGGAAGCGCGGGCCCCGACCTCCGGCGAGAACCGCACCTCCGACGGCAGAATCGTTTCCTGGCAGTCGCGGCCGCTTCCAGACGGCGCGACCCTGATCGCCTTCGCCGACATCACCGACGCCCGCCGGCTGGAGGGGGCCCTGGCGGACCGTGAACAGGCGCTGGACAGCGCCGAGCGGCTGAAACGGGAGTTCGTCGGCAACGTCTCCTACGAGCTGCGCACGCCGCTGACGACGATCATCGGCTATTCCGAGCTGCTCGACCGAATGGGCGACGCCATCCCCGAGCGCGGGCGTTCCCACCTGGCCTCGGTTCGGCAGGCGGCGACCCAGCTCGGCCGCTCGATCGACGACGTGCTCGACATCGCGGCCATCGACGCCGGCGAGATGGCGCTGGAGATGGGCGATGTCCATGTCGATGTGCTGATGACCCAGACCGCCGAGCGCTGGACCCAGCCGGCCGCCGCCGGGAAGATCGAGCTGGTGCTGGAAATCGGAGAGGACATCGGCCTGATCCGCGGCGACATGCGCCGACTGACCCAGACCATTGACCATCTCGTCGAGAACGCCCTGCGTCAGACGCCGCCGGAAGGCCGGGTGACCCTGTCTGCGGTGCGGGCGGCGGGCGAGGTGCGGCTGTCGGTGACCAACACCGGTCGCGGCGTGCCCTTCCACGTCCAGGCCCACATCTTCGATCGCTTCGTCGGCCGCGAGCGCGGCGGACCGGGCCTGGGCCTGGCCCTGGTCAAGTCGCTGGTCGAGCTGCACGGCGGCTGGGTGGCGCTGGAGAGCGAACCCAACCAGGGCGCCACCTTCACCTGCCACCTGCCCGAAGCCGCCCTGGTGGTCAGCGGCCAGCGAGAACTGGGGTTCTGACACAGCCTTCCCTCCCCTTCATGGGGAGGGTGGTCCCGAAGGGACCGGGTGGGGGGGGTGAGACGCCAATCACATAGCAATGTGATTGGCCCCTCCATGCCCCACCCTGGCCGCTGTGCGGCCTGTCCCTCCCCACAAGGGGGAGGGAAGAAGATCAGTGCTGGCTTTCCGGCAGTCGGACGATCAGGCCGTCCAGTTCGTCGGTGACCTTGATCTGGCAGGACAGGCGGCTGTTCGGCTCGACGTTCTCGGCGAAGTCGAGCATCGACTCCTCCATGGCCGACTTCTCGCCGGTCTTTCCCTCGAAAGCGGCGTCGACATAGACGTGGCAGGTCGCGCAGGCGCATGCCCCGCCGCAGTCAGCGTCGATGCCCGGGACGTTGTTCTTGATCGCACCTTCCATGACGGAGAGGCCGGTCTTCACGTCGACCGTATGCTCGGCGCCGCTATGCTCGATATAGGTGATCTTGGCCATACGCTCCCTTGACGCCTCTTCTTTCCTGGTGACCGCCGTTCAGGCGGCGACCTCTTTCATGGAAACTGTCGTGTCCGCAAGCCTCTCGCGCGAGACAGGCTTGCGGTTACCGATGAGTTGTTTGCCCATCATGAACTCGGGCGGGCTGTTGACCGCCTCCACGGCCTGGATCTGATCACCCTTGAGGTGGAAGACCGCGAACTTCGCCGTGGCCGGATCGCCGCGCACCAGGATGGCGTCCGCGTCGAACGGCATGCCGGCGATCTGCAGCTTGAGATCGAACTGGTCGGACCAGAACCACGGCACCTCAGGCGTCAGCGGCGGCCTGCCGGCAATGACGCCGGCGGCGACCTTGGCCTGTTCCAGCGCATTGGGCACGCTCTCCAGACGGACCGTGCGGTCGTACAGCGGCAGCGGCCGGTGGGTGACGTCGCCGATGGCGAAAACGCTCGGGTCAGCGGTGCGGGCATTGAGGTCGACGACGATGCCGTTCACGCACGCCAGGCCGGCGTCCCGGGCCAGGTCGTCATTGGGGATGGCCCCGATGCCGACCAGGGCGGCGTCACAGTCGATGGCCCGACCATCGGCCAGCCGCACGCGGCGGATTTCGCCGTTTTCGCCCTCGAAGGCGGCGATCTCCACACCCAGCTCGAACTTGACGCCGCGCGCCTGATGGTAGGCGGTGAAGAAGTCCGACAGCTGCGGGCAGGCGACCCGCGCCAGAATGCGCTTCTCGCGCTCGAGCACCATGGCGTGGGCGCCCAGGGCCCGGGCCGAGGCGGCCGCTTCCAGCCCGACGTAGCCGCCGCCGATGATGGCCAGCCTGCGATCCGGGCCCAGCGCCGCCTTCAGCTGCTCGGCGTCGGCGGCGGTGCGCAGCTCGAGCACGCCCTTGAGGTCGGCGCCCGGGATCGCCAGCTTGCGGGCCCGCGCGCCGGTGGCAAACACCAGAACGTCGTAGGCGACCGTCTCGCCGGTCGACAGGGTCACCGCCTTTTCGCCGCGGTTCACGGCCGTGGCCGTCACGCCGAGCCGCAGGTCGCAGCCGTTGTCGGCGTACCAGGCCACGTCCTTGAGCGCGAGGCTGGCGGCGTCCGCCTCGCCCTTCAGCCAGGCCTTGCTGAGCGGCGGGCGCTGGTAAGGCGGGATCGGCTCGTCGCCGATCAGCACGATCGGGCCCTCATGGCCGGACTGGCGCAGAAACGCCGCCATCGACCCGCCGGCATGGCCGGCGCCAAGGATCACGACCTTCGCCTTGAGATCAGACACCCAGGTACTCCCAGAACTCCGCGCGGAAAATGACGGCCGCGTCACTTTTTGGCAAGCGGCGGCCTGCCTGCCGGTTCATTTTTGTCTCAACCCGGATGGCTCAGCCAGAACCAGCCATAGAACAGGACCCAGGCCAGCGTGAAGCCGGCCAGCCCGATACGGGGTGATATCCGCTCGCGGACCAGCCCGCCAATCAAGGCCATGGCGACCGCCACGAGCAGGAACCTTGGCAACCGCACCGGCCAGGCCGCGGCGATCCAGGCCGGGAGGCTGACGCCCTGCGCCGGGGCGAGCGCGGCGTAGACCTTGTAGGGCGTGCTGGTCAGCGGACCCTTCATCGCCGCGCCCAGCCAGCCTGACGCCATCTCGCGGTCGGCGCGGGCGATCATGACGTCGGAGACGGCCGGAACGGCGGCCACGGCGGCCCGGGCCTGGCCGGGCTGGCTCTGCGCCCACAGGTACATCGCCCCGCCGCCGATCGCCGCTCCGGTGGCCGCCAGCAGCGCGGCGATCACCCCGGCCCGAAGGCCCTTCCGCATCGCGATCAGGCCGATGATCACGTCGGGAACGATGAAGAACAGGAAGGCCTCTGCCGCGCCCCAGACCAGGGCGGCCAGAGCCGGGGGTCGGGACAGGATCGCCCCGTTCACCGGTCGGTCATTCGGATCAGGCGACCCGCTCCACCATCATCTTCTTGATCTCGGCGATGGCCTTGGCCGGGTTCAGCCCCTTGGGGCAGACCTGGGCGCAGTTCATGATCGTGTGGCAGCGGTAGAGCTTGAACGGATCCTCGAGCGCATCGAGGCGGTCGCCGGTCGACTCGTCGCGGCTGTCGATCAGCCAGCGGTAGGCGTGCAGCAGCGTGGCCGGACCCAGATACTTCTCGCCGTTCCACCAGTAGCTGGGGCAGGAGGTCGAGCAGCAGGCGCAGAGGATGCACTCGTAAAGGCCGTCCAGCTTGGCGCGGTCGGTCTCCGACTGCTTCCATTCGGTCTGGGGCTCGGGCGTTTCGGTATGCAGCCAGGGCTCGATCGAGGCGTACTGGGCGTAGAACAGGGTCAGGTCGGGGACCAGGTCCTTGACCACCGGCTGGCTGGGCAGCGGGGCGATCTGGATTTCCTTGCCGACGACGTCTTCCCAGCCCTGGGTGCAGGCGAGCGTATTGCGGCCGCCGATGTTCATCGCGCAGGAGCCACAGACGCCTTCGCGGCAGGACCGGCGGAAGGTCAGGGTGGGGTCGACGTCGTTCTTGATGTGGATCAGGACGTCCAGCAGCATCGGGCCGCACCGGTCGACGTCGACGTCGTAGGTGTCCCAGCGCGGGTTCTCGGTCCCCTCCGGATCATAACGGTAGATCTTGAAGGTCTTGACGCGCCTGGCGCCGGACGGGGCGGCGAAATGCCGGCCCTTGCCGATGCGGGAATTCTTGGGGAGCGCGAGTTGGACCATGACGCCGCTTCGTTCCGTAACCTTGCCTAGGTGACGATCTAGAGCGCGTAGCGGTCCCTGTCCACGTCGGACAGGGACCGTTCCGCAGCGTTACCCCGTCCAGGGTTGCGGTTGTTGCGAGTTGGTCGCGACAACCGGGCTCTTGCCGCCGTACCAGTCGATGTTCCGGGTCAGCCACATGGCCGCCGTCAGGCCGGTGAAGGCGGCGACCGAGCCGGCCAGAAGCGCGAAATCCTCCAGCCGCATCAGCAGGTAGATCAGGCCGTAGACCAGGCTGAACACGACGATCGCCTGGATCCTGTATCGCGCGGCCCGGAAGGCGGCGCCGGCGTAAAGCCCGATCAGCAGCACCGTGGCGACGGCGGCGATGGCGAAGCCGTAGTCGAAACCGACATACTCCGACAGGCTGAGCAGCAGCAGGTAGAAGACCATCTGCGCCAGGCCGATCAACACATACTGGGCCGCGTGCAGCCGGCGTCCCGACAGCGCCTCGAACACGAAGAAGGTCAGGAAGACCAGGCCGATGAACATCACCGCGTACTTCAGCGCCCGCATCACGAACTGGTAGGGGTTGTTGGCCGGCACGAAGCTGACGCCCAGGTCCTTGCGGCCCAGCTCGAGCAGCGACACCGCGTCGGACGGGCCTTCCGCCGCCAGACCCCTGGCCATGAAGGGCACGGTCCAGTCTGCCTTGAAGCCGCTGTCGCCCACCTGCCGGTTCGTCGGCGAAAAGCCGCCGTCGAAGCCGGGATCGGGCCAGTCGCCCGTGACGCTCACCCGCGTCGAGCGGGCGAAGGGCATGATCGACAGGCGCTCGGCGCCGGTGAAGACCAGCCGCGTCCGGAAGCGCCCGCCGGCCAGAAGCGACGCGGCCGGTGCGCTCATAAGGCCAAAGCCCCCGGATCCGTCGGCGACCGCCTGATCCCCGTCGGTCGCGCGCCCGGGGCGGCCAAGGCTGATGTCCGAGGCGGGCGCGAAAGCCAGCTGGGCAGGGCCGCCTGGGCCGGTCACGACGCCCGCCGGGTCCAGCTTGCCGCCGCGCAGGTCGGAGAAGCCGAGCACGACCCGCGCACGGCTCCAGTCCACCGTGGCGCCGGCCGGCAGGCCGGGCGCGGTCGGGACGGCGGGGAAGGCGGCGTCGATGTCGATGGTCGCCTCGTAGACCGGCGCCGAGAAGATGCCGCGCTTGAGCGTGCTGCTGGCCACCTTCGCCGTCGCCGAGCCGGTGTCGGGCGACAGTACGTACCAGCCATGCCGCGCCTCCTCACCCGCCCTGGCGGCCGGGACGACATAGGGCGCGACCATCAGCGGGCCGAGCACCTGCTGCGCGCCGCCCTTCATGCCGGAGACCTCGGCCACCACCTTCCCGGAGCGGTTGGCGCGGTCATGGACCAGGCCAAGCACGAACAGGCCGGGGATGGCCATCAGCAGGGCCAGCAGGCAGACGAGCAGCGCCTTGCCGCCCCATCCGGCGGATTTCGGTCTGGGCAGCCTGAGGTAGGCGCCGGCGGCTTCGGGATTGAGGTCGGACATCATGCCCCTCCGTGATGATCGAAGGCGGAGCAGACACAGTGTCCGTGCAGAGGGCATGGAGGGCGGACGCGGGCGGTGTGGAGCCCGCGTCCTGATCCGGTCTTCAAACCGAAAACGGCGCGCCGCCCGACCGGGTGACGCGCCGTCCCGAAAGCCTTGCGGCGTTGGGTTCTAGTACACCCGCGCCTTGGGCGGGATGTAGCTGATTTCGTTGGTCATCGTGTAGTTGTGGACCGGCCTATAGTCGATCTTCACCTTGCCGCTGGCGTCGTCGAACCAGGACAGGGTGTGTTTCATCCATTCGTCGTCGTTGCGGTCGGAGAAGTCCTCGCGGGCGTGGGCGCCGCGGCTCTCGGTGCGGTTCAGCGCGCTGTTCACCGTCACCGCCGCCTGGCCGACCAGGTTGTCGAACTCCAGCGTCTCCATGAGGTCGCTGTTCCAGATCAGGCCGCGATCCGTGACCTTGATGTCCTTGCGGGCGGCGACCACGGCGCCGATGCGATCAACGCCGCTCTTGAGCGACTCGCCGGTGCGGAAGACGGCGGCGTCCTCCTGCATGGCGCGCTGCATTTCCAGCCGCAGGTCGGCGGTGGTGCGCGTCCCGTCGGCGTGGCGGAAGCGGTCGAAGCGGGCCAGATGGGCGTCGGTCATGACGTCCTTCATTTCCGGCTGGACCTCGCCCGGCTTGACCATCTCGGCGCAGCGCAGGCCGACGGCGCGGCCGAACACCACCAGGTCGATCAGGCTGTTGGAGCCGAGGCGGTTGGCGCCGTGGACCGAGACGCAGGCCGCCTCGCCCACGGCCATCAGGCCGGGCACGATGGTGTCGGCGTTGTCGCCGGTCTTGGTCACGACCTCGCCGTGGTAGTTCGTCTGCAGGCCGCCCATGTTGTAGTGCACGGTCGGCAGGACGGGGATCGGGGCGCGGGTCACGTCGACGCCGGCGAAGACCTTGGCGGTCTCCGAGATGCCGGGCAGGCGCTCGTGCAGGATCTTCGGGTCGAGGTGGTCCAGGTGCAGGAAGATGTGGTCCTTACCCGGACCCACCCCACGACCTTCGCGGATCTCGATGGTCATGGCGCGGCTGACCATGTCGCGGGGCGCCAGGTCCTTCACGCTGGGGGCGTAGCGCTCCATGAAGCGCTCGCCCTCGGAGTTGGTCAGATAGCCGCCCTCGCCGCGTGCGCCCTCGGTGATCAGGCAGCCGGCCGGGAAGATGCCGGTCGGGTGGAACTGCACGAACTCCATGTCCTGGAGCGGCAGGCCGGCCCGCAGGGCCATGCCGCCGCCGTCGCCGGTGCAGGTGTGGGCGCTGGTGGCGGACAGGTAGGCGCGGCCGTAACCGCCGGTCGCCAGGATGGTCCGCTGCGCCTGGAAGCGGTGCAGGGTGCCGTCGTCCAGCTTCCAGGCCGTCACGCCGCGGCAGACGCCGTCGTCCATGATCAGGTCGAGGCCGAAGTACTCGATGAAGAACTCGACGTCCTTGCTGAGCGCCTGTCCGTACATGGTGTGCAGCATGGCGTGGCCGGTGCGGTCGGCCGCCGCGCAGGTGCGCTGGATCGGCGCCTCGCCGTAGTTGCGGGTCATGCCGCCGAAGGCGCGCTGGTAGATCTTGCCGTCCGGGGTGCGCGAGAAGGGCACGCCCCAGTGCTCGAGCTCATAGACCGCCGCCGGGGCGTTGCGGGTCAGGTACTCGATGGCGTCCTGGTCGCCCAGCCAGTCCGAGCCCTTGACGGTGTCGTACATGTGCCAGCGCCAGTCGTCCTCGCCCATGTTGCCGAGCGAGGCGGAGATGCCGCCCTGGGCGGCGACCGTATGCGACCGGGTCGGGAAGACCTTGGTGATGCAGGCGGTCTTGAGGCCGGCGGCGGCGCAGCCGAGCGCGGCGCGCAGGCCGGAGCCGCCCGCGCCCACCACCACGATGTCGAACTTGTGGTCGATGAACTTGTAGGCGGCCATCAAAGGGCTCCCGACATCAGGGCCACCTTGAGGATGGCGAACAGGCCCAGGGCGGCGCCCAGGACACAGACGAAGAGGTTGAGGAGCAGCAGGCCGGATTTGGCCACGAAGCCCTCGATATAGTCCTCGACCACCACCTGGATCTGCAGGCGCAGGTGGAAGAAGCCGACCGCGACCAGCAGGCCGGCCAGCACCGCGTTGAGCGGCTGGGCCAGCCAGGTCGAGGCCGAGGCGAAGTCGCCCTTGGCCAGAAGCGGGCCGGAGAAGGCGGCCCAGAGGACCAGCGGGATCAGGGCGATGCCGCTGACCCGTTCGGCGATGAAGTGGCCGGCGCCGTGCTTGGCGGCGCCAAGGCCCCGGGCGCGTGACAGCGGGGTGCGGAAGTTGCTGCTGGTCCCGGCCATCACAGGGCTCCCGTACTGGCGGCGATCAGCCAGACCGCGGCGGTGGCGACGCCGGCGAAGACCAGGCTGGCGATGGTCATGGTGTCGGCCAGTTTCGGCTGGAAGCCCTTGCCCACGTCCCAGATGATATGCCGCACCATGCTCGCCAGGTTGAAGAACAACGCGAAGGTCAGGCCCAGCAGCACCAGCTTGCCGAGTGGTGACCCGAGAAGCGCCATGTAGGTCGCCCAGGCGTCCGGACCAGAGGCCAGGGACAGCAGCCAGCCGACCAGGATCAGGGCGCCGACATAGAGGGCGATCAGGCTGCCGCGATGCAGGATCGAGCCCGCCATGGTGACATGCCAGCGCCAGACCTGGAGGTGGGGCGAAAGGGGCCGCTCGCGGACCCCTGGCGAAGCTTCGGTCATCTGGGACTCGTGATTGCGCGGTCTTCTGGAGAAGGCCGCTCCGGATTTAACCCCCGGGGCGCGGGTGTCAACGCGAGCCCGGCCTTTTGGGCGAACGACTTGCGCCTCCCGCAAGGGAAAGGAAAGCGATGGGAGCGGCGGCGACCGCCGCTCCCCCGGCCGCTAGAGGCGGTGCAGGCCGCAGAGCTTGTTGCCGTCCGGGTCGCGCAGGTAGGCGAGGTACATGCTGCCGGGGCCTTCGCCCCGCACGCCGGGGGGGTCCTCGCAGGTGGTCCCGCCGGCCGCGAGACCCGCCGCGTGCCAGGCGTCGGCCTGGGCGGGCGAGTCGCAGGCGAAGCCGATGGTGCCGCCGTTGGGCGCGGTGGCCGGCTCGCCATTGATCGGCAGCGACACCGAGAAGACGCCCGCGGGGGTGCGATAGAAGATCCGGTGGCGGTCGACGAAGCCGGCGGGCACGCCCAGGGCGCCGAGCAGCGCGTCATAAAAGGTCTTGGCCCGCTCGAGGTCGTTGGTCCCGATCATGATGTGCGAGAACATGGTGGTTTCCTTCCCTTGTTGTTGGTCTTGCGGTGGTTGCGCCGTGGGTTCCAGGCTCTAGCTTCGGAAGACCGTCAGCGCCAGATGCTGCAGCAGCATGATGGTCTTGGCGTCACGGATCCGGCCGTCGGCGATCATGGCCAGCGCCTCGTCGATGGTCGTCTCCAGCACCTCGATGTCCTCGCCCTCGTCAGGATGGCCGCCGCCGTCGCTGATCCTCATCCCCGCGTCATACTCGGCCACGAAGAAGTGGAGGATCTCGGTCACCGAGCCCGGGCTCATGAAGGCTTCGAAGACCTTGCTGACCGCGCCCAGTCGATAGCCGAGCTCTTCCTCGACCTCGGCGCGGATGCGCGCCTCCGGCTCGGCGTTGTCCAGCAGGCCGGCGGCCGCCTCGATCAGGAGGTCATCGTAGCCGTTGACGAAGGCGGGATAGCGGAACTGCCGCACCAGCAGCACCGTGCGGCCGGGCAGGCTGTAGGGCAGCAGCACCGCGCCGTTGCCCCGGTCGTAGTGCTCGCGGTGCTGGGTCTGCCAGGTCCCGTCGCGACGCTTCCAGTCGAAGCTGGTCGTCTTCAGAACATACCAGTTGTCCGACAGCAGCCGCGTCTCGCGGACGCGGACCCGATCCTTGACGCTCACGGCGATCTCCTCAATCCCGCACCCGCTCGAGCCAGTCGGCCGAACGCATTTCCTGCAGTCGCGACACGGTGCGCTCGAACTCGAAAGACCCGTCCCCTTCCGGGTAAAGCCGTTCGGGCTCGACCTCGGCCAGGGCGACCAGCTTGGCCTCGGCCTCATAGAGAGCGTCGATCAGGGTGTTGAACCGTTTGGCGGCGTCGCGCTTCGCCGGAACCAGCTTCGGGACGCCGTCGAGGAACACCGTGTGGAAGCGCCCGGCGACCGCCAGGTAGTCCTGCGGTCCCAGCGCGTGATCGCAGAGGCTGGAGAAGCTGGCCCGCAGGAGGCCGCCGCTGGCGCGCGGCAGGTGCAGCTTCCGGCCCAGCACCTCAAGCGTAGCACCGGTCTCGGCCGCGCCATCCAGCATGTCGGTCCAGAGCCGGTCGAAGGTCCGCTGGTTGTCGGGGTCGGCCGGAGCCAGCCAGGTGCGGGCTCCGCGCAGCCGGTCGAGCCGGAAGTCCACCGGCCCGCGCACGCTGACGATCTCCAGCTTCGCCTTGAGCATGGCGATGAAGGGCAGGAACAGCTGGCGGTTTATGCCGTCCCTGTAGAGATCGTCCGGCGGCCGGTTAGAGGTGACCACCAGGGTCACGCCCAGGGCGAACAGCTGCTCGAACAGGCGGCCCAGGATCATGGCGTCGGCGATGTCGGTGACCTGGAACTCGTCGAAACAGAGCAGCCGGGCGTTCTCGGCGATCAACTCGGCGGTCGGGGCGATCGGATCATCGCCCTTGCTCTGGCCGAAGCGCGCCTTGCGCGCCGCCGCGTCGCCCTTGCGCCAGGCGTCGATGCCGGCGTGGACCTCGGCCATGAAGACGTGGAAGTGGATCCGCCGCTTCCTGGTGATCGGCGCGGACTCGTAGAACAGGTCCATCAGCATGGACTTCCCCCGCCCGACCGGTCCCCAGAGGTAGACGCCGCGTGCACCCTTCGGCTTGCGGAAGAAGGAAAAGCCCGGTTCGGACAGCGCGTTCAGGTCGCCCTCCAGCCGTGACAGCGCGCCGAGCGCCGCCTCCTGGGCCGCGTCGGGTCGGATATCCCCTGCGGAAAGGCGCTCGCGGTAGGCGGCGCGGACGGATAAAGGCATCGCCAAACCGGTTAGCGCGCGTTGCGCCGCGCTTCAATGGATACAGACCCATGAGAACCATCATCGAGCCCTTCCGCGTCAAGGCGGTCGAGCCCATCCGCATGACCACGCGGGACGAACGCGCCCGCCTGATCGCGGCGGCGGACTACAACCTCTTCGCGCTCCATTCCGAGGACGTGCTGATCGATCTTCTGACCGACAGCGGCACCTCGGCGATGAGCGCCCGCCAGCAGGCCGCCCTGATGTCGGGCGACGAAAGCTATGCCGGCAGCCCGTCCTTCTTCCGCTTCGAGGCGGCGGTGAAGGACCTGATGCCGTTCAAGTACGTGATCCCGACCCACCAGGGCCGGGCGGCCGAGGCCATCCTGTTCTCGATCCTGGGCGGCGCCGGGAAGTTCATCCCGTCCAACACCCACTTCGACACCACCCGCGGCAACATCGAGTCGACCGGGGCCGAAGCGACCGATCTGGTTATCGCCGAGGGGCTGGACCCGACCAGCCTCCATCCCTTCAAGGGCAACATGGATCTGGCCCGCCTGGAGGCCTACCTCGCCGAACACGGCGCGGCGGTCCCCTGCGTGATGATCACCGTGACCAACAACGCCGGCGGCGGTCAGCCGGTCAGCCTGGAGAACATCCGGGCCACCGCGAAGATCGCGAAGGCCCATGGAAAGCCCTTCATCATCGACGGCTGTCGCTTCGCCGAGAACGCCTACTTCATCAAGATGCGCGAGCCCGGCCAGGAAAGCCGCTCGGTGAAGGATATCGTCCGCGACATGTTCGAGGACGCCGACGGCATGACCATGTCGGCCAAGAAGGACGCCTTCGCCAACATCGGCGGCTGGCTGGCGCTGAACGACGACGATCTGGCCCAGGCGGCCCGCAACCGGCTGATCCTGACCGAGGGCTTTCCGACCTACGGCGGGCTGGCCGGCCGCGATCTGGACGCCATCGCCCAGGGCCTGACCGAGATCATCGACGAGGACTACCTGCGCTATCGCCTGCGCAGCATGGCCTATATCGGCGAACGGCTGGAGGCGATGGGCGTGCCGATCGTGCGACCGACCGGCGGCCACGCCGTGTTCATCGACGCCCGCCGGCTGCTGCCGCGCATCCCGCCCCGGGAATACCCCGGCCAGGCCCTCGCCGTGGCGCTTTACCTCGAGGGCGGCATCCGCGCCTGCGAGATCGGCACGGTGATGTTCGGCCTCAAGCCCGACGGGACCGAGGTGGAGGTGCCGATGGACCTGGTTCGCATGGCCTTCCCGCGCCGCGTCTACACCCAGAGCCACGCCGACTACATCGTCGAGGTCTTCGAGGAGATCGTCGCCCGCAAGGACGCGCTGAAGGGCATGAAGATCACCTGGCAGCCATCGGCCATGCGCCACTTCACCGCGAAGTTCGCGCCGCTGTAGGCTTGACCTTCGCCGCCGCACGGGGCGCTCTCCGCGCTCGCATCGGAGTCCGCCTTGTCCCGCCACCCGCCACCGCCACCGCTGTCCGACGTCCCGCTGGAGCCGGGGCTGTACATCGTGGCGACGCCGATCGGGAACCTGCGCGACATCACGCTGCGGGCGCTGGACGTGCTGAGCGGCTGCGATCTGCTGCTGGCCGAGGACACCCGGGTGACCGGCAAGCTGCTGGCCGCCTACGGGCTGTCCAAGACCATGGCCCGCTATGACGAACACGCCGCCGAACGGGCGCGGCCCAGGATCATGGCGGCGCTGGAGGCCGGCCAGAGCGTGGCCCTGGTCTCCGACGCCGGCACGCCGCTGGTCTCCGATCCCGGCTACCGGCTGGTGAGGGAGGTGGTCGAGGCGGGCTTCCGCGTGTTCCCCATCCCCGGCCCCTCAGCGGCGCTGGCCGCCTTGACCCTGGCCGGCCTGCCCACCGACCACTTCCTGTTCGCCGGCTTCACCCCGCCCAAGAGCGCCGCGCGCCGCACTTTCCTGGCCGAATTCGCCCAGGCCCGGGCGACGCTGATCTTCTACGAAACCGGCCCCCGCCTGCGCGCCAGCCTGGAGGACATGCTGGCCGTGTTCGGTCCGCGTCAGGCGGCGGTGACCCGCGAACTGACCAAGCTCTACGAGACGGCGGTTCGCGGCACGCTGGACCAGCTGGCTGTCGATCCGGCGCTGGAGGAGCCGAAGGGCGAGATCGTCGTGCTGGTCGGGCCGGGCGTCGCTGAGGCAGCCAGCGCGGCGGACGCCGACCTGGCCCTGGCCGAGGCCCTGACGCGGCTGGCGCCGGGCGAGGCGGCGTCGGAGGTGGCGAAGGCGCTTGGTCTCAATCGTCGCGACCTCTATCGCCGGGCCCTGGCCCTGAAGGACGATCGATGACGGCGACCCGCAGCGCGCGCGGCCATGCGGCCCGGCGCTCGGGCCGGCGCGGCGAGGTTCTGGCCGCCCTGCTGCTGATGGCGCGGGGCTATCGCATTCTCGGCTTCAGGCTGGCCGCGCCACAGGGCGAGATCGACATCCTGGCCCTCAAGGGCGGCGTGCTGGCGGTGGTCGAGGTGAAGCGGCGCTCGACGCTGGAGACCGCGCTGGAGGCCGTGCATGCCGAACAGCGCGAACGCCTGCGCCGCTCGGCCATGGCCATCGCCGCCGGACGCCCGGCCCTGAAGGCCGCGACCATCCGACTCGACCTGGTCGCCCTCGCCCCCGGCCGCCTGCCGCGGCATATTCCCGATGCGTGGAAGGGCGCCTGAGCATGACGCGGGACGAGGCCGAGAATTTCCTGACAGAGGTCGGGACGAGACCTGACGAGGGATTTCCCCTGTTCGAGGCCGCCATCGCCTGCGCCGTGCACGACGACGACAGCCGGGACGAGGCCGGCGCGCGGACGCTGGGCGCCGAGGGCGCGGCCTTTCTGGCCAGAAGGCTGGAGACCGAGTCGCCGGAGGAGGCCATCGCCGAGTCCATGGCCGGCGACCTGCGGCTTGAGGGCGATCTGATCACCTTCGAGGACCAGGCCAACGCCGACATCATCGCCGTGGCCGAGCGGCGCAAGGGCATCCCGGTGTCGCTCGGCGTCTTCTATCTGCACGCCGCCCGCCAGACCGGGCTGGACGTGAAGGGCGTCGACTTTCCCGGCCACTTCCTGCTGCGGATCGAGACGGTCGAGGGGCCGCTGGCGCTGGATCCGTTCAGCGAGGGCCGGGTGGTGCTGCCGTCAGAGCTGTCGCGACGGGCGCTGCGCACCGGCCTGACGCCGGATGTGGCCGGGCGGCTGGACCTCCTGATGGCGCCGACCACCGACCGCCAGGTGCTGATCCGGCTGCAGAACAACATCTTCGCCCGGGCCCAGGCGGCCGGCGACTGGCCGCGCGCCGAGCGCTCGGCCCTGCGCCGCGCCCTGCTCGACCCCTCCGACCACCGGCCGTGGCTCGACGTCGCCCGGGCCCGGGAAGGCCAGGGCGCCCTGGCCGGTGCGCTGCAGGCGCTGGGCCGCGCCCAGCAGCTGGACGGCGGCGCGGCCATCGCGGCCCGGGCGGCGCGGGAACGGGTCAGGCTGCGGCTGAACTGATCCAGAGCCTCATTTCAGTTCGTCATGGCCCGACTCGGTCGGGCCACCCATGCGTGATGAGCTTCCAGAGTGGGCGAAGGTCGCGATGCAGCGGTCAATCTCCCCTGCCCGTGTTCATGGGTGGCCCGAACAAGTCGGGCCATGACGGAGGAGGGTGAGAAGCGCTGCGCCCCCACTGGCGAACCCGCCTGCGAGTGGCTAAGTCGAAGGCCGCCGGTCGTCGGCCCCAAAGGAATGCTCCCATGTCGCTGAAGGTCGCCGTGCAGATGGATCCCGTCGAAGGGATCAACATCGAGACCGACACCAGCTTCATGATGATGATGGAGGCCCAGAGCCGGGGCCACCAGCTGTGGGTCTACACGCCCGACAAGCTGTCTCTGGAGGGGGGACGGGTCACAGCCCGCGCCCGGCCGGTGACGGTGAGGGCCGTCAAGGGCGACCATGCGACGCTGGGCGAGACCCGGGTGCTGGACCTGGAGGAGGAGATCGACGTGGTGCTGATGCGCCAGGATCCGCCCTTCGACATGGCCTACATCACCGCCACCCACTTCCTGGACAAGGTCCACCCGAAGGTGCTGGTGGTGAACAACCCCACGGAAGTGCGCAACGCGCCGGAGAAGCTGTTCGTCACCGACTTCCCGGGCGTGCAGCCGCCGACCCTGATCACCAGCGACCATGAGGCCATCTACGACTTCCGCGAACGTCATGGCGACATGGTGCTCAAGCCCCTGCATGGCGGCGGCGGCTCGGGGGTGGTGCGGCTGAAGGCCGACGATCCCAACCTCGACGCCCTGCTCGAGCTGCACGCCCTGATCGGCCGCGACCAGGTCATCGCCCAGAAGTTCATTCCCGCGGTCAGCAAGGGCGACAAGCGCGTTCTGCTGGTCGACGGCGAGCCGGTCGGCGCCATCAACCGCATCCCGGCCGAGGGCCAGGTGCGCTCCAACCTCGCCCGCGGCGGCCGGGCCGCGGCGGTCGAGCTGACCGCGCGTGATCTGGAGCTGTGCGCCATCATCGGGCCCGAACTGAAGCGCCGGGGCCTGCTGTTTGTCGGCATCGATGTGATCGGCGACTATCTGACCGAGATCAACGTCACCTCGCCGACCGGGGCCCAGCAGCTGAAACGATTCAGCGGCATCGACGCCGCGGCCGTCCTGTTCGACCGGATCGAGGCGATCCGAAGCAACGGATGAATTGTGTCGACTACGTGACTGATTTATTTCATCTTCCTCGTTAGTTCACTTTTCGTTCTTGATCTTTCCTGCCCGCCATGGTTGTGTATGTGGACAAGTCACAGATCCTGTATCGGGGAGGCCGCATGGTCGCGCGCGTGGTGACGGTCGCTTTCCAGGGCGTTGAGGCCCGGCGCGTCGATGTCGAGGTCCAGCTGACCGGCGGCGAACAGGTGATGGTCGTGGTCGGCCTGGGCGACAAGGCCGTGGCGGAAAGCCGCGAGCGGGTGCGCGGCGCTTTCACCGGGCTGGGCCTGGCGATGCCGGGCAAGCGGATTGTTGTGAACCTGGCCCCCGCCGACCTGCCCAAGGAGGGCAGCCACTACGACCTGCCGATCGCCCTGGCGGTGATGGGGGCCATGGGGGTGATCCCGCCCGACGCCCTGAACGGCTGGGTGGCGGTGGGGGAGCTGTCGCTGGACGGCACCATCAGCCCGGTGGCCGGCGTGCTGCCGGCGGCCGTGGCGGCCGGGGCCATGGACCTGGGCCTGATCTGCCCCGAGCCCTGCGGCGCAGAGGCGGCCTGGGCCGGCGGCACGCGGGTGATCGCGCCGCGCTCGCTGATCGGCCTGATCAACCACTTCCGGGGAACCCAGCTGCTGTCGGAACCCAGGCCGGGGCCGATCGTCGACGGCGGGCGGGTCCCTGACCTGCGCGAGGTCAAGGGCCAGGAACAGGCCAAGCGGGCGCTGGAGATCGCCGCCGCCGGCGGCCACAACCTGCTGTTCAGCGGGCCTCCCGGGTCGGGCAAGTCGATGATGGCCCAGCGCCTGCCCGGCATCCTGCCGCCGCTGTCGCCGGCCGAGCTTCTCGAGACCTCGATGGTCCATTCGGTGGCCGGACTGATCGCGCGGGGCGAGCTGACCCGCGCCCGGCCATTCCGCGCGCCGCATCACTCCGCCAGCATGGCCGCCCTGACCGGCGGGGGGCTGAAGGCCAAGCCGGGCGAGGTGTCGCTGGCCCACAATGGCGTGCTGTTTCTGGATGAACTGCCGGAGTTCAGCGCCCAGGCCCTCGATTCCCTACGCGCGCCGCTGGAGACCGGCGAGGTGATGGTCGCCCGGGCCAACGCCCACATCCGCTATCCGGCCCGGGTGCAGCTGGTCGCCGCCCAGAACCCGTGCCGCTGCGGGCATGGCGGGCCGGGAAAGGGCTATTGCGGCAAGGCCCCGCGCTGTCAGCGCGACTATCAGGGCCGGGTGTCGGGGCCGCTGATCGACCGCATCGACCTGCAGATCGACGTGCCGCCGGTCAGCGCCGCCGACCTGGCCCTGCCGCCGCCGTCGGAGGGCTCGGCCGAGGTGGCCGCCCGGGTCGCCGCCGCCCGACAGGGGCAGGTTGACCGCGCCAACGGCTGGCCCTCCGGCGCGCCGGCGCTGAACGCCATGGCCGACGGCGACTTCCTGGAAAAGGCAGCGGGACTGGACGAGGCGGCCCGCTCTCTGATGGCCCGCGCCGCCGACGCGGGACACCTGACCGCCCGAGGCTGGACCCGCGCCCTGCGGCTGGCCCGCACCATCGCCGACCTGGAGGGCGCGACAAGCGTGAAGCGCCTGCACGTCGCCGAGGCGCTGATCTATCGCCGGGTGGGCGCCAGTCCGGCGCCGGCGGCCACCTGACCCGTTTGGCGGGCGCGCCCGTTTCGGCTAGGTCCCGCGGGACGGCCAGCGGGCCGACGGGAACGGTGAAGGATCATGGCGCCGCGACAGGCTGTCCTGGGCATGGAGAACGCCAGCTTCCACCACGGGGTGACGCCCGTGTTCGAGAACGTGTCCTTCCTGCTCGACGGCGCCCGCACCGCCCTGGTCGGCGAGAACGGGGCCGGCAAGTCGACGCTGCTGCGCTGTTTGACCGGCGAGCTGGAGCTGGACAGAGGCCAGGTGATCCGCTCGCGCAGCCTGCGCGTCGGGTCACTTCCGCAGGACACGCCCGAGGGGCTGGCCGACCTGGCGGTGCGCGAGGTGCTGCGCCGGTCTCTGGAGACCATCGGCGCCGGGGACGACGACTGGCGCATCGATGTGCTGCTGGACGAGATCGGCGTGGCGCCGGCGGTGGCCGACCAGACCTTCGGGTCGCTGTCGGGCGGCTGGCAGCGGCTGCTGCTGATCGCGGCGGCGGCGCGGCTGGAGGAGCCGGACATCCTGCTGCTGGATGAGCCGACCAACCACCTGGACCTGTCCAACATCAACACGCTCGAGCTCTGGCTGACGGCCGGGTTCGACGTGCCGATGCTGATCGTCAGCCATGACCGCGAGTTTCTGAACCGGGTCACCGACCGGACCCTGTTCCTGCGCAGCGACGGGGTGCACGCCTTCAAGACCAGGTTCTCCACGGCCCGCGAGGAACTGCTGCGCCGCGACGCGGTCGCCGCAGCCCACCGCAAGCTGGAGGAAAAGGAGGTCAAGCGGCTCGAGGCCGCGGCGGCCCGCTACAAGGTCTGGGCGGTCAAGAACCCGGAGCTGAACAAGCGCAAGGCGGCGATCGAGACCCGTATCGCCCGCATCGAGGCCGACCGCACCAGCGCCTGGGTCTCCCGCGAGCGGCGGCTGGAGCTGTCGGACGCCGAGATCGACGCCAGGGTGGCGTTGCGCGTTCAGGGCCTGACGGTGAAGACGCCCGACCAGGCCCGCACTCTATTGACGATAGACCGCCTGACCGTGGCGGCCGGCGACCGCATCGCCATCCTCGGCGTGAACGGCGCCGGCAAGTCGACCCTGCTGACCGCTCTGGCGGCGGCCTTCGACCCGGCGCGGGAGTACTACGACGGCCAGGCCGCCGTGCGCTTCAACCCCGCGACCCGGCTGGCGGTGTTCGACCAGTCGATGCGGGCCCTGCCGCTGAAGTCGACCCTGCTCGACTATGTCGCCGCCGTGCCCGACGCCACCGACCGGGACGCCACGCGCCTGCTGGCCCAGGCGGGCTTCTCCTTCATCCGGATCCAGCAGCCGATCGCCCTGCTGAGCTATGGCGAGCGCTCCCGGCTGATGTTCCTGCGCATGAAGCTGGAACGGCCCAACCTCTACCTGCTCGACGAGCCGACCAACCACCTCGACATCGAGGGCCAGGAAGCGCTGGAGGCGCAGCTGGAGGAGGGCGAGGTCTCCTGCATCTTCGTCTCCCACGACCGCTACTTCACCCGCACGGCGGCGACGCGGTTCCTGGAGATCCGCCGGGGCCGGCTGGTCGAGGTCGAGAGCGCGGACGCCTTCTTCGACGCCCAGGGATAGTCGGGAGGCTGTCAGCCCTGCTCCCGCCTGTCGGCGAGTTCAAGGCCGACAAGGTTCCCACGTCGCCAGAGGATCGTGGCGCTGTAGGTCACCGTGGCGGACTGCAGCCGCAGCGTCAGGGTCAGGCGGGTGGGGAGCAGCCCGGCGCCATCGAGCATCACCTGCGCGCCGGATGCATCGAGGTTCACAATCCGGCACGAAGTGAGACGGCCGCCCGCCCCGAGCAGCTCGCCGGGGATGTCGAACGCCTGCCGGCGACGGCGGCGGCGCTCCGGGAGCGTGGGGAGGGGTTCGATCCGGTTCACCCGGGAAAGGTAGCAGACCGACCTTGCCCAACCCTGAATCCCGGCCTGTGCCGGCCCGGGACAGCGCTTTCGCGCCGGGCTGTCGCCATGTGGGCCAGAAAGGTCGGCTGTCCCGCGGACGGCATCGTAAACGCCGGAAGCCCGATTCCCCTGAGAGGCGACCGGCCCGTCGCCGAATTCCCCCCGCCATAGCCCTCACAGCCAGAGCGTGGTTTCGTAATTCTTAATCGACGCTTTTCAGCGTTAACAGCTGATTTCCAAGATAAATCTGGCACACCGGATGCATCTCCGTTGTTGTCGAATGGTCGACACCAAGGAGAACTGAAATGAAAACCGCTTTCGCCGTCGCGTTTGCCACCGTGTTCCTCGCTGGCGCCGCTCATGCGCAGAACATGTCCACGAACCAAAGCAACTTTGCCGTCATCAAGTCGCAACTGAACTCGACGATTACTGATGTTGAGAAAGATGTTTCGCTGACGTCCGCCGCCATCGCCAACAGCCTGACCATCGAGGGCTCCAGCGCCGGCTACATCAACAACGTCCAGCGCTTCTTCGGCGACGCCGTCTCTGAACTGAACGGCACGATCACCGACGTGGGCGGCGACGTGAGCGTGACCTCGGCGGCGATCGCCAACAGCGCGACGATCAACGTCGACTGGGCCTCCTCGATCAGCAACTACCAGATCGCCAGCATCGATCCGACCGCCACGCTGAACACCTCGATCACGGACGTCACGGGCGACGTGAGCGCCACGGCCGCCGCGCTGAGCAACTCGGCGACCATCGACGGGGACTTCGGCTACCTCGGTTCGACCCAGATGAACGGCGCGGCCGTCAACGCGCGCGCGGCCGTCACGGTCCGCGACGTTGAAGCCTCCGTGCAGGCGACTGCCGCCGCCATCGGCAACAGCCTGACCATCAAGGGCTTCTGACCCTGTCCCGGACGTCCGCACTCCTCGGCGGGCGTCCGGGATCGCTTTCCCGGGAGACCATCATGCGACCCATGACACATTTCATCTCCGCCGCCCTGGTGATCGCCGTCAGCCTCACCGCGACGGCCGCCGCCGCCCAGGGCGCCCGTCAGCTGCCGACCGCGGGCGGCATGGCGGCCGGCTACTCCGGCGCACGGGCCAGCACTGGCGCTCCGACCGATTTCTCGCTCCGCGACCCATCAGGCAACCTGATCATCGTGAATGGCCAGCTTAAGGCCGACGCGGGTTTCGAGCCCGGCTACGGCGCCAGCAGCGGCGGCGGCTTCGGCCAGACGGCGGTCGCGCTCGGCAACCAGCTCTCCGTCCAGGCCGGCGGCTCCTGGAACATCATCATCGTCGACGCCGTCCAGACAAACACCGGTGACATCACCGCCCACGCCGGAGCGGCCTCAGCCCGCGCCGGCCAGCCCCGATAGCGAGACGCCATGAACAGGATTTCCAGTTTCACCCGGTCGGCGCTCTGCGCGGCCCTCCTGTCGACGGTCGCGGCCTGTGCATCCTCGCCCGAGCCGGCCGTGGGCCCCACCGGGCTGTACGCCCGCCCGATCGGGTCCGCCCCCGCCACCAGCAACGCCACACCCTATTCGCGGGCGCTGTTCTGCATCGGTGAACAGGCCCGCCGCTCCGGCCGGCCGTCCCCTGTCATCGCGGTCGGCAGGATCTCGGACTACACCGGCAAGCAGGAAGACAACGTCGGCGGTCCCAAGCTCACCCAGGGCGGATCGCTCATGGCCATCTCGGCTCTGGCCAAGGCCGGCGCCGATATCGTCGAGCGCTTCGACACCTCGGTTCCGGAAATGGAACTGCGTTTCGCCAACAACAAGCTGATCGGCGACGCCGCCGGTCCGCCGTCCGGGTATCGTCCCATCCGCCAGGGCCAGTACCTGGGTTCGGACTACGTCCTGACGGGCGGGATCACCGAGCTCAACTACAACATCCGCTCCACCGCGGCCGAGGCCGGCATCGGCGGCGCGGACGCCAAGTCGGGCCGTCTGGTCATCGGCGGCAAATCCTACGTCATGAACGTGGGCGTCGATCTGCGGCTGGTGGACACCCGCACCATGCGGGTCGTCGATGTGGTGTCCTACCAGAAGCAGATTCTGGGGCGCGAAGTCGGCGGCGGAGGCTTCAGCTTCCTGGGCTCCAACGTGATCGACATCTCCGCGGGCAACGGAGAGCTGGAACCCCTGCAGCTGGGTGTCCGGTCGCTGATCGAGCGCGCGTCCGTCGAGTTCATGGGCAACCTGTACGGCCTCTCGCCGGACCCCTGCCTGGCGATGGTCAATGACCCTCTGGCGACTTGATCGACCGTTAAGCTGGCTGTGTCAGCATCTCCGGATGTCGAGCACCCGCGCCATCACCCCCGAACAGCTGGCCACCCTCAGCCATGAGTTCCGCACGCCGCTGAACGGCGTTCTGGGCATGGCCAGGCTGCTGGACGGCACCCGGCTCAGCGCCGAGCAGAAGGCCTATGTCTCGGCTCTGCGCGAGAGCGGCGACCACCTGCTGGCGCTGGTCAACGACGTGCTGGATCTGGCCCGCCTGGGCGAGGGCAAGATCGAGCTGCACCCGGCCCGTTGCGACCTGGCCGATCTGCTGCGGCAGGTGACCGAGCTGATGAGCCCGCGCGCCCACGAAAAGGGCCTGGAGATCGCCTGGACCGTCGCCCCCGACGTGGCGCCGGTGATGGCGGACGAGGGCCGGCTGCGGCAGGTGCTGCTGAACTTCGCCGGCAACGCCATCAAGTTCACCGAGACCGGCGGCGTGCTGCTGTCGGCGCAGGCCGCGCTGGACGGACGGGTGCGGCTGGTCGTGCGCGACACCGGGCCCGGCGTGCGGCCGGCGGTGCGCGAGAAGATCTTCGAGCCCTTCGTCCATGCCGATCCTGCGCACGGCGGGACCGGTCTGAACGGCGCGGGCCTGGGCCTGGCCATCGTCAAGCGGCTGGGCCGGGCGATGGACGGCGAGGTCGGCGTCGAGGACGCGCCGGGCGGCGGCGCGGCCTTCTGGCTGGAAGTCCCCCTGCCCGAGGCCGGGTCCGCGACGCACGAGACGCCCCTGGCCGGCCGGGTGGTCGGCGTGGCCTCGCCCAACACCCTGTTGCGGGAGGTGGCGGCGCGGCAGATCGAGGCGCTTGGCGGCCGCGCGGTGGTCGCGGCCGGCCTGGACGACCTGCTGGCCATTGTCCCGCCCGAGGCGGTGCTGCTGATCGACAACGCCCTGACGACGGGACGCAAGGCGCTCAGGGCCCCGGCCGGACGCCCCTGCCTGATCCTGCTGCGCCCCGATGAGCGGGGCCGTATCGCGCGCAGCCGCGCCGCCGGGTTCGCCGGCTATCTGATCAAGCCGCTGCGGCCGGCCTCGATCGCCGCCCGGGTGCTGGCCGCCCTGGGCGCGGGAGAATCCGACGCCCGTCCGCAGGACGATGAACGGATCGCCGAGGCTTCCGCCCCCGGCGCCCGGGTGCTGCTGGCCGAGGACAATCCGATCAACGCCCTGCTCGCCCGCACCTTGCTGCAGCGCGAGGGCGCCCACGTCGACCGGGCCGGCAGCGGCGAGGAGGCCGTCGCCGCCCTGGCCGCCGCCCGCTACGACCTGGTGCTGATGGACGTGCGCATGCCCGGCATGTCTGGCGTCGAGGCGGTGCGCGCGATCCGGGCGCGGGGCGTCACCACGCCCATCGTCGCCCTGACCGCCGACGCCTTCGAGGATGACCGCCGCGCCTGCCTGGCGGCCGGCATGGACGACTTCCTCACCAAGCCCCTGACCGAGTCCGCCCTGCGCGCCGTCCTGGCCCGCTGGGTCGGCTGGACGGACGCGGCGCGAAAGGCCAAGGTCGCCTCCTGATCTGCGGGGCCTCGCCCCGTTTCGGGGGACGCGCCAGATGACCACGGAAGCCGATAGCAGCGCCGAGCCGAGGGCGAAGCCAACCTTCCTTCAGTCTCTGGCCACCTTCGGCGAACGCCGCACGCTCGTGATGCTCGTGCTGGGGTTCTCGGCCGGGCTTCCAAATCTTCTGGTCTTCGACACCCTGTCGATCTGGCTGCGGGACGCGGGCCTTTCGCTGGCCACGATCAGCATCTTCGGCCTCGCCACCCTGGCCACGGCGATGAAGTTCCTGTGGGCGCCGCTGGTCGACCGGACGCGCGTGCCGTTCCTGACGACCCTGTTCGGCCACAGACGCTCATGGATGCTCGTCTCGCAGGCGGTCATCATGCTGGGCCTCTGGCTCATCGCCGGGGTGAACCCGGCCACCAACCTGGGCCTGATGGCGGTGTTCGCGGTCATGGTCGGCTTCGCCTCGGCCAACCAGGACATCGTCATCGACGCCTGGCGGATCGAGGCGGCCGACGATGCGCGGCAGGGGCCGATGGCCGCCGCCTATCAGTGGGGCTATCGCATCGCGATGATTGTGGCCGGGGCGGTTCCGCTCATCCTGGCGGAGGCCTACAGCTGGAACCTGTCCTATGCCGCGATGGCCGCCCTGATGCTGGTCGGCGTCGCCGCCGTCTTCGCCGCGCCGCGTGAGGCGGCGCACAGCGTCCGACCCATTGACGTCGGCGACACCCCGCGACGCCCGGCGGCCGAAGCGGTCGAGTGGACGGTGCGGCTCGTCGTTCTCGTGTCCGGCGGCCTGCTGGTCGGCTCCGGCCTGGCGGCCAGCGTCACGTTCCTGGCCGACATTCTGACGGGTCTGGGCGCGGGCGCGCTCGGCGAGACCCTGACGACGGCCTGGGCCTCGGACAACAGGATCTGGTTCCAGCTGCTCTCGGTCATCGCCGGCTTCGGGATCATCGCGCTGGCGGCGCGCAGGATCCCGGGGGTGCAGACCCGGCCCGGCGCCTATCTGTCGGGCGCGCTGGGGCAGCCGCTGACCGACTTCTTCACCCGCTACGGAAAGATCGCGGGCCTGATCCTGGCGCTGATCTGCCTCTACCGCGTCTCGGATTTCGTGCTGAACATCAACGGGGCCTTCTACGTCGATCTCGGGTTCAGCAAGCTGGAGATCGCCGAGGTCCGCAAGGTGTTCGGGGTGGTGATGTCGGTCGTCGGCGTCGCCCTTGGCGGACTGGCGGTCATCCGGCTCGGCCTGATGCGGGCGCTGATCATCGGCGCCTTCGTCGGTACCTTGAGCAACCTCTCCTTCGCCTGGCTGGCGACGCAGGGCCACAGCCTGTTCGCGCTGCTGGTCGCCATCGCCATGGACAATGTCGCGGGCGGCATCGCCGGCACCTGTCTGATCGCCTACATGTCGAGCCTGACGACGGTCGGGTTCACCGCGACACAGTACGCCCTGTTCTCATCGCTGTACGCCCTGCCCGGAAAGCTGCTGGCCAGCCAGTCCGGCCGCATCGTCGAATCGACGGCGCGCGCGGCCGACGCCGGCGGGCCGATTTCAGCGCTGAAGGGCCTGTTCGACCGCGTGCCGCCCGAAAGCTACGCCACCGCGATGGAGAAGTCGCAGGTCACGGCGGCGGCCCTGGGGACAGGCTACATGGTCTTCTACCTGTACTCGACGGCCATCGGCGTCTTCTCGATCGCGCTGAGCTTCATGGTCGCCGCGCGTCAGGGCGATCTGCCGAAGCCGGCCGACGAGGACGAGCCGGCCTCGGCCTAACCCCCGAGGCAGACCACCTGGGCGACCCGCAGGTCGCGGCGCAGGCCGTCGGCGACGCGGCCGTAGTTCTCGACATTGACCGGCTCGCCGACGGCGAAGGTCGCCGGGCGGCGACGCGAGTAGGACAAGGCCCGACCCATGGTGGCCGAAGAGGTGGTGTAGATGCGGCCGCGACGCGGGGCCTCGGCGACGGTGACGCCGATCACGCGACCGGCGGAATCCAGCGCCGGAGCGCCCGAAAGGCCGGCCAGCGTCCCCTTCAGGTTGTCGGTGCGGCCAACCTCGGCCCAGACCAGCACAGGTTCGGTGCGAGCCCCGCGGCCGCGCACCACCAGGTTCTCGCGACCCAGCAGACGGGAGACCGCCTCGCCCGGGCGACCCTGCGGAAAGCCGGCATGATAGCCCAGGTCGCCACGCTTGAGGCGGCTGTCGTCCAGCATGAGCGGCAGGGCCGGCGCTCCGCCGTCGGTGGTCAGGACCGCCGCCTCGCCACTCGGATCGACCTGGACCGTGGCCGCCACGCCGCGACCCTCGGCCACGACCAGGGCGGTCTGGCGACAGCCGTCGACGACATGGCGGGCGGTCAGCCAGATGCCGGTGTCGGAGACCGAGAAGGCCGTGCCCGAGCCGGGCGCCTTTTTGCCGGGCACCTCGACCACGACCGACGGGTCGAACGGCGAATACGGTCCCAGCGGCACGCCCTCCTCGCCCGGCACCGGCGGCGGCGGCGCCGGCGCGTCAGCCCGCTCGCGCCGGCTGATCGCGGCGATCAGCAGCGCCGCGACGATGGCCGTGTAGACCAGCCAGTCGGGAAGGCGAGGGAAATGCACGGCGGGGCCGCCCCTAGCGCATGGCGGCGGCGAGGATCAGGGCGCTGCCGACCTTGGCCCCGACCAGCAGGGTCGCGGCGGACACCTCGCCCTCCTGGATTCTCTGCGGCAGGCCATGCAGGATCAGGTCGATGATCCGGAAGACCAGCAGCTGGACGGAGATGATCATCACCCCCCAGATGGCGATCTCGAGCTTGGAGTTGGAGGCGCTGAGCGAGGCGGCCAGCGGAATGGCCAGGCCGACCAGCACGCCGCCCAGCGACAGGGCGGCGGCGGTGTTGCCGTCGCGGATCAGAGAGATCTCGCGGTGCGGCGTCAGCAGGGCGTAGATCGCCGCGCCGATAACCAGGATGAGAAGGGTGATCCCGGCGTCACCGAGCGCGACCGGAATGCCGGTGGCGAAGGCCTGGATTTCGGGGGACTGCAGCTGCGGCGGCATGGAGACTTCCGACAGGGGAGACGTCGGCAACGGTTAGCACGGCCTGCCCCTGCCGGTGCAAGCTTCTAGCTTGAGGCGAGCGCCGCCGCGTCGCGACGTCGCACCGAGGCGCGGACTTTCTCGCTTTCGCTCTTCAGCTGGCCGCAGGCGGCGAGGATGTCGCGGCCGCGCGGCGTGCGGATCGGGCTGGAGTAGCCGGCGCGGTTGAGGATGGCCGCGAAACGCTCGATCGTCGCCCAGTCGGAGCATTCGTACTGCGTGCCCGGCCAGGGGTTGAACGGGATCAGGTTGATCTTGGCCGGGATGCCCTTGAGCAGCTGGACCAGCGCCCGGGCCTCATCCAGGCTGTCGTTGACGCCCTTGAGCATCACATACTCGAAGGTCACGCGCCGGGCGTTGCTGATGCCGGGGTAGTTTCGGATCCCCTCCATCAGCGTGGCGATGTCGTACTTCTTGTTGAGCGGCACCAGAACGTCGCGCAGGTCGTCGTTGGTGGCGTGCAGGCTGATGGCCAGCATGGCCTGGGTGCGTTCGCCGAGAGCCTGCAGCTGGGGAACCACGCCGCTGGTCGAGACGGTGATCCGCCGACGGGAGATGGCGATCCCCTCGTTGTCGCTGATGATCTCGATGGAGTCGGCGACGGCGTCCAGATTATACAGCGGCTCGCCCATGCCCATGAAGACGATGTTCGAGAGCTTGCGGTCCTCGCCGTCGACGGCCCACTCGTCGAGGTCGTCCTTGGCCACCTGGACCTGGGCGACGATCTCGGCGGCGGTCAGGTTGCGGACCAGGGCCTGGGTGCCGGTGTGGCAGAAGGTGCAGTTGAGCGTGCAGCCGACCTGGCTGGAGACGCAAAGGGCGCCGACCCGTCCGACATCGGGAATGTAGACGGCCTCGACCTCGATGCCGGGGGCGACACGGATCAGGTACTTGCGGGTCCCGTCCTTCGATACCTGGCGCTCGACGATTTCGGGCCGGGTCAGCACAAAGGCCCCGGCCAGCGCGGCGCGGGTCTCCTTGGCGACGTCGGTCATCTGTTCGAAGTCGGTGACGCCCCGGAAATGCACCCAGCGGAAGATCTGGCCGGCGCGCATCTTCGCCTTGGGGGCCGGCACGACGCCGGCCTCGACCAGGGCGGCGGCCAGCTGCCCGCGGGTCAGGCCCGAGAGGTTGATGGCGGCGACGGCGGGCGTCGCGCGAGCAAGATCGAGGGTCGCGCCCAAGGCAATGAATCCGGAAAGCTGAGAGGAGAATGTCATAGCAGGGAATGTGGCGCTGGACCAATCCGCCGGGGCGCCGCTATGGCTGGGCCGTGAAAGACCCCGGTGGCGACGCCTTTGCTGACCTGATCGAGCGCATCGCCCTGCACGGCGACCGGGCGGCGTTCGCGGAACTGTTCGAGCATTACGCCCCCCGCGTGAAGGGCTACCTCGGCCGGCTGGGCCTGGAACCGGCCAGGGCCGAGGATCTGACCCAGGACGTCATGGTCGCGGTCTGGCGCAAGGCCGCCAGCTTCGACCGGAGCAAGGCCGGCGTCTCGACCTGGATCTACCGCATCGCCCGCAACCGGCGCATCGACCTGTTCCGGCGCGAGCGCACCGCGACGCTCGACCCGGACGAGCCGATGCTGAGCCCGGAGGCCGAGGCGCTGCCGGACGCGGCGCTGCTGGCCGGGCAGCAGGGGGCGCTGATCGCCCGCGCGATGGCCGAGCTGCCGCCCGAGCAACGGGACATGATCAGGGCCGCCTTCTACGAGGATCTGAGCCACAGCGAGATCGCCGAGCGCACCGGCCTGGCGCTCGGAACGGTCAAGTCGCGGATGCGTCTGGCGTTCGAGAAACTGCGAGTCCGGCTGGAGTCGATGCGATGAACGCCTTGACCATACGTCGGCTCGCTCCATATCGGGTTTCTCCAAGGGGTTACATGGCCGCATGACGCTCGAGACGACCACGCCGGACACCAGCCGCCACCCGGGCCTGCGCCTGATGGAAGCGACCGCGTCTGTCCTTCGCGGTGCGCCCGTCATGCCGGGTGACGTCGTGGGCGGGGCGTTCCTCGAGGATGAGGCGCCGGCCGCCCTCGCCGCCAACGCGGCCGAGCAGGCGCTGGCGCGGATCGACGCGCTGCAGACGATCGACGGCCGCGCCCGCACAGCAGCCGGCGCCGCCGGCCGTGAGCTGGGCGAGGTGCTCATGCTGCCCGATCCCCTGCGGGAAGCCGTGTTCGAGGCGATGGGCGAGGGTCATCGCTGGAGGTTCCTCGGGTTCGGCATCCGCTCGCTGCGGTTGCCGGTCGAGGGCGGCGGCGAGACCCAGCTGTTGCGCATCGAGCCGGGCGCGGACGTCGCCGAGCACGATCACGATGGCGAGGAGTACACCCTGGTCGTGACCGGCGCCTTCCATGACGGCCACGACCGTTATGGCCCCGGCGACGTCAACGTCGGCCGGCCGGGCTTCAGCCACGAGCCGAGGGCCGAACAGGGCGAGGTCTGCTACGCCCTGGCGGTCAGCTTCGGCCAGGCGCGCTTCGGCTTCCCGATCAACATCCTGCAGAAACTCACCGGCCACTAGGACCGGTCAGAACGCCGCCGAAACGATGTTTCCGTCGGGCAGAAGCGCCGCGCGCTTCATGCCGGCCGAGACGAACGGCATGGCGACATTGCCCGCGGCGTCGACGGCGATCAGGCCGCCATCGCCGCCGAGCGCGCGGATCTTCGCCAGCACCGCGTCGGCGGCCGGGGCCAGCGCTTCGCCGCCGAAGGCCATGCGATGGGCGATCTGCACGGCTGCCGCGACGCGGATGAAGTACTCACCCTGACCCGTACAGGAGACCGCGACCCTGTCGTCGGCCCAGGCGCCGGCCCCGATCAGCGGCGAGTCCCCGATCCGGCCCGGAAGCTTGCCGAACACGCCGCCGGTCGAGGTCGCGGCCGCCAGCCGACCCTCCGCGTCGCGGACGACGCAGCCCACGGTGCCATGGGCCAGGGTTCCGGGCGGGTGGTTGGCCTCGCCGCGACCGGCATGGGTGAACCAGGCGGCGGCGTCAGCGATGGCGGCCAGACCCTGGTCGGCGGCGAATCGGGCGGCGCCCTCTCCGGCCAGCATCACGTGCGGCGTCCGCTCCATCACGGCCCGGGCCACGGCGATCGGGCTTTCGAACCCTTGCAGCGCGGCCACCGACCCCGCCCGACCCGTCACGCCGTCCATCAGGCAGGCGTCGAGCTCATAGGCGCCGGCCGTATTGGGCGAGGCGCCGCGCCCGGCGACGTAGAGGCCCGAGGCCTCCAGCGCCTGGACGGTCTCCTCGGCGACGTCCAGCGCCAGGGCGCCGGCCGCCAGCCGGTCGCGGCCGGCCTCGACCAGCTCGCGCATGTGGACGATCTCGCGGCTGTAGTCGCGACCGGGGCGGGCCCCGGCGCCGCCGTGGACCACAAGACTCAAACATTTGTTCGCCAAGGCGGGCCTCCGGCCTATAAGCTTTCCCAAAGCCCGCGATACGCTTCCGGGCACATCAATGAAAGAGCGGGAGAGACGGCATGAAGGCGGTGCTGAGCAAGAGCGTGGGCGGACCCGAGACCCTGGTTCTCGAGGAGCTTCCGAGCCCGCAAGCCGGCCCAGGCCAGGTGGTGCTGTCGGTCAAGGCCTGCGGGGTCAACTATCCCGACGTCCTGATCATCGAGGACAAGTACCAGTTCAAGCCCAACCGCCCCTTCGCGCCGGGCGGTGAAGTGGCCGGCGTGGTCAAGGCGGTCGGCGAGGGCGTCACTCATCTTCAGGTCGGCCAGCGCGTGCTGGCCTCCACCGGCTGGGGCGGCATGGCCGAGGAGCTGGCGCTGGAAGCGCACCGGGTCACCCCGATCCCCGACGCCATGCCGTTCGACGAGGCGGCGGCCTTCATGATGACCTACGGCACCAGCTGGTACGGCCTGAAGGACCGCGGCCATCTGAAGGCCGGCGAGACCCTGCTGGTGCTGGGCGCCGCCGGGGGCGTGGGCCTTGCGGCCGTGGAGCTGGGCAAGGCCATGGGCGCGCGCGTCATCGCGGCGGCCTCGAGCCAGGAGAAGGTCGATCTGGCCATCGCCCGCGGCGCCGACGCCGGGGTGGTCTATCCGACCGGACCGTTCGACAAGGACGGCAAGAAGGCGCTGGCCAACCTGTTCAAGGACGCCTGCGGCCCGAACGGCTGGGACGTGGCCTATGACGCCGTCGGCGGCGATTATGCCGAGGCGACCATCCGCGCCAGCGGATGGGGCGGCCGCTTCCTGGTCATCGGCTTCCCGGCCGGCATCCCGGCCGTGCCGCTGAACCTGACGCTGCTGAAGTCCTGCGACATCGTCGGCGTCTTCTGGGGCGCGGCCGTGGCGCGCGATCCCAAGGCGCACCAGGAGAACGTCCGCCAGCTGATGGAGATGTACGCGGAAGGCAAGATCAGGCCTCACGTCTCCGAGACCTTCCCGCTGGCCCGGGCCGGCGAAGCCATCGCCCACCTCGCCAGCCGCAAGGCCATGGGCAAGGTTGTCGTGCTTCCCTAGGGCGCGATGCGGTCGGACGGAACCGTCCGGCCGTTGAATCGTACTCTGGAACCAGACGTCTGGAGCCAGATTCAGGCTCCAGGGACCGTGACGATCCCGGCCCGGGTGGGCGCGGGACTGAAACCTGGGCCGGAGACCGCGGGCGACGCCGCGGCTCGGCCCGAACCCCGCCAGGCGGGCAACGATACACAAGGGAAGAGACAGATGGCGGGACGTCTTGAGGGCAAGATCGCCCTGATCACCGGCGGGGTTTCGGGCATCGGCCTGGGTACGGTCGAACTGTTCCTGGCCGAGGGGGCGCTGGTCGTCGCCGCCGACCTGCAGGACGAGAAGGGGGCCATGCTCGAGCGGCGGTTCCCCGACCGCGTCCGCTACGCCCACTGCGACGTGACCGTGGAAGCCGACATCGCCAAGGCGGTGCAGCTGGCGGTCGACAGCTTCGGCGGGCTGGACATCCTGTTCAACAACGCCGGCCACGGCGGCGCGCCGGGCAATGTCTCGGAGATCGACGTCGAGGGCTGGGACCATACCTTCGCCCTGCTGGTGCGCGGGCCGGCGCTGGGCATGAAACACGCCCTGCCGCACATGGTGAAGCGCGGCGGCGGCTCGGTGATCAACACCGCCTCCATCGCCGGTCTGCAGGCCGGCTTCGGGCCGCTGGCCTATTCGACCGCGAAGTGCGCGGTGATCCACATGTCGAAATGCGCGGCGGCCGAGCTGTCGCCGCTGAAGATCCGCGTCAACGCCATCTGCCCGGGCCTGATCGCCACCTCGATCTTCGGCGCCTCGATGGGCCTGCCGCGCGAGGTCGCCGACCAGATGGCCGCGCGCATGGAAGAGATCGCCCCGAAGATCCAGCCGATCCCCAAGGCCGGCATGCCCGAGGACATCGCCCGCGCGGCCCTCTATCTGGCTTGCGACGACTCGCTGTTCGTGACCGGAACCCACATCGTCGTCGACGGCGGCCTGACCATCGGCGGCCGGGGCTCCTGGGACCCGCAGGCGAACAACCCGATCCTCGACGCCCTTGGGATCACGCCCGAGCAGGCCGAGCAGATGCGTACGGCGATGGCGGCCCAACAGAAGTCCTGACGCGTGCCGGACGAGGTTCCTCCCGTCGCGCCGCTGTCGCAGCGGCCGGCGCTGGCCCCCAACGTCCGGGGCGCCCTGTGGATGCTGGCCTCGGCGCTGGCCTTCACGGTCATGACGACGCTGATCAAGTTCCTCGGCGACGACTATCCGGCCGCGCTGCAGGCCTTCTATCGCCAGGCGGCGGGGCTGCTGGTCCTGACCCCGCTGATCCTGCGCGACTGGCGGGGCGCCTTCCACACCACACGGCCCGGGATCCTGTTCTTCCGCTCGGCGGTGGGCACGATCGCCATGATCATGAGCTTCTACGCCTTCCAGGTCCTGCCGCTGGCCGAGGCCAACGCCCTGTCGTTCACGCGGACCCTGTGGCTGGTGCCGCTGGCCTTCTTCGTGTTGCGCGAGCCGCTGGGCCCGCTGCGGATCGGCGCGGCCCTGGTCGGGTTCGCCGGCGTGCTGGTCATGCTGCAGCCGGGCGCGCCGGGGCACGGCTTCGGCTGGGGCCAGGCGGCGGCGCTGGGCGCGGCGCTGGGCTTCGCCATGACCATCACCGGCATGAAGGTGATGACCCGCGACCACAGCCCCTTCACCCTGCTGGTCTGGTCGGCGGTGCTGGGCCTGGCCTTCGCCCTGCCGCCGGCCCTGTTCGTCTGGCGCTGGCCGGCGCCGGTCGACCTCATGCTGCTGGCCGCCATGGGCGTATTCGGCACCATCACCCAGGGCTGCTACATCAAGGGCATGCAGATCGGCGACGCCGCCGCCATGGCCCCGATCGACTACACCCGGCTGGTGTTCTCCGCCGCCATCGGCTTTGCGATCTTCAACGAGGTTCCGACCTGGGCGACCATCGCCGGGGCGGTGATCGTGGTGGTCTCGACCCTGTTCATCACCCTGCGCGAGCACCAGCTGTCGAAGAAGGCGCGGGCCTAAAGGCTCAGGAACGCCGCGGTGATGCCGATCTGCGCCGCGCAGTAGAGGAACCACACCGTCCAGTCGGTGGCGCGGATCGAGCCGAACAGCACCTCGCCCCGGAAAAGTCGGACCGCCAGCACCGCGTCCGAGGCCAGGAAGGCGACAGAGCCGACCATGGCGGGCCAGAAGGCGGCGTCGAGCATGAAGCTGAAGCCCGTCATCGTCGAGATGACGATCACATAGAGGACCACGGCCGGGCGCATCACGCCCAGATGCTTCCACAGGAAGGCCAGCAGCGTGACCGCCAGCGCCGCGATGGCTGCGAAGCCGGCCAGCCGGACCGGGCCGGGATCGAGCAGCGGGTCCTTCCAGGCGGCGAAGAGCGTGATGTAGAGGGCGTGGCCGATGAGGAAGGCGAAGAGGCCGGCCGGCAGCCAGCGCTTCGGGTCCCGCGACAGGAACGCGTCGCCGATAGCGCAGGCCGCCAGGGCGGCGACCAGCACCCAGGGCCCGTGCTGGAGGGCCGCCGCGACCGCCAGGGCCGCCACGCCGAGCGTCTTGACCACCGAGCGGAGCAGGGACGGGGCGCGCCCGACCAGCGCCAGGCCGTAGACCAGCATCGCCAGGACCATCACTGACAGGGCGATGGCGGCCGGATCCTCGAAACTCAGCGTCCCCCCCGGGCCCATGTCAGTCCCCGGCGATCTTTCGGAGGAACGCGGAGGCCGCCGCCTTGTGGGCGGGCTTCAGGTGCTTGCCGACCACCGCGATCAGGGCGGCGAACACCGCCGCGTCGTCGGTGAAGCCCAGCCCCGCGACGATGTCCGGGATCGCGTCGGTGGGCAGGACGAAATAGGCCAGCGCCGCCAGCATGACCCCCTTGGCCGCGCGGGGCGTCTCGGGGTCCCGGGCGCACCACCACACCGAAAGGGCGTCGGCGGCGAAGGGAACCTTCGTCGCGACCTTGCGGATCTTGGGCCAGAAGCCCCGCGCCACCCGCTGTTCATTGACCTTGACGACCTCCGGAACGAGGGCCTTCGAGGGGTCGATGATCGAGTTGACGTAGGGTGATGGCTTGGAATTGGCGCTCATAGGACTAAACCGCTGTTCGACTGTAGTTCAACACAACGCACGGGGAGCCGTCCATGAAGCTTGATTCCTCCATTTCCGCCGTCGTCACCGGCGGCGCATCCGGCCTCGGTGAGGCCACTGTCCGCGCCCTGGTCGCCCACGGCGTCAAGGTCGCCATCTTCGACCTCGACCGCCAGGCCGATCGTGGCGCCGCGCTCGAGAAAGAACTGGGCGTGACCTTCTGCGCCGTCAATGTGACCAGCGACGCCGAAGTCGACGCCGGTTTCGAGAAGGCCCGGGCCGCCAACGGCCAGGAGCGTATCCTGGTCAACTGCGCCGGCACCGGCAACGCCGCCAAGACGGCCAGCCGCGACAAGAACACCGGGGACATCAAACACTTCCCGCTTTCGCACTTCGACATGATCATCCAGATCAACCTGGTCGGCACCTTCCGCTGCATCGCCAAGTCGGCGGCGGGCATGCTGACCCTGGAGCCCCTGCCGGACGGCGATCGCGGCGCCATCGTCAACACCGCCTCCGTGGCGGCCGAGGACGGCCAGATCGGCCAGGCGGCCTATTCGGCGTCCAAGGGCGGCGTCGTCGGCATGACCCTGCCGATCGCCCGCGACCTGTCCAATGAAGGCATCCGGGTGAACACCATCCTGCCCGGCATCTTCAACACCCCGCTGCTGAACGCCGCTCCCGAAGCGGTCAAGGCCGCCCTGGGCGCCCAGGTGCCGTTCCCCAAGCGTCTCGGCCAGGCTGAAGAGTACGCCTCGCTGGCGCTGGAAATGATCCGCAACGGCTACTTCAACGGTGAAGACGTCCGCCTGGACGGCTCGATCCGCATGGCGCCGCGCTAACACGCGATCCGCTGACGACGACGAAGGGCGGCTCGCGAGAGCCGCCCTTTTTCCTTGCGCGCTCAGTTGGTCGCCGGGCGCTGGATGGTCGGGCCGAGATTGGCCATCACGTCGCGGGCGTCGAACGCGCGCGGGTCGCCCGACGGCTTGGGCCCCTTGCCGAGCAGGATCTCGGCCGAGGCCTCGAACCGCTCGACCGTGCGCACGTCCATGCGGTCGGCCCAGAACGGATCATCGTACCAGGGATCCCAGCGCCGCCAGCCCCAGGCCGCGCCGTAGAAGCGCCAGGACGGCCGCCAGTAGGCATAGGATTCGAACGGCGACGGCGACGGATCGACATAGGTCCGCGCCTTGCGGTCGGTGCTGCGGTCGGCCAGGGCGAACCAGTCGTAACCCTCGCTGACGGTGATCTCGGCGGCGCGGTAGAGCAGGTAGCGCTCGACCGTGTCGCGGGAGGTCAGGCTGTTGCCCGCGAAGGTCACCCGGAAGCGATCCGTTTCCAGCCGCGACTCGGAAAAGCCGCCGGACACAGACTGGCCCGGCACATTGGGCTGATAGGGCGTGGCGGTGGCGCAGGCGGTCAGGGCCGTGGTCGCGACCAGCAACCCCGCCATGGCGATGGCCTTCATTCTCATGGTTGTCACTCCAGAGCGGGGCCGGCGGCGCCGTCTGCCCCTGTTTCGTCCCTCAGACCCAAACACATGGCGCCGGGCGGAGGTTGCGCCAAGGGCCGGAGCATGATGCGGGCCGACGAAACCGTCCGATCGTTGAATGGCGCCCTAGCGGCGCGTCAGGATCAGCGCCGCCGCGGCGAGCAGCAGCACCCCGACCAGCAGCGCGAATCCGCGCCGGAAGGCTGGCTCGTTCATCCGCGCCGACAGGGCCGCCCCGCCGAGGCCATAGGCGCTCATGGCGATGACGTCGAAGCCGATCGTGGCGGCGGCGAACAGCAGCAGCTGGGGAACGATCGGCCGGCCGGGGTCGATGAAGGGCGGCAGGACGGCGGTGAAGAACAGCAGCGCCTTGGGGTTGGCGATCTGCACCGAGAAACCGTCGCGGAAGGCCGCACGGGCCCGCTGGACGGTCGGCGCCGAGGCGGGTCCGGCCGTCCGGTCCCGCAGGCCGGACCAGAGCGAGCGGACGCCCAGCCAGGCCACATACAGGCCGCCGGCGACGGCCAGCAGCCTGAAGGCCCCGGGGAAGGCGGCGACCAGCGCTCCCAGTCCGAGCGCCGCGCCGCCGAACCAGACCAGGGTGGCGGCGTTCATCCCGGCCACGCCGATCAGGGCCTGGACGCGCCCTCGCTGCATGCCGGCGGCGATGGCGAACAGGTTGGCCGGGCCCGGGGTCACCGCCATCACCGACATGATGGCCAGAAAGGCGCCGTAGCGGGCGGGATCGACGGGCAGGATCATCGTCGGCCCATCGCATGGCCTTCACGCCACGGACAAGAGGGCATGAGCGGCAGATTTCCTGAGCCTCGCCTCAGTGAATCCCGAGTGACGCGGGTGGGATTACCTGCGATGCCTGTCAGGTCACTCAGTTCGCCAGGTGGACATGGATCCCGATTTCTGGATTTTCTTTGCCGTCGGGGTCGCCGCGCAGCTTGTCGACGGCGCGCTGGGCATGGCCTACGGCGTGGTCTCCTCGACCGTGCTTCTGGCGCTGGGCGTCCCGCCCGCCAACGCCTCGGCCAGCGTCCATGCAGCCAAGGTGTTCACCGGCGCGGCCTCGGCCGTGTCGCACATTATCTATCGCAACGTGAACTGGAAGCTGCTGGGCCTGCTGGCGAGCGGCGGCGTCGTGGGCGGGGTGATGGGCACCTTTGTCCTGACCTCGATAGACGGCGATGTGGTCAAGCCCTGGGTCGTGGCCTGGCTCGGCCTGATGGGGCTGATCATCCTGTGGCGCGCCTGGAAGGGCACGCGGCCTAAGGTGCTGAGCTGGAAGCGGCCTGCCCCGCTGGGCTTCATCGGCGGCTTCTTCGACGCGATCGGCGGCGGCGGCTGGGGGCCGGTGGTGACCAGCACCCTGCTGGGCTCGGGCGCAGAGCCGCGCCAGGCGATCGGCACAACCAACGCGGCGGAGTTTTTCGTCGCCTCGGCCATATCGGCGACCTTCGTGACGGCCATCCTGACCGGTCACTGGGACGCCACGGGCCTGGCGGACCATGCCTGGTCGGTAGGCGGCCTGATCGCCGGCGGCGTGCTGGCCGCACCGTTCGCCGGCTGGATGACCAAGGTCCTGCCGGTCCGCGCCCTGACCTGGCTGGTCGGCCTGCTGGTGACTGGCCTCGCCATCTGGCAGGCCGTGGTCCTGGCAGGGCTGAAGGCCTAGGCTTTCAGCCTGCTAATGTTGGTCCGGAGCGCTGCGGCCCCCAGCGTCCTTCGACACGTAGGGTGTCAGGCCACCAGGACCCACACGGCCTTGCCGACCGCGCCGAACAGCAGCGCGGCGGCGGCGAGCATCTGGATGACGAAGCCGGCTTCACGCTTGCCAGGATCGGCGACGTAGCCGAGCGCGTAGAGGACGCGGCCGACGATCCAGACCATGCCCAGGGCGAAGGCGATCACGCCCATCGGGTCCTGCGGCTGCCAGAAGAGGTGGAACATCCACAGCGACGGCAGGAAGATCGGCAGCCATTCCAGAGTGTTGGCCTGGACGCGGATATGGCGCTCCAGCACCGGATCGCCGGTCATCTGCGGCGCGGCGATGCCGCTCTTGCCGCGCGCGCCGCCGACCCGCATGCCCATCCAGACATAGGTGAGCAGCGCAAGGCCCGTGACGATGGCGACAAAGGCATAGGTTTGCATTGAACGATAACTCCCGAAGGCCCCAGGCGGTCTGCGCCGCCATCCCGAGCCGGGAGCCTCTCATGCTTCGCCACCCGCCGGAACCCTCCGCGCGGGCGACGATCGCCTCTCCCGGGCGCCCTACCCCGCGTCGCGCTTGTCGCGCTTGGCCAGCACGCGCAGGCGCAGGGCGTTCAGCTTGATGAAGCCGCCGGCATCGCGGTGATCGTAGGCGACCTTGCCCTCCTCGAACGTCACCAGGTCCTGGTCGTAGAGGCTGAACGCGCTCTCGCGGCCGATGATGGAGACATTGCCCTTGTAGAGCTTGACCCGCACCCGGCCCGACACCCTGGCCTGGCTGTAGTCGATGGCCGCCTGTAGCATCTCGCGCTCGGGCGAGAACCAGAAGCCGTTGTAGACCAGTGATGCATACTTCGGCATCAGCTCGTCCTTCAGGTGCATGGCCCCGCGGTCGAGCGTGATCGACTCGATGCCGCGGTGGGCGGCCAGCAGGATGGTCCCGCCGGGGGTTTCGTAGACGCCGCGCGACTTCATGCCGACGAAGCGGTTCTCGACCAGGTCGAGGCGCCCGACGCCATTGTCATGGCCCAGCCGGTTCAGCTCGGTCAGCAGCGTGGCCGGCGACATCGCCACGCCGTCGATGGCGACCGGGTCGCCCTTCTCGAAGTCGATCGTGAAGACCTGCGGTTTATCGGGCGCGTCCTCGGGGGCGATCGTGCGCATGTGGACGAACTCGGGGGCCTCGACGGCCGGGTCCTCCAGCACCTTGCCTTCGGACGAGCTGTGCAGAAGGTTGGCGTCGACGCTGAACGGCGCCTCGCCGCGCTTGTCCTTGGTGATCTGGATCTGGTGCTTCTCGGCGAAGTCCAGCAGCGCCTCGCGGGACTTGAAGTCCCACTCGCGCCAGGGGGCGATGACGGTGATGTCGGGCTCGAGGCCATAGTAGGCGAGCTCGAAGCGGACCTGGTCGTTACCCTTGCCGGTGGCGCCGTGGCTGACCGCGTCGGCGCCCATCTTGCGGGCGATCTCGATCTGCTTCCTGGCGATCAGCGGCCGGGCGATGGAGGTGCCCAGCAGATACTGGCCCTCGTAGACCGTGTTGGCGCGGAACATCGGGAAGACGTAGTCGCGCACGAACTCCTCGCGCACGTCCTCGATGAAGATGTTCTCCGGCTTGACGCCCGCCGCCAGGGCCTTGGCGCGCGCCGGCTCGATCTCCTCGCCCTGGCCGAGGTCGGCGGTGAAGGTGATGACCTCGGCCCCGTATTCGGTCTGCAGCCACTTGAGGATAATCGAGGTGTCGAGGCCGCCGGAATAGGCGAGGACGACCTTCTTGACGGACTTGTGGGCGGGCACGGGCGACATCCTGCGGCGGGGAGAAAACTCGCGCGCGTTCAACGGCGCCCCGGCCCGGCGGTCAACCCAAAACCGGCGCGAAACGGAAGCGGCCGACCACGCCGGCCGGGGCCATCGGCTCCTCGCGCGCGCCCGCGCCGATGTTGTGGATCACCGGCGGGGTCGCGCCGGCGGGCGTGTCGGCCGCCGCGATTGAGATGTGCGGCAGTGACCCGCCCAGCCGCTGGGTGACCAGGTCTCCGGCCCGCCAGCCCCCGGCCAGGGGCAGCGAGGCGCCTCGCCGGGTCAGAAAGGTCTCGAGGTTGGGCACGCGGCGGTGATCGATGTTGCGGTCCGGTCGGGCCAGGCCCCAGGCCCTGGGATAGGCGGCGAAGGCGCGGCTCATGTCCTCGTGGACCAGAGCCTGCAGGTCCGCCCCGAAGGCGGCGCGATAGGCGCGGATGATGACATCGGTGCAGACGCCGCGATCAGCGGGCACGTCGCCGCCGGGATAGGCGAGGCGGACATAGGCGGGGTCATAGAGGACGGTGCGCCCGATCTGCGCCCTGGCGGCGGCGACCAGCTTCAGGGGCCAGGCCGTCTGGCCAGCCGCCGCGCCCGGCAGGGCCAGGGCCGAAAGCGAGACGATCAGGGCGCGACGGTCGATCATGGCGCTCAGCAGACCGCCGGTTTGTGGCCTTTATCGGGGCGGGCGCAGCGCGCCTTCAGCCTCGAGAATGGCCAGCGCCTTCTGGACGCGGCCGAGGTGCAGCAACGCGAACAGCGGCGCCAGGGTGGCGCGAACGCCCAGCACGACCAGCGCGCCGGCCAGGTCCCGGTCCGGCTGCCGGCTCTCGACCTGCAGCCAGGCGCCTATGGCGAAGGCGAGCAGGGGCAGGGCCAGCAGCGCCGCCCAGCGCGGGGCCCGCACCAGCGGCGCGCCGGCCTTCCACAGGACCGGCACGCGGGCGTCGGCGCCGATCCGCTTCCAGGCCGCCAGGGTGAAGGAGGCCATCATGACCAGGGCGAGGATCCACAGGGCATCCCCGCCGATGGAAATCGCCCGGATCAAACGGTCACCTGCGCCCCAAGCTCGACCACGCGGCCGGGCGGGATCTTGAAGAAGTCGGTCGGGTTGGCGGCATTGCGCATCAGGAAGATGAACAACTTGTCCTGCCAAAGGGGCATGCCGCTGTGGGCCGAGGCGATCACCGAGCGGCGGCCGAGGAAGAAGCTGGTCGACATGATGTCGAACTTCAGACCCTGCTGCTTGCGCAGCAGCGTCAGGGCCTTGGGCACGTTCGGCGTTTCCATGAAGCCGTAGGTGATGACCAGCTTCTTGAAGTCGTCGTTGACCACCTCGATCCGCACCCGCTCGGCTTCGGACACCCGCGGCGTCTCGGCGGTGCGGACCGTGGCGATGACGTTCTTCTCATGCAGAACCTTGTTGTGCTTGAGATTGTGCATCAGCGCGACCGGGGCCATGTCCGGATCGCTGGTCAGGAAGATGGCCGTGCCCGGCGCGCGATGGGGCGCGCGGGCCTTCAGTATGTCGATCAGGTCGACCAGCGGCACCGAGTCCCGCCGCGTCTTGTCGGACAGGATCTGGGCGCCCTTGGTCCAGGTCCACATGATCAGCACCAGCACCGCGCCGAACACCAACGGCATCCAGGCGCCCTGCTGGATCTTCAGCAGGTTCGAGGAGATAAAGGTCAGGTCGATGGCCACCAGCGGCACGAGGACCGCCAGGGTGGCCGACCAGCGCCACTTCCACAGCACCCGGACAATGACGAAGGCGAGCAGGGTGTCGACGAACATCGAGCCGGTGACGGCGATGCCGTAGGCGGCGGCCAGCGCGCTGGAGGTATTGAAGCTGAACAGCAGCACCAGCACCCCGATCAGCAGCAGGGTGTTGACCTGGGGCACATAGATCTGGCCCGCCTGGGTCTCGCTGGTGCGGCGGATGTCGATGCGGGGCAGCAGTCCGAGCGAAACCGCCTGCTGGGTGACCGAGAAGGCGCCGGTGATCACCGCCTGGCTGGCGATGACCGTGGCCATGGCGGCCAGCAGCAGGACCGGCCAGTAGGCCATCTGGGGGACCATCTCCCAGAAGGGATTCTCGCGGGCGGCGGGGTTGGCGAGGATCAGGCCGCCCTGGCCAAGGTAGTTGAGCACCAGGCAGGGGAAGACCACCCACAGCCAGCCGGCCTGGATCGGCTTCTTCCCGAAGTGGCCCATGTCGGCGTAGATCGCCTCGGCCCCGGTCACCGCCAGGAAGACGCTGCCCAGGATCACAAATCCGAGAAAGCCGTTCTGGAACAGGAAGATCACCCCGTAGTGCGGCAGCACGGCGCGCAGGACCGAGGGGTCGTCGAACAGGTGGTAGAGGCCAAGGCCGCCCAGCACCAGGAACCAGACCAGGGTGATGGGGCCGAAGAAGGCCGCCATGCGGTGCGTGCCGCGCGACTGGACCATGAACAGGGCGATCAGGATGCCGGCTGAGATCGGCAGGATCCAGTTGTCCACCCGCCCGGCCATTCCGGGCGCATCCTTGAGGCCCTCGACCGCTGACAGCACCGAGATGGCCGGGGTGATGATGCCGTCGCCATAGAACAGCGCCGCGCCGATCACGCCCAGGAAGAAGACGGCCGCGGACCGTTTGCCGCTTGGCTTGGCAAGGGTTCGCCGGGCCAGGGCCATCAGCGCCAGGGTGCCGCCCTCGCCCTTGTTGTCGGCCCGCATGAGCAGGATGACATATTTGAGGGTGACGACCAGGATCAGGGCCCAGATGACCAGGGAAACCACGCCCAGTACGGCCAGTTCGGTGTCCACGCCGCTCTTGGTATCATGCAGCGCCTCGCGCATGGCGTAGAGCGGGCTGGTGCCGATGTCGCCGAAGACGACGCCGATCGAGCCCATGACCAGGGCCAGGAAGCCCTGGGGCTTGTGACCATCATGGCCAGGAGCCGGGCTGGCCTTGTCCGGTGCGGAAGCGCCGGCGGCGTCGGAAACCATGGGATCCCTCCGGGATCGCGCCGGGAGAACCCCGACGCCCGTTCCCAAGCGACTGCGGCCGGCGCGATACACCCAATCGACGGGCTGTTCAATCGCGCGCTGGCGTAACGTCCGTCCTGGAATTCAATGGCGCGCGAGCCGGTCCGTTCCTACCTTTCGGCCAGATCATGTCCGACAGCCAGAAATTCCCCGTCGCCGCCCACGCGCTGGCCTACCTCGCCCACCAGGGAGCGACGGCGCCCGAGCACGCCATATCGAGCGCCGAGCTCGCCGCCTCGATGCCGACCAATCCGGTGGTCGTGCGGCGGGTGACGGCCATGCTGGCCCGGGCCGGGCTGATCGACACCCGGCCCGGAGCCGGCGGCGGGGCCTGGCTGAAGCTTGCGCCCGCCGACATTGGCCTGGACCAGGTTCTGCGCGCCGTTGAAGGCTGTACCCGCCTCGGCGTGCCCCCGCCGGGCGTCGCAGGCTGTCCGGTCGGCGATCGGATTCCGGCGGCGGTCATGGCGGCCATCACCGCCGCGGACCGGGCCGCCGCCGCGCGGCTGTCGACAATCACCGTCGCGGACCTTCTTGGCGCCGACCTGGAAACACTTTGATCGAGCCGGGCGCCGTCCCGCGGGAACGGGCAGGAACCGCGTTCGCCACCGGCTTGAACCGGCGCGGCGGGCGGGCCACTCTTGGATCCTGTTCTCTCAAGGTCCTGAAAGGTCCGCCCGCATGGTCCGTCGACTTGCGCTGGTGACCGGCGCCTCCGCCGGCATCGGCGCCGCCTTTGCCCGCATCTACGCCAGCCACGGCTACGACGTCGCCCTGACGGCCCGTCGCGCCGACAGGCTGGAGGCGCTGGCCGGCGAGATCCGGCTGCGGTTCGGGGTCGAGGCCCTGACCCTGTCGGCCGACCTCGGCGAGCCCGGCGCGACGGACGCCATCCTCAACGATATCGCCGGGCACGGCCGGGTGGTCGACGCCTTGATCAACAACGCCGGCTATGGCCTGCCGGGCGCCTACGCCGACACCGACTGGCTTGCCCAGCGCGACATGCTGCAGGTGATGCTCGTCGCGCCCTGCGAGCTGATCCACAAGCTGCTGCCGGGGATGATCGATCGGAAGTTCGGCCGCATCGTCAACGTGGCCTCGCTGGCGGGCCTGGTTCCCGGCTCGGCCGGCCATACCCAGTACGCGGCGACCAAGAGCTTCCTGGTCAAGTTCTCACAGAGCCTGCATCTGGAGAACCTGGCCAACGGCGTTCATGTCAGCGCCCTGTGTCCCGGCTTCACCTTCTCGGAGTTCCACGACGTCAACGGCACGCGCCAGCAGGCCTCGCAGTCGACGCCCGACTGGCTTTGGCTGGGCGCCGACGAGGTGGCCGCCGCCGGCTATGAGGCGGCCGAGGCCAACCGGCCCATCTGCGTCACCGGCGTGCCCAACAAGGCCATCGCCGCGGTCGCCAAGCTGCTGCCCGACGACTGGGCCCTGGCCCTGATGGCCAGCCAGGGCGCGCGGTTCCGGAAGGTCTGAGCTACTTCTCGGCCGCGTAGGGCGCCAGGACGTCGGACTTGATGATGCCGCCGCGGGCGACGTCGGAGACGCCGACGATGATGAACTGCACCGCCATGGCGCAGAGGATCAGGCCCAGCACCCGCACGATGATGGTCAGGCCGATGCGGCCCAGCAGCCGGCTGATCACCGGGGTCAGCCAGAAGCAGAGCATCGTCACGACGCTGACCGCAGCGATGACGCCGACGCCGGCGGCCATGCCCTGCAGCCCGAACCGCTTGGCCTCGCTTGCGAAGATGACCACGCTGCTGATCGCGCCCGGTCCGATCAGCAGCGGCATGGCGAAGGGTACGACCAGCCGCTCGAACCGGCGACGGGCGTAGGCGCGGGCGCCCTCGGTTTCAGCCCCCTCGGCGGCGTCGGCGAACATGGCGGTGAAGTCATCGCGCGCCATTTCCAGCCCCATCAGGAACAGGATCACCCCGCCGGCGATGCGGAAGGCCGGCAGCGAGATGCCGAAGAACTCCAGCAGCGCCAGGCCGCTGAAGAAAAAGAAGGTCATGAACAAGAAGGCGAACAGGCTGATGTAGACCGCCACCCAGCGCCGCCCCGCCGCCAGGGCGCCCGCCGTGGCCGCCGCGAACACCGGCACATTGCCGATCGGGTCGAGCAGCGCGAACAGGGCGACGAAGAAGTTGACGGCGTATTCTGTCAGGCTCATGCACCCGTCTTAGCCCAGATCACGTCGTTTCGCGCCCGGTTTGCGCGCCGAACACACCTGTCACGCCCGAAGGAAGGACTGAAGCCGCATGCCCGTCGCCGACCCGCGCCTGATCGTCGCCCTCGACCTGCCCGGCCGCGCCGAGGCCGAGGCCATGGTCGAGGCCCTCGGCGACAGCGTGTCCTTCTACAAGATCGGCCTGCAACTGCTCGCCACAGGGGGCATGGACATGGCCCGGGACCTCAAGCGGCGCGGCCGGCAGGTTTTCCTCGACTGGAAGCTGCACGACATCGGGGCGACCGTGGAGAAGGCGACGGCGGCCGTCGTCGGAACCGGCGCCTGCGATCTGCTGACCGTCCACGCCCAGCCCCAGGTCATGAAGGCGGCGGTGAAGGGCCGGGGCGGGGCGACCGGCGCGAAGATTCTCGGCGTCACCGTGCTGACCAGTCTGAGCGGCCAGGACCTGGCCGAGATCGGCTACGGCATGGGGGTGGGGCAGCTGGTCGAGCGGCGCATCCGCCAGGCGGTGGACGCCGGCGTCGACGGGGTGGTGGCCAGCCCGCACGAAGCAGCCCTGGCCCGGCGCATCGGCGGCCCGGACTTCCTGGTGGTGACGCCCGGGGTGCGGCCGGCCTGGGCCGGGGCGGACGACCAGGCCCGCGCGGCGACTCCGGCGGACGCCCTGGGCGCCGGCGCCAGCCATCTGGTGGTCGGCCGCCCGATCACGGCCGCGGGCGACCCCCGTGAGGCGGCGCTGAATATCGCGGCGGAGATGGCGGGCGCCTGACGGAGCGTTGCGGCGGCCGCCGCGGCCCTAATGTCGCGGCTTGTGCGACGGCTTGTGCGGAGGCCTGTGAGGCGGGCTGTAGCCGCCGCGGCCGCCAATGCTGACCCGCGCACTGGCCGAGGCGCTTGAGTAGGAAGAGGACGACGCGCCGACAACGACGTAGCCGCCGCCACCGCCACCGCCCGCGATATACTCCGGTCCGACGCCGCCGCCGCCCCAGAAGAAGCTGTCGTTCAGCGTCACCTCGCCCCATCCCGACGGCGGACAGCCGTGCGGCGGATGCGGCGGATGCGGCTGTGGCGGCGCGCAGGGCGGTCGGGGCGCGCAGCAACCGGCGCTGTAGGCCGGGGGCGGCGCCGGGGCGCAGCAGCCGTAGGCGGGCGGCGGAGGCGGAGGCGGAGGCGGCGGTGGCGGCGCAGGCGGATGGTCATAGCCGCGGGCGCAGCACGGCGGTCTGATGGCATACCCCTGCGGTACGCCAACGTACCCCTGCGAAGCGCCATAGCCCGGGGCGAAGGCCGGCTGGGCGACGTAGCCGCCCTGATAGGCCGACCCCTGCGCATAGCCCTGCGGGGGCGCGGCGGCGCCGCCGGGCTGGTAGACCTCCGCCGGGGTGACCGTGCCGTCGTCCTGGACGAAATAGATCTGGTACTGAGGCGTCTGCGCCGAAGCGGCCCGGGCGAGCACGAGCAGGCTCAGCACCCCCAGGGTCAGCCTTGCGAACCAGGTCATGGCGCCACTCCGGATTACGAGGGGCGGACACTGGTCCCTTCACACCCCGCGCGCGACCGGTTGCGCCTCAGGGGCGAAGGGGTCGTGGCCGGAGTTCGCGCGTGACGATACGGGCCGGCCGGTGGGCGGAAGGCGGATCAGAAGTCGACCGCGATGCCCTTGCGTTCCCAGTCGCCATAGCGCGTCGGCTCAGGTCCGGCCGGGCCGCCGGTCTCGGCGGTCGGGTCGGATGCGGCGGCGGCGGCGCGGCGGGCGGCGGCCTCCTCCAGCGCGCGGCGGGCGGCAGGCGTCAGGCGCTTGTCGGGATTGGCTCCCGGCGGAAGCGGGCCGTCGCTGTCATCATGCATGGACAAGGCTTAACCGGGCTCCGGCCTGGGGACAATCGTTCCGGATGATCTGGAGCGCGAGGCCGGCGGCGCAAGGGCTTGCCCAAACGCGCCACCGGCCGATGCCCCTCTTGCGCCCGCGGCCGCAAACGGGCACGGGGCGCGGTGTGAGCGAGATCGAAGACGCAGGCCTTCCCGCGCGGGAAGCGGCCGTACAGTTCCTGGAAGCCGCCCTGGCGCGCCGCGCGGGCCTCGATGAGGCCCTGTCCGCGCCCGCGGCGACGCGGCTGGACCCCCGCGAGCGCGCCTTCGCCCGCGCCCTGACCATGGCGACGCTGCGCCGGCTGGGGCCCATAGACCGGGCCATCGGCGCGAAGCTGACCCGCGAGCCGCCCGAGCGGGTCCGCACCCTGCTGCGGCTGGGCGTGGCCCAGCTGTTCTGGATGGGCGTGCCCGACCACGCGGCG